>Ga0308173_10001088_pt1 | contig 13067 bp, 12 predicted proteins | sample PhyPR1_FD_203716 | JGI IMG/M metagenome (GOLD analysis project Ga0308173, IMG submission 203716) | Soil microbial communities from UC Gill Tract Community Farm, Albany, California, United States - DLSLS.P.R1 | ecosystem: Environmental > Terrestrial > Soil > Agricultural land | place: USA... | reverse complement strand
TGAAGTACTGCGGAGAAAGGACCCGGCTGGTCACGATCGAGGCCAGCGTGATCACCAGCGCGACGTCGCAGGCGAAGGCCGGGTCCCACTGCTCGGGCCGCCGCCGCAGCGAGATCACCGCCACCGCCGCCACGGCGACGGCGGTCGAGACCAGGCACAGCGTGGTGGCCAGATGGATCCCGGACCCGACCAGTTCCTGCGAGCCGTACTGCTGCCTGCTGGTCACCCCGTGCCAGCCGAACACCTTCATGATGTGGAACGGCGTCGCGGCCACCGCCTCCAGTTCGAGACCGCGGCCCGACTGCCCGGACAGGAAGCTGAACTCGTCGCCGCCGATCAGCAGTCCGCTGAGGAGACACGTCACGGCGACCGTCGCGGCGCAGACGCCCACCGAGCTCAGTGCGGACCGCCGCCGGGGCAGCGCCAGCAGGAACAACGCCGGCCAGACCTTCAGCATGGCGCCGACCCCGACGAGCGCACCGAACCAGCGCAGCCGCGGCAGGACGACCAGCGCCAGCACCGCCGCCAGCGTCACGAACACGTCGTACCGCGCGAAGCCGATCGGCCCGAGCAGGAAGGGCCAGGCCAGCCAGAACCACGCCCCGATGAGCCGGGAGCCGCCGTGCAGCGCGAGGACCGCCAGGACGACCCCGTCGGCCAGGATGGCCAGCAGCAGGAACGCCCGGAAGTACGTCATCCCGGTCCCGTTCGCGATCAGCCTGGGCAGGAGCAGCAGCGGCCCGGCCAGCGGCGGGTACTGCCACTGCGGATCGTGCACGGGGAAGTGGCCGTGCATGAGGACCTTGCTCCAGCCGCGGTAGATCTTCACGTCGCCGTTGGTGGACTTCAGCCCGTGGAAGTAGATCCAGCGCAGGACGATCGCGGCGAAGAAGGCTCTGGTGGCCAGCCAGGTCACCAGGAGCGCGAGCCGATGCCAGGCGGTCCTCATGAGATGTCCGTTCGACCGCAGGCGGGGGGCCGCGGCGGGAGGTAGATGGTCCAGTGCGCGCCGTGCACGGTGAACGGCCGCCGGGACCAGCCGGTGAGATAGGTGGGGTGATGGCCGGCGCTGGCCAGGACGGCCATGGCGCAGGCGCGGCGGGCGACGCTCAGGATCGTCGCGTGGCCCGCGTAGGGGTTGTCGCCGCTGGTCGCGGCGGTCGCACAGCCGGCGTAGTAGCCCACGAACGGGCTCTGGTCCCCGGCCAGCACACACGGTGCCTTGACGCCCAGCGAGTGCAGTTCGCGGGCCAGCGCCAGCGTTCCGTTCCTGGCCTTCTGCTGGTCGGAGACCCGATGCCGGAGCACGAGGTTCTGCGAGAACAACTGCAGCGCGAGGGCGGCGAGCAGGCCGCCGGCCACGAGCCGGTGACGTCGCGACCCGGCAGGGGCCGAGTCGATGAGCGCGTCGATCGCGATGCCCACCGGCAGGACGAGCAGCGCGTACATCGGGATCAGGAAGCGTGGCGCGGCGTACTGCAGGGTGAGGAAGTACGAGAGCGACAACGCGATCCCGGCGGCCGTCGCGAGGACGGCGACGGCCCGCCGCCCGGTGCGCACCGCGATCCAGACCCCGATCCCGGCCACGACCGGCAGGGCGAACCACCACAGGGTCAGTTCCGGATGGTGCATCCTGACCGAGCAGGGCCGGCACAGCGCCGGGCCGTTCAGCGCCTTGATCTCCAGCCAGATCGCGCCCGGATGGAAGCCCATGCCGCCCTCGGTGTGGCCGGACAGCCGCAGCCGTTCCAGCGGTCCGCCGAACCGGGCCCAGGACTCCGCCAGCCAGGGCACCAGCCCGGCCGCGGTCCCGCCGGCGATCGTGACCAGCACCGTGCCCTGTCGCCAGGCCCGGACCGCGAGCCCAGCGACGATCAGCGTGACGGCGAGGAACAGGGCGTCCGGCGGCCGCATCAGCGTCATGAAGGCCAGTGCCGTGCCCAGCCCGATGAGGGAGGATCTGCGGCCGCCGATCCCGAGCACGAGCCGTAGGAAGCATCCGGTCGCCGCGACCGCCCCGTAGGCGACGTAGAGGTTCGGCATCACCTGGCTGCCATAAAACTGTACGACCCACAAGCCGGTCAGCAGAAGTGCGGCCAACGCCACAATGCGCGCTCGCAACAACGACAGCCAGGGCCAGTAAGCGATGATTAGGCCACCCGAGGCGAGCAGGATCATGTAGAGCCTGATGGCGACTGTGGCCGTCGTCACCTGAACGACCGGCGCCGCCAGGAACGTGATTCCACGGGCTCTGGGCGGACTGAAATATTCGGTCAGCACATGCGGGCTCACCTGGCTGACGTAGACCGTCTCGTCCCAGCCCAGGCCCATGTGCAGCGCGCAGAAGACCAACTGCGCCAAGGCGTAGGCGATCGCGACCAGGACCAGCAGACCAGCCTGGTTCGTCCGGTCCGCCGGGCCCGGACTCGCCGACATCGTGCCCCCGAAAACGCCGAAGTGGAAGGAACTTCGGCGAAATAATAGGGACTCGACGATTAAACAGGCGTAAGTGGATGATGAGCTTTGAATGTACGTACGTTAGATGTAGATGGGATTGGTTAATTGTGGGATAACTCATTCTCTGAGCCCCGATAACCATCCACGGCCGACGGTCCGGCGCAGGGTGAAGAAGCGATTACGCGCGGGTGAATTCGTCGGGTCCGTCGTAACGCCGCTGGGCGGCCACGACCTCGGAGGTGTGCTGAGCGATCTGCCGGACGAGCTGGGCGAACGGGCGGGACAGCGTGCGGCCCAGCTCGGTCAGCTCGTAGGTCACCTGTGGCGGGACGGCCGGCTCCACGGTGCGCTCGACGAGGCCGTCGCGGACCAGGATGCGCAGCTTGGCGGAGAGCATCTTCTCGCTGACGCCGTCGATCCGCCGCCGGAGCTGGAAGAAGCGCAACGGCCCGGGCTGCAGCGCGCACAGGATGAGCGCGACCCAGCGGCCGGTGAGGTGGTCGAAGACCTCGCGTCCGGCGCACTCGCTGTGAAACGGGTCACCCGTCCACCAGGTCTCGGGCTCGGGGACCTGCTCGCCTACGGCCATGGCCTGAGCTTACCTTGAGGTACGTCCTTACCAAAAGTTAGCGCTACTGCCTAGGGTCCGGTCTGTACCCGAACGACAGGAGCGATCGATGAACGACAAGCAAGTGGCGCTGGTCAGCGGGGCGAGCCGGGGGATCGGAGCGGCGGTCGCCAGGGAGCTCGGCCGGCTGGGCTATCACGTCGTGGTGAACTACCTGCGCGACGCGGTGTCGGCCGGGCAGGTGGCCAAGGAGATCGGCAGCGCGCAGACGGCGCAGGCCGACGTGACCGACGAGGCCCAGGCGTCCGCGCTGATCGACCGCGTGCTCGCCGAGCACGGCCGGATCGACGTCCTGGTGGCCAATGCCAACACGGCGCAGCCGCCGTTCGGCCCGCTGGTGCATCTGCCCTGGGAGACGTTCGCCGCCAAGGTGGACGGCGAGCTGGCCGGGGTCTACCACCTGACCCGGCGGGTGCTGCCGGTGATGGCCGAGCGACGGGCCGGCCGGATCGTCTACGTGTCCAGCACCGCCTCTGAGATAGCCCTCGGCACCATCGCGCACTCGGTCGGCACGGCCGCGCTGAACGCCTTCGGCAGGCAGGTCGCCGCCGAGGCGGTCCGGGACGGGATCACCGTCAACACGGTCGCGCTCGGCGCGGTCGCCACCGACGCCACCGCCCAGGTCTTCGACGACGGCATCCGGCGGTTCATGGGCGAGCGGTCGCTGACCGGCAACGTGCTGGAGGCCGACGAGGTGGCCGAGCCGATCGCCGCGCTGGCCGACGGTGCACGCGGGTCGCTCACCGGCCAGCTGATCCGGATCGACGGCGGTTACGAGCTGCTGAGCCAGGTGCTCGACGGGCCGTCCGGCCAGTTCGCTAGCCGAGCTCGGTGAAGAGCGTGAGCTGGAGGTCGCCGGGCGCCTCCAGGCGCGCGTTCAGCGAGTTCCACGGGGTCCGGGTCGGCTCGGCCACGACCTGGGCCCCGGCCGCGGCCAGCTTCGCCGTGGTCGCCGTGGAGTCGTCGACCTCGAAGGCCACCCGGATGTGCCCCGCCACGCGCCGCCCGACCTCGACCTCGTCGATGAAGGCGGCGTGGCCGGGGTCGGCCAGCTCGAGGGTGGCCCGGCCCGCCTCCAGGATGGTGACCCGGCCGTCCGGCGAGGAGTACGCGGCTCGCTCGGTCAGCCCGAGCACGTCCCGGTAGAAGCGCAGGGCCTCGTCGTAGTCGGCGGCCGTCACCACCAGGCGGAGCTCGCGGACCGCGGGTTCTTCGTCCGGCATGGTGCGCCTTTCAGGGAGCTTCGCTGATCATGATGCCGAAGAGCACGGCGAGCAGCGCGGTGAGCCCGCTGATCGCGCCCCAGGCGGCCAGGCCGGCCTTGGACTTGGCCCGGCTGTGCAGGAAGGCGGAGACGCCGGAGAGCACGACGATGACCATCTTGATGTCGAGCGTGGTCTTGACGGCGTTGCTGGGATGGTCGAGGGCGGCGATGTTCCAGATGCCGGTGATGATCAGGACCGCGAAGGCGACCCAGGCGATCCGGTTGTACTGGCGGGCGGCGGCCTTGGGCGCGCCCTCGAAGCCGCGCAGCGCCGGAACCAGGGCGCCCAGCGTGATCTGGCCGCCGACCCAGATGGTGGCCGCCAGCACATGCAGGAAGAGCCGTACCGAGTCAACGGACAGCGAGAGCATCGCAGACCCTCCGGGCTCGATAGAACCGATGGGACAGGTGGGGGTGCGGTGATCCTCTCATTCCGCTTCCGGCGGAGCGAGGACGGTCCTGGCCAGATCGCGGATGTCGGCCTGCGTGCCGGGCGTGGCCAGCACCATGAGGGCCATCGAGTCGAGGATCGTGACGGCCCGGGTCTGCGCGGCCTCCATCCCGGCCAGGAAACGCCAGGAGACCAGCTCGGCGATCTCCCGGCGGGTCTCGGGGAAGACCCACGCGGTGGCGGTCAGGCCCAGCAGACCGGCCTCGGTGAGCCAGTCCTCGGGGCCGAAGGCCAGGTCGATCAGGACCGTGCGGCGGAGCGACTCCGGCCATGGCTGGTCGGCCTGGTGGTGCGCGATGCCCAGCGCGGCCCAGGCCTGGACGGAGCGGATCCATTCGGGCCACTCGCCCGGGGACGGCGGAGCCCCCACCGGGTGCACCAGAAGCCCCAGGAGGTCGTTCAGCGGCAGCGCGGCCAGCACGACGGCCTCGTCGTAGGCGGCCGGCAGGTGCGGCCACCGGCGGCCGGCCAGCGGCAGGAGCGCCGCGACGCCCTCGGGTGACGGCGGCGCGACGGCAGGGCGGGCGGTGGTCCCCTCGTACACCCAGACCTGACCGGTCACCGAACGGATCGGACCGGCCGTGAAGACCGCCGGGATCGGGGCCCGCAGGTCGGGCTGCGGTACCTCGGTCACGCTCACCTCGATGCCGGGCAGCGCCTGCGAGACCGCGAGCAGTGCGCTGGGCGGCTCGGGCGCGGACAGGCTGAGCGAGCCGACCGAGGCCTCCGGCCCCGCCTGCTCCAGGACCTGGTGCAGGACGTTGACGACGGCCTCGGAGGGGCTGGGCAGGTGGCACAGCCAGTAGCGGCGGCCCGACTTCTCGGTGAGCAGCCGGTCGGCGTGCCCGGCGGCGTGCGTGCCGGTCTCCTGACCGCGCAGGTGGTCGGCGAGCGCGACCAGGTGGTCGACGTCCTGGTCGAGGTCGAAGCGGATGGCGTGGCCGGTGACATAGGAGCAGTCGTGTGCGGGGTCGATCTGCTGCGCCCGGTCGGTCCAGGCCAGGGCGTCGGCGCCGCGGCCCTGCTCGGCCAGCATCTCGGCCAGGTCGGTCATCAGCGAGACGTTCTGCGGGTCGAGCGCCAGACCGCGCAGCCAGGCGGCCTCGGCGTCGGCGTGGCGGCCCTGGTTGCGGCGCGCGTAGCCCAGCGCCATCTCGGCGTGCACGGACGGCTCCAGTTGCGCCGACCGTACGGCCAGGGACGCGGCCTCCTCGTCGTGCCCGAACCGCCGGACGAAAAGGGCCGCGCACCACAGCAGCTGAGGATCGGCCGGATGGGCGGCGACCGCGTTTCTGGCCAGGATCAGGTACGGGTCGAGCGACTCCTGAAGCTCCTTGGCGATCGGATCGCCGGACAGGGCGCCGACCAGGCTGGCGAGCAGCGAGGTGATGTCGCCGGGGTTGAGCCGGGCCGGGAGCGCCGGATCCATGACCCACGGCACCGCCGCCCAGTGCCCGTCCAGTTCGTGCCGCTGCGCCGACACCAGCAGCCGCAGCGCCTCGTGGGCCTTGCCCCGGGCGGCCAGCGTGTGCGCCCGGCCCAGCACGGTGCCCAGGAAGACCGGCTGGTCGAGCGGGAAGAGCTCGGGGTCGCTCAGCACGGCGAGCAGTTCGTGCGCCTCGGGCAGGGTGGGTTCGAGGTAGAGCGCCCGGGCCGCATGCTCGGCCGCATGCGACAGCTCGGCGTCGTCCAGGGCGAGCCGGGCCATGCTCACCTCGCCCTCGGCCTGCAGCCGCGGATCGTCGATCCCCTCGTCCACGAGTCCCTCCCAAAAGATTTCCTATGAAACCTTCTCATGAACGCCAAAGGGGGCGCCGGGATGGCGCCCCCTTGTAGTTGAAATCGAGATCAGGCGTCGCCGCCGGTCGAGCTCTCCGCGGTCTGCACGCCGCCCGCGAAGACCTGGCTGATCGACTCGTTCAGCCGGTACTTCTCGATGGCCTGCTGCAGGATCTCCGGCTTCACCTCGCCACGCCGCACCAGCCGGGCGAGCACCGCATGGGTGATCGAGGCCGCGTCGACGTGGAAGAACCGCCGGGCGGCGGCCCGGGTGTCGGAGAAGCCGAAGCCGTCGGTGCCCAGCGAGGAGTAGTCGCCCGGCACCCACTGCGCGATCTGGTCCGGCACGGCGCGGATGAAGTCCGACACCGCGACGACCGGGCCCGGTACGCCCTCCAGCCGCTGGGTGACGTACGGGACGCGCTGCTCGGTGTCCGGCTGCAGCAGGTTGTGCTCGTCGGTGGCCAGGGCCTCCCGGCGCAGCTCCGTCCACGACGTGGCCGACCAGACGTCGGCGGCCACCCCCCAGTCCTCGCGCAGCATCCGCTGGGCCTCCAGGGCCCACCGTACGGCCACTCCGGAGGACAGGATCTGCGCCCTCGGAGCGTCGGCCGGTGCTCCCTCAGCGGCGGGGGAGTAGCGGTACAGGCCCTTGAGCAGCCCGGCCACGTCCAGGTCGGCGGGCTGGGCCGGCTGCTGGTAGGGCTCGTTGTAGACGGTCAGGTAGTAGTTGATGTCCTCGCTGTCCGGCCCGTACATCCGGCGCAGCGCGTCCTGCACGATGTAGCTGATCTCGAAGGCCCAGGCCGGGTCATAGCTGATCGTCGCCGGGTTGACCGACGCCAGCAGCGGCGAGTGCCCGTCGTTGTGCTGCAGGCCCTCCCCGGTCAGCGTGGTGCGGCCCGCGGTCGCGCCGATCATGAACCCGCGGCCCATCTGGTCGGCCAGCGCCCACATCTGGTCGCCGGTCCGCTGCCAGCCGAACATCGAGTAGAAGATGTAGATCGGGATCATGTGCTCGCCGTGCGTGGCGTACGAGGTGGCCGAGGCGATCATCGAGCCCATCGCGCCGGCCTCGGAGATGCCCTCGTGCAGGATCTGGCCCTTGTCGCTCTCCTTGTACGACAGCAGCAGCGAGTGGTCGGCCGACTCGTAGGTCTGGCCATGCGGCGAATAGATCTTGGACGTCGGGAACATCGAGTCCATGCCGAAGGTCCGCGCCTCGTCCGGGATGATCGGCACGAACCGGTGGCCGATCTCCTTGTCCTTGGTGAGGTCCTTCAGCAGGCGTACGAACGCCATCGTCGTGGCGATGGCCTGCTTGCCCGAGCCCTGCTTGAGCTCGTCGTAGGCCTTGTCGCCGGGCAGGTTCAGCGGCTTGGCGCGGACCGTGCGCTTGGGCAGGTAGCCGCCCAGCGCGGCCCGCCGCTCGCGCATGTACTGGATCTCCTCGGAATCCTCGCCCGGGTGGTAGTACGGCGGGAGGTCGGCCTCCAGCGCGCTGTCGGGGATGTCGAGGAAGAGGCGGTCCCGGAAGGCCTTGAGCTCCTTCTTGCCGAGCTTCTTCATCTGGTGCGAGGACATCCGCGCCTCGAAGCCCTCACCCAGCGTCCAGCCCTTGATGGTGTGGGTGAGGATCACGGTGGGCTGCCCGACGTGCTCGCGGGCGCTCTTGAACGCCGCGTAGAGCTTCCGGTAGTCGTGGCCGCCCCGGGACAGCTTGCGCAGGTCGTCGTCGGACAGGTTCTCGACGATCTTGCGCAGCCGCGGGTCGTCGCCGAAGAAGTTCTCCCGGATGTAGGCCCCGGACTCGATGGAGAAGGTCTGGAACTGGCCGTCGGGGATGGTGTTCATCTTGTTGACCAGCACGCCGTCGACGTCTTGGGCCAGCAGCGGGTCCCAGTCGCGGCCCCAGACCACCTTGATCACGTTCCAGCCGGCGCCCCTGAAGTACGACTCCAGCTCCTGCATGATCTTGCCGTTGCCGCGCACCGGGCCGTCGAGCCGCTGCAGGTTGCAGTTGATCACGAAGGTGAGGTTGTCCAGCTCCTCGCGGGCCGCTACGCCGATCGCGCCCAGCGACTCCGGCTCGTCCATCTCGCCGTCGCCCAGGAACGCCCACACGTGCGACCGCGAGGTGTCCTTGATCTCGCGGGCCAGCAGGTAGTGGTTGAACCTGGCCTGGTAGATCGAGTCGATCGCCCCGAGCCCCATCGAGACGGTGGGGAACTCCCAGAAGTCCGGCATCAGCCGGGGGTGCGGGTAGGACGGCAGGCCGCCGCCCGGGTGCGAGATCTCCTGCCGGAAGCCGTCCAACTGCGCCTCGGAGAGCCTGCCTTCCAGGAAGGCGCGGGCATAGATGCCCGGGGTGGCGTGGCCCTGGAAGAAGACCTGGTCGCCGGACTCGCCATGATCCTTGCCGCGGAAGAAGTGGTTGAAGCCCACCTCGTAGAGCGAGGCCGCCGAGGCGTAGGTCGCGATGTGCCCGCCGACCGACAGCTCGGGGCGGTTGGCCCGGGAGACCATGATCGCGGCGTTCCACCGGATGTAGGCGCGGATCCGCCGTTCTATGTGTTCATCGCCGGGGAACCAGGGTTCGCGCTCCGGCGGGATGGTGTTGATGTAGTCGGTGCTGCGCAGGCCCGGCACGCCGACCTGCTGCTCGCGCGCCCGCTCCAGCAGTCGGAGCATGACGTAACGGGCGCGGGTGCGGCCCTCGGTCTTGATGACCGTGTCGAGCGACTCCAGCCATTCCCGGGTTTCCTCGGGGTTGATGTCCGGGAGCTGGCTGGGCAGACCGTCGCTGATGATCGAAAAGCGCTGGCGTCCGGAAGCCACGGGGTCCCCTCTTGTGCTTACCGTCTCAGTTCGACTGTTCGTCGGTGATGTTGTTCCCATCGTGGTACGTATTCGCGGCGATCGCATCTCTACTACTCGGTAACTATTTCCCCCGGTCAGCGGGGGTCTGGAGGCGGATTGCGGGGTGGGGCTCGACGTGCGAGGTGACACGTACGAAGCTGGATGTATGGAAGCGAGAGTCGGCGATCGGCTCCACGTCCACGGCAACAGCGTGGGAGAGCCGGACCGCAGCGGAGAGATCATCGAAGTGCGCGGAAATGGCGGCGAACCGCCATACATCGTGCGTTTTGCCGATGGCCACACCAGGCTTGTGTTCCCGGGCCCGGACGCGGTCATCGAGCCGCCAACCGGGTAGACATGCACCTATGAGGAGCACTGTCATCAGAGTGGCCACCGGGCGCCATGAGGTTGTGCACGACATCACAGCCGAGTGTGCGAAGTTCGCCCGGGAGTCAGGAGGCGACGGTCTGCTGCACATTTTCGTGCCGCACGCCACCGCCGGGGTCGCTCTGATCGAGCTGGGGGCGGGCAGTGACGATGATCTTCTGGCCGCCCTCGGCGACCTTCTGCCCGCCGACGATCGATGGCGGCACGCCCACGGAACCAGGGGGCATGGGCGTTCCCACGTGCTGCCGGCCTTGATTCCGCCCTACGCGACGATCCCGGTGCTGGACGGAAGCATGGCCCTGGGAACGTGGCAGTCGGTCGCTCTCGTTGATCTCAATGTGGACAATCCGGATAGACAGGTCCGGCTGTCATTTGTGTCCGGATCGGGGCCCGAAAACCACTCTGGAAGATGAGCAGGATGGCCGGGTTCATTCAGATGCAGCCTAGAGACTTGCGCAAGGGGCGTTCACTTGTGTGAACTGTCCCGCAAACGCCGACGCGGAGCGGGTACACCGACCGCGCGGTCCGATGACAGGGGAGGACGTTCGTGAGCGCGACCGCGGGTCAGGCGCAGTCAGAGCGCAGCCTGGCCGAACGGCTCGGCTTCAAGCCGGGTCAGGTGGTGCAGGAGATCGGCTGGGACGAGGACACCGACGAGGAGCTCCGCACCTCGATAGAGGAGGTCACCGGCAGCGAGCTGGTCGACGAGGACTACGAGGACGTTGCGGACGTCGTGCTGCTGTGGTGGCGCGACGAGGACGGCGATCTTGTGGACGGCCTGGTCGACGCGCTGACGGCGCTGGCCGACGGTGGCCACATCTGGCTGCTCACTCCAAAGGCGGGCCGCGATGGCCATGTCGAGCCCAGCGACATCGGGGAGGCCGCGCCCACGGCGGGCCTGTCGCAGACGAGCTCGGTCAGCGCGTGCGCCGACTGGTCCGGCACCCGCCTGGTGGCGCCGAAAGCCCGGCGTTGACCCAGGGTCCTGTTCCGTTTCCATCCGGATGGCACACTGTGAGCCTTACCTAATGGAGGAACAGAGGGGATCGCACATGGCGATTGAGGTCGGCGACACCGCGCCGGACTTCGAGCTGAAGGACCAGCACGGTACGCCGGTGAAGCTGTCGGACTACCGCGGGCAGAAGGACGTCGTTCTGATCTTCTACCCGTTGGCGTTCAGCGGCGTGTGCACCGGAGAGCTGTGCACCATCAGGGATGAGCTGCCGACCCTCTCGGAGTCGGGGACCGGGGACGATGTCCAGGTCCTGGCCGTTTCGGTCGACTCCGTCTTCGCCCAGCGTGCCTGGTCGGAGAAGGAGGGGTACGAGTTCCCGCTGCTTTCGGACTTCTGGCCACACGGGGCGGTGGCGCAGTCGTACGGGGTGTTCGATGATGGGAGGGGCCTCGCCACGCGCGGGACCTACATCATCGACAAGCAGGGCATCGTCCGGTGGAAGGTGGAGAACGCCATCCCCGACGCCCGCGACATCAACGACTACCGCAAGGCACTGGCCTCGCTGTAGCCACCTGACCTCCGTGATCAAGGAATGACCCATCCCTTGATCACGGAGGTGCGAGGAATCGTTCTCCCATGAGGGAGGGGGGACATGCCCTGCTTCAAGTGCGGGGCCCGGCAGAGTGACCCGGCCCGAGGTCCGAGTCTGTGGCGGCGTGGGGTGCGCGCCGACCGGCAGGTGCTCGTCTGCCCGGACTGCCAGTCCGAAGCGGACTGGACCGCTGCGCTCGACCGCTGCGGCGTCTGCTCCTCAACGGAGCTGATCTGCCGTCTCGGCGACGTCGAATGCCGTTCCTGCGGGCACACCCGGCCGGCCGAGGCCGGTACGGAACCGATCCCGCAGGACATCGCTCCCGGCCTGGCCGAGGAGGTCGCCGCCGCGCTGGCCCGCGTGCTCAGCCCTCGCCGCGGCTAGCCGCATGGAGAGGGCAGCGGGAGGACGGTGCGGATCACCGTGCCGTCTGCGGGACGGCTGGTGACGGTCGTACGGCCGCCGAGCAGTTCGGCCCGTTCGGCCATGTTGCGCAGGCCGTACGAGTCGGGGTGCGGGGCGCGCACGAAGCCGACGCCGTCGTCGCTGACCGTCAGCGTCACCCGGCCCGGCTCGTGCTCCAGGACGATGTCGGCGCAGGCCGCCTCGGCGTGCGCCAGCAGGTTGCCGACGGCCTCCTGGGCGATGCGGTAGAGCGCGGTCTGCATGTGGTCGGGCAGGGGGGTGTCGACCTCCCCGGTGACGGTGACCGCGATGTCCAGTCCCGGCTGCCTGCCGCGCGCCTCGCGGGCCAGCGTGGCCAGGGCGGCGGGCAGGCCCAGGTCGTCCAGCACCGGGGGCCGGAGCCCGGCGATGGCGGCCCGGGTCTCGGCGGCGGCCAGGTCGCACAGCTCGCGGGCCGGGACGATCTGCTGGTGCGCCTGGTGCGGATGGTCGGGCAGCAGGGCGTCGGCGGCCGACAGGTGGAAGCCCAGGCTGGCCAGCCGCTGGGCCAGCCCGTCGTGGATCTCCCGGACCAGCCGGGCCCGCTCGGCCTCCTGGACGGTCACCGCCTGCTCGGCGAACCGCTCGGCCGACAGCTCGCGCTCCTGAGCGGTGCGCAGCCGTCTGCCGGACGACAGGACCGGGGCGAACAGCCCGGCCAGCGCCTCGGCCAACGCGGTGTCCGCGGGCCTCAGCGGCCCGGCGGAGCGAATGTCGATCACGGCGATCGTCTGCCGGCCCATTCGTACCGGAAGCGCCGCCCCCCGGCCGTCTGCGTGCTGCCGGGACCGGCCACGCGCGGCGACCCGGCCGACGACCCCGCTGCCCAGCGGCACCGGCGGACGGCCTGGGCCGACCATCGCACGGCCCTCCTCATCCAGGACGTAGACGTCGCAGAAGGCCAGCGCCGCCGCGGACCGCAGCACCAGCGCGGCCAGTTCGTCGGCCAGCCCGGGCAGCTCGCGATCCGCGCAGGCCACCGCGATGATCCGTCTCAGCAGGTCGGAGGAGAGCCCCTCCAGCCCCATCGCGCCCGACGGCCCCCGGAGCCCTTCGTCGGCGATCATCGGAAGATGCCCTCGCGCAGCGCGTGGGCGACGGCGGCCGAGCGGTCGGTGACCTCCAGCTTGCGGTAGAGGGCCCGCAGATGGCTCTTCACGGTCTCCTCCGAGAGCACCAGCCGGCCCGCGATGGCCCGGTTGGACAGCCCGGTGACCAGCAGCGACAGGACCTCGCTCTCCCGCTGGGTGA
>Ga0308173_10001087_pt1 | contig 13071 bp, 13 predicted proteins | sample PhyPR1_FD_203716 | JGI IMG/M metagenome (GOLD analysis project Ga0308173, IMG submission 203716) | Soil microbial communities from UC Gill Tract Community Farm, Albany, California, United States - DLSLS.P.R1 | ecosystem: Environmental > Terrestrial > Soil > Agricultural land | place: USA... | reverse complement strand
CAACCGCTCCATTTCTGGCAATCGATACCCAGCAGCAGACCGGCGTGGGCGTCGGGCAGACGCTTCAACTGTATGCGGTGGGATGGTATATGAGCAATGCGGTTACCTGGACCGTTTCCGGCCCGGGGAGCATAAGTTCAACCGGGCTTTATACAGCGCCGGCTAGCGTGTCATCGCCTCAAACCGTCACGATCACGGCGACCAGTACCGTAGATTCCAGCATCACGGCAACGGCGACACTCTCGGTGCAGTGATATTGATGGCCGGTACCGCATTGCATTGGGCATGCTGGAAGGGCTATACCGATTTGGTCAAGCTGGTTCTGGATCACGGCGCCGGCTTGACAGTCGAGGATGAGGAATTTCATGGGACGCCTCCGGGTTGGTTCGCACATGGATTGCAGAATTGCGGCGAACGCGGAGGCGATTATCCTCGAGTGGCGCGGCTATTACTCGCTGCGGGGGCGAAAATACCGGAATGCGATGTGCCCACCGGCGACATCGAAGTAGATGCCGTCCTGCGCGAATACGGGTTGATTCAATAGCTTGATCGCGAAGCTTTGGGCCGATAAGAATTCGCACCTCAATCGTCCAGCACCGCCTCCAGTCTCTCCTGGGGCTCCGGCCGCAAATCCTTGTGTCGCATCAATGTTCGGGCACAGGTGTTCCAGCGCAAAATAGCATCGTCGTTACCGGGCGGGCGGAATGCCTCCGCTCTTTCGTACCAACCCATCGCATCGGCGAAATCCGCGTACGCCCTCGACCGGCCGCTGGGGAGCCGTTGCTGCATCCGGGCCCTTGCCGATCGTTCACAGATGATACCGGCATAATAAGCCTGTTCGTAATCACCTTTTATCCTCGCCAGCACTTCGCGTGCGCGCGTCGGTGTAGCTTCCGTTCCGAACTGGTCGGTTAGCGAGAGCAGCAGCATCACTAGCGCCTTCTGATTTCCGGGTTCGATACGCAGAATGTCCAGGCAAATGCTTTCCGCCTGAGATGGCTCTTCCAGCAAGCGGTATCGTTCCGCTTTCGACAGAGCCTCGGGAATCGCATCTGCCGAAAGTGATTTTAATTCGAACTCCATCCTGTGCTCCTTTCACGTTTTGAAAATCCGAAACAGCTTTCGTAAAGGATCGTAATGCTCGTCCACCACTCGCTCTTTGAGGGGAATAATGGCGTTATCGGTGATCCGGATTCCTTCGGGGCAGACCTTCGTGCAGCACTTAGTAACATTACAAAGCCCGATGCCATGCTGGTGCCGGAGATCGCCACTACGGTTCGCACTGTCCAGCGGATGCATCTCCAGCGCAGCGGTATAGACCAGAAAACGCGGCCCCACAAACTGCGTATGAAGCTTGTGCTCCCGCAGCACGTGGCACACATCCTGGCACAGATAACATTCGATACACTTACGAAATTCCTGCACCCGGTCCACATCAGCCTGCGCCATGCGCCAGCTTCCGTCGGAATCCGGCCGGCGTGGATCGAACTTCCGAATCGTATGCTTTACCCGATAATTCCAGGAAACATCGGTCACCAGATCCTTTATCGAAGGGAACGCCTTCATCGGTTCAACCATGACCGGCCGCTCAAGCGGAAGAGCGTTCAGGCGCGTCATGCACATTAATCGGGGATTGCCGTTAATCTCTGCCGAACACGAACCGCACTTGCCCGCCTTGCAGTTCCAGCGGACCGCCAGATCGTTGGCTTGCTCGGCCTGAATGCGGTGCACGGCATCAAGCACCACCATTCCCGGGGAGATCTCGGTCGTGTACTCACGGAATTGGCCCTCCCCGTTGCTTCCCCGCCAGATCCGAAACGTTGCGCTTGGCATTCCAATTCTCTCCTCACTTCATCTCGGCAATCACCTGCTGCAACTCCGCCGGCATTTCCCTTAGCGGCTCCCGTCTCACCTTCATCTCTCCCGAATCCCCGCGGCGAACGGCAATCGTACAGCGGCATCTTTCGTCGTCCTTTCCCGGATAGTCGTCGCGAAATTGTGCTCCGCGGCTCTCTTGGCGCTCCAGCGCCGCGCGCGCGATGACTTCCGAAACAGTTAAGAGATTTTGCAGATCCAGCGCGGTATGCCAGCCGCCGTTGTATTCGCGATTACCGGTAACCGCTGTCCGATCCGCTCGTTGCTCCAGCTCGCGCAAACCGGCAAGGGCGCTCTGCATATCTTTCTCGCATCGCACGATTCCAACCCGATCTTGCATCAGATCCTGAAGATCGTGCTGAATCTGATATGGGTTCTCGCCGCTGCGTCCGAAGGGTTCAAGTGCGCGCCGCGCCGTTCGCTCAAGCTGGTCCGGATTCACACTTGCCTCGCTGTTCTCCTTAGCAAACCGGGCTGCATATTCACCCGCGCGCTTGCCGAACACGAGCAGGTCAGATAACGAATTTCCGCCCAAACGGTTCGCGCCATGCAAGCCCCCGGCGCATTCGCCTGCCGCGAACAATCCCGGTACTTCCGACATCTGGGTATCAGCATCTACCCGGACCCCGCCCATCATGTAATGAGTCGTCGGCCCAACCTCCATCGGTTCTTCGGTGATGTCGATATCCGCCAGTTGCTTGAACTGGTGATACATGCTCGGCAGTTTTCTCTTTATGTATGCTGCGCCGTCCGGCAAGCGGCTCTTGATCCACGAGATGTCCAGAAACACGCCGCCGTGCGGGCTGCCCCGCCCTTCCCGAACTTCCTTAACGATGCACCTTGCCACGTGATCCCGCGTCAGCAACTCCGGCGGCCGCCGCGCATTCCGATCCCCCTGCGTGTAGCGCCAGCCCTCCTCTTCGTTATCCGCGGTTTGCGCCCGGTAGTTTTCGGGAATGTCGTCAAACATAAACCGCCGGCCCTCTTTGTTCTTCAGAACGCCGCCATCCCCCCGCACCCCTTCGGTTACAAGGATGCCGCGCACGCTGGGCGGCCAGATCATTCCCGTTGGATGGAACTGCACAAATTCCATATCGATGAGGGATGCTCCTGCCTGGTAAGCCAATGCGTGCCCGTCGCCCGTATACTCCCAACTGTTGCTGGTGATCTTGTATGCCCGGCCGATGCCTCCCGTCGCCAGCACAACCGCTTTGGCTCGAAAGAGCAGAAAACGGCCTCGCTCGCGTTCATACCCGAACGCACCGGCAATGCGCCCGTCGTCGTTCAACAGAGTAAGAACGGTGCATTCCATGTGGACTTCCATGCCCAAATGAATGCCATGGTCCTGCAGCGTCCGGATCATTTCCAAACCCGTCCGATCGCCGACGTGCGCGAGCCGCGGATACCGGTGTCCGCCAAAATTCCGCTGCAGAATGCGCCCATCTTGAGTGCGGTCGAACAGCGCGCCCCAGGACTCCAGTTCCCGTACCCGGTCCGGCGCCTCCTTGGCGTGCAGTTCCGCCATGCGCCAGTTATTCAGGTATTGTCCGCCGCGCATGGTATCCGAAAAATGAACCTTCCAGTTATCCCGCTCGTCGACATTGGCCATGGCTGCCGCGATGCCGCCCTCGGCCATGACCGTGTGGGCCTTGCCCAGCAGACTTTTCGTGACTACGCCGACCCGCATCCCGTTAGCCGATGCTTCAATCGCCGCTCTCAATCCTGCTCCTCCCGCCCCAATTACCAGCACGTCATACTCGTGCGTCTGGTATTCGGTCATTAAAAGATTCTCCAGTCAGACCAGATGCCCATCGCACACAACCGTATGTAAAGGTCGGCAAACATCACGGAGAAGAGGCTGGTCCAAGCGAACAGCATGTGCCGGTGGTTCAAACATCCGGCACAGGTGTAGGTCTTGCTGCGTAGCGGTGATTTGGAGATTTCGTCCAGGCGTCCTCCCAGCAAGTGGCGCAGCGAGTGGCAGCCGAACGTGTAGCAGGCTAGCAGCACCACGTTCACAGCCAGAACCAGCGTTCCGATGCCGATTCCAAACTCCACCCGCCCGGTTTGCGGATTCTCAAACCAAAGCGCCCGCCACACATCGAGCGCCAGTATTACTAGAAAGATCAGCGCCAGATAAAGGAAGTACCGATGAACGTTCTGCAGAATCAATGGAAGCGAACGTTCTCCGCGGTATTTCTTTCGCGGCTCGGTGACTGTGCACGAAAGCGGATCGGCCCAGAATGCCTTGTAGTACGCGCCGCGATAGTAATAGCAGGTCACGCGGAATCCACCGGGAGCCCACAGGATCAGCAACGCGGCCGAGGCCGGAATCCATACCGGCCACCAGTGCGGCCATCCGCCCAACCAGGCATGAGCCGGATCGCCCAATAGTTCCGGTGAATAGAACGGCGATAGATATGGGCCGAACCGGTAATGCGTACCTTGTAGCGCCGCCCAGGTTGAATAAGCGATAAATAGCGAAAGCCCAAGGATGGTGAGCAGCGGCTGCACCCACCATAAGTCGCGGCGCGAAGTGGTGCCGAAGCGGCCTCGCCGTAAAGGTACGTCAATTGAGGACAAGCAAGATCCTCCTCGTAATAGGAAGAGGATATCTCAATTCGTTCAGATCCAGCCGCGTGCTCCTTGCGCCAAGCATTCAACGCCGCTCTTTGCGCGTCCTGCCGGCGCTACTCATCTCCCGCCTCAGTATCTCGTTGATGCGTGATTGGTAACCCGCTCCTTGCGATTTCAGCCAGGCAATCACGTCCGCGTCCAGGCGCAGCGCTATGGGTTTCTTAATCGGCCTGTAGAACTTTCCTACAACGGCATTTCCCCACTTCGGATCGTTTGGATTCTGAGCTGGTATATCTGAAAAATCGACCTCGGAATCGGGCATCTTTTTCAGGGCCTCGATCTCACGCTTAATGCTTGCGCTGGTTCGTCCAGTAGATTTGTTCTTCATAGCTCACGGCCTTTCTTGCGCTGATAACCCATGTCTTCTCTTCTCCGGCGATTATTCGATAAACATGGGCGACGAACACGAGCAACCCGTTTACCAGCCCGAGCGTCTGTATCGGGTCTCGCCGTTCTCGTCCACATAATCTTCGGCTGTTAATGCGAATGGATCTCCGAAGACCAGCCGCGCGACTTCGAAAGTCAGCTTGTGCCGTTTCTTGTTGATTCGGTTTTTGCCTTCGTCCCAAGCGAAGCCGTGCATCTATACACAACTGTATAGACAAAGTGATTGTCCGGTCCAGCTACCTCATCTCCGGCGGCTTCAAAACCTGCACCAGGCTGCTGTACTGATCTGTCCAGGGCCGCAATCCGGCGCGCGAAGCAATCGGCCTCGCCTGATTCCGCACCGCCGCGTTTCCAAGGACACTCTCATTTCTAGTGACCAGTACCCAGTCAGCGTTCAGAATCAGGTCGTTCGTTTGCTGCTTGCTATGAACCAGGACCGCCTGGTAACCCGCGTGTTCTGCAATCTGGCGAACCACCGGAGCCAAGTCAAGGTAGTTGTTCGATACGTGAAAAGCAATCACGCCTTCAGGCTTCAGGTGCTTGATATAGAGCGCCATCGCTTGCTCGGTCAGCAGATGAACCGGGATCGCGTCGCCGGAAAAGGCATCCAGCGCAAGCACATCGAATGGGGCACTCGCGTCGCGTTCCAGCGAGAGCCGCCCATCGCCCTCCACAATCTGAATTTCTGCATGGGATTCCCGCAAGTAGAAGAACAACGATTGTGCGATTTCGGTTATCTGACGATTGATTTCGTAGAAGCGGTAAACATCGCCGCGCTGCCCATAAGCGGCCAGCGTTCCGACGCCGAGCCCGACGATGCCCACCCGTTTCGGCCCTCTGAAACATTCGCGCAGAACGATGCCGATGCCGGAATCAGGTCCGTAATAGGTGGTTGGCTGAAATCGCTTGGGCGGCCATAGAAACTGCGCACCGTGTTCAATGGTCCCGTGATAAAGCGTGCGCGTCTGCTCGGGACCGGCGTGCCGGGATTCGATCACCCGAAGCGAGCCGTAGAAGCTGCGCCGCAGCGTAAGTGCATCCTCCCGGTAACTGTTGACATCGGCTGCGAACACGACCGCCATCGCCGCCGTCATGCCGATCCAGAGCAGACGTACGCCCCAGGCCCTTTCTCTCCAGGTAACAACCAGGACGAGCACCGCCGTGAAGACAAGCGTAAGCGGAAGTTCGTAAATGCCACCGAAGAGGACCGGCGCAATCAAGCCGACGAAAACCGCCCCGGTAGCTCCGCCTGCAGCAATCATCACGTAAAAGCCAGTCAGGTCCTCTGTCTCAGGACGCATTCGGCTCAGTTCGCCATGGCAGAACACGCAGCAGATGAAGAGGCCAACAAGAAAAACAGGAATACTAACCTGGATCGCTTCCACCGTGTTGATGTTGTAAATCGCGTAGCCGAGAATGCCCAGCGAAAAAGCCAGCAGCCGCAGCCATAACGGTCGCCGGTAGATACGCCCAGTACTGAACGTCGCGACGAAGCTCAATAGGTAGACCGCGAGAGGCAGTACCCAGAGCAGCGGTACCGCGGCCACGTTCTCATCTATGTGGTTCGTTACCGATACCAGCAGCATCGCCCCGCATGCAGATAGCGCGAACCATAAAAGCTTGTGAACGGCCCGAGTGTGTCCTCTCCCGGTCGCGCGCGTTGCGACGGACAGCACCCGGCTGCGCCACGCTGCCAAAGCGCACGCCGCGGCGAACAACACGTACAGGCCCGACCACCACAACCTTTGGGCTCGGGTGTCGAGTAACCTCTCAGCGAAGAACGGATACGAAAGCAGCGCGATGAGCGATGCAAAATTGGAAAGCCCAAAAAATCGATAGGGAGATTTGTTGCCGCCTCGCGCCAGCCAGTCCTGCAGCAGCGGACTGGTCGCCGAAAGCATCACGAACGGCAATCCAATCGTGACGGTCAGCAGCTGTAGAATCGACCACGCTGGATGCTGCGATGCCGCTGCGCTCCACTCCGCGCCAGGACCGATTGGCAGAAACGCCAGCGACAGGGCCAGCAGAATGATATGCCATAAACTCTGCCGGCTTGATTTTGGCGCGTGCGTTGTCCAGCGCGCATACAGATACCCGAGCAGCAGTGCCGCCTGGTAAAACACCAGGCATACAGACCACACGGCCGCCGATCCACCGAACCATGGCAGAATCTGTTTGGCAATCAGTGGTTCCAGCGCAAATAGTAGAAATGCGCTGAGGAAGATGGTCAGCCCGACTAACGTTGCCGTCCAGCCTCAGTGGTTTGATTTGCTCGCGGTCCCATCGGCCGTGAGCTCCGGCTTTGGAACCGGCTTTGAATCGCTGTATTCTTCGGAAAGGTAATCGAGCAGCAGTTGCCGGTCAGGCACAACCGCACCCCATCCCATCATCTTGTCGATCTCTTTACCCCAGGCCGCCCGCGACAATCGCTGTGAATCGACCAGGCGAAGGCTGTGACATTGAATGCAACTCCGCTGCTCTTCCTGTTTCCCACGCTCGCGTAGCTGCGAATCCGCGGCTCTCGCCAGCGCACCGATCGCAATCAGCAACACAGTAATTCTGGCTGCTTTCATGCGCCCTCCACCGTGACGCCCACGCGATCAATCGCGTTATACAGATACCCGGACGGATTCCAGATCCCCACGACCGGCTGCGTGCGCCCGGATGAATCCGTGGCGCGAGACAAGATCGTGAAATAGCCGGGATGTGGCGGAGTCCAACCGATGCTCCACAGCCGCCACGCGAACGGAAGATCCTGCCGCGAAAGTTTCGCGGGCTCCCACGTGCTTCCGCCATCGGTCGAAACATCCACCTTCGTAATCCGCTCTTCGCCTGCCCACGCAATGCCGCGCAGCATGGTCGCCTTCATCGGAATCCGCTGATCATCGGACACGCTCGTGACATACGACTTCACCGGCATGCCTTCGATCACTTCCAGCTCCGATGGTTTTGCCGGCGCGCCCGGCGTGACTGCGTACTTCGGAAACCGGTATCCAGGGTTCATGAAGAATCCGTTGTTGGGCTCGGCCGCGATATCCAGATTCGTCACCCACTTGACCCAGCTTGTTCCATCCCATCCCGGTACAATCAGGCGCGCCGGGAATCCGTGCAGATCGGGAAGCGGTTTCCCGTTCATCTTCAATCCCAGCAGGGTCGCCGGGTGCAGCGCCTTCTTCATCGGGAACGAGCGAATAAAATCCGGCGTCTTCGCCAGCCCCACATCCGCTCCGTTTATGGTTACCCAGGGCGATTGGAAATCAGCCCCGGCCAGCTTCAGCACATCGCTCAGCCGTGGTCCCGTCCATTCCGCGTTGCCGATCGCCCCGCGCATCCATTGGACGCCTGGCACTCGCGGCCGAAAGAAGCCTCTTCCATCACCGGTGCATTCCAAAGTCGCCGCCACTGTGTGCTGCGGCAGCTTCTCAATCTCCGCCAGCCGGAGTTCCATCGGCTTTTCCACCCGGCCTCCCAAGGCCAGACGGAAGCTCTCCGCCTTTATAATCGGTCGAGGTATATGCTGCCGCACGAAAAACACATCGTTCGGTGTGAGCCAGGTGTCGAAATACGAAGTTGGTGTTTCCAGATCCTCGGGCCGATCATTGTGCAGCAGCATCGGCCGCTTCCCGGGAATGGTCACCAGTTCCTGCGCGCGCGCCAGGCCGGCGGCACCCGCAAAATAGGCCAGCAGTTCGCGCCGGTTCACTTTGCCGATCAGGCTCTGCATCTCTAATACCGTATACTACTTGCCGGAATGCCTGGAGAACTGAAGAAAGAGCTTTGGGGAAGAATGCCTTCCGGCGAGCAGATTGACCTGTACGCGCTTCGCAACTCGAACGGAATCGAAGCTGCGATTACGAACTATGGCGGCCGCCTGGTCACGTTAAGAACTCCGGACCGCCACGAGCGCTTCGAGGATATCGTGCTGGGTTTTGACAACCTCGATGGATATCTCGCAAAAAATCCGTATTTTGGAGCGACGGTCGGCCGTTACGCCAATCGCATCGCAAATGCCGAATTCACGCTTGGGTCGAAAACGTATCGCCTGGCTAAAAATGACGGACCGAACTCTCTGCACGGCGGTATCAACGGGTTCGATAAGGTTGCCTGGAACGCCGCAGAGGCTGCCGCGGATGACGGAGCCGCCGTGGAACTCACATATCTCAGCCGCGATGGCGAGGACGGCTATCCCGGCAACTTGAATGTGAAAGTGCGCTATACGCTTACTGATAAAAACGAATTAAAGATCGATTATCAGGCGACAAGCGACCAGACTACCGTCCTCAACCTGACCAATCATTCCTATTTCAATTTATCGGGCCAGGCCGCCGGCAAGATTCTCGGCCATGTGGTGATGATAGATGCGGACGAGTTTACTCCCGTAAACGCCAACCTGATTCCAACCGGCGAGCGGCGTCGTGTTGCCGGTACCCCGTTCGATTTCCGCAAACCGGAGGCGATCGCAAAACGCATAGATGAAAAAGATCAGCAGCTTGAATACGGCTTAGGCTTCGACCATAACTACGTCTTGAACCAGAACGCCGGCGAGTTGGCCCTTGCGGGGCGTGTTACGGACCCGAACACCGGCCGCGCTATTGAAGTCTTAACCACCCAGCCTGGAATGCAGTTCTATACCGGCAACCATCTCGACGGCAGCATCACGGGGAAGAGCGGCGTCGTCTACGGCTTCCGATCCGGATTCTGCCTGGAAACCCAACACTTTCCCGATTCTCCGAACCATTCCGCGTTCCCCTCAACCGAGCTAAAGCCCGGCCAGCAATATCGATCAAGGACCGTGTTCAAGTTCTCGATTGAGTGAAACCTCGCTCCTGCCCCGTTGTCCTACTACATATGGCGGAACAAAAAGGGCAGCAAACGTCTTCACAGCCGGACAAAAATGTGGCGGCCGAGCAGCGGCCAGTCCCTTCACAAGCCGAAGGCGATCTGGAAACCGTGGAAGAAGACCTGGAGCGAAAGTCTGAAACCGGGAAGCCGGCACCTACTTCGCGAACGGGTACTGGCGCCTAGGGTCGATCGCGATTGCTTCAATCTCGATGTGGACGTCGCGTGGCAGCCGCGCGACTTCCACTGTTGTGCGCGCCGGCGGATTCGGCCCGAACAATCGCCCGTACGTCTCATTCATCTTTGCGAAGTCGTTCATGTTCTTCAGGAACACCGTCGTTTTCACGACATCGCTTAACGATAGCTCCGCTGCCTCAAGCACGAGCTTCAAATTTTCAATGACGCGCACGGCCTGATCGTGAATGGAGCCGGTCACGAGCTCACCCGTTTGCGGATCGGCTGGAATCTGGCCGCTGAGAAACACGAAACCGTTCATTCTGACCGCAGGCGAATACGGACCTGCTGCTTTGGGCTTTTCCGGAGTGATGATTTCCTTCATATTGCTCTATTGTCCAGCTTGTACGTTTGCCTATCAGAAATTGTGGGCGGAGGCCCGCTCCACAGCACCGGCTATTCGGTTGAAAACCTATAAATAGTCGTGCTCCGGAAGGTTTGGCCCGCGTGCAGAACGGTGCTCGGGAAATTGGGCTGATTGGGCGAATCGGGAAAGTGCTGGGTTTCCAGACACAGCGCGGAGCGGTGATCGTATGCGCCGCCGATGCCGTGAACTGCGCCGTTGAGGAAATTGCCCGTGTAGAATTGGACCCCCGGCTGGGTCGTAAACACTTCCATTACGCGGCCCGATTTCGGATCTTCCACCTTCACTGCAATCGCCGATAAATCACCGGGATGGTTCAACACAAAGTTAAAGTCATAGCCCTTGGCGAGCTTTAATTGCTGATTGTTGTCGTCGATACGCGAGCCGATCACGGTCGATTTACGGAAATCAAGCGGGGTTCCGGCAACTCTCTCGATCGCACCGGTTGGAATGAGCGTAGAATTCACCGGGGTGTAATGATCGGCGTCGATCCGGATGCGCTCGTTGAGAATCGTCTGGCTGCCCGCTCCTTCCAGATTGAAATAGGAGTGATTGGTCAGGTTCAAAACTGTATCTTTGTCCGTGGTCGCGGTGTAATCCAGATGAAGGCCGTTCTTATTGTCCAGGGAATAGCGTACTGTTACATTCAGGTTCCCCGGGAAGCCCTCCTGCCCGTCGGGACTGAGGTAATGCAGTTCGAGAGCCGGCTCGCCATGGGCTGAGGTCTCCTTCACATCCCAGATTTTTTTATCGAAGCCCACGGTCCCTCCGTGCAGCGTGTTCGCACCTTCATTCGTAGGTATGTGATAGGTATGCCCGTCGAGGGTGAACGTGCCGTGCGCGAGGCGATTTGCATAGCGTCCGATAATAGCGCCGAAATATGCACCCGCGGCCGCTCCGGTTGTATAACCCTGTACGTTATTGAATCCCAGGACCACGTCATCGAATTTCTTGTTGCGGTCGGGAACCTCAACGGTCGTGATCCTACCACCGAAATTGGTAATCTTCACCTGCATGCCCGATGCATTCTTCAGTGTGTAAAGGAACACTTGCTTCCCGTCAGCGGTCGTCCCGAAAGGCTGTTTTTCGATCCGCGCGGACTGTGCGCTCAAAACTGCCGTGGAAAGAAGCAGAAGCAAGGCGGCGATAACTGTCGAGGAGGTTTTCATAGGCTGCATTCTAGTGTATGGTGAACGTCTTGTGAAAGACCGTAATTCCGATGATTGGTTTATCTTTCGTACCGGTGATATCGAGCGGCGCTTCGAAACCAGCGCCATGCTTTTCAAAAAGCTTATTGAATGGCATCAGGAGCAACTGCTTTACGCCGGATTGTGTCTGGGAGAGTGTAGCCTGCATTCTGAACGTGCCGTGCATGTCGATCTTGCCCGACTGAAGACCGTAGCTTCCAGCGAGGCTGATCAACGCTCCGGGAACCTTGAACGAGAGCTGCGAAAAATTAGCCGTTCCGCTTTCCAGTTTGAATCGTCCCCGGAAATCGGAGGCCACCATGTCTGGCCCCTGTCCGGACTCCTGCTCTGAGGCGCTGATGCCCCGGGCACGATTGCTGAGTATCAGCAAGCGCTCCTGAACTTTGCGGCTGGCGAACTGGGCCGAGAGCAAGGCGAAATGCCCGTCGAGCTGCAATTTGTCAATGACGTCCTGGCTTCCCGGCGGAATGACGATCTTGCTGCCGAAATTTACATCCCCAGTCAGGAACGGTTTATCTCCGCCGACTACGAGCGTAAGAATGTCCTCGATGCGTGCGTGCTTCGAGGTAGCATCCAGCGAAACTGTTTTGCCATTCGGGCCGGGTTGGTGGACCACCCCGCCGCGGCAGATGAACTCCGAATTGAGAAACGTGGCATTCACTGGCTGGAGAAGCGTATCGCCATCTGTGCCGTCTACAATCGAATGGAATTGCGTGACAAGGTGGACGGCATCCCCGCCGCGCTTTAAGGAAAACTTCGGAACGTCGGTGGCCCCATTGACTTCGATGTGCTGCAGTACGCCAGTATAGTTTCCTGTCGAGGAAAGAATGCCGCCGATGCCCGCGAAGACGCCCAGGTTCGCATTCTCAAACGTATAGTCGCCCGAAACGGCTGTTGAGCGAGGATCGTCGCGCTGCCAGGGTCCGAAACTGCCGGTGCTGTCGATCAGACCAGGCGGTTTCGCGTTGGTCAGTTTGGCGACGAACTTCATCGCCTTCCCGGGCCCGACCGAATGGAGGGTCAGGTTCTTAATATCGAATTGAAGCGGATTTTTGCCCTGTTGGTTCGGGTCCTGTTGCTTCGGAGCAATCTCTAACCGTGCGCCGTCCGCAACGATGGTTTTAATCAGGAATTGCAGATGAGTGGTGTCCTGGCCGGGCTGTTCGCTCTCTTTTCCAAGAGACATTCCTCGCGGCGGGATGTAAATAGACAATCCATCCAATCGAATGATATCGACATGATTGCTGCGGTTGAGCAGAGTCCAGAAATCGGTCGCGGCGTAAAACTTCCTAATGGAAATCAGCGGGCGCGGATCGGTCCAGTTCTTATGCCGGATGGCAAGCCCCTCTCCCACGACCCCGGGCCGCGGAAATAGAGAGATCTTCAAGGACTTCAAATCAACATCGGCATCGAAGCGGTCTTCGAGGGCGCTAATCACGCGCTGCCTAGCGCGGGGGTCGAGCGTCTGTATGAACCAGTAGACGTACAGCGCGCCTCCGATTAGAAGCAAGCACAGAATAGGCACTC
>Ga0308173_10001086_pt1 | contig 13071 bp, 11 predicted proteins | sample PhyPR1_FD_203716 | JGI IMG/M metagenome (GOLD analysis project Ga0308173, IMG submission 203716) | Soil microbial communities from UC Gill Tract Community Farm, Albany, California, United States - DLSLS.P.R1 | ecosystem: Environmental > Terrestrial > Soil > Agricultural land | place: USA... | reverse complement strand
CGTTGCCAGCTCGCGTTTCGAGCAAACGGACGACCGTTACGCTCATCGACGCGCCGCGCCCGGCGAGCCCGTGACGCGCTTCGTGTCGCGCATGGCGCGTGAGCACGACTACGCGCTCGTCATCGCACCGGAATGCGACGGCCTGCTGTTGCGTCTTCATGATGCCGTCGGCGCGGCGCGCTGGCTCGGCTGCGGGAAGGAAGCGATTCGCGTGGCGTCGAGCAAGAGCGCGACGGCGGCATGTCTCGCCGCGCACGGTATCGCCGTGACGCCCGCGCTGGAACCGGAGCAGGCGGCATCCGGCAAAGGGCTCAAATGGGTCGTCAAGCCCGATGACGGCGCGGGCGGTCTCGACACCTATAGATACGACCATCTCGACGCCGCGCTCGACGAATACGAAGCGCGCGCCGCAGCGGGGCGCAGTCCCGTGCTGCAGGAATGGATCGATGGCGAGCCGCTTAGCCTGTCGGTCGTCTGTAGCGACGCGGGTGCGCGGCTCGTGTCGATCAATCGCCAGCGCATAGGGCTTTCCGATGCGGCGGAATCGGATCGGCGCGAGCGCATCGTTCAGTTCGATGGCGTCGATGCCGATGCAATCGATCGTCACAGCGCGCAAGGACGCGTGCTCGAACGCCTGGCAATGCGGGTTGCGCACGCGCTTCCTGGCTTGCGTGGCTTCGCGGGTATCGACGTCGTGTGGCATGCGGAGCGCGGGCCTGTGGTCATCGAAATCAATCCGCGTCTGACGGTGGCTTACGCCGAGCTGAGCAAGACGCGCAATCTCGCAGCGGACCTGCTCGCGGCGCATGGCGTACCGGGCTTCGAACAGGATGACACGCGTCTGCGCGCATGCGGCGGCTCGTCATGACGACACGTACTAGTGATGCACCCGTATTCGGCTGGGACGTGGGCGGCGCGCACGTGAAAGTGTCGATGGCGAGCATGGGCGCGCTCGTGGATGTCGCGCAATGGGCGTGTCCGCTGTGGCAAGGCATCGCGCATCTGGAACGTGTCATCGGGTACGTGTTCGAACGCTGGCCCGAAGCGGCCCATGCTTGCGCGCGCCACGCCGTCACCATGACGGGCGAAATGGTCGATCTCTTCGCGGACCGTGCGGAAGGCGTGCGCACGCTGACTCGCACGCTCGCGCAACGGCTCGGCCCGCGCACCATGTTTTATGGCGGCGAATCTTGCTGGCTTGCGCGATCCGCCTGCGCGGACGGATGGCGCAAGGTCGCATCGGCGAACTGGCTTGCAACGGCGCAATGGGTGGCCACGCGCATCCCGGACGCGTTGCTTGTCGATATCGGCAGCACGACCACCGACATCATTCCGATCGTCGCGTGCCGCGTCGCCGCACGCGGCACGAACGATGCGCAACGCCTTGTTAGCGGCGAGTTGGTTTATCAGGGCGTCGTGCGAACGCCGTTATGCGGCATCGCGCATCGCATTGCGTTTTGCGGCGAAAGCACGGGTGTGATGAACGAATGGTTCGCGACGACCGCGGATGTTTATCGTCTGACGGGCGAGCTTTGGGACGCGCACGATCAGCATCCGAGCGCGGACAATGGCCCGAAGACCGAGGCCGCGAGCCGCGCGCGCATTGCCCGGATGATCGGACGCGATGCGAGCGAAGCCAGCCCCGATGAATGGCGGCGTTTTGCCCTCGCGTGGCGGCATGAGCAGCTGCGCGCGCTCGAAGCAAACTTCGCTCGCGTATGCGCGCAGCATGAGGCGCTTGCGAGCGCGCCGATTGTCGGCGCCGGGTGCGGGCGCTTCATGGCGGAGGCGTTGGCGCAACAGGACGCGCGCGGCTATATCGACTTCGCGCGGCTGGCAGGTGTGCCGTCCGATGCAGGCGAGCGCGCGGAATGGGCTTCGACGTGCGCGCCGAGCGTGGCGGTGGCGCTGCTTGCGTCGTCGCCGATAGTCACGAGAGAACCGGGCGCAGCGTCCGGCGGCACGCACGAGGCGGTCAATCTCCAGCGAGGATAAGGCCCATGTGGGTGGTCAAGATCGGGGGTAGCCTGAGCCATGACCCGGCGCTGCGCGAGTGGCTGACGCGGCTATGGGAACTGGGCGGCGGGCGCGTCGTAATCGTGCCGGGCGGCGGCGATTTCGCGGACGCGGTGCGGCAATATCAGCGCGAATGGCGCTTCGACGACCTTGCGGCCCATAACATGTGCCTGCTCGCGATGGCGCAATACGCGATCCTCATGCAAGGCGTGCTGCCCGAACTCGTGCTTGCATCGAATGAAGAAGGCATACGCCGCGCGCTGCGCGATGGACACGTGGCCGTATGGGTGCCCACGGATCTGATGCGCTCGACGCCCGACTCCATGACGAACTGGGACACCACATCCGACAGCCTCGCCGCATGGCTTTCGACGACGCTCAACGCAGAGCGCCTGATGCTAGTCAAATCATGCGATGTCGCGGCGCATGCGCCGCTGGAGACGCTTGCCGCGACAGGAATCGTCGACAGACGCTTTCCCGCTTACGTGCAGGACGCGAACTATCTCGTGGAAGTCTTCAGCAAAGGCGATGCGTCGATCATGCGCGACCGGCTTCTCGCGTTTCAGGCGTGAGCAGCGGCGCGCTCGCCGTGCAGCGCGCGCGCCCATTTCCGCACGCGCTGCGGATCGAGCCTGCCCGTGCGTCCTTCGCGTTCATCGCATAACGCGCCCCTGAAGCCGGCAATATCCGGTGCAAGCGCGCGAATGCGTTCGAGATCGGACCAGCCGAGCGATCCGGCCAGCGCCGTCATCGTGCCACGCGAACGCGCCTGTGCGATGCACGCGGCAAGCGTCGCGGCATCGACGCAATCGAAGAGTGTGCGGCCGTCCTTGTTCGCCGTATCGAACACCATGCCGACGAAGCCAAGCTGCGCCGCGAGCGCGGCAAGGTCACGGTCTATGCCATCGTCCGACAGCAGCACCGGCACCACGGCCGCGGGCAGGTCCGCGAGATGACGCAAGCAATCGGCGGCTGCGGGTCCGGGGGCGACGCCGACCTTCACGTAATCCACGCCGGTGGCTGCAACATCGAGCACGCGGTGCGTGATCTCATCGAGCGCATGGTTAGGCAAGTCGCCGATGGTCGCGCTGATGGGCCGCACCGCATAGTGCGCTCGCAACGCGCGCACGATGCGCGTGATGTCATCCATCGCCACGCCGCCGAGCGCGCCCGCATGCGGTTCCTTCAGGTCGATCAGCTCGGCGCCGGCGTGAGCGGCATCGAATGCTTCGTCCGCCGAGCGGACGCTCGCGAGCAACGCGGTCATGGTTGAACCCCAGAGGATGCGTTACGGTTGATGCGCCTGCGCGCGATACCGTTCTATCGCCTGCAAGAGCCAGTTCCATGCGATGCGTTCGTTATCGCCCGCCGTTTTGTCGATAGCAATGCGCAAGTATTCGATCTCGCTGTCCACCTTCTCGCGCGGCAACATGAAGAGGCGGCTCACGAGTATGGCGCCTTCGACAACCGCGGCCTGCGCGCGATTGAAGCCAGGAAACGGCGCATGCGTCGTGCGATGCACGCACTCCATGCGCAAGACGGGGCGCGTGTCGTCGTCAAGTAGCTCAGCGAGATGCAGTTCCGTATGCGCAAGTGTCTCGACAAGCCGCACGCTCTTCACGGTCGATGCGGCAAGCGTGGGCCATTCGCGCTGGATGCCTGTGACGCAGCCCGCGAAGACACGCACGTCCGTCGTGAAGTTGATGACGGCGCTGTTCGTCGCGATGACGTTATCGAGCGTCGCGGAAGGGCGAAACGGCGCGAGGATTGCAAAGCCTTCTTCGAAGCGCACGCCCATTGGCGCGATATGCGGCCGGCCATTGCGATCCGCCGTCGTGACGATCGTCTCGTAGATCATGACTGCCCATGCACTCGCCGCAATTCGAGGCCGCACGAAGAAACACGCATGGTTCATGCGGCTTCGTGCGGGATTAGCGCACCTTTAACGGGTGGCGATATACATCGTGATTTCAAAGCCGAAACGCATATCGGTGAAGCTCGGCGTGGTCCATTGCATAACCGTTTCTCCTGAGTGGTGAATGACTTCGACAAATGCTGACGACACCGCCTGGCTTCCGGACGATGTTCGCCGCCTGAACGACGCAAGCGCCGTGCCAAAGCATCAAAGCGCTTCCTGCACGGCCACTGTGACGGAAACGCAGCAAAGTGTCCCGCATGCGTTGCGTGACGCTGAATAAGCGATCGCTTAGGGTCGCGCAAGTAAATCGTGAATTCCCTTCGACACAGGTCGCGCTTACTCTGCAGTCACAGCAGGCGCATCAAACACGCGACGGTCGCCGGTACTCGGAGCGCACGTCCTTCTCATCTTCCCTGTGTCGAGGAAACGGAATGAACGACTTCAGCAAGGCCGCCGTCGAGGCGGCGCGCAATCCGTCCGATCCGCGCTCGCGCTATGCAGCCGGCGTCATGAAGTATCGCGAGATGGGGTATTGGCAGCCGGATTACACGCCGAAAGACACCGACATCATCGCGCTCTTTCGCATCACGCCACAGGAAGGTGTCGAGCCGGAGGAAGCCGCCGCAGCGGTGGCGGGGGAATCGTCCACGGCGACGTGGACCGTCGTATGGACCGACAGGCTGACCGCATGCGACATGTATCGCGCCAAAGCCTATCGCGTGGAGCCCGTGCCTCATGCACGCGCCGACGAGCCGCAATACTTCGCGTATATCGCCTATGAACTCGATCTCTTCGAGGAAGGATCGGTCGCGAATCTCACGGCGTCGATCATCGGCAACGTGTTCGGCTTCAAGCCTTTGAAGGCGCTGCGGCTCGAAGACATGCGCATTCCCGTGGCCTATCTCAAGACGTTTCAGGGACCGCCGACCGGCATCGTCGTCGAGCGCGAGAGACTCGATAAATACGGGCGTCCGCTGCTTGGCGCGACGGTCAAGCCGAAGCTCGGGTTGTCGGGCAAGAACTATGGACGCGTCGTGTATGAAGGGCTCAAAGGCGGGCTCGATTTCCTGAAAGACGACGAGAACATCAACTCGCAGGCTTTCATGCACTGGCGCGACCGTTATCTCTTCGCGATGGAAGCGGTGCATCGCTCGCAAGCGGAAACGGGGGAAATGAAAGGTCACTATCTGAACGTGACTGCCGGCACGATGGAAGACATGTACGAACGCGCCGAGTTTGCAAAGGAACTGGGCTCCTGCATCGTCATGATCGATCTCGTGATCGGCTGGACCGCGATTCAGTCGATGTCGCGCTGGGCGCGCAGAAACGACATGATTCTGCATCTGCATCGCGCGGGACATGGCACGTACACGCGGCAGCGCAATCACGGTATCTCGTTTCGCGTGATTGCGAAGTGGCTGCGCATGGCGGGCGTCGATCATGCGCATGCGGGCACGGCGGTCGGCAAGCTCGAAGGCGACCCGCTCGCGGTGCAGGGCTATTACAACGTGTGCCGCGAGGCGCGCAATGAAGTGGACCTGACGCGCGGCATCTTCTTCGACCAGCCGTGGGCCGCCTTGCGCAAGGTGATGCCGGTGGCCTCGGGCGGCATCCATGCGGGACAGATGCATCAGTTGCTCGACCTCTTCGGCGATGATGCGATCCTTCAATTCGGCGGCGGCACCATCGGTCATCCGCAGGGCATACAGGCAGGCGCAACGGCCAATCGCGTCGCACTCGAAGCGATGGTCAAGGCGCGCAACGAAGGCCGCGATATCGCGAACGAAGGGCCTGAGATTCTCGAAGCCGCCGCGCGCTGGTGTACACCGCTCAAGCTCGCGCTGGATACGTGGCGTGACGTCACCTTCAACTACGCGTCGACGGACACGCCCGATTATGCTGTGACGCCTTCAGTGGCCTGAACGACCAAGGGGACTGACATGCACATCACGCAAGGAACGTTTTCATTCCTCCCGCCTTTGAGCGATGAAGAAATCTCCGCGCAGATCGACTACGCGCTGAATCAGGGCTGGGCCTGTTCGGTCGAATTCACTGACGATCCGCATCCGCGCAATACGTACTGGGAAATGTGGGGCTTACCGATGTTCGACCTGCACGACGCGGCGGGCATCATGATGGAGGTGAACGCCTGCCGCAAGACGTATCCCCGGCATTACATCAAGGTGAACGCGTTCGATGCGGTGCGCGGCTTTGAAACGATGCGGCTCTCTTTCATGGTCAACCGTCCCGCCGACGAAAAGGGCTTCCGGCTCGAACGTCAGGACAACGGCAGCCGCGTGCAGCGCTATTCAATTCGCACGTACGCCACGGACCGCCCGAGCGGCGACCGATATCAATAAGGATACCTATCATGCACGACGAAGCCACGCTTGAAGAAGTGCCTCAGACACGCGCCGATCTCATGGCGCTGTACCGCGAGTCGCGTATCGGGGAAGTGCTTGCGGAGCTGGATCGTGACCTGATTGGCCTCGCGCCGGTCAAGACACGCATTCGCGAGATTGCCGCGCATTTGCTGGTGGAGCGGGCGCGCGCAACGCTCGGCATTGCGAGCGGCGCGCCGACGCTGCACATGTGTTTCTCCGGCAATCCCGGCACGGGAAAGACGACGGTGGCGCTGCGCATGGCGCAGGTGTTGCACCGGCTCGGCTATATCCGACGCAATCAGCTTGTTTCGGTGACGCGCGACGATCTCGTCGGCCAATACATCGGGCACACCGCGCCGAAGACGAGAGAAGTGCTGAAGCGCGCAATGGGCGGCGTATTGTTCATCGACGAGGCTTATTACCTGTATCGCCCGGAGAACGAACGCGACTATGGGCAGGAAGCCATCGAGATTCTGCTTCAGACGATGGAAAACCAGCGTGACGATCTCGTTGTGATTCTCGCGGGCTACGAGTCGCGCATGGAGACGTTCTTTCTCAGCAACCCTGGATTTCGCTCGCGCATTGCGCACCATATTGCGTTTCCGGATTACGAACTGCATGAGTTGCTGAAGATTGCCGAGCATATGCTGGCTGACATGCACTACCGCTTTGACGAGAACGCACGACGCGCGCTCGAAGACTATCTCGCGCGACGCACGCGTCAGCCGAACTTTGCCAATGCGCGCTCGGTGCGCAATGCGCTGGACCGCGCACGGCTCCGGCAGGCGAATCGTCTGTTCGCGGCCGCCGAACGCGGGAGCGGTCCCGCCGACGCAGACGCCCTGATGCAACTCGACGCATGCGACATACGCGCAAGCCGCGTGTTCACCGAATCGCAGCCCTGAAGGAGCGCACCATGCAGGATGGACGCACGACCTTGTCGAAGTTCCTGATCGATACGCTCGATCGCAAGCCCGGTCCGCATGCGGCGAGCGGCTTGTCCGCGTTGCTTGTCGATGTCGCGGCATCGGTCAAGACAATCGCGGCTGCACTGACGCGCGGTGCGCTTGGCGGTCAGCATGGCTCGGCGCAGACCGTCAACATGCACGGAGAGGAGCAGAAGAAGCTCGACCTCGTCACCAACGATATCTTCCTGCAGCATTGCGAGTGGGACGGATTGCTCGCCGGCATGGTGTCGGAGGAAATGGACGGCGTCTATGCGGTGCCGGAGCCCTATCCGCGCGGCGATTATCTGCTGGCCTTCGATCCGCTGGATGGCTCTTCGAATATCGACATCAATGGCGTGGTCGGCTCCATCTTCTCAGTGATGCGAAGAAGTTCGGGGCAACACGGCGTACCGACCGAAGGCGACTTCCTGCGCCCCGGTTGCGAGCAGGTCGCAGCGGGCTACGCCATCTACGGTCCTTCGACGATGCTCGTGCTCTCTGTCGGCGATGGCGCGCATGGCTTCACGCTCGAACGCGATGTCGGCAACTTCGTGCTCACGCATTCGGATATCCGCATCCCCGAAGACTCTTGCGAATTTGCGATCAACGCATCCAATGAACGTTTCTGGGAACCGCCCGTGCGCCGCTATGTGCAGGAGTGCAAGGACGGCCGCACCGGATGCCGCGCTCAGGACTTCAATATGCGCTGGATAGCGTCGATGGTCGCGGAGGTACATCGCATTCTGATACGCGGCGGCGTCTTCATGTATCCACGCGACTTCAAGACGCCTGCAATGGAAGGCCGCCTGAGGCTGCTTTATGAAGCGAATCCAATGAGCTTCATAGTCGAGCAGGCGGGCGGGCTCTCCATCACGGGGCGCGAACGCATTCTGGATGTGCCGCCGCGCGGACTGCATCAACGCGTGCCTGTCATTCTGGGCTCACGCAACGAAGTCGCGCGCATTCAGCGGTATCACGGCGAATATGACAGGGGTGAGGACAAGCCCTTCACGTCGCCGCTTTTCAATGAGCGCTCGCTGTTTTTGCCCGGGACGCCCGCGTGATTGCATGAGTCTGCTCAACACATAACGACACACGGAGACGCGCATGTCAGTCAAGCATCCGATCATCGCGGTGACCGGCTCGAGCGGCGCGGGCACCACTACGGTCATGAAGAGCTTCACCCATATCTTCAGGCGCGAGCGCATCAATGCGCAGATTGTTGAAGGCGATGCGTTTCATCGCTATGACCGGCTCGGCATGCGCGAAGCGTTGAAGCAAAGCGAGCGCGACGGCCTGCGCAATTTCAGTCACTTCGGCCCCGAGGCGAATCTGCTTGCGGAGCTGGAGCAACTCTTCGCGACATATGGAGCAAGCGGCGGCGGCCAGTTCCGCCGCTACATTCACGACGACGCCGAAGCCGCGCATTACAAGCAGGACGCCGGCACGTTCACGCCGTGGGAAGCCGTTGCGCCAGGTACGGACCTGATGTTCTACGAGGGACTGCATGGCGCGGCCGTTGCCGACAACATAGATATCGCGCGTCATGCGGATTTGCTCGTCGGCGTGGTGCCGATCATCAATCTCGAATGGATTCAGAAGCTGCACCGCGATCAGACCATGCGCGGGTATTCGCACGAGGCCGTTGTCGATACGATCCTGCGGCGCATGCCCGATTACGTGAACTACATCTGCCCGCAGTTCTCGCGCACGCATGTGAATTTTCAGCGCGTGCCGACCGTGGATACATCGAACCCCTTCACCGCGCGCGAGATTCCACAGCCGGACGAGAGCTTCGTCGTAATCCGCTTTGCGAAGCCGGAAGGCATCGACTTTCCTTATCTGCTCACCATGCTGCACGACTCGTTCATGTCGCGCCCGAACGTCATCGTCGTGCCCGGCGGCAAGATGGGACTCGCAATGCAGCTCATCTTCACGCCAATGATTCTTCAGTTGCGCGACCGCTGCGCCCGCGCCTGAGAACCGCTTTCTCATTGCAAGCAAGGAGGCATTCATGAATGCCGTCGCCGAGGCTTTGCCTCATTTTTATCGTTCGTCCGATACGCGACAGATGGCCAACGCAGTGCGCATGCTCGCCGTCGACGCGGTACAGCAGGCCAACTCGGGTCATCCCGGTATGCCGATGGGCATGGCGGAAATCGCGGTCGCGCTGTGGAGCCGTCATCTGAAGCACAATCCCGCCGATCCGGACTGGCCCGATCGCGACCGCTTCGTGCTGTCGAACGGTCATGGCTCGATGCTGCTGTATGCGCTGTTGCATCTCACGGGCTATGACCTTCCGATGTCCGAACTCAGGCGCTTCAGGCAGATGGGAAGCCGCACGCCGGGGCACCCGGAAGTGGGCGTGACGCCGGGCGTCGAGACCACGACGGGACCGCTCGGGCAAGGCTTCACGAATGCTGTCGGCATGGCGCTCGCGGAGACGTTGCTTGCGCGCGAATTTAATCGGCCGGGGCATGAGATCGTCGATCATCGCACGTATGTATTCGTCGGCGATGGATGCCTGATGGAAGGCGTGTCGCACGAAGCGGCGTCGCTTGCGGGCACGCTGCGATTGAACAAGCTGACCGTGCTGTACGACGATAACGGCATTTCCATAGACGGCCATGTGCAGGGCTGGTTCAGCGACGACACGCCCCAACGTTTCGCCGCTTATGGCTGGGACGTGATTGCGGACGTGGACGGCCACGATGTCGAAGCCGTTTCGCACGCGCTCGATAAAGCGTGCGTTTCCGACCGGCCGACCCTGATCTGCTGCAAGACGACGATAGGGAAGGGCGCGCCGTCGATGGGGGGCACGCACGACGTCCATGGCGCACCGCTCGGCGCGGACGAAATCGAAGCCACGCGCCGCGCGCTCGACTGGCCGCATGCGCCCTTCGAGATTCCCGCGTTCATTTACGAGCGATGGAACGCGCGCGATGCGGGCGCGGCGACGCAACATGACTGGGAGCGCCGCATGCACGCGTATCGCCGTGCGTTTCCGCCTGAAGCTGCGGAGTTCGAGCGGCGCACGCGAGGCGCGCTGCCTGCGAACTGGCGCGATGCGGCGCGTGCGCTCGTGCAGCAGGCGGACCGTGCGCGGCAGACCATCGCGACGCGCAAGGCATCGCAACTCACCATCGAAGCGCTCGCGCGCACGTTGCCCGAACTGCTCGGCGGCTCGGCGGACCTGACCGGCTCGAACCTGACGCGCTGGAAAGATGCGGTGGACGTGAGCGCATCGCCGGAAAAGGGTAACTACATTCACTTCGGCGTGCGCGAGTTCGGCATGAGCGCGATATTGAACGGCATTGCGCTGCATCGCGGATATCTGCCGTTCGGCGGCACGTTCCTCACGTTCTCCGATTACTCACGCAACGCGCTGCGCATGGCCGCGCTGATGAGAACGCGCACGGTCTTCATCTTCACGCACGATTCGATCGGTCTTGGCGAGGACGGCCCGACGCATCAGCCGATCGAGCATGCCGCGACCTTGCGCATGATTCCGGGCCTCGACGTTTGGCGTCCGTGCGATGCAGTCGAGACCGCTCAGGCGTGGGTCAGTGCGGTGGAACGCGACCGGCCTTCGTGTCTGCTGCTGTCGCGTCAGAACCTGCCGTTCGTGCCGCGCGACGAAGCGCAGATCGACGGCATCGAGCGCGGCGGGTATGTGCTCGTCGATTGGCCGGGCGCATGCGAGCGCAATGCGCGGCGCGTGGTGTTGATAGCGACGGGGTCCGAGGTGGCGATTGCGCTCGCTGCTGTAGATCTTCTCAAGCGCGAGGGCGTGCTCGCTCGCGTTGTATCCATGCCATCCACCACCGTGTTCGACCGGCAATGCCACGTGTGGCGCGAGCGGGTGCTGCCCGAAGGCGTGCCGCGCGTGGCGATCGAGGCGGGCGTCACGTCGTTCTGGCGGCAATACGTCGGCCTCGAGGGTGGCGTGGTTGGCATCGACCGTTTCGGCGAATCCGCGCCTGCGGGCGAGCTGTACGCGCATTTCGGCGTGACGACAGCGGCGCTCGTCGATGAAGCGCGCCGCGTGGCCGCCTGATTCACGTGATGCACGGGAGAACGACATGGCTTTCATCGCATTGAGGCAACTGCTGGACCACGCCGCGGAGCACGGGTACGGCGTGCCCGCGTTCAACGTCAACAACATGGAGCAGGTCCACGCGATCATGCAGGCCGCCGAGGTCACGAAGAGCCCGGTGATTCTTCAGGCGTCGGCGGGCGCGCGCAAGTATGCCGGGGAGCCTTATTTGCGCCATCTGGTGCTCGCGGCTATCGAGGCGCATCCAGAGATTCCCGTCGTGCTGCATCAGGATCACGGCGCAAGTCCCGCTGTTTGCCAGCAGGCGATCCGTTCGGGCTTTACTTCGGTGATGATGGACGGCTCGCTGATGCCCGACCAGAAAACGCCCGCCGATTACGGCTACAACGTGGACGTGAGCCGTCGCGTGGTGGATGCGGCGCATTCGGTGGGCGTCTCGGTGGAAGGCGAACTAGGCTGCCTCGGCTCGCTCGAAACCGGCCGCGCGGGCGACGAGGACGGCGTGGGCGCGGACGGCACGCTCACGCATGACCGCCTGCTGACCGATCCCGACGAAGCGCGCGCGTTCGTCGAGGCGACCGGCATCGACGCGCTCGCCATTGCCATCGGCACGTCGCATGGCGCATACAAGTTCAGCCGCCAGCCAACGGGAGATATTCTCGCGATTGACCGCATCGCGCAGATACACGCACGCATTCCGGATACGCATCTGGTGATGCACGGGTCGTCGTCCGTGCCGCAGGAATGGCTCGAGGTAATCCGCGAGTATGGCGGCGAGATTCCGTCGACGTTCGGCGTGCCGGTGGAGGAGATTCAGCGCGGCATTGCGAACGGCGTGCGCAAGGTAAATATCGACACGGACATTCGTCTCGCGATGACCGGCGCAATGCGGCGCGCGATGGCGTCGGCGAAGTCGGAGTTCGACCCACGGCACGCGCTGAAGGCGGCGACGGCGGCGGCGCGCGACTTGTGCATCGAGCGGTTTCAGGCGTTCGGAAGTGCGGGGCAGGCGGAGAGGATCAAGCCGCTGGGGCTGGACGCGATGGCGAAGCGATATCAGTGAACGGAGCTGCTCCGGCATTCAAACCGGAGCGGCGTTCCCAGACAGTGATGACGTGACGAGTCGCATGACTTCACTCATCGCTCGGACGACCAGCATTCGATCACGCGAGTAAGCCGGCGCAAGTTCGAAGAAGCCGCATCTCTCGATGTTGTCTGTGAGTCTGCGCCCAGCTTGCCGCGCCCGGCCTTGATGGATCATTCCCAGATGCTCGCGCCGCTGACAAACGGCCAATTCGGAGCTCTCTCATGCCGACTGCGTCCCCACCCGGCGAACTCGGCGCACTCGCGCCCGGCTTCCTGCTGCCCGCCACTGACGGTAACCGCTACACGCTCGACTCGCTCAAGCGTGAGCACGGCCTGGTGCTGGTCTTCATGTGCAACCATTGCCCGTACGTGCGCGCCGCGTTGCCGTACCTGATCCGCGATGCAGTTGATCTGCAGCAGTCGGGCATCGGCATCGCGGGCATCAATGCTAACGACACGAGCGTCTACACCGACGACTCCTTCGAGCGCATGATCGCGCGAGCCGACGACTGGCGCCTGCCGTTCCCCTACCTCTTCGACGAAACGCAGGAGGTCGCGCGCGCATACGGCGCGGTTTGCACGCCCGAATGCTTCGGCTTCGATGCGGATCTGCGGCTGCGGTATCGGGGGCGCATTGATGCATCGCGCAAGGAGCCGCTACCG
>Ga0308173_10001085_pt1 | contig 13073 bp, 13 predicted proteins | sample PhyPR1_FD_203716 | JGI IMG/M metagenome (GOLD analysis project Ga0308173, IMG submission 203716) | Soil microbial communities from UC Gill Tract Community Farm, Albany, California, United States - DLSLS.P.R1 | ecosystem: Environmental > Terrestrial > Soil > Agricultural land | place: USA... | reverse complement strand
CCATGTCGGCTCGCGGCGCGGGCACGCGGTCCGGGTGCAGGATGCCGGCGAGCGCCTCGACGCCGTCGACGAGCCGGGGTCCGGGGCGCGCGAAGCTCGCGTTGGCGTCCACCGCCCAGACGGGTATTGCGTCCGGCAGCTCGCCGGAGGCGATCGCCTCGTGCGCGAGCGCGGTGGAACCTTCGAGGTCGTAGCCGCAGGGGGCGCACACGATGACCTCCGGCGCGCTGTGGCGCACCGCGTCCCAGGTGACCCGCACCGACTTCTCCCCGGCGTCCCCCAGCGCGTTGGTGCCACCCGCCGCCGTCACCATCTCGGGCACCCAGTGTCCGGGCGCGAACGGCGGGTCGGTCCACTCCAGCACCAGGGCGCGGGGCCGCGCTGCGCCGCGTACCGCGTCCTCCGCCGCGGACAGCCGTCCCCGCAGCTCGGCCACGAGAGCGGCCGCGGCGTCGGCGCAGCCGCTGGCCGCGCCGAGCGTGCCCACGGAGGCGAGCACCTCCTCCAAGGTGTGCGGGTCGACCGTCAGGACCTCCGCCCGGCAGCCGAGGTAGGACAGGGCGTCGTCGACCACGGACACGTCGACGGCGCACACGGCACACAGGTCCTGGGTGACCACGAGGTCGGCGTCGAGGGCCGAGAGCGCCCCGGCGTCGAGGTGGTAGAGGTCCTCGCCGGCGGCCACGGCACGGCTGACGAAGGCGTCGATCTCCTGCGGTGGCAGGCCCTCCGGGATCGCGGTCGTCGACACGACGGTGCGCTCGCGGGCCTCGGCCGGGGTGTCGCACTCGAACGTCACCCCGACGACCTGCGGGCCCGCCCCGACCGCGAACAGGATCTCCGTGGTCGAGGGCAGCAGGGACACGATGCGCATGCGCCGACCCTACGGGCAGGCGTGCGTCGTCCGGAGGGGCCGGGTTAGGGTCGAGACGTGGAGCGGTGGGAGTCGCCCGTGGACAAGGCGATCCGGGAGGCGCAGGAACGCGGGGAGTTCGACAACCTGCCGGGCGCCGGGAAGCCCCTGCGCAGCCTCGGGGACCCGGAGCACGAGGACCCCGACTGGTGGGTCAAGAGCCTGGTCGAGCGGGAGAACCTCGACCTGTCGGGGGCGATGTCGCCGTCGATGGCCCTGCGCAAGGAGGCTGCCGGGTTCCCCGAGTCGCTGCTCGACCTGCGCACCGAGCAGGGCGTGCGAGCCGTGCTCGACGACTACAACCACCGGGTGCGCGTCGACCGGTTGCGGCCGGCCGTCGGCCCGCGGTCGCCGGTGTGGGCGCGGATCGTCGACGTCGACGAGCTGGTGGACCAGTGGCGCGAGCTCCGCGAGGCACGGCTCGGGGAGGCGGCGGCAGCACGGGCCGCGGCCGAGCGCGCGCGGGTCACCACCGACGAGGCGCCGCGTGCAGCTCGACGCGGCCGTGCCGGGTGGTTCCGGCGGCTTCTGGGCGGGGCTTGAGCACCTCGGGGCCGGGTCCCACGTCACTGACCGCCGTGGGCGATCGGTGACGTGGGGCGACTACTTCGGTGTCGCTCGCTCAGCTGCCGGAGTCGTTGACCCGCAGCACGCTCTCCTGCGAGGGCAGCTGGTCCTGCTTCACCAGGCCGACCGGGCACGTCATGCCGTTCGGGCCGTGGTTGCAGTAGCCGCCGGGGTTCTTGTCGAGGTACTGCTGGTGGTAGTCCTCGGCGTAGTAGAACGTGCCGGCGTCCTGCGCGGACCGCAGCTCGGTGGTGATGGTGCCGAACCCGTTGTCGGACAGCACCTTCTGGAACGCGTCACGGGTCGCCTCCGCGGCGCGCTGCTGGTCCGGGGTGGTCCAGTAGATCGCGGAGCGGTAGGCCGTGCCGATGTCGTTGCCCTGCCGGTGGCCCTGCGTCGGGTCGTGGTTCTCCCAGAACTCCTTGAGCAGCAGCTCGGGGCTGGTCTGCTCGGGGTCGTAGGCAACCAGGACCGTCTCGGCGTGCCCGGTCAGGCCGGTGCACGTCTCCTCGTACGTCGGGTTCGGCGTGAGGCCCCCCATGTAGCCGGCGGCGGTGGTCACGACCCCCGGCTGGCGCCAGAAGATGCGCTCGGCACCCCAGAAGCAGCCCATCGCGACGTAGAGCACCTCGGTGCCCTCCAGCCACGGCCCCTCGAGCGGGGTCTTGAGGACGGTGTGGGTGCCGTCGAGGTGGAACGGCCGTTGCCCGCGGCCCCCGAGGGCGGTCTCGGCGGTGGGCAACGTGGTCTTGGCTCGCGATCCGAATATCACGGTGGCTACAACGCCGGCCCGCGCGTGGCTGTTCCGTGCGGAACCGGCCGACCGGCCGACGATCACCTCCACCTCGCCCTCCGTATGGCGTGCTCACGATGGCCAGGTGCGTGTCCAGCTGGTCGTCCGGCGGCGCGTCAGCGAGGGCCATGGGCCGGGTGCCGCCCGCCCGCAAACTCGGTGGCCGGGGGTCCCTCTGGACGGGCAGGCTGGTCTTGTGACTGCCGCCGACCTGGAGATCCGACCCGTCAGTGGGCTCGACCCCGACCAGGTCGACCTGTTCGGCGCATGGGCGCAGGTCTACGAGGCCTCGAGCCGGCACACCCTCGGGCCGGCCCACTCCAGCTGGAGCCCACAGGAGCGGCGCGAGCTGCTGCTCAGCACCGAGCGACAGCGCCTCGCCTGGGCCGGGGTGAGCGCGGGCACCGTGGTCGGCGCGGTCACCCTGGCCATGCCGATGCACGACAACCTCGAGACGGCCGGCGTCGACCTCGCCGTCCTCCCGGGCCATCGTCGTGCCGGGGTCGGGTCGCAGCTGCTCGCCATCGCCGAGGCGGCGTCTGCCCGGGCGGGTCGTTCGGTGCTCCTCGCCGAGACCCGCTGGGGGATCGGAGGCGACGACGAGGGAGGTGCGTTCGCCGCGAGCCACGGGTATGCGGCGGCGCAGACGGCCCTGGGCAGCACCCTGACCCTGCCTGCCCCTCGCGACCACCTGGAGGCGGTCCTCGCTGCGGACGGGACGGATGGGTACCGGATCCGGACCTGCTGGGACGGCATACCGCAGGAGTGGTTGGAGGGCCGCGCGGAGCTGAGCCGGCGGATGAGCACCGACGTCCCGCTCGGGGACCTGCAGCTGGAGGAGGAGGTGTGGGACGCCGAGCGGGTGCTGTCGGCCTACGCGCAGATCGACGCGATGGGCCGCCGGGTCGTGGACTCGTTCGCCGTGGAGGAGGCCACCGGGCGACTGGTCGGGTACACCCAGGTGCAGGTCGACCACGCCGGGGTGGGGCACCAGCAGGACACCCTCGTGATGAGGGAGCACCGGGGCCACGGCCTCGGGCTGCGGCTCAAGGCGGCCAGCACGCTGGCGGTGATGGGCGAACTGCCGTCGGTGGGCAGCATCCGCACGTGGAACGCCGACGACAACCTCCCCATGCTCACGGTGAACCGGGCGATCGGGTACGAGCGGGATGCCTGGCTGCGGGAGTGGCAGAAGGTGGTGTGAACGGCTCCCTGGCTTCGGGGCAGACTGGCCCGGTGGACGACGTGCAGACGACCGGGGCGCCGGTCGTGACCTCCATCCACCTCGCGCCCGGCACCCGGTTGCCGACCAAGGCGGTGGAGTCGGTGGTCGCCGAGGCGGGCAAGGGTCTGGTCGGTGACCGCTACCACGGCACCCGCCACCGCCACGTGACCGTGCAGTCGCAGCCTGACCTCGACGCCGCTGCCGCCGACCTCGGTGGCCCCGTCCCGGCAGGCTCGACCCGGCGCAACGTGACCATCTCCGCGGGTCCCGTCCCGACGAAGCCGGGCACCCGGGTGCGGGTCGGCGACACCCTCCTCGAGGTGGTGCGGCTCGCGGCGCCCTGTCGGCTCATGGACGACTACGTGGCACCCGGGGCGATGCGGGCCCTGCACGCGCGCGGGGGCGCGGTCTTCCGCATCCTGGAGTCGGGCACCATACGGGTCGGGGACCGGGTCGAGGTCCTCGACGCCGAAGGGGAAGGGCCTGCGGCGAGCCGTTAGCCTTGCCGACATGAGCGAGCAGCAGCACGGCGACCAGCACCAGGGTGGCTTCGCCACCCGCGCGATCCACGCGGGGCAGGAGCCCGACGCGGGCACCGGGGCGGTCATCACGCCCATCTTCCAGGTCTCCACCTACAAGCAGGACGGCATCGGCGGCTTCCGCGGCGGCTACGAGTACAGCCGCTCGGCCAACCCCACACGCACCGCGCTGGAGGAGTGCTTCGCCGCGCTCGAGGGCGGCGAACGGGCCTTCGCGTTCGCCTCCGGGCTCGCCGGCCAGGACACGCTGCTGCGGGCCCTGCTCACCCCCGGCGACCACGTCGTCGTGCCGAGTGACGCGTACGGCGGCACCTACCGGTTGTTCAACAAGGTGCTCGTCCCGTGGGGGGTCGAGCACAGCATCGCGCCCATGGGGGACCTGGAGGCGGTCCGCGCCGCGATCCGGCCCGGTCAGACGAAGATCGTCTGGGTCGAGACGCCCACCAACCCCATGCTCGGCATCGCCGACATCGCCGCCCTGGCCGAGGTCGCGCACGCCGCCGGCGCCTTGCTCGTGGTCGACAACACCTTCGCCTCGCCCTACCTCCAGCAGCCGCTGTCCCTGGGCGCCGACATCGTCACGCACTCGACGACCAAGTACTGCGGCGGCCACTCCGACGTGGTCGGCGGTGCGGTCGTGGTACGTCGCGGGATCACCGTTCCGGGCTACGAGGACGCGGTGGATCGCGTTGCCTTCCACCAGAACTCGCTCGGCGCGGTTGCCGGGCCCTTCGACGCGTGGCTGGTGCTGCGTGGCCTCAAGACGCTGGCACTTCGCATGGAGCGCCACAGCGACAACGCCGAGAAGGTCGTGGAGTTCCTCCTGGGCCACCCGGCCGTCAGCGCGGTCCACTACCCGGGGCTGGAGAGCCACCCGGGCCACGAGGTCGCGGCCCGCCAGATGAAGCGGTTCGGCGGCATGATCTCGTTCCAGCTCAAGGCCGGAGAGGACGTGGCGGTCAAGGTGTGCGCCGAGACCCAGGTGTTCACCCTCGGGGAGTCGCTCGGCGGGGTGGAGTCGCTCATCGAGCACCCGGCCCGCATGACGCACGCCTCGGTCGCCGGCACCGAGCTCGAGGTCCCGGCCGACCTCATCCGGCTGTCGGTGGGCATCGAGGACGCCGACGACCTCGTCGCCGACCTCAAGCAGGCGCTCGACCGGCTCGGCTGACCTGGCCACCGACCGGACCGAGGCCGCGATGACGGGTGCGTCGACGACGAGTGACGCGATGACAGACGTTGCGATGACGGACGCCGGGATGACGGGTGCTGCCCCGTGACCAGGTTGCTGTGCGTCGACTTCGGCTCGACCTTCACCAAGGCTGCCCTCGTCGACTCCACGGACGGCCTGGTGGCCACGGCATCGACCCCGACGACCGTCGGCACCGACGTCCTCGACGGCTACCGCATGCTGCGCGCTCAGCTCGCCGCGCACGGCGAGGTCGACGAGGTGCTCGCCTGCTCCAGCGCGGGTGGGGGGCTGCGCCTCGCGGTCGTGGGCTACGAGCGCGAGGTGACCGCGCAGGCCGGGCACCGCGTGGGCCTGAGCGCCGGCGCGCGGGTCTGCCACGTCACCTCGGGTCCGATGACGGGAGCCGCCGTCGCCGAGCTGCGGGCAGCTCGCCCGGACCTCGTGCTCCTCGTCGGTGGCACGGACGGCGGCAACGCGGATGTGCTGCTGCACAACGCTGCCCGTATCGCGCGCGCCCGCCTCGGTGCGCCAATCGTGGTCGCGGGCAACGTCGACGCACAGGCAGAGGTCGCAGCCCTGCTGGCGTCGACCGGACGGCGCCACGAGCTCGCCGACAACGTGCTTCCCCGGATCGGGGTGATCGCCCCCGATGCGGCCCGGGCCGCCATCCGGCGCGCCTTCCTCGAGCACGTCATCGGGGGCAAGGGACTGTCGCGCGGCCCCGAGTTCGCGGCCATGGTCCAGGCGCCGACACCGGACGCGGTGCTCGACGGCGTCACGGTCCTGGCCCACCACCTCGACGGTGACGTCCTCGTCGTCGACATCGGCGGTGCCACGACCGACGTGTACTCCGCGTTGCGACCCCAGGGGGAGGACGCCGGGCTCGCCAAGGACGTCGTCGCGCCCCTGTGGCAGTCGCGCACCGTCGAGGCCGACCTGGGCATGCGCTGGAACGCCGAGGGCGTGGTGGAGGCCGCCCAGCGCGAGAAGGTGCCCGTGGCGGACGCGCTCGCCGGCTACGCCGCCACCGTCACCCACGACCCCTCCCACCTGCCGGCCGACGGTGCGGAGCGTGACCTCGACCTCGACCTCGCGCGCGCTGCCGCCCTCGTCGCCGTGCGCCGGCACGCCCGCGCCGCCGGACCCGGGAGCAGCCCGCGCCCGCTGGCGGACGTACGGGTCGTGGTGGGCTCGGGAGGAGTGCTCCGGCACGCGGACGACCGCGGCCGGGCCGCGGTGCTCGAGGCCGTGGTCGCCGACCACGCCGGGGGCTGGCGCGTGCCGCGCGACGCCACGGTCGTGACCGACGCGTCCTACCTGCTCTTCGCGGTGGGCCTCCTGCGCGAGGCGCACCCCGAGGTCGCCGTGGCCCTCGCCCGGGCCGTCGTCGGGGACCGGGCGCCCCTGGTCCCCGGGTCGCCCTAGACCACGTCGAACAGCTCGGTGTGGATGCGGGCCGGCCCGACCTCGAGCTCCTGCAGCATGTGGACGGTCGCGGCGACCATGGGCCCGGGCCCGCACACGAAGTAGTCCACGCGCCCCGCAGCCCGCCTGACGGGCAGGGCCCCGCGCAGTACGGCCTCGGTCAGCCATCCCACCTCCCCGCGCCAGTCCTGCGGTGGCTCCTCGAGCACCTCGACCACGTGCAGGTCGAGTCGGGCGTCGAGGTGCTCGTGGTCGGCCCGGTGCAGGAGGTCGTCGGCGGTGCGCCCGGCGACCACCAGCACGGCGGGGCGACGGTCGCCACGGGCAGCCATGGTGCGCAGCATGCTCAGCATCGGGGTGACCCCGACACCGCCGGCGATGAAGACGAACGCCGAGGAGCGCAACCCGTCGAGGGTGAAGGTGCCGTGCGGGCCGTCGAGGTAGACCCGCTGACCCGGCGAGAGCCCCGCCAGGACCTGGGTGAAGTCGCCCAGCGGCTTGACGGCGAACTCCTTGCGCCACGGCTCGGTGGCGGTGGAGGCGATGGTGAAGGGGTGCTCCTCGAAGACGAAGGCCGAGTCCCCGACCTTGAGCCAGGCGAACTGGCCCGGCCGGAACGGGATGCCGCCGTGCCCCCGGGCGTGGAGCACGACGAGGGTGGCCCCGGGCCCCCCGCGGACCTCGCCGACGACGTACGCCCGGCGCTGGGCGCGCAACGGGCGCCACGCCCAGCGGTAGGCGGTGACCGCGACCATGACCGCGCCCAGCGCCCCGAGCCACCACCGGGCCGGTCCGTACGCCGTGAGGTCCCGGAGCCAGAGGACGTGCAGCGCGGCCGTGGCCATGAGGACGTTGGCGAGCACGACGTGCGTCAGGCGCCAGCGTTCGTAGCGCCGGCCCCGCGATCGGCGGCTCACCGCGAGCAGGACCTGGCCGGCCAGGGCGACGGTCGCGACGGTCGCAGCCCACACCCGCGGGGGCGCGTCGCGCAGGTCGAGCACGCCGAGGCCCTGCGGGTCGTGCAGGACCACGAAGACAACGTGGGCCGCCACGAGGAGGGCGGCGACGACGGCGAGGAGGCGGTGCTGGCGAAGGATGCGCTCGACCCCCAGGTGCGACGTGATCGCCCGCACGCGCGACGGCAGCACCACCGCGGCGACGAGGAGGGACGCCGCGGTGGTGCTCGCCACGAGCGACAGGAACCGCCAGCTGCCCTGGGCGTGCGCCAGCTCCAGGCGCAGCACGAACCACCACGGCACTGCGAGCGAGGCCGTGACGGCAGCTGTCCACAGGATGGGGGCCAGTCGCCGCCGGGTTGCGCCGCCTCCCCAGGTGCCCAGGCGCCGGCTGGCCCGGTTGGTGAAGGCCACGTGGCTTCCCCTTCCGAGCGGGGCGACGTCACCCAGAGTAGGACCGGCACCCTCGGGCCGTCTCCGGTGCGGCAGGGCCCTCTTGCCGCAGCGGCCCCGCGCAGGCGGTCCTCCCGTCAGGCGGTCCGGGGCACCCTGCGCCGGGCGCTAACCTGCGCCCATGGCATCACCGTTGCTGTCCGTCACCCTCGACGACGTCCGCGCTGCGCAGGACCTGCTCAGCGGCGTCGTCCGCCCCACCCCGCTGGAGTACAGCCGCGCCCTGTCGGACCGGGTCGGCAGCGAGGTCTTCCTCAAGTGCGAGAACCTGCAGCGCGCCGGGTCGTTCAAGATCCGCGGGGCCTACACGCGGATGGCGCGGCTCAGCGACGAGGAGAAGGCTCGCGGGGTGGTCGCCGCCAGCGCCGGCAACCACGCCCAGGGCGTCGCCCTCGCGGGCCAGCTGCTCGGCATCGACGTCAAGGTCTACATGCCCCACGGCGCCCCCATGCCCAAGCTCACCGCCACGCGGGCGTACGGCGCGACCATCGAGCAGGTCGGCACGACCATCGACGAGTGCCTGGTCAAGGCGCGCGAGTGGGAGGCGGAGACCGGCGCGGTGCTGATCCACCCCTTCGACCACCGCGACATCGTCGCCGGGCAGGGCACCGCAGGGCTCGAGATCCTCGACCAGTGCCCCGACGTGCGGACCATCGTCGTGAGCACCGGGGGTGGCGGCCTGCTGGCCGGGATCTCCGTGGCGGTCAAGGCGGCCCGTCCCGACGTGCGCATCATCGGCGTGCAGGCCGAGCAGGCCGCTGCCTACCCGCTGTCGCTGGCGGCCGGGAAGCCGGTGCCCTTCGAGAACATGCAGACGATGGCCGACGGCATCGCCGTGGGCATGCCGGGCGACGTGCCGTACGCCCTCGTGCGCGACCTGGTCGACGGCATGGAGACCGTGACCGAGGAGGAGCTGTCGCGGGCGCTCCTGTTCACCCTCGAGCGCGCCAAGCTCGTGGTCGAGCCGGCGGGGGCAGCTGCCGTCGCCCACCTGCTGGGCCGGGCCGGACAGCCGGTCGACGGACCCGTGGTCGCGGTGCTGTCCGGGGGCAACATCGACCCCCTGCTCCTGCTGCGCATCATCCGGCACGGCATGGCCGCCGCCGGTCGCTACCTGCAGTTCCGCGTGCGGGTCTCCGACCGCCCCGGGCACCTGGCGCGCCTGCTCGCGGACTGTGCCGCCGTCGATGCCAACGTCCTCGAGGTCGAGCACATCCGCACCGGCACGACGATCACCGTCGACGAGGTCGAGATCGGGCTCCAGCTCGAGACCCGCGGCCAGCAGCACTGCGAAGAGGTGCTGCGCTCGCTGCGGGGCAAGGGCTACCAGCTCAAGTTCGGCTGACGCACCGGGCCCAAGACGACATCGGGTGCCGGAACGCTCGCCTGCACGAGCGTTCCGGCACCCGATCTCGATGAGGGGGACGCCGAGGTGCGGTCAGGGCACGTGCGGGGTGGCCGCCTTGACGGTGACCCCGATCTTCTTGCCGTTGGGCGCCTCGTAGGTCGCCTTGTCGCCGACCTTCTTGCCGTTGATCGCGGCGCCGAGCGGGGACTTCTCGCTGTAGACCTCGAGGTCCGAGCCGTCGGCGATCTCGCGCGAGCCGAGCAGGAAGGTCAGGTCGTCGCCGAACATGTCGACGGTGACGACCATGCCGGGCTCCACGACGCCGTCGTCGGCGGGCTTGGCCCCGACCACGGCGTTGTCCAGCAGCTGGGTCAGCTGGCGGATGCGGGCCTCCATCTTGCCCTGCTCCTCCTTGGCCGCGTGGTAGCCGCCGTTCTCCTTGAGGTCGCCCTCCTCGCGGGCCGCCTCGATGCGCTTGGCGATCTCGCTGCGGCCGTCGCCGGAGAGCTGGTCCAGCTCGGCCTTCAGACGGTCGAAGGCCTCCTGGGTCAGGTAGCTCGCGGTGGGGGTCGCGGTGTCGCTCACGGTGTACTCCTTGATCGGGTCCCTGTGTCGGTGCGGTTGCGCCGGAGGGAGGGTGTTACGCACAACGGCCCGGACCCCGACCACTCGCGTCGTCAGGTCCAGACCGCTCGGTGAAACCACAAGAGTACAGCCAGCGCCTCGAAACGGTCCATTCCCTGCACCTGCCGCGGCCTCGTGGTCGGCGCCCGGTCAGTCGTGTCGTGGCAGGTCAGGTGGGGTGAGCCGCGCGACCTGGCGCTGCGTCCACCGCTCGGACGGGGCCGGTCCGCCGGGTCGCGGTGGGTCAGCGGGCGGTGCAGGTGTCGACGACGCCGGTCACCGCGCGCGACGCCGTGCGGACCACGACCTCCCGGTGCACCGAACGCTCCTGTGACCCGGGCACCGCGACGTCGGTGACCCCCACGACGCCGAACGTCGCGTCGAGCGCCTGCAGGCGGCAGGTCACGGCCTCGCCGGCCGGTCGGTGCACGTCGAACTCCACCCGGACGCTGCGGTCGTCGAGGACCTGGTAGCCGGTGTTGGTGAAGGTGATGGCGCCCAGGGTGTTCGCGATGCCCAGCCAGACGGCCAGGCCGACCCCGATGGTGCAGCCGACGATGCCGACGACCCACCATCGACCGGTGCCGGGGGCGGGGCGGGGGAGCGGCATGGTGGCCCTTCCACGGGTGAGAGGATGTCGAGCGGACCAGGGTCGACCGACCCGGGTGGTCCCATTGTCGGCGATGGACGAGTGAGGTTGTGCAGGTGGCTGACCGGTTGCGGCTCATGGCGGTGCACGCGCACCCCGACGACGAGTCGAGCAAGGGCGCGGCGACGATGGCCAAGTACGTCGCGGAGGGCGCGGACGTGCTGGTCGTGTCGTGCACGGGGGGTGAGCGCGGCGACGTCCTCAACCCCAAGCTCAAGGACGACGTGCACATCCTGCGTGACCTGCCACGGGTGCGCCGCCAGGAGATGAAGCGGGCGCAGGAGATCCTCGGGGTCCAGCACACCTGGCTGGGTTTCGTCGACTCGGGCCTGCCCGAGGGCGACCCGCTGCCGCCGCTGCCCGAGGGGTGCTTCGCGCTGGAGCCGATCGAGGTGACCACCGAGGCGCTGGTCCGCGAGATCCGCCGCTTCCGGCCGCACGTGGTGACCACCTACGACGAGAACGGTGGCTACCCCCACCCCGACCACGTCATGACCCACACCGTCTCCATGGCCGCCTTCCAGGCGGCCGGCGACCCGGCGGCGTACCCGCACGCGGGCGCCCCGTGGCAGCCCCTGAAGCTCTACTACAACCAGGGCTTCTCCAAGGAGAAGATCGTGGCCTTCCACGAGGCGCTGATCGCACTGGAGGAGGAGAGCCCGTACGCCGACTGGCTCGAGCGCTGGGAGGACCGGCCGCCGCGGGACATCACCACCCGCGTGCACTGCGCCGACTACTTCGACGTGCGCGACCAGGCGCTGCTCGCGCACGCCACGCAGATCGACCCCGACGGCACCTGGTTCCAGGTGCCCCGGGACCTCCAGGCGTCGGTGTGGCCGACGGAGGAGTACGAGGCGGTGCTGTCCTACGTGCCGATCGAGCCCGGCGAGGACGACCTGTTCGCGGGCATCCCGGACGTCGCCGCGGGTGACGACCTGGCCACGCGCGGTGGCCTCGAGGTCGTGCACGACCAGCGCAAGGCGTCGACGCTGTGAACGGCGCCCCGTCCTCGCTCGTCTCGCCCGGCCTGTGGGGCTTCGTGGCCTTCTTCGTCCTCGCGCTCGCGCTCTACCTGCTGATGCGCAACATGAACGCCCGGATGCGCCGGATGTCCTACCGGTCGCAGGAGCTGGCCAAGGAGGCCGAGCGGGCCGAGCAGGAGCGGCGCGCCCGCAAGGAGCGACCCTCCGGCCCGACCGCCTCGGACGTTCCGCGCGAGACCCGTGACGGCGGCGACGCGCAGGAGCACACTGGGGAGAAGGACTAGCTCCACCAGCCCCAGGAGGTCTGTCGTGAACGGTCGGGTGGTCCACTTCGAGATGCCGTACGACGACGGGGCGCGAGCCGGGGCCTTCTACCGCGACCTGTTCGGGTGGCAGCTGCAGGACGTGCCCGGCATGGACTACACGCTGGTGACCACGGGGCCGACGGGCGAGGCGGGCGCCTCGGAGCCCGGCTTCGTCAACGGCGGGATGGGGCAGCGCGGGGCGCCGCTCGAGCACCCCGTCGTCGTCATCGACGTCGAGGACATCGACCACGCGCTGGCCCAGGTGCAGGAGCACGGCGGCTCGGTGGTCCGGGACAAGATGTCGGTCGGCCCGATGGGCTGGAACGCCTACTTCGCCGACCCCGAGGGGACCGTCGTCGGGCTCTGGCAGACCGCGTACCCACCGGCGCAGCAGCCCGGGTAGGCGCGCGGGTCGGTCAGGCGAGGTCGGTCAGGAGGCGGCGCGGTCCAGGGACATCCACGCCGCCACGTAGTGGGCGGCGAAGGCCGCCACCGTCAGCGCGTGGAAGATCTCGTGGAACCCGAACCAGCGCGGCGACGGGTTCGGCCGCTTGATGCCGTAGACCAGGGCGCCGGCCGTGTAGAGCAGGCCGCCGACGGCGATCAGGGTGACGATGGCCGGGCCGCCGAAGTGCAGCAGCGGGCCGAGGTAGAACACGGCCACCCAGCCGAGGGCGACGTAGACCGGCGTGTAGAGCCAGCGCGGTGCGCCGACCCAGAACACCCGGAACAGCACGCCGGCCACGGCGCCGATCCACACGATGAGCAGCATCGTGCGGGCCTGGTCGCGCGGGAGCAGCAGCGCGAAGGGCGTGTAGGTGCCGGCGATGATGAGGAAGATGTTGGAGTGGTCCATCCGCTTGAGCACGCCGGCCACGCGAGGTGACCAGTTGCCGCGGTGGTAGACGGCCGAGGTGCCGAACAGCAGCCACGCGGAGATGGAGAAGACGGTGGCGGCGATGCGGCCCGGGGTCGTCGGGGCCAGGGCGATGAGCACGATGCCGGCCGCGAGGGCCAGGGGCACCATGCCGGCGTGCAGCCAGCCGCGCAGGTGGGGCTTCACCGCGGCGACGACAGACTCCACGGGTCCCTGCTCAGAAC
>Ga0308173_10001084_pt1 | contig 13082 bp, 11 predicted proteins | sample PhyPR1_FD_203716 | JGI IMG/M metagenome (GOLD analysis project Ga0308173, IMG submission 203716) | Soil microbial communities from UC Gill Tract Community Farm, Albany, California, United States - DLSLS.P.R1 | ecosystem: Environmental > Terrestrial > Soil > Agricultural land | place: USA... | reverse complement strand
AGACGGCTGGTAGAACTGCTCTTTTACTCTAGCCCGCCTATCTCATACGAAGAAACTGCAAAGAGAATAGGCCTAGCGAAGGGCTCAATTGGAGCAACGCGGATGCGATGCCTCGATAAACTCCAACGCTCTCTGGAACGAAGGCATATTCGATGACCGCAGCATCCGACCTCGAACACCTTTGCCTCCAGGACGGTGGACTGAATGATGCATCAGCCCGCAGGGTTTTTCTTTCGGTCCACCCTGAACTCCTGCAACCTAGCGTGGTGAGGAGACTTGCCGAAGCAGTACGCGCTGCGGTAAGAGTCGATGTGCAGAAGGCAATGGCGTTAGCCGAAGCTGCTGTTGTTATCGCAGCAGAACTGGACGATGAGGAAGCTCTGGCTTGGGCCTTACGAGCGAAAGCTAATGCGCTGTGGCTCACGGGAGACTGCAGATCTGCCGTTGAGCTGTTCCGTAGAGCCGCGGACCTATTCGAGCATTCAGGAAACATGAATGAGGTGGGGCGTACATTGAGCAGTTCACTTCAATCACTCGGACTGCTGGGTGAATACGACATGGCGATAGCCGCCGCTGAGCGGGCGCGGGAAATTTTTGACCGAACAGGGGATAAGTGGCGTATTGCTCGCCTCGACATCAATGTCGCGAATTTGTATCACCGCCAGAATCGATTCTGGGCCGCTCTCGCCGCCTACGAGCGTGCGTACTGCGAACTAGTGCCGCATAAAGACATGGAGGGAATTGGAGCGGTACTCCATAACATGGCCGTATGCCTAATAGCTCTCGATGACTTTCCTCGGGCACTCGAGACATACCAACGGGTACGCGAATTCTGCGAGCAGCACGAAATGCCCCTAGTGGCGGCGCAAGCCGATTACAATATCGCCTATTTATATCAACTCCGGGGTGATTACACGAAAGCACTCGCGTTGTTACACTCCACTCGTGGGACATTCCACAACAACGGCGATAACTATCACCTGGCGCTGTGTGATCTGGATCAGTCTGATATTTATCTCGAACTCCGCTTGATAAAAGAGGCCAGCGTCATGGCACAGAGCAGCTTCGAACGTTTTGAGCGTCGGGGAATGGGATTCGAATTGGCGCGATCGCTCACAAACCTTGCTATTGCAAAGAGTCTCGTTGGCCGCTCCATCGATGCGCTCGAGCTCTTCTCACGGGCGAAGGTCACAATGTGCCGGGAGCGGAATCAGGCCTGGCCGTTTCTTATTGATATTTACAGCGCACTTGTCTTATTGAATCAGGGCAGTCTGGCCGAAGCCCAGGAACTCGCTGTTCGATCGGCGGAATTCTTTCGTAATATACCGCTTCCCAGCAAATATGTGTTTTGTCTCCTGGTACTCACTCGCATTTCCCTTTACAACGGGAACACCAGCGATTCGGCCCGCTACTGCTCAGAAGCGCTCGAGACGCTTGAAGGGTTGGACTGGCCCGCTTTGTCGTATGAAGCGCAATTCCTACGAGGGCAGATTCACGAAGCTGAGCATCAGCCTGAACAAGCATACGACGCATACCAGGCAGCGCGGTCCCTACTGGAAACAGTTAGATTCAGCTTGCAGAAGCCAGAATTAAAAATCGGATTCCTGCGAAATAGGTTGGAAGTTTATGAGCGTCTCATCCAACTCTGCCTGGATCGAATCCCCAATGCCTCCTCAGAGGAGGCTCTGTGTTACATCGAGGCTGCAAAGTCACGCACACTGCAGGACCTGATTATCGGAGGTGGGCAGCCAGTCCCCGAGACGCCCGAAGATACGGAAAACGATCGACAAATTCGTGATTTGAGAAAGCAGCTGAACTGGTATTACCATCGGATCGAAAATGAGCAACTCTCAGAGGAATCGATTTCGGAGAAGCGGGTCAGTGACCTGAAGGAGCAGGCTGTCGCATGCGAGCGGCGGCTCGAGCAGTCGCTCCTCGAAGCCCCGAATTCCAGTGTCGTCGCCAGAGCACTTCATCATTCTAGTGCCACAACGCTCGAAAGAATTCGCGGGGCACTAGGCCCCGACGCAACTCTGATTGAATATTTTTCCATTCGGCAATGCATCTTCGCCTCGGTTGTGACGTCTGAGCGGGTCGAGATTGTTCGCCTTGCACCGGCTTCCTCCGTTATGCAGCGCTTGCGCATGCTACAGTTTCAGCTTTCTAAATTTCGCCTGAGCCAAGACTATGTGACGCGTTTCGAATCGGTCCTGATCAAAACCGCCCAGTTTCATCTGAACGCACTGTTCGAGGCCGTATTTGCTCCGCTGCAACGGTTCCTCACCACTCGAGACCTCGTTGTCGTCCCTCATGGCCCGCTACACTCGATCCCCTTTGATGCGCTATTCGACGGACGGAATTATGTACTGGATAGGTTCACGCTCTGCTATGCCCCGAGTGCGAGCATTTTCGTTCATTGCTGCGAGCAGTCAGACCGGAGATCGGGACCCTCGCTGATTTTGGGCGTGGAGGATCAGAACACGCCCTTTATCGGCGAAGAAGTCCGCGCCGTAGCGTCGGCCGTTCCAGAACCACAGGTGCTCGTTGGTCCTCAGGCTACTGAGGAGGCATTGAGAAAACAAGGCCGGGATAGCCGACTCATTCACATTGCCACACACGGTTACTTTCGGCAGGACAGTCCGATGTTCTCGGCCATCCGGCTATCAGATTCTTATGTGAACCTTTATGACCTCTACCGGATGAACCTGCCCGTTGACCTACTGGCGATGAGCGGCTGCGTCACCGGACTGAATGTTATCGATGAAGGCGACGAGTTGCTTGGATTGACGCGGGGACTGCTCTATGCGGGAGCTCGATCACTGCTGCTGTCTCTCTGGGACGTGGGTGATCGGAGCACCGCCGACTTGATGAGAAACTTTTACGCTCGGTTACAAACCGAACCTAGAAAGGCGGTCGCGCTCCGCGCAGCCATGCTCAACCAACGTGAGCAGAATCCGCATCCGTATTACTGGGCTCCGTTTAAGTTAATAGGTAAAGGCCTGACATTTTGAACTCTGTTGTATTTTTGCGACCCGTTTCTATCCTTAATAGGTAGAAGAAAGCCTGGACGACTGATGAGCCATTTTCCATCCCGAGACTGGGTAGATCTCGCCCACGGATTGGGAGTCCTTGAACAACAAGATCAAATGCAGCGCCACCTCGAGGATGGCTGCGAAACATGCCACAAAGACTCGGAATTTTGGGGCGGCATTGCCGACTGCCTCTCCCGCGAACCGGGCCTGGAAGTACCAGAACCCGCTATCCGTTTGGTGGAAGCGGCCTTTACTTCCGAGAAGATCCCCGGCTGGTTTGCGCTTGCGGAAGTACCACGCGTTCTGTTCGACAGCTGGATGCATCCGCCAGCGGTTGCGGCTCGCGCTGCTGGCCCACGAAGTGCTCGACAGGTAATTTATGAAGCCGAACCATTTGTAATCGACATACGAATGGAATCCGACCCTTCCCGTCAGCATGTGCTGGTCACGGGCCAAGTTCTGAACTCAAATAGCCCGGACACAGGCGCCGAACAGGTCGAGGTGGTTCTGCTGCGAGGCGAAGATGTAGTGGCCAGAACCTCCGCAAATGCTGCTGGAGAATTCGATTTTGGGTGTGAGACCCGTCAAGAGCTGCGTCTATTTATAAATATTCGCGGTCAGCGGGCATTCGGAATAGTGCTGCCCGAAGTCGAGGGACAAGCCTGAAAATCGGGAGTAGCTGTATGAGTTTCGAATTAAACCATTAGCCCTGAATGCAGAAAAGCTGAGGCCTCCAAATTCAGCTTCCGGAGGTACGTAGGCGCCGCCGGCACTGTCGCGGCAGGTGTAATCCGGATCAGGAGCCAGTCAGACCGTATTCCGCCCAGCTGAGCCGTGGAAGGCCGAAGAGATAATCTTTCCGTTACAAATGTTTCTGAACATCAACGGAGTACAGAATTATCAGTGCGTCCTGTGGATCAGCAGGATGGGCATGTTTTCGATCTAGTGTCAGCGATGCTTTCTCATTGCTATTATCGCCAGCGCGAAGCATTAGCGAGGCTTCCTGCATGTCACAATGTGGGCCGCTGTTGAGCTGCTTCGCTCCAGTCACCCCAGAAGAGCATAGGAGAAGATGTCATTTGAGCATGAAATTAGACTTTCTCATTCACTCAAACCTTCGACTGGGGTTCCCGTTCCACTGGTACTAAGCACCCTGGTCTAGACCCTAGTGCATCTGGTAGCATGATTGGCGCCGTACATCGATTACCCCGAGAGGAAATTCCATTCATGAAGCAGAATCATTTCCGCGCGAGATGGCGCCACGCCTTGTGCACCCTAGCCGGAGCATGGGCTTTTGCGTTTGTTCCCAATTGGGTGCAGGCAGCGCCTTTTGAGCTGATCTATAACGGCTCTTTCAATAACCAAGACGCGCTCAACCTTGCCTCACAATCAAATCTCACGTATTTCACCGAAGACACGCCGTTCACAATACGCGCGTGGTTCGATACCAGCAGCCCCAATCTCGCTCCGCCTGCACCGCCTGCACCGCCTCCTTTTGCTGGCTTTCGCGCATACTCACCCTCGCTGGTGACGATTGATGTTGGCAGTCAAACGTACTTAATGGATAGCTTCACCACGAATCCCACGGCAGGGGCAACCGTTGCGATCTTTGACCAGAACAGTTTCACGCCCGGGCGTTATGCGATTGGCATATTGCAGCAGCCACCACAAGACGGCGCTGGTATCATAGGCGATTTTTCAGGGGCATCACCGAACTTTACAGTGAATGCTCTAACGTCAACCTCGTTTACCGGATACAACGGAGTCGGCTACGGCTCAGGCGTATGTCTGCAGGGAACCGGCGCGGACTGCCAATTAAACGCGGTCACTCCGTTCGTGCTACATGACAGCGCGAACCATACTTGGGCGCTTACACTAGGAAATTACGACGAAGTTTATCCAGGAGGTTCCGATCCGGCATCGCAAGGTATTCCGGGACCGTTAAATGAAGCACAGTTAATATCAACACCCGAGCCCGGTACGCTTGGGGTGGTGGGCGCAGCATTGATGGTTGGGTTCGGCTTAGTGCGCCGCCGGCGTAGCTAACCAGAGAGTTTGTGCGGCTCGGGGCGGAAATGTGTTGAGCCTCACCCGCCCTTCTGGCGCTCTCCGTCAGTAGTGGGAGACAGTAGATCGACCTCCACAGTGCTGCAGTGTCACCTTATAAGATTGAACTCGAGAGCTATATTGTTGATGCATTCACTTTGTAGTTTGCACGCTCGCTCTGTACTTTACACTTTTTATTCCGGGCGCAGCGACACTCCCGGAGGCTTGATCGCAGCCCAGCACCCCAACGAAAAATATGGTGGGCCGAAAAATGGGGATTGACGGCGCTACCGCTGATGCCAGTCCGATACCGGGCGCGACGTCGCAAACAGCCAGCCAGGCAATTGTAGCCTTTCTGGCTGCGTTGGGCGTGCGCTATGCTTTCGGCGTCTCCGGGGGCGCCATCGCGGCAATCTGGGGTGCTCTGTCCGCCAGCGATATCGAAATTGTGCACTTCAGGCACGAAGCAGGAGCGGCGTTCGCGGCCATCGAGGCACATTTCGTTACTAACACCCCAGTGGTTGTGTTCACCACAACAGGTCCCGGACTAACGAACGCGCTCACGGGCATGCTCGCGGCCCGAGGTGAAGGCGCGAAGATCATCCTGCTCTCGGCGTGCACGACGGCTTCGAATCGAGGCCGGTGGGCAATCCAGGAAACCGACAACGATTTTCTTCCGGCGGGTTTGATCGCACCCGGCGCTTTGTTTCACATGGCGACGGCGATCGAATCCGTCGAGGCCCTTCCGCAGATTGCGCGCCGGATGGCCAATGGTTTAGCGCGTCCAGGTGGCTTTGTGTGCCACCTATCCATTCCAACGGGCGTGCAAGCAGCGCCCCTCACCCATCCGATGCCGAGCATCTTGCCCGCCGCTCCACCCGACAGGCCGCCGGGCTCGGTCATTGACGAATGCGCTGCGCTGTTGACGCAAGGTCCCGTGGCTCTGTGGGTGGGGCACGGTGCACGGGCGGCTGGCGATGAGATTAGGGACTTGGCAGAGCGACTCGGAGCTCCAGTGATGTGTTCGCCGCGCGCCAAAGGAATCTTTCCGGAAAGTCATCCCCTGTTCGTGGGCGTGACCGGCATGGGAGGACACGATACAGTCCAGTCGTACATGAGCGAGAACCCGCCGCGGCGAATCCTGGTATTGGGAACCCGTCTCGGGGAGCCAACGTCGTTCTGGAACCCAGCCATGGTGCCTGCTGAAGGCTTCATCCACGTCGATATCGATCCCGACGTTCCGGGGGTTGCCTATCCGGGAGCTATCACGCTGCCGGTCCGGGCCGACATCAGGACGTTTGTCGCTACTCTACTGACGAAGCTCTCGAGCGTGACGAACACACCCGCCCCACGATGCGACCTGCCGCGTCCGGAGCCGCTGCATTGGGAACGCTCTGCTGGCGCGAAGATTCGGCCGGAAGTCCTTATGGAGGCAATCCAGCGCGTGGCGATCGAACGTCATGATTGCCTGGTGATGGCTGAATCCGGGAACTCCTTTACTTGGGCAACGCATTACCTCCGGTTCCCGAAGGCCGGGAGATACCGTGTCAGTACCGGTGTTGGCTCGATGGGGCACTTCGCTACCGGGGTCGTTGGCGCCGCACTTGCCGGCAATCGCCCGGCCGTTGCCATTGTGGGGGACGGGGCCATGCTCATGAGTAACGAAGTCAGCACCGCCGTCAAGCTTGATGTATCGGCTGTGTGGATCATATTAAATGACTCCCGCTACAACATGTGCGAACAGGGTATGGCGGTGCTGGGGCTTGAGGCAGATGCCCGTATTCCAGCCGTAGATTTTGCGATGTTCGCCCAGGCGCTGGGCGCCGCGGGTGAGGTTGTCAAGTCGGAAACGGATCTGGACAGGGTGTTAGAAGCTGCCATCGTGGCCCGGCGCCCCTTCGTACTCGATATTCGGATCGACCCGGCTTGTCTTGCCCCATCCATGGCACGCAATCGCGGCTTGCGCGCCCAAGGCATTGGAAGCCCTAGCGGCCGGGATATTTCGTTCCCAAGCAGGCCCTAGTTTTTCTTACCCGAACACTTCTTATTATGGAAGCCAATACTTTTGCCACCTCGGCCTTCATCTCGGTGCCGCTTGAAACCGCCTTCGAATATCTCTGTAGTCTTCAAAACCTGGATGAGTGGACTCTCGGCAGCCGGATGAAGGAACAGGTCGACCCAGACACCTGGATCGGTACAGCCTCGGGATATCAGCAGCGACTTTATTACCATGTGCGTCGACTGGAAAACTCCCGGTTCTGCGGCATCGAGTGGCAGTGCGGCTACGAGTACAAGAAGTACTTCAAGTCCTACCCTGTGCTGCTCTTTCCACCTGACTATATGGAGCCCGGAAGCACAGAATCCGGTGTCTATTTCCATTGGGTCAGTGTTATCGATCCAGTTCAGCGGACGCCGATGATTATGCAGGGAATCCAGACGGTGCATAACTCGGAGGCGCGTTCTCTCAAGGCAGCTCTGGAGCGTCGGGCCGGGTTGACCGAGGCCGCTCAGGGCCTCTACCGTATCGAGACCGATACCATTTACATCAATGCCCCGATTGAAATGGCAGCAGAATTCCTGGGTGACCTACGCACCATGGAACGGTGGTCCCATCTCCTGAAACCCGCGGAGGCGATTCAGCCCGAACACGGCACTTTCCTTGATGAATATGGGCAAGTGGTCGAGATCAATTTGAGAACAACCAGGCTGGAGGAATATTATTTAGTGGAGCAGGATTACGTTCATCCCCAGCACGGCTCCATGCAGCGATCACCGACGTTTCTCATCCCGCTCTCATACGCCTTCGGCGATCCTGGAGCACCCGGCCTGCTGCTGCATAGAATTACTTTTTGGAAAAACGGAGTCATGCCGCGACACGGCAAACTCACCATTGACGATTTCGGCGCTGAGAACATGAATATCAAGCGTCTGCTCGAGGCCCAAGCAGGCAATCTTGCGACGTTCGCCCTTGGCAAAAGCTATCTTCCACCCACGGATGCGGCCGCCACGACAAAGCCGAGCGCATGATGCTGCCGCCTGATATCTTTTCGCCAGAGTTCACGCAGGACCCATATCCGCTTTACCGGATCATGCGCAGCGAATTCCCGCTGTATTTTCACCCGGGAGCGAACGCCTACATCCTGAGTCGCTATGAAGATGTACGTCTGGCTTTAACGAACCCGGAGTTTACGACCAAGAGCTATGCCACGCAGATCGAGCCACTGCTTGGCGTTACGGTGGTCCAGCTTGATGGCCGCGATCATGCGAGACAGCGCCGCCTACTAGCCGCGCCCTTCCGTGCCGACCGGTTTCTTGCTGTATTCGCGCCCGCGATCGGCGAGATAGCGGGCCGGTTGGTGGAGGGCTTCCAGGAGCGTAATGTGATCGAACTGATCACAGAATTCATTACGCCGTTCTCGGTGGGCGCTCTCGCTACTGTTGTCGGGCTGCCGCATTCGGACTTCGCCCTGTTCCGATCCTGGTACACCGCCCTATTACGTTTCGGCGTCAATCTGATTGGCGATCCCGAAGTGACACGTGCTGGCTTCGCGGCAAGAGACGAGTTGTCCGCTTATTTGCGACCGCTACTAAACCAGCGCAGAACGTCGGTCAAGCCGGGATTGCTGTCCATGCTTGCGAATGCCCAGATCGAGGGCCAGCAACTGACCAGTGATGAGATTGTGCATTTCGCGATGCTGATGATTTTCGCGGGCGGCGAAACCGTCGAAAAAACGTTGGCAACTTTTGTGAGAAACTTGGTTGCGCATCCAGACCAATTGGCAGCGCTACAGACCGACTGGGCATTGTTCGATCAGGCGTTAGCAGAGTCTCTACGTTTCACCGCACCTACGCACATGGTTCCCCGTAGGACTCGAAGCGAAGTAGCCGTAAGTGGAGGAACGATTCCTGCCGAGGCCGAAGTAATCTGTTTTTTGGGATCTGCCAATCGCGATGAGCGGCGCTTCGCCCATCCCGACACGTTCGACATCTTTCGGAGTGACCTTGGCGCTGAGAGCGCCTTCAACAGTGCGGCATACCATGCTGCCTTCGGCATGGGCCGGCACTTCTGTTTGGGAGCGATGATGGCGAGGATCGAGGTCGAAATCGCGGTGAAACGGCTGCTAGGGGCAGCCCGCAACCTTTGTTTCCCGGACGGCGTGCCGCCGCCCGACCAGGGACTGTTCCTGCGCGGGCCCGCTACGTTGTCCCTGCGCTTTGCGCCGACAACTTTGTCACAAAGCGCCTCGCCGGATTGGAGGAACTGATGCTGCTTCGCTGTAAAACTCCGGTGAATGCTGCCGCCGAAACCGTATTTGCATGTGTCGACCGGCCCGAACACATCATTCAGTGGGTAGAGGGCGCGGTCGAGCACACCTATGTTAGCGATCGAGATCCGGCAGATCCGGTAGGTCAAAGGTTCCGCCAAAGGCTCCGTATGGGCAAGTCAATCAAGGAGTTCTACGGCGAGATCATTGCGTGGAAGGCTCCGACGCATTTCGGCCTGCGCATTCCCTCTCCTGCCTACTCGAGCGAAGCGCATTTCCGTATCTTGCCGGTCGGCTCAACCCGCTCCACGGTCGACTATTCCATTGACGTCACCCTGCACAAGTCGTTCATTCGCATGCTGAGTCCGCTGATGCGAGTACCTCTGACGTTTTTCGTTCGAAAACAGATCGGCAGACTGAAAACTTACGCGGAAAAAGTACAGTCTGACAAGGAGGCTCTCTGAACATGGAGAATTCGAAGCTATCGCCCGCAACTTCATTGCGGCTGCTTCGCCTAGGTGATAGCTGGGCCTATCAGGCCGCTGGAACTCTGACATCGCCAAACAGTAAGCCGCTCGAATTGACGGGACAGATTACAGTTTCGATTGTTCCGGACCGTCTCTTAGGCCGCTCCGATTCCATGACCATCCTGTTCTCGCAGCAATTCGAGATGACGCAAACAGACGGCTCCAAGCAACCCATGCCTGCGCCCGAGTGGATGTTCTCGTTTGTGCAGGACGCAACAAGCCGGGACTTGTCCATTGCTGCCGACAATATGACGCGCGATGGAACTCCTCGAATCGCGAAGGTGCCTCAAGTCTTCTATCCAGGAAGCTGGTCATTGCAGACCGCGTACAGCAACCGACTGGAGTTTGATAATCGCGATCGCGTAGACAACACTTTAGCGGTGTTTGGCCAGGAGCGGGTCGAAACGGAAGTAGGCTCGTTTCCCTCCTGGGTGGCGAGGATCAGTAGCGAGAGTGTAGCCACGGGACGGATCGAGGGCATCGATTGGTGGACGCCGGAACTCGGCGCGCCAGCTAAGTTCTCGACTGTGTCGAAGATGCCGGATGGATCGAAGATGCAGTTCGTCGCAACGCTCAAGCACAGCAGTGTGGAGTAGCCGTGCCAACCGGACCATCTGTCGAAGGGCCGAAGACAAGCCGTCCGCACAATCGACGACTGCTGACGGTTGCTCTGCTGCTGTGCGGTTTCTTCGGAGTATTTTACTGGCGTATCAGCCAGTCGCCCCGCAACCGACTGTATCGTCCACCTGAAGACAAGATTGCGATCCCGACGGACCAGAAATCTATCGTCCGTGGTAAACACCTGGTAGAGGCCGTAGCAGTTTGCACCATTTGTCATGGCGTGAATCTGGGCGGTAAACTTGCCTTCCAGGACTCGTTTCTGGGCCGGGGCTATACCTCGAATCTCACCCGCGGACGTGGCGGTGTGGCCAGGACCTACACGGACGCAGACTGGATCCGTAGCATCCGCTACGGTGTGCGACCCGACGGGCATGGAATTCCGTTTATGCCGTCGGATTATTTCAATAAAATGTCGGACGCCGATACAGGTGCGATCATTGCCTACCTAAAGAGCCTTCCTCCGGTCGATAACGAAAGAACCAGGGTCGAAATTAACTTGCCGGCTCGCCTTCTTATCGATCTTGGAGTGTTCGGCGATCTGGTGCGAGCCGCCAAAATTGATTTTCGGGCGGCGCGGGCACATCCATCGGGCAGTGAAGGAGAATACCTGGTCGAGGTCGGCGGCTGCACATTCTGCCATGGAGCGGGTCTAACCGGTGGCCAAGGACCGGAGCCTGGTGCGCCCTGCGGCACTGACCTCACAGCGAGCGGCCCACTGTCGCACTGGTCATTGTCAGACTTCAAGAACACAATGCGAAAGGGCGCGGACCCTCGAGGACACGCCATTGATCCGAAATACATGCCTTGGCTGGCCTACCGAAACATGACGGGCTCCGAACTTGAAGCGATATGGCTTTATCTGCGATCCTTTTCCGCCCGGGCAGACGCGACAAGGAAATATGAACACTGAGGACGTGAATGCAGGCTCACCCGCGCCAAGTCGCCGTGCACGTGAGATGCCTCCTCATGTGATCTCAGGCCTTTCAACCAAGCCAGCCGTCAACCCGATACAGCTGTCGCACAACGAAAGTGCAATCCGGCTTCAACCTAATTGGCTGGAACCCGCCGCTCGAGCAGCGAGCGCTGCCACTAGGTACCCGGACCCAGAGTGCAAGCTCCTCCGGCAAGCCATTGCAGAGACCTTCTGCCTCGATGACGAGAGAATTATTTGCAGCGCTGGCCTGATGGAGTGCCTACAGACCCTCGCTCTCGCCTATCTTGATCCAGGTGATGAAGTCGTCATTCCGGAGCATGCATTTGCGTTCTTTCGCCAAGTCGCTCAATTGGCTGGAGCGGAAGTGACGCTCGTTCCGGAACGGAACCTGCGGGTGGATGTCGGCAGCATCTTAGAAGCGGTGGACGAGTCGACTAAGATGGTCATCTTCGCCAATCCTGGGAACCCGACAGGCACCTACTTGTGCAAACAATGCATCGCTGAGCTTCGCTTACGATTACCACCTACCACTCTCCTAGTAATCGATGAAGCTTACGCCGAGTTTGTTCGTGAGGATCGATACGAGCCGCTGTTTGACCTTACCGATTTAGGTAACGCGATTGTTCTTCGCAGTTTCTCGAAAATGTATGGCTTGGCAGGGTTTCGGGTTGCATGGGCCTATGGTCCGCACGAGGTGGTGGATTATGCGCGCCGGATTCAAACCCCAGCGATCGTCAGCTCAGTCGCTCAGGCCATCGCGGCAGCAGCCGTCAGGGATCAATTATTTGTTCATTCCTTCAAGCACGAAATGCTTGCAATCAGGCGCCGTTTTATTGACAGGCTAGCGGGACTCTACCGGATCTCGCCGGTGGAGAGCGAGACCAATTTTGTCTTGTTACGAACGAAATCAGAAGCGGAAGCCTGGAATCTCGATGAATTCCTAAGTCAGCGCGGAATCGTCTTACGCCTTCAGCCGGCAGTTGGTCTCAATCATTGCCTTCGAGCCTCGATTGGCACCGAGGAACAAATGGAGCTCGTAGGCTCCGCCATACTCGAGTGGTGCAGCGCAGCGAAGGCTGATGATCTGAGGGTCAGTAGCATATCGGGGCAAATCGGCGTCTAATCGTCGGAACTCTACTCTTATCCAGAGCCCGAGTTCCCCACAGCTGTCAGGACCGATTGCTGGGTGTATTGGCATTGAGTTTGGCCTTTACGAATTGTCCGCATTGGTCGTACGACGGCACGTAAACTTGACGGGTAGCCCAAAGTCCCGGGCTGGTCTGGCTTTCGTTGTCACGGTTGCGGGCGGCGGATTAGTGAAACGCACGGCACGCCTTTCGGGCACCGATACTGTGTCCCAAGTCGTCTTCAGTTTGCTGTTCGAGTTGACCCCGCCATGTGGTGGGGTTCGCCCTAGCCGTATCTGCGGTTAAGATCACGCTGCAATGCGCCTATAGCAATGATGTAGACCCACCAGACAAGCAATGCGGGCGATTTTGGCACGGCCTGAGACCGCGCGTGAGATCGGGTAATCCTTTCTTGATACCAGCTGGGTCCTATTGCAATTTTCTGCCGTTTATAGGGCATAGCGGCAATGACGAAACCAGCCCCTGGCGTCCTGGGCAGTAATGGTGCGTAAGCCATCGCCGACCGCTTG
>Ga0308173_10001083_pt1 | contig 13084 bp, 13 predicted proteins | sample PhyPR1_FD_203716 | JGI IMG/M metagenome (GOLD analysis project Ga0308173, IMG submission 203716) | Soil microbial communities from UC Gill Tract Community Farm, Albany, California, United States - DLSLS.P.R1 | ecosystem: Environmental > Terrestrial > Soil > Agricultural land | place: USA... | reverse complement strand
CGTGATCACGTCGACGGCGAACGCATCGACGCTGGCGCCGCAGGCGGGCGTTTTCTCGCTCCACTTCCTGTTCCGCGACCAGGCGCACCTGCAAAAGGCGCTCGCCGACCCGGCGATCGCCGCCGAGTTCCGCGCGATGGTCAAGGACCAGGTGCAGGGCGCACAGGTGCTCGGCCTGCTGACGATGGGCATGCGCAACATGTACAGCAAGCAGGAGGTGCACTCGGTCGACGACGTCAAGGGCAAGAAGGTGCGCGTCCAGGCCACCAAGACCGAGGACACGCACTTCCCGGCGTACGGCGCGCAGACGGTGCATATGCCCTTCGGCGACGTCTACACCTCGCTGCAGACCGGCGTCGTCAACGTCGCCGAGAACGGCATCAACGTCTACCTCGCGAACAAGCACTACGAGGTGGCGCCGGTGCTCTCGATCACCGAGCACGAGGCCAACAACAACTGCATCTGGGTCAGCGACAAGACCTGGAACAGCCTCACCCCCGAGCAGCAGAAGTGGGTGCAGGCGGCGGCCGACGAGGTCTCGAGGACCGAGCCGGCCCTGGCCTTGAAGCTCGAGAAGGACTCCGAGACCAAGCTGAAGTCGATCGGCGTCAAGGTCGTCGACAACGTCGACAAGAGCGGCTTCATGAAGGCCGCGACGCCCGTGCAGGACCAGCTTGCGGCCGAGCTCGGCCCGCATGCGGTGAAGCTGCTGAAGATGGTGCGCGAGCTGAAGTAGCCTGTTGCCGCCCCGCCCCGGCACCGGCCCGGGGCGGCGAGCCCGCCGACGACGAGACGCCCGAATGGCCGACTTCCGCGCCCTGATCCTGCAGCGCCATCGCCAGCTCAAGTGGAAGGCCTTCGACCGGCTCGAAGCCGGCCTGATGATCCTGTGCGGCGTGTGCATCACGATGTTCACGCTCGCCGTCTTCCTCGACGTCCTCACCCGCTCGATCGGCGCGCCGTGGCTCTGGCTGCAGCAGGTGACGACCGCCTTCTTCGCCTGGGGCGTCTTCGTCGGCATGGCGGCGGCGACGCGCCGCAACGACCACTTCTACCTCACCGAGATCACCAAGCGAATGACCGGGGCGCCGCGCTCGACGATCGAGATCGCCAACCGGCTCGTCGTCCTCGTCGTCGCCGCGCTGCTGGTCTGGTTCGGCACCAAGAACGCCCTGCTCGACCTCGGCAGCTACCGCATGCCGTCGCTCATTCCGCTGACGGTCTACACGGCGATCGTGCCGATTGCGGGTGTGCTCATCTTCCTGTTCACGCTCGAGCAGCTTGTCTGCGGGTGGCAGAACGGCTTCGAGGGGCCCGAGGACCGCGACGACACGCGCGAGGCGGTGCTGTGAGCCCGGCCGCCGTCCTGATCCTGATGACGGTGCTGTTCCTGGCGTTCGGCTACATGGGCGTGCCGGTCTCGTTCGCGCTCATCGCCGGCGTCCTGGTGGCGACCGCGTTCACGCCGATCAGCATGCAGTCGATGGTCGGCCAGCTCTTCCACGGCATCGACTCGGAGACGCTGCTCGCGGTGCCGTTCTTCCTCCTCGTCGGCGAGCTGATGGCGTCGTCGGACGTGGCGACACGAATGATCCGGCTCTCGCAGACGCTCGTCGGCCACCTGCGCGGCGGACTCGCCCAGGTGGTGACGCTCTTCAGCATGTTCTTCGCCGGCATCTCGGGCTCGTCGACCGCCGACGTCGCCGTGCTGAGCCGGACGATCGCGCGCGACATGGACAAGGAAGGCTACGACCGGGCCTTCACCGCCGCGCTGATCGCGTCGGCGTCGACGATGGCCAACCTGATCCCGCCGAGCATCATGGCGGTCGTCTACGGCGCGACCGGCAACGTCTCGATCGGCGGGCTGTTCCTCGCCGGCGTCGTTCCGGGGGTGCTGATCGGCATCGGCCTGATGGTCTACAGCTTCTTCTGGGGGCCGGTCGGCGTGCTCAAGAAGCGCGCGCCGCTGACCGACGTCGTCGTCGCGGCGCGCGGCTCGGCGCTGCCGCTGGTGATCCCGGTGATCATCATGGGCGGCATCCTCTCCGGCTGGTTCACGCCGACCGAGGCCGGGATGATGGCGGCGATGTACATCCTCGTCGTCCTCATCCCGCTGATGAACCGCGGCCACGTCCGCGAGCTGCCGCGCGACTTCATGTACGCCGGGCTGCTCTACTCGCTGCCGCTCGCTGCGGTGGCAGGCGCTTCGGCGTTCGGCTGGATGGTCGCCTACCTGCGCGGGCCCGACATCGTCGCCGGTCACATCACGGCGTTCGCGGGAACGAACGGGCCGATGATCATGTTCCTGCTCGTCTGCGTCTTCATCATCGTCGGCGATTTCATCGACGCGGTGCCGGCGATCATCATCTTCATGCCGATCATCAACAAGCTGGCGCAGGTCGGCGAGATCAAGCCGCTGCACATGGGCGTGGTCATCATCACGACGCTCGTCTTCGGCCTCATCACGCCGCCGTACGGCCTCTCGCTGCTCGTCGCGTCGAAGTACGTCGGCGTCGGCTTCGGCAAGGCGGTCGTCCGCTCGCTGCCGCTCTACGTCGTCTTCCTGCTGACGATCGCCTTCGTCGTCCTCTTCCCCGACGTCGTCCTCTGGCTGCCCAAGCAGTTCCTGCCCGAATCGGTGGGCTGCTTCAAGGCGCCGGGCGGCTCGGGATTCATCTGTCCCTGAACCGAGCGAGTTCGACATGCATGCCTTCGCCGCTTCCCGGACGCCCTTCGGCGTCCGCCCGCTGACGCCGAGCCTCGGTGCCGAGATCTCCGGCCTCGACCTCGCGCGCGGCATCGCGCCCGACGACTTCCGCGCGCTTTACGAGGCCTTCTTGCGCTACCAGGTGCTTCTCTTCCCGCCGCACGACCTGCCGCCGGCGGCGCAGGTCGCCTTCGCGCGCCAGTTCGGCGAAGTGCAGGTGCACGTGATGACGATGTACCACGCCGACGGCTTCCCCGAGCTCTACCGGCTGTCCAACCTCGACGCGAACGGCAAGCCCGACGGCAGGCATCCCGACAAGGGGACGCTCTACTGGCACACCGACGGCTCGTGGCGCCGGGTCACCGGCCAGGCCACGATCATCTACGGCGAGATCGTTCCCGAGAGCGGCGGCGAGACGCACTTCTGCGACATGTACGGCGCGTACGAGCGGCTCAGCGACGCCTGGAAGAAGCGCATCGCCGGACTGCGCGCCGTCCACAACCTCGACTTCTCGCGCACGCGTCGCCACGGCACCGACCTGATGACCGAGGCGCAGAAGAAGGAGGCGCCGCCGGTCGAGCACCCGATCGTCCGGCGCCATCCCGAGACCGGCCGCACCTGCCTCTACCTCGGCGATCACGCCGAGTCCATCGTCGGCATGGCGTACGACGAAGGCCGCGCCCTGATCGACGAGCTCAACGCGCTCGCCGTCCATGCCGACCTGACTTACCAGCACCGCTGGCAGCCGCATCAGCTGATCCTCTGGGACAACCGCTGCACGATGCATCGCGCGACGGAATACGACCCGAGGACGCAATCGCGGGTCGTGCGCCGCTGCACGGTCCTCGGCGAGGAGCCGGTCGCCGCTACGGCGTAGCGCAGGGCGCAGCTCGGCGGGAGGAGCGGCGGCGCCGCTTCAACCAACTTCACACGTCCCGCGGCTCGAACGGCGCTTCGCGCCGGCCACCTTCGCCGACAATGGCGGCATGCCGACCGGCCTCGACAAGTTCCTTCTCTTCGTCGCCCTGCCCGCGGTGGTGATCGCGTCGCTGCTGGAGGCGATCGTCCTCGCCCGCCTGCGCTCGTACGACTGGCGCGCCAGCGCGGTATCGCTGTTCGACCTGTTCGCGCGCGTCGGGGTGCAGATCTTCCTGCCGCTGTCGATCGCCGCGCCGCTGATCGCGCTCGCCTACCGGCATCGCATCGGCGACGTCGCGCTCGACAGCGCGGCCGCCCTGCTGGCGCTCTTCATCGGCCAGGAGTTCTGCTACTACTGGTTCCACCGCGCCGCGCACCGGGTCCGCTGGTTCTGGTGCAACCACGCCGTCCACCACTCGGCCAACGAGCTCAACCTCTCGGCCGCCTACCGCATCGGCATCCTCAGCCGCGCCAGCGGCAGCTCGGTCTTCTACGTGCCGCTGATCTGGTTCGGCTTCGACCCCAAGGTCGTTTTCGCGATGCTCTCGCTCAACCTGCTCTACCAGTTCTGGATCCACGCGACCTGGATCCCCAAGCTCGGCTGGCTCGAGTACGTCCTCAACACGCCGTCGGCGCACCGCGTCCACCACGCCGCCAACCTCGAGTACCTCGACGCCAACTACGGCGGCGTGCTGATCGTGTTCGACCGCCTGTTCGGCACCTACCGCGCCGAGCGCGACGACGTGCCGTGCCGTTATGGCCTCGTCGTTCCGATGGTCGGCTACAACGTGCTCCACATCGAGCTGCACCAGTGGCGAACGCTGGCGGGCGACCTGCTCGCAGCGCGCAGCCTGCGCGCGGTCCTCGGCCATCTGGCAATGCCGCCGGGCTGGCGTCCTGACGGCCGCGGCGCGACGACCGAAGACCTGCGCGCCGACGCCGCGCGGCTGGCATCCGGCGTCGAGCCAGTCGCCTCGGGCGGCGCCGATGCGCGCGCCCGCGGCGCGGCCTCTGGAATCGCCACGGCCTGAGCGCGCTTCCCCACGGCGCGGCGGACTTGCGCTGCAGCGCTTGTCCGGCTAGCGCTCGACGTCGAGACGCGGCGCCGACCGCTTCAGCGCACCGCCCTTTCGCGCGCGGCCTGCAGCGTGTGCAGCGTGATCTTCCTCACCTCGGCCTTGCTCTGCTCGATGTGCGTCTTCAGCAGCAGCTGCGCCTGGTCGACCTTCTTCTGCATCACCGCGCGCAGGATCTTGGCGTGCTCGAGGTAGGTCGCCTCGATCCGGCTCGGCCGTGTGAAGTCGAGGTGGCGAATGATCCGGATGCGCTCGGTCACGTCCCAGTGGACGCGCGCCATCTCGTCGTTGCCGGCGGCGCGGACCAGCTCGGCGTGGAACTGCTCGTCGTGCAGGCCGACGCGACGCGGATCGGCGAGGCGCTCGGTCGGCGGCACGAGCCAGATCGATTTCAGTGCCTCGAGGCCGGCCGGCGTCTCGGCGCGCGCACACAGGCGCGCGGTGCTCGCCAGCTCGAGGACGACGCGCAGGTCGTAGAGCTGCTCGAGACGGCCGAAATCGATCGGCAGCACGTACCAGCCGAGCTTCGACTCGACGCCGAGGAAGCCCTCGTCGCGCAGGCGAAAGAGCGCCTCGCGCACCGGCGTGCGGCTGACGCCGAGGCGCTGCGCGAGCTCGGTCTCGGAGAAGCGGTCGCCGGCGACGAGCTGGAAGTCGTGGATCTGCGCCTTCAGCGCGTCGTAGACATGGTCGGCGAGCTTGACGACGCGCGGCAGCGCGGCAGCGCCGGTGCTCTCGCGCAGGGCGGCGCCGCTCATGGCGCGAGGTAGCTCACGTGCGCCGCGACGACGCGCCAGCCGCCGGCGAGTCGAACCCACGTCTGGCTCTGCCGGCCGATCGCCGGATTGCCGTCGCGGCGAAACTCGGTCATCGCCGTGGCGAAGTCGCGACCGAAGGTCGTGATCACGGTCGCCGCGAGCGTTCGAGCCAGGCCGGCGCTCGGTCGCGCCGCGCGAAAGGCACGGATCGCGTCGATGCCGACGAGGTTCTCGCCGGCGCCGTAGCGGACGGTCACGGGCGACGGCCAGAACAGCTCGTCGAGAACGTCGATGCGGTTCGTCACCAGCGCGTCTTCATAGCGGCTGAACGCGGCGGTCACCTCGGCAACGACGTCGGGCAGGTTGATCTCGGGATCGGTCATCGCGATGCGGTCAGGCGAGCCACCGGCGCGTGCACGACGCCGGCGTGCTGCAGGTGATGGGCGACACGCAGGACGACGTCCTCGCGCCACGGCGCGGCGACGATCTGCACGCCGATCGGCATGGTCGCATGGCAGCCCCACACCGGCACGGCACAGACCGGCAGGCCGATGAACGAGATCGGCTGCGTCAGCAGGCCGAGGCTGGGTCGCGTCGGCAGGCGCCTTCCGTGGACCTCGATCGATTCGCTGCCGATCGTCGGCGCGACGCAGGGCGTGGCCGGCGCGATCAGCACGTCGACCTCGCGCAGGATCTCCGCGACGCGCAGCGCGAACCAGCGGCGCAGTCGCTGTGCCTGGACGATCCACGCCGCCGGCAAGAGCGCGCCGGCGAGGAAGCGATCGCGCGACAGCGGCTCGAAATCGCCCGCGCGCGCGCGCAGGTCGGCGAGGTGGAGCGAGCCGCCCTCGGCATTGGTGATCAGGAACGCGGCGGCACGGGCGCGCTCGACCTCGGGCAGCTCGACCTCGCGATGCGCGCGCAGCGCCGTCGCGACGCAATCGACCGCGGCTCGCGCCGAGCCGTCGGCAAGATCGCGAAACCAGCCGCGGAGGACGGCGACGCGCAGGCCGTCGATCGGCGCATCGATCGTCGCCGCCGTCGCCTCGATGCCGCGATCGACGCACGCCGGGTCGGCGCGGTCCGCGCCTTGCAGCGCGTCATAGACGAGCGCGAGGTCGTGCGCGGAACGCGCGAACGGGCCGAGGTGATCGAGGCTCGCGACGAAGGGATACGTGCCGTTCCTCGGCAGCCGGCCGTAGGTCGGCTTCAGGCCGAAGACGCCGCACAGCGACGCGGGCACGCGGATCGAGCCGTTGGTGTCGGAGCCGAGGCTGATCGGCACTTCGCCGGCGGCGACCGCGGCCGCCGAGCCGCCCGACGAGCCGCCGGCGACGCGGGCGAGATCGTGCGGGTTGCGCGTCGGCCCGTCGTGCGAGTTCTCGGTCGTGAAGCCGTACGCGTACTCGTCCATGTTGAGCGCGCCGACGAGGATCGCGCCGGCGCGCTCGAGCCGGGCGACGAGCGGCGCGTCGAAGGTGGCGGGCACCTTCTCGCGCTCGATCTTGGCGCCGGCGCGCGTCGTCAGGCCGGCGACGTCGAAGAGGTTCTTGACTGCGAACGGAACGCCGGCGAGCGGCAGGGCGTCGCTCGTGCCGTCGCCGTCGGCGAGGCGCTTGTCGAGCGCCCCGGCGCGGGCGCTCGCGCGCTCGCCGACGATGTCGGTGAAGGCGTTCAGCGCCGGATCGATGGCAGCGATGCGGGCCAGGCTCGCCTCCACCATCGACGAGGCGCTCGCCGCGCCCGACCGGACCGCCGCAGCGATCATGCCGGCGGAGCCGGCGAGCAGCTCGCCCGCCCTCATCGCGGCGACCGGTCGACGGCTGCAGCCAGATCGTCGGGCGCGATCACCGCGAACACCGGCGCTGCCTCGTCGCAGACGTCGAGCGGCACACCCGCCACCGACTCGGCGAGCTCGGCGGCCAAGGCGAAATAGGCGAGGACGCCGGGGCGATGCGCCGGCGCGAGCGGCAGGTCGAGCGCGGCCGCGGCCGCGTCGACGTAGGCCTCGATGCGTTGCGCGTCCATGTCGTCGACGGGCCCTCGTCTACGGCGCCCTCAGCGCCGCACTTCGCGCTGGAAGATCTCGAGGCTCTTCTTCTTCGCGGCGATGAAGCTCGGCTCGGACAGCGTCGCGACGGTGCGCGGCCGTGCATCCGCGTAGGGCAGGATCTCGGCGACGCGCGTCGGCCGCTTGGTCAGCAGCAGCACCTGGTCGGCGAGGTAGACCGCCTCCTCGAGGTCGTGCGAGACGAGCAGCATCGTCGTCGCCGTGTGCATGAAGACCTCCTGCAGCTTCTCGCGGATGAAGAGCGTCATCTCGAAGTCGAGCGCCGAGAACGGCTCGTCGAGGAAGAGCACCTCGGGTCCGGGCGCGAGCGCGCGCATGATCGAGGCGGTCTGCTGCTGGCCGCCGGAAAGCTCGTACGGATAGCGGTGCAGGTCGAACTTGACGTCGAACGACGCGACGAGTTCGGCCATGCGGCGATCGACCTCGGCCTTCGAGCGGCCTTCGAGCTTGAGCGGGTAGGCGATGTTGTCGATCGTCCGCATCCACGGGAACATCGCCTCGCGGTAGTTCTGGAAGACGTAGCCGATCTTGGTGTCGGCGAGCGACTTGCCGTCGAACAGGATCTGACCGGAATCGATCGGCACCAGGCCGGCGATCATGTTGATGAGCGTCGACTTGCCGCAGCCGTTCGGCCCGAACACCGAGACGATCTTGTGCTTCGGGATGTCGAGGTCGAAGTCCTCGTACAGCGGCCAGCCGGCGAAGTACTTGGTCAGGCCGCGGATCGTGATGTGCGTTCCCGCCGGCCCGGGCGCGAACGGTCGGACCGGGACGTCCGCCACGACCGGCGCATTGACGACCTCGCTCATCTTCCGCTCCAGTGGACGATCTTCCTCTCAGCGACCAGGAACAGCACGTTGAGCGCATAGCCGAGCGCGCCGGCGGCAAGGATCGCCGCGTACATGCTCTTCACGTTCAGGACCTGCTGCGCGTCGATGATGCGGTGGCCGAGGCCGCTGTCGGAGCCGATGAACATCTCCGCGACGATGACGATGACCAGCGCCATCGACACCGCCGAGCGCAGCCCGACGAACGTCGGCTGCAGACTCTCCCAGATCAGCACGTCCTTGAACACCTGGCGGCGCGACGCGCCCATCACGCGCGCCGCCATGACGCGCTGCTTCCTGGCGTTGATGACGCCGTAGGCGCTGTTGAAGACGACGATGAGGAGCGCGCCGAACGCGGCGATCGCGACCTTGTTGATGTCGGAGACGCCGAAGATCAGCAGGAACAGCGGGATCAGCGCCGACGACGGCGTCGAGCGGAAGAAGTCGATCAGGAACTCGACGCTGCGGTACGCCTTCTCGTTGCTGCCGAGGACGACGCCGAGCGGAACGCCGATCACGGCGGCGATCAGGAACGCCTCGAGCGTGCGCAGCACGGTGACCGCGAAGTCGGTGAGGAGCGGGCCGCCGGCCAGGCCGGAGCAGAGCGCGCCGAGCGTCGCCGCCGGCGTCGGCAGCAGGATCGGCTTGATGAAGCCGAGGCGGACGACGAGGTCCCAGGCGACGAACAGGATCAGCGGCCCGACGACCGGGAGCAGGCGCTTCCAGTCGAAGCGCTTGGGCGCCGCCTTGGCGACGTCGCTTGGCGCGGACCAGGGCGCGGCTGCGACGGTGGTGCTCGCTTCGGCCACGGTCAGCCCTTGAAGAGCATCGGCTCGACGACCACGCGCTTCTCGAAGATGCCCTTGTCGGAGAACAGGTCGTAGAACTTCTGGAAGTAGGCGACGTCGCTCGCCTTGAACTCGTTGTAGAGCATGTACGACGCGAGCGGCACCTCGGCGGTGAGCGGCCCCTCGATCGCGGTGTAGCCCTTCATGAACTGGCGCGCCTCGTCGGGCTTCGTCCGCACCAGCTCGATGCCGCGCGCGTACGCGGCGATGAACTTCTTCGCCTCGATCGGGTTCTTCTTGATGAACTCGGTCGTCAGGCTCGCCGAGCCGCCGTGCCACGGCGCCTGCGGATCGCCGAGGACGTAGTGGGCGACGACGCCGGCCTCGAGCACGCGCGTGGTGCCGTTCATGCGGCCGACGGTGCCGGTCGGCTCGAGCGTGTAGACGGCATCGATCTGGCCGGCGGCGATCGCTGCGACATGCTGGCCGATCGGCAGCTCGGTGACGCTCATCGCGCCGGCGCCGGCGCGCTCGAGCATGGTCTTGGCGAGGGTCACGTTCTGGATTCCAGGGCCGGAGGCGACACGCTTGCCCTTGAGCTCGGCCATCGTCTTGATCGGGCTGTCCTTGGGAACGAGGAATTCCTCGAGCACGTACTTGGCGTTGCTCGGATTGGTCGCGAAGATCTTGAACAGTCCGGGCTGCGCAATCTCGCCGATCGCGAGGTTGGCCGAGCCGGTGCCGTTGGCGCTGCCGTCGGAGCGACCCGAGAGCATCGCCTCCATGACCTGCTGCGCGCCGGCGAACTTGAGCGGCTCGACGTCGAGACCGGCCTCCTTGAAGTAGCCCTTCTCGACGGCGGCGAAGAAGGGCAGGCCGGCGGCGACCGGCCAGAAGCCGATCCTGATCTTCGCCGCCGACTGCGCGCGTGCGAGGCGCGGTAGGGCGAGCGCGGCGAGCGCGCTGCCTGCACCCGCGCCGATGACGATCGCGCGCCGGCGCCGATCGGCCAGCAGAGCGGTGCCGCTGTGGCGCAAGAGAGGCGATGTCATGACGGTTCCTTTCGACGAAGACGTTCGGGCGCCGATCACACGCTGTGCGTGGCCTCGGCAGAAGAAGCGAGGCTGGCGAGATAGGCGCGCCAGCCTCCGTGCACCGTGATGTCGCTCGCCCCGGCAAGCGCGTGCGATTCGCACAGGAAGCCGTGCACGCGGCGTCCATCGAACAGCTCGATCGATCCGATTCCGAGCGGCGCAGCGACGGACGCAAGAAAGGCGCCAACGTGCGCGCTCGGCAGCGACCACACTTCGACCTCGATCGAGGCGCCGCCTTCCGCGACGCGCAGCAGGCCCGGCTTGGGCGGCGTCGTGTTGGGCAGCGCGAACAGCCGATAGCGCGGCGCGGTGTGCGTGGCGGCGCAGAAGTGGGCGCCGAGCGCGACGAGCTGCGGGTTCAGCGGCAGCCCGCGCAGGTGGGCGCCGACGACGACGATCGGCAGCGTGTCCTCGCTCGCCGGCCATGTCTTCGCGTCGAGCTCGCTCGACATGCCGACAGCGAGCTTGCGTTGCGTCGCACCGAGCGGGAACTCGACGTGCGCCTGCCAGCGTGCCCCGAAGCGGGCGAGCGCCGCATCGTGGCCGCGCGGCGCGATGAAGCTGACGCCGAACGGCAGCCCGCTGTCGGCGAAGCCCGCCGGCAACGCCAGCGCGCACCAGCCGAGCAGGTTGACGAAGTTGGTGTACGCGCCCAGCCGGGCATTGACTGCGATCGGCTCGGCGTCGACCTCGTCGTGGCGCGGATGGCCAGGCGCGGTCGGTGTCATGAGGAGGTCGACGCGCTCCCAGATCGAGCGCGTGTCGCGCTGCGCGGCCCGCAATGCGTAAAGGCCGCGAAAGGCGTCGGTCGCGGTCATCGCGCAGGCTCGGGCGATGACCGCGCGCACCGTCGGCTCGATCGCCTCCGGATGGCGATCGAGCAGGGTCTCGATGACGGCGTGGCGCTCGGCAACCCAGGGTCCGCCGTAGAGTTGCTCCGCGACCGCATGAAGCGGCGCGAAATCGATCGGCACGACCTCGTGACCGAGCTCGCGCAGCGTCGCGACGGCGCGCTCGTACGCCGGGCCATAGCCGGCATCGCCATGAAAGATCGCCTGGCTTGGAATGCCGACGCGCAACGCGCGCGTGTGCGCCGGCCCGAGCACGAAATCGCTGTAGGCGTCGCCGTCGTCGCTGCCCTCGATGAGCGCGAGGACGCGAGCGGCATCGGCGACGCTGACGGCGAGGATCGATACGCAGTCGATGCTGCGACACGCCGGCACGACGCCGCGCGTGCTGACGCGACCGGGCGTCGGCTTCAGGCCGACGATGTTGTTGAACGCGGCGGGGATGCGGCCGGAGCCGGCGGTGTCGGTGCCCAGCGCGAACGGCACGTCGCCGCGCGCGACGACGAGGGCCGACCCCGAGCTGGAGCCGCCGCTGATGCGCTCGGCGGCGAAAGCGCTGCTCGGCCGGCCGTACGGCGATCGCGTGCCGACCAAGCCGGTCGCGAACTGGTCGAGGTTGGTCTTGCCGACGCAGACGGCGCCGGCGTCGATCAGCTTCTCGACCGCGTGGGCGTGCGCAGCGGCGACGTAGCGAAACGCCGGACACGCGGCGGTCGTCGCCAGGCCGGCGACGTCGATGTTGTCCTTGACCGCGAACGGCACGCCGAAGAGCGGCATCGTGCGACGGACGGCCCCAGCGTCGGCGCAGCGCGCGGCTCGCACCTCGAGGGTCGCGACCTGGCTCTCGATGCCGGCGCGGTCGACGAGCGCGATCCACACGCCCGGCGAGCTTTCCGTCTCAAGGCGCCTTTGCAGCGCGACGAGCGGCTCGCGCGGCGAGCGGGCGCGCTCGCTCGCGAGGATCCAGTCATCGATCGTGAGCAGCGTCGGATCGGCCATGCAACGGTCTGGTGCGTCCTGGTATACCGACGCGTGTACTGCACGAAATGTGCCGGCCCGACGGGCCGGCGCTCGCGATCGCTAGTCGGCGAGCGCGCGGTATGCCCAGTAGCTCAGGCCCGACACGGCAATCACCCAGGCGATCGCCAGGGTGCGGCGTGCCCACTTGGGCAAGCGCCGCCACACCTTCAGCGCAGGCGCGAACCAGCGACGCAAGCGCACCTCGGCCCCATCGAGCAGCTTCGCGCCGCGCATCGACCCCTGGGAGATGAGCGCCAGGCCGATCAGGATCACGATTTCGCTCGGGATCACCGGAATCGGGTAGGTCGCGATGCCGATGCCGATGACGACGAGGCCGCCGAGGTTGAAGGCGACGTTCATGCCCTTGGCGTGGCGCGATTGCTGGCGCTTGCGGTACAGGCGCTGGAAGCGCTCGCCCGGCGGGGCCTTCTCGAGCTCGCGCAGCGTTTTCGTGGGTGTGCTCGTCATGGCGTCGTCGGCGCATGTGCCTTCTCCCAGGGCATACGCCGCGCCCGATTCCGGTTTGCCGCCGCCTCCCGTCTTGAACATCGGCTTTCTGGCGATACTTGCCGCCCCATGACCGAATTCAGCCCCGAGGTGCAGCGCCGCCGCACGTTCGCCATCATTTCCCACCCCGACGCCGGCAAGACGACGCTGACCGAAAAGCTCCTCCTCTTTTCAGGCGCGATCCAGATCGCCGGCTCCGTCAAGGCGAGGAAGGCGTCGCGCCACGCGACCTCCGACTGGATGGAGATCGAGAAGCAGCGCGGCATCTCGGTCGCGTCGTCGGTGATGCAGATGGAGTACCGCGGCGCCGTCATCAACCTGCTCGACACGCCCGGTCACCAGGACTTCTCCGAAGACACCTATCGCGTCCTCACCGCGGTCGACGCGGCGCTCATGGTCATCGACGCGGCGAACGGCGTCGAGCCGCAGACGCGCCGGCTGCTCCAGGTCTGCCGGGCCCGCAAGACGCC
>Ga0308173_10001082_pt1 | contig 13089 bp, 15 predicted proteins | sample PhyPR1_FD_203716 | JGI IMG/M metagenome (GOLD analysis project Ga0308173, IMG submission 203716) | Soil microbial communities from UC Gill Tract Community Farm, Albany, California, United States - DLSLS.P.R1 | ecosystem: Environmental > Terrestrial > Soil > Agricultural land | place: USA... | reverse complement strand
CCACCCGCGATGACTTGGTTTTCCACGGACTACGCTCCTGCATCTACGCTGCTTCTCCGCAGATTGCCGCCAGAACATCGAGATCCACATTGCCCCCCGAGAGAATGATTCCAACCCGAGCCAGCTTCTGTGGAACCTTCCGATGGAGTACTGCGGCCGCCGCTACCGCACCGCTCGGCTCGGTCAGAATCTTCATGCGAGTCAGCAGAAAGCGCATTGTTGCCTTCATCTCTTCTTCCGAAACCAACAGAACCCCGTCGCCTAACGCCTGGACCATTGAAAACGTAATCGCTCCCGGAACCGGTGTTCGCAAGCCGTCCGCTATCGTGGCTGGCGGAGCAATTTCGGTCCGCTCTCCCGCTCTCAACGACAAGTACCAATCGTTCGCAAGCTCCGGCTCCACCCCAAACACCTTGATCTCCGGCCGCATCGCTTTCACTACCGCCAACGTTCCGGAAAGCAGGCCGCCCCCGCCCAGCGGCACCAAAATCGCGTCCAGATCGGGCACCTCCTCCAGCAGTTCCAGCGCCGCCGTGCCTTGCCCCGCAATAATCCACGGATGGTCATACGAGGGGAGCGTTACGGCCCCCGTCTCGCTCGCAATTCGCCGGGCGATCTCTTCCCGGTTCTCCTTCATCCGGTCGAAGAAAACGATCTTGGGGTTATACGCTTGGGTGGACGCTAGCTTCGCTTTGGGGGCATCGGTCGGCATCACAATCGTCGCCGAAACGCCGAGATGCGCCGCGGCCATTGCAACTGCCTGTGCATGATTTCCCGAAGAATACGTCACCACGCCGCGCCGTCGTTCCTCTTCGCTGAGCGCCATCAGAAAGTTTGTAGCGCCGCGGATCTTGAATGCTCCGCCCCGCTGCAGGTTTTCGCACTTAAAGTAGGCGCGCACCCCTGCCGCTTCGCTAAACAGTCGTGAAGTCTCTACCGGTGTTCTCCGGGCCAGTGCCCGCACCCGCTCCGCTGCCGCCTGCACGTCCGCCAACATGACAGCCTGTTTGGTGGCATTGGCTACCGTACTCATCAATACCCTGCCCTCTTGTCGATCACGTTCAGCAACTCGCGTCCTTCCATGTAGCGCTGAAAATTCTCCACAAACAGCTGCATCGACAGGTCGAGCCAATCCGGCTCTCGCGTTCTGTCCGTGCAATGCGGCGAAATCAGCACGTTTTGCATGTCCCAAAGCGGGCTTTCGGCCGGCAACGGTTCGTTCTCAAACACATCGAGCGCCGCCCCCCCGATCTGTTTCTCCTGCAGTGCCCGGATTAGCGCCTCCTCGTCAACCACCGGTCCTCGGCCAACGTTAATCACAATCGCCGACGGCTTCATCGCCTGGAACTGCCGATCGCTGATCATGTGTCTCGTCTCCGGCGTCAGGGGAGCCGCCGCTACCAGCACGTCAATCTCGCTCAGCATCTCGTTCAACTGCTCCAGGTGAAAAGCCCGGTCGAGAATGGGGTCGCCTGCCGACCGTTCCACGTTCCGGCGGGTCGCGTAAATCTTCACCCCCAGTGCTTTGGCTAAAATCGCGCACTCACGCCCAATTTCGCCGTAGCCCACCACGCCCATCACTTTGCCCGGCAGGCCGTCCACCATAAAGTTGTCCCAATGGTGCGCGCGCTGGCTTTCGATCAGCCGCCGCACGTGTTTGTAAAAATACAGCATCCCCAGTACGGCAAACTCCGCCAAAGGCCGCTTGTAAACGCCCCTGGCATTTGTCACCGGAATGCTGCTTTCAACCAGTTCAGGAAACAGCAGTTTCTCCACGCCGGCCGACAACGAGTGAACCCAGCGCAAATGGTTCGTGCGCCGCCAAATGGCCTGGAGTGACACCGACCCCCCGGTCACCCCCGAGAACACAATGATTTCAGCCGAGGGCGCATGCTCCTCCAGCTCCTTTTCATCGTTGCTGATGAAGAAATGGGCCTTATCACGAATGGAATCGAGGTTCCGCAGAGAATAATGGTCTGGCGGACAAAGAACTAGCACGTTCGGCTTGGGCATGAAGCTGTCTCTTTGATTTTACTGGGCGGCCTGAATTACGAAACGAACCCATCCCGCGCGGCCCGCAGTTCGTTTCGTAAAAACTGCCTCTGTCGCCGTTGGCTTCACCCCGCGCCTTCGGCACTACACTAAGAATGTGCCAGTTCGCTGTACCTGCGGCGCTCTCCTCCCCGAGGATGCGCGCTTCTGCCATAAATGCGGTAAGCCGCAGTACGAAGAGGATATCGCCAGGGCCGATGCTCCGGAACCGCCGTCCGCCTTCGCCCTGCCCTCATCCAAGCCTGCCGTCCCTCGGGTCTCCTTCGGGGACTCCCGCGCGCTATGGGTAAGCCTGGCTATCGCCTGCCTGGCCTTTTTCGGTCTTTTCTTGACCAGCTACATTGCTCCCCCGTTAGTGCCGCTGGTCTTCTGTGCGGCCGGTTTCGCCGCCGCCCTGGTTTACAGCGGGCATTCCGTCGAACCCTTATCGGTGCGTTCCGGCGCGCGTCTCGGCTGGATGACCGGCCTCTGGGTATTTCTCTTTCTGGTAATCATCTCCGCCCTCATGAGTGTCTACATCGCGGATCCGGGCATCCGCGAACAGATGAAGGCGCTTCCAAACGTTGCCCGCATGCCCGAAATGGTTAAGCTGCTGGATAATCCTCACCAGTTTGTTATGAACCTGGCCGGAGCCCTCGTCGTAGCATTCTTCATGGTGACAATCCTGGCGGGGCTAGGCGGCATGCTCGGCGCAAAGCTCCAGAACCGGCGTCACTCTTCGTGAACCGTTCCTGCGGTTGCTACGCTGGGATTCGGACGAATGAGTAAAACCATTCTCACCCTGACCGTCAATCCCGCCGTTGACCGGATTGTCACTGTTGATCGGCTTGTTTTCGAAGATCGAGCTTATATTCTTTCCACCACCGAGACCGCTGGTGGACGTGGCATCAATGCGGCCCGTGTGCTCACCAGCCTCGGTGCCACTGTCATCGCCATCGCGCCTTCGGGCGGCGAGGGGGGCCGCGAGTTCGAAGAACAACTCCGTGCCGACAGCTTTGGAAAGGAAATCGTCAAGATCCGCAAGAATATCCGGACCAACCTTACGATCTCCGACCGTCAGGGCCTGTCCATCAAACTGAACGAAAAAGGTGACGCGATTAGTCCGCCGGAGCTCAATCGCATTCTTAAGGCTGTTGAGAAGCATCTGCCCGATGCCTCCTGGCTCATGCTTTGCGGTAGTCTGCCGCCCGGCGTGGATTCTCACTTCTTCGCCAAGCTCATCAAACTAGCGGCCAAGCATAACGTTCAAACCCTTCTCGACACTGATGGCGATGCTCTGCTGTACGGCGTGGAGGCGGAGCCCACCATCGTGAAGCCGAATCAGTCGGAAGCCGAACGCCTTCTCAACCGGGCACTGATCACACGCTCCAACTCCATCGATGCCGTAACACACATCAAGGCCATGGGCCCGAATTACGCAGTCCTCTCGCTGGGGAGCAGAGGCGTGGTCGCCGCTTCTTCAGAGGAGGTATTGGAAGTGGTTCCGCCGCGAGTGGAAGCTCTTTCTCCCATCGGGGCCGGCGATGCGGCCGCCGCCGCGATTGTCTGGGCTATGGATCGCGGCGAGTCTTTCGGGGATGCACTCCGCTGGGGCGTATCGGCCGGAACAGCGTCGTCCATGTTACCGGGAATCTCTCTCGCCACTCTCGACCAAATCAAAGAAATCTATCCCCAAACGCAGCTGACCAGGGTTTCTTAAACCCTCCGGGCACTTTTACTCGTATTTCTCGTAGATGATCTGCTTGCGGTCGAACCCACGCTGTTTTAGTTGCTTCCGAACGTCGTCCACCATCTCCGGCATCCCGCAGATATAAACGTCGACATTGCTGATCTCGTCCGGTTCGTGCAGGGCCAATGCCTCGTCCAGGTGAACCTGCACCCTCCCCGTACGGCCTGCCCACCGCTCGGTCGGCCGCGTCACGGTGGGCAGGAAACGAAATGTCGGATACTCCCTGGCTAGTTCTTCCAGATCTTCCCGATACAACAGAGCATTCTCATGGCGCACGCCGAACAGCAGCGTGATATGCGGTTGTATTTTGGGCAGGTGATCCAGCAGCATGGAGCGAAAAGGCGCGATCCCCGTGCCCGTGGCGACAAACACCAGGCGGCGCCCGGGATGACGTACAGTGAAATACCCCAACGGCTCGCCCATTTCGATCTCATCTCCGGGCTGCAGGCTAAACAAGTAGGTGGAAACGATTCCTTCTGAAACGCGGTTCAGGCAGAGCGCGAAACGGTTACCGTCCCGGGGCGACGCGATGGAATACGCACGGATGATTTCTTTACCGTGCTCGCGTTCAACAACTGAGATAAATTGCCCCGGCGTAAAGGCAAAATGATCGGTTCCTGGCACCTCGAATTCAAAATGGCGAACCTCCGGTGCGAGTTCCGTCCAACCGATTAATTTTGCTTTTAACGTATTCATTGTTTCTTTACAGGATGATGCTAGGCGCCCGTTCTTCGACCCTCATGTCCGGCGGCGCCGTCTGCCGCAATAGGTCGATGTACATGCGGCCCTTCGGCTTTCCATTCAGGTTTTTCAATCCGACCCGTTGGATAAAAACCAGCGCCGAGAGTATGTCGGAGTTCCGTAAGGGTGCAAGTGCCTCGCGCTCCTCGCGAACCTTCTGATAATCGGCCAGCGAAGCGGAAAACATCCGCTGTATGGCGGCAGCCACCGCGTTCTCGGCGGTATGCTCATACACCAGCCCCGATTCCAACGTGCGGTGCGTCTGAATGGCGGCGTCCAGCGCCGCTAGCACGTCCGAATCCACGGCTCCCGGCGTTCGTATCGCGGCTTGATACAGAGAAAACACAAGGAACATAAGCATCTCGTGATGCTTATGAATAAACTCCTCCAGTACCACGATGTCCGGATTTCCCATCTGGCGCTCGTCGATGGGAATGGGCTTTTCACGCGCATGGGCCTCCCTCAGGTACGGGCAATCCAGCGGGCAGGAAAGCGTCACCTCCCGGTTCTCGCCGCAGCAGATCGGACAAATCTCTCCATCCACAGCCGGACACGCCCGCCGGGCTCGCCGCCGCCCACAGATCTTGCACAAAATAGTTTCCGGCATCCCCTACTGGTTATTATCGAATTAGGGCATGCAGCGAGTCGATCTGTACATCAAAGTGGAAGTGACCTTGGACGAAGAGGAGAAGCCGGAGCGTGTCGCCCGCGAAATCTGCCGGCAGATTGAGAAGATCTATGTGGTCCGTTCCGCAGAGCTGTCGAACATGGTGGCTCGCGATTAATTAGCCTAACAGCGCCTTGTAAGTGCGCGTAAAATAGGCATCTGTCATTCCAGCAATGTAATCGCAGACCGCCCTGTAAACGGGAGTCTCGCCGAGCTGTTCGCGATAACCCGGCGATAGCCGGTCGGGATGTTCCACCAGGTAGGCGAACAACTCTCCCACCTTGGCAGCGGCCGCGCCGCGTTCTTCCACCAACTGCGGATAAGCATAAACCCGGCTCACCAGAAGCGCCCTGATCTGGCAGTTGATCTCCAGAGCCTGCGGAGTCAACGAGGCAAGCCGGTACCCCAGAGCCCGGACGTCTTCCACGCTCTGCACGCCCGCCCTGTCGGCTGCCTCCGTGGTCCCTCGCACAAGACCACCGATCAACACATTCATGATCTGCCGCTGGACTTCCCAGAATCGGACGCGAGGGGCAGCGCCGGGGAACTGCGTTTCGATCTGCTCCATCAGCTCCGCAAACAGCGGAACCGCCTCGCCGATCTCATCCATTGCGAAGAGCCCGAGCGAAAAGGCATCGTCCACATCGGCTGTGTTGTAGGCGATCTCGTCGGCCAGGTCAATGATCTGGGCTTCCAGGGGAGGGCGCTCGCCAGGAAAAAGCTCCTGTAGATCCGGGTCGGCGTTATCGGAAGGCAGTTCCCGCGAGTGCTTGATAATTCCTTCCCGCACTTCATACGTCAGGTTCAAGCCATCAAAGCGGGCGTATCGCTGCTCCAATACATCCACGATCCGCAGCCCATGCCGGTTGTGCTCGAAGCTGTCGCCGAACTCTCGCATTCGGCCATCCAACTGTTTTTCCCCTACGTGACCGAACGGCGGATGCCCCAAGTCATGCGCCAGGGCCAGGGTTTCGGTGTACTCCTCGTTCAGCTCCAGAGCGGACGCGATTGTGCGGGCAACCTGGGACACCTCGATCGTGTGCGTAAGACGGTTCCGAAAGTGGTCGTAAAGGCCAGCCGCGAAGACCTGTGTTTTGCCTTCCAGGCGGCGGAACGCTCGGGTATGAATGATGCGGTCCCGGTCGCGCTGAAAATCGTTGCGGTAGGGATGCGCGGGTTCAGGAAACCTGCGCCCCCGCAGATTCTGTGGACCCAGGCGAAGTCGGCCCAGCATCGAAACGACGAACTATCTCGTCTGCTCTCCGGAGATTTGCTGCACCGCGTTCTGAACGGCGGGATCTTTATCGCTCTTCAGCGATTGAAGGAGTTTCTTAGCTTCTTGCGGTTTCGTGGTCTGGTAAAGCTGCGCAAGCAGAACATTTGCCTGTGCTTTGGACACCAGGCCGCTGCCCTTGTTGGCGATTCCGCGCAGCAGGGCCTCGGCATCCGCCATCCGGTTTTCATTCGCATAGAGCTGAGAAAGCGCAACCTTTGCCAGCGGGGCGAATTCATTACCCGAATCGGCAACCGCTTTTAGATCCTGCTCTGCGCCTTTGCTATCGCCTTTCTGGGCCTTGACCGTTCCCAGATAGTACTCTGCAATGGAGCCCTCTTCGCTTCCACCGTATTTCGTAACCACTTCGGACAAGGCCTTGATCGAGGCATCCTGCTTAGCCTGTTCTGTGGGATAGCTCTTGCCAGACTGGCTCGCTTGCCCCACCGGAGCTTGCGCCACTACCAGGGCGGTCTCCAGGGCGTCGCGGCGAATAGATCGCCGATAAGAGGAGTACCAAAGCGCAACGCCCACAATAATGCCAATCACCCCGAGGGCAATCGCCCCGCGAATGAGATTTTTACGATGAGAAGAAGCGTAGACGACTGCGCCGGAGACTGCATCGCTAAAGCGGTCGTGCTGCAGCTGGTCCTTTAATTCGTGACGGGTCAAACGAAAAACAACCTTCCTAAGGGACGAACAACCCGTAGGTTATCACAAAACTAGCCTATTTACAGGCTTCGGCTGGCGCTGGTCTCAGGCGCACGTGCCCGCCAGGTCATTTCTGATGGCAAATTTCACCAGTCCGGCCACATCGTAAATCTCCAGCTTGCGCATCAGGCTGGACCGGTAAGTATCCACCGTCTTCGGGCTGAGCGAGAGCCGCGCGGCGATCTCTTTGGCGCGAATTCCCTCCACCAGCAGCGAAAATACCTGAAATTCCCGGCTGCTGAGGCAGTCAATCGGATCTTTCACGCGGTCGCGGCCGGAGCTTCCCCCGAATACGTTCATGATTTCGATCTGCGGGGACACGTAAATACCCCCCTGCGTAAATTGGGTGAGCGCTTCCGCCATCTGCTGCGCGGTGGAGCTCTTCAGTACGTACCCGCAAGCGCCGTTGCGCAGCACTTCCAAAACAGTTTTACGATCTTTGCGCGTCGATAGCACCGCACAGCGCGTATTGATTCGTGCCGCGTGAACGCGCCGGATGACCTCGGTGACAGCAAGATCCGGCAATTCAAGGTCGAGCAGGGCAATGGTCGGCTCTAATCGCTCAATTTCCGCCAGTGCCGCTTCGGCGGTTCCAACGTGTGCAACCACCCGAAACCCTGGAACGGAATTGCAAAGAGCCGCAATCCCTTCGCGCACCAGCGTTAACTCCTCCGCCAGAAGAATTCCCGCCCGGGATACATCCGCGGAATGCGATGTGGAAGGTTGGTGAGAAGGAATGATTATTGGTTGTAATGTCGACACATCAGCACGCCTGTGCTTAAGGAGTGTCAGTCACCTGCAACAAATCTCATTCCCGCTCGGCAACCTGCTTCAAGGTTCTTCTACAACAGAAAGGCCCTTGGCCTGATATATGCTTCGGCCAAGGGCGTACAACCTAGGCGAAGGAACGCACCGCTTCGGTTTCGTCATCGAAGACTTCGAATACGGTATAAAGCTTGGTGATCTGCAAAAGATCCTTCACCCGCTTGGAAAGGCCAATTAACTTAAACTGGCCGCCATTATTCGTAATGGTGGTAAAGCCGGACACCAGTTCTCCGATTCCGGAACTGTCGATGTAAGAGACCTCGGACAAGTTCAATAGAAGCTTTTTATTCCCCTTGGCCGCTAGGTCTCGAATCTTGTCACGGAACGCACTCGCGGCTTCACCCAAAGTAATTCGCCCAGCCGCGTCGATCACGGTGACATCACCCACCTGGCGGGACGTCAACTTAACACTCACTCTTGCCTCCTCTATACAAACCCAAATCCAATAATTGCCTTACGCGTCGCGCCGATGCTTCACTAACCGCACCTCGGTTCCGCCACCCGCGCCCCGACGGAGATCCACTTCGTCCATGAATGCCCGTATGAGAAGGAGTCCGCGTCCCGATTGCCGCAGGAGGTTTTCGGGAGCTAAAGGGTCAGGAAGAGACTGAAGATCGAAGCCTTCCCCTTCATCGGCGATCGTAATCGTTAGACTCTCCCGGGAGCTTTCCATCTCAAAGTGAACCGCCTTGTTCTTGTTGTAGCGGTTCCCGTGCACGACAGCGTTCACCATGGACTCGCGTACGGCCATGCCGATATTGTTCTGGTCATCCTCGTCGAAGCCAAGCTTCTTGGCGGCTTGGAGAGCAAGCTCTTCTGCCTTATCCACGCTCTGCAAGGTTGATTCAAGTGTTGTTTGAGTTCTCTCCATCTTGCCGATTTCGCGTCCAGACATAAAGTTGGGAAGACCTGCTTACCTCGTCATTATTCGCCGTGATGCCGAACCGTCACGATAAACCACATAGTCCTTCTAAGTCAAGAACTGCCGGTTTCTATATCGTAGCGGTTCGGAATCGCGGAGCGGGCATTACGAAGCCCTAGTGGATGGGCCTTTTCTTTACAGGAACGGTCAGGCTAGTGTTGAGGAACTGCCCACGCCAGGCCGTCCGCCCCGCGCCCTGCGTCGATCAGGTGGTCCACCTTCCAGTCCTTCAGGTCGATGGCCGCCACCTGATGACTGGCATTGCAGGAAACGTACGCCACCTGGTTGTCGGGCCGGACCAGAATTTCCTGCGGCGCTTTGGGCACGTCGATCGTGCGAATCACTCTCAGCGTGTGGAGATCCACGACTGCCACATGGCTGGCCTTCGGAACCGCGACCAGCAGGTAGCGGCCATCTTTTGTGGAAGCTGTTCCATAGCCGGGCGTCGCTAGCGGTATCCAGGTCTTTACCTTGTTCGAAGAAGTATCGATCACGGCCAGTCGGGGCTGTGTCTGGTCGGCGGTAAACACCATACTGTCATCGGGCGAAATCGAGATGCGCTGTGTCGACCCCGAGATGTGAATCACCGCGATGTTCTTCCGCGACTCCAGATCAAGAACCGATACAGTCCCGGGACCCACGTTCGCGGTGTACCCGCGCCGTCCATCGTGAGAGATTGCCAGCATGTGAGATTCCGGCTGGTCCGTTGGAATCTTGCCGACGATCTTGAGCGTCTTGGGATCGATAATCGTTATGTCGTGATCGAGTTCCGTCGTGACGTAGAGCACTCCCCGTTTCGTGTCGAAAATCGGGCAGTGGGGCCGTACTCCATGTCCGAAATCCACCTTTCCGGTCACCTTGCGCGTCGGAAGATCAACGACCAGGAGTTCGCGACCGTCGGTTCCGGGCTTACCCACGCCTGAGTTTCCATAGATCGGCACATAAGCGGTCCGGCCGTCCGGCGAAGCTATCACCTCGTGCCCGGTGACCGCATTCTCCGGAACCGTCGCCACTTGTTTCGCGGCGCTGGGATCGACAATGCTCAAGTCGCGATCACCCTGATTGGCTACCAGTAACATCGCCCCTCCGTTATCGGTAGAGGCTTGTGCATAAGACTGCATAGGGATGACTCCAAGAATAAAAGCTGGAAGAGCGGCCAATAGTCGATAGTTGCGCTGCATAGTTGGTCAACATATCACAATTAGTCGGCTATCCTTATTCTGTCGTGCGCGTGCTTGCCTACCTCCTGGCGTTAGGACTCTTCGCGCCACTCCCTATGCATTTTGAAAAATCCATTTTGGCGAACGACCTTCCCGGCGGCTATCAGGTCATCGCCTGTGATGTAAACGCAGACGGAAATCAGGACCTGATCGCCCTGGCGAGCAACATGCCAGATCTGCTTTGGTTCGAGAGCCCCACCTGGAAGCGCCACGTCCTTGCGACGAACCTTCCCCACATGATCAACGCCGCCTGCTGGAGCCGTAACCCTCATGCGGTTCCCACCATTGCCGTGGCGTATGAATTTTCCATGCACCCGCAGGAAAGCGCCGGTGTCGTTTCCATTTTGACCCCCAACGGAGATCCACGGAATCCATGGAAGGCCACCGAAATCGACCGCCTGCCCACGTCTCATCGCCTGCGTTGGGCGGATATCGATGGAAGCGGTAATAAGGTTCTAATCAATGCGCCGCTGGCGGCGGCGGACGCGCAGGCTCCTGAGTACCACGGCCATGTGCCGCTGGTCTACTATCGTCCCGGAGGCTGGAAACGCCAGTCGATAGGTAATGCCGAGGAAGGTATCGTCCACGGAATCTTCGTGACCGATTGGGACGGTAACGGGCGCGAAGCTGTTTTGATCGGAAGCTTCCTCGGTATCCATCTTTATCGATTTGGCAGCGACGGCAAATGGTCGCGTACCGAAATTGCAAAAGGTAGTCCAAAGCCTTGGCCTCTGAGCGGAACAAGCGACATCACGGTCGGCCACTTGGGCCATGAGCGGTTTCTGGCGGCGATTGAACCCTGGCATGGAAACGAAGTCGTCGTGTACCGGAGTGCCGGCAGCTCCTGGAACCGTCAGGTGATCGACGACACGCTGCTCGACGCCCACACCATCGAAACGGTGGATCTCAATGGCGACGGGCAGGACGAAATCGTAGCCGGCTTCCGCGGAAAGCCATACGGCGTCTACATCTACCGCTGGGATGGAGCGAAGTGGGAGCGCCGGATCTTAGAACAAGGAGAAGTTTCAGCGGCGGGCTGCGCCGTTGCGGAACTCCACGGCAAAGGAGCCTCCGATATCGCGTGCATCGGGTCCGCCACACACAACCTGGTTTTGTATCGCAATTCCCGCACCAGCCCTGACCGATAATCGTAAATATGTCCGCGAGCCCTGCTGTCAGTGAGAACATCGCCACGAAATATGAAGCCGTCATCGGCCTGGAAATGCATGTCCAGCTTGGCACCAAAACCAAAATATTCTGCAACTGTCCGGCCGAGTTCGGTGCATCGCCGAACTCCAACGTCTGCCCGGTCTGTTTGGGGCTCCCCGGCGCCTTGCCCGTCTTGAGTCGTGAGGCTGTCGAACTGGCGATTGAAGCGGGTATCGCTCTGCATTGCAAAATCAACCCGTTCTCGCGTTTTGCCCGAAAGAATTACTTTTACCCCGACCTCCCCAAGGGCTACCAGATCTCTCAATACGATCAACCGCTGGCTGAACATGGTTACCTGGACATTCACACCGAGGCGGGAAAAAAGCGGATTGGCGTCACGCGCGTCCACATGGAAGATGACGCGGGCAAAAGCATCCACGACGGCTTCAAAGACTCCGATCAGTACACCTATGTCGACCTGAACCGTTCGGGTACGCCTTTGATCGAGATCGTCAGCGAGCCCGACATGCGAACTCCCGATGAAGCCTACGCCTACGTGACCGAGCTAAAGCAAGTCATTCAATACGTTGGCGTTTCCGATTGCGACATGGAAAAGGGCCAGTTGCGTTGCGACGCAAACGTATCTGTCCGGCTCCGGGGCGCGGAGAAGTTCGGCACCAAAGCCGAAGTCAAGAACCTGAACTCGTTCCGCTTTTTGAAGCTGGCCTTGGAGTACGAAATCGAGCGCCAGATCGACCTTCTCGAATCGGGCGGCATAGTCGTGCAGGAAACGCGCCTGTACAACGTGGAAACCGGGCGAACCGTCAGTATGCGTAGCAAGGAACAGGCCCACGATTATCGCTACTTCCCGGAGCCCGACTTAGTTCCGCTGCAAGTGAGCGAGTCCTGGTTGAATCAGGTGAAAGCCAGGCTGCCGGAACTGCCGGCCGATCGCCGCGAGCGGTTCGTCAACGAGTACGGTCTCCGTGAGTACGATGCTCAGGTGCTGACCCTCACGCGCGAGACAGGCGACTACTTCGAAGCGGCGGTGAAGATCAGTGGTGACGGACGCTCCACGGCAAACTGGGTGACCGGCGATCTGATGGCACTATTGAAGGCATCGGGGAAAGAGATCTCCGATTCGCACGTACTTGCGGAACACCTGGGCGAGCTCGTCTCGCTTATCAATAAAGGAGAGCTCTCCGGCAAACTGGCGAAGGAAGTGTTGCCCAAGATGTTCGAGACGGGCGATGCACCGTCGGCCATCATGGAGCGCGAAGGCTTGAAGCAAATCTCCGACAGTGGCGCGCTGGAAAAGATCGTTGACGATGTGCTCGCTGCGAACCCGAAGCAGGTGGAGCAATACAAGTCCGGCAAGACCGCTGTGGCTGGCTTTCTGGTCGGTCAAGTCATGAAGGCCAGCCGTGGCCAGGCAAACCCGGCGGCCGTTAATGAATTGCTGAAAACAAAGCTGGGCTAAGGGGCCGGTCTCCGGAATGGGCGTGAGTCCGAGAATCGCCGTAGCGAAGCGGTGGCTTCAATCCTGATAAACTCTCATGAGTCGCAGGCCCCGGACTCATGAACACACTCCGTAGTTTATTGCTCCTTGTAGCTGCCGCCGCAACGCCAGCCTTCTCGCAAGGCAACCACGACAGCCCCTTCGCCGGACGCTGGGACCTCACTATCAAGACCACCACCGAAACCTACCCATCCTGGATCGAATTCAGCGAGAACAGCGGGAGACCTGCGGTGCGCATCGTCGGCCGGGTGTCCAGCGTTCACCCCGCTTCAGAGGTCAAT
>Ga0308173_10001081_pt1 | contig 13091 bp, 13 predicted proteins | sample PhyPR1_FD_203716 | JGI IMG/M metagenome (GOLD analysis project Ga0308173, IMG submission 203716) | Soil microbial communities from UC Gill Tract Community Farm, Albany, California, United States - DLSLS.P.R1 | ecosystem: Environmental > Terrestrial > Soil > Agricultural land | place: USA... | reverse complement strand
TTCAGGAGACGATCTGCTGCCCGGTGCCGGTGCTCACGAGCAACCCCCATGGTGCTCCCCGGTGGCGGGACGGGCAGCCTCAGCGGCGCCGGGGTCGGGGCGACACGCGAAGAGTCGACGGCCGCTCCCGACCTGGTTGACCGCTTGCTTCCGGGGGCTGGAGACTGGCCGACTCCTGGAGGGAGCCGAAGATGTCGTGGAATCTCACCGGCAGCTACGTCGAGACCTGTTCCTGCGAGCTGATGTGCCCCTGCAATCTGAGCCTCGACCACGGCGCCACGTACGACTTCTGCCGCGTCACGCTCGTGTTCGACATCCGCGAAGGTGAGATCGAGGGCACCGACATCGGCGGCCGCAAGGTGGCCGCGATCGCGGACACGCCGAAGGTCATGACCGAGGGGAACTGGCGGCTCGGGGTCTTCATCGACGATCAGGCAACCGACGAGCAGTTCGGCAAGCTGGTCCAGGTCTTCGGCGGTCAGCTGGGCGGTCCGATGGCCGCGCTCGGACCACTCGTCGGCGAGATGCTCGGCGTCGAGCGGGCCGCGATCGAGATCAGTCACGACGGACTGCGGCACAGCGTCCGTGTGGGGGATGCCATCGACTTCGAGGTCGAGGACATCGTGCCGTTCGGAGTGGAGACCGGTCGACCGATCCGCTTCGACGGGATGTTCCATCCGGTCGCGTCCAACCTCACGATGGCCGAGGCGCGACGCTCGCGGATCGACGCCTTCGGGATCCGGTACGAGGGCAAGACGGGCCTGTCGACCTCTGAGTTCTCCTGGGCTTCCTGACCCCGATGAGCGCGCCGGCGCGTGGACGGCTCACCGCGGGCGGGGGACTGGCGCCCGCCTTCGCCGCCGTGCGGGTGCGGCTCGTCCTGGTCGCCGCGCTCTTCGCCCTGGCCGGTGCAGGCTGGTGGTGGACGGTCAACCAGATGCGCGGCATGGACGAGGGACCGTGGACCGGCCTGGGCACACTGGGCTGGTTCCTCGGGGTCTGGGTGGTGATGATGGCCGCGATGATGCTCCCGTCGGTCGCACCGACGATCGCCCTGTACTCCCGGATGACCCGGCGGCGATCTCCGCTCTCGCCGCTGCTGTTCACCGGGGGCTACCTGGTCACGTGGGCCTGCGCCGGACTGGTCGCCTTCGCTCTCGCCTGGATCCTCGGCCGGGTGCCGGGCGATCCTTTCGCCTGGGCGCGAGCGGGCCGCTGGGTCGCGGGTGTCACGCTGGTCGTCGCGGCGGTGTACGAGCTGACCCCGTTCAAGGATGTCTGCCTCGGCAAGTGCCGCAGCCCGCTCGGGTTCCTGCTCGGCTCGTGGCGGGACGGCCGCCGCGGTGCGTTCCGGATGGGCGCGAAGAACGGTGCCTGGTGCGTCGGCTGTTGCTGGGCACTCATGGCCTCGCTGTTCGCCCTGGGCGTCATGAGCGTCATCTGGATGGCCCTGGTCGCCGGCCTGATCGCCGTCGAGAAGACCCTGCCGTGGCGGAGGGCCGCAACGTACGGGACGGCGGCACTGCTGCTCGTCCTCGGCCTGCTGCTGTTGGTCGCCCCGAACGCGATCCCGGCCCTCACGGTTCCGGGTGCCGGCCAGATGGGCACGATGTCGCCGATGGGCTTCTAGCTTGATCTGCACGGCTGCCGGTTCGAGGTGAGGGCCAGCTCATCCCGGCTCGGCGACTACCGGCTCGACCGCCTGTGGTTGGCTTCCTGCCGGACCGGCCGGGAGCGGGTGTCCGCCCCGCCGGGGGAACGAGTTGGAACGACGGAGGAGCTTCCCATTCCGGCTGACCGGATCCTGGACGTCGCGACGCGGGTCGCCGATGCTCTGCTCGAGGTCCAGACGCGGGTGAACGCGCAGATCGATGCCACGCACGCGGAACTGCTGCCCGGCGTCCGGCAACGACTGGGTGTCGACCCCGTGAACGACGTCGACCTCGGCGACCTGGTGAACGCGCGGATCACCGGCTTGAGCGTCGTCGTCACGCCGGCGGCGGTCGCGACCGTCGTCCCGTTGTCGGCCGCGTCCGCCGCCACGACGCGGGCCGGACGCCGCGCCGTGACCGACATCGTCACCGGTGCCGATGACCGCCTGACCGTCATCGCCGGTCCCTGCTCCATCCACGACCCCGCCGCCGCGCTGGAGTACGCCGGTTTTCTCGCCCGCATGCGCGAGCGGCACGGCGACGACCTCGAGATCCTCATGCGGACCTACACCGAGAAGCCGAGGACCGAGGTCGACTGGAAGGGCTTCGCCTACGACCCGTTCCTCGACGGCTCCAGCCGCATCAGCGTCGGGCTCGTCGCGACGCGGATGCTCATGCGCGACATCACCGCCATGGGCGTGCCGGTCGCGGCCGAGCCCTTGAACGCGCTCACGCCGCAGTACGTCAACGGACTCGTCACCTACAACGGCGTCGGCGCCCGCAACGTCACCGACCAGACCGCCCGGGAACGGGTGTCCGGCTTCTCGTCGGTCATCGGCTTCAAGAACTCCCCGGAGGGCAGCATCGAGGCGGCCATCCAGGCGGTGCGGACGGCGCGCGCTCCACACGAGTTCCTCGGCGTCGATCAGCACGGGGTGAGCGCTCAGCTGTCCACGACCGGCAACGACACCGGCCACGTGATCCTCCGGGGCGACCGGAACGGCCCGAACTACTCCGCGGCCCACATCGCCGAGACGAAGCGGAAGCTGTCGGAGCGAGGTGTGCCGGAGGTGGTGGTGGTCGACGCCTCGCACGGCAACAGCCAGAAGAACCATCTGCGTCAGATCGACGTCGTGCGCGACCTGGCCGGGCAGATCGCAGCCGGCGAGCGGGCGATCCGTGGGGTGATGGTCGAGAGCAATCTCGTGGCGGGACGGCAGGACCTCGACCGCCGGCATCCCGAGTCGCTGGAGTACGGCAAGAGCGTCACCGACGCCTGCGTCGATCTGCCGACGACCGAGTCGATGCTGGCCGAGCTCGCCGCGGCCACGCGGGCTCGGCGCGGCGCCAGCGCGTAGGTCCCAGCTCCGAGCGAGCTTTGACCCCGGCGGATCGGCGGCCGGACGTCGATCCAGCAGCCCTTGTTCTGAGTCGCGCACCGGGACGACGACGCTGAGCGTCAACCTCCCGACCGTGGCGCTGCACGGCTCCTCGGCCGCCCGCTTCGGGCTCCTGCACCGCAACGTGCCGGGGGTGCTCGCCCGCGCCGTTGCGGTGGTGGGCGCGCACGGGCTGAACGTGGACGGACGGGTGCTCGCCACCCGCGGAGAGCTCGGGTATGCCGTGACCGACGCCAGCGACCGCCTGCCCCGGCCCTGCGCGCCGAGCTCCGTGCGCTTCCGGAGACCGTCCGCCTCAGCACGTTCGCGTCACCGCCGGCGGCCTCGGCGCTCGACGGGCTCAGCTGACCCGACCGGATTGGGAACAGCGACCAAAGTCGCTGTCGGGGAGTGTCCGCGAGCGGAACCCTGCTGGGCAAGACGCTCGGCACGCTCGATCCCTCAGGCGGAGACCGCGATGATCGAACAACGAGCATGGCCCCTGTCCCGCCGAGCCGGTCTGGCGCTGGTCGCGGTGCTGCTGCTGCTCGCAGGGCTCGCAGCTCCGTTCACCGGCGTCGTCCCGGCGGATGCGGCGCCGGCCTCCGTCCTGGGGACCGCGGGCGCCGGCAACGACACCCTGGTCTCGCAGCTGCGCGCCGACCTGGCGGCCTACCTGCGGGCCCGCGGCACGGCCGAGCACATCTCGGCCGTGGGAGTCAGCGTCAACCTGCCCGGCCGGGCTGCCACGATCGACGTCAGTGCCGGGACGACGACGTTCGGCGGCTTCACCCCGGTGAGCACGCACGCCCTCTGGCAGATCGGTAGCAACACCAAGGCGTTCACCTCCGTCCTGCTGCTGAAGCTCGAGGCGGCGCATTGCCTGTCGATCGACGACACCCTGGGGCGGTGGTTGCCGCAGTACCCCCAGTGGCGGAACGTCTCGATCCGGCGCCTGCTGAACATGACGAGTGGGATTGCCACCTACGACGAGCAGCCGGCCTTCCAGGCTGCCTACGTCGCGCACCCCCGGGCGTACTTCTCACCCGAGCGGCTGGTCGGGTACGCCGTCGGCGCGCCGGCCACGTCCGGATACAGCTACTCGAACACCAATTACGTCCTCGCCGAAATGATCATCGAGCGGGTGACTGGGAGGAGTTACCGGCACCAGCTCGACGGACGCCTCATCGAACGCCTGGACCTCGACAACCTGTACTACCGGCCGCACCTCTACCCGCGCCGGCTGACCGAGCGTGAACCGGCCGGCTACTTCATGAACCGCAAGGACTCCGGGTTGTCCTCGCTGATCGGTCGGAACGTCAGCCGCGACTCGCTGTCCTGGGCGCGCGGCGCGGGCGGCATCATCAGCACGACGGGCGACATGACCCGCTGGGAACGCGCCCTCTACAGCGGGCTCCTGTTGCCGCCAAAGCAGCAACGGGAGCTGGAGAGCCTGGTCTCGAGCCGCACCGGTAAGCCGATCGCCCGCACATCGTTGAGCGACCCCCAGGGGTTCGGCCTCGGGGTTGCGCAACTGACCGCCGCGGGCTTCGGAACCTTTTGGTTCTACGAGGGCGAGACGTTGGGGTTCCGCACCTTGCACGCCTACTTCCCGGCCTCCGGGCTGATCATCGCCATCGGGTTGAACAGCGCTACGACTGATGACCAGATCCAGCTCGTGGCGGAGTCGGTTCTCGCCACACTGCAGTCGCACGGGGTGCTCGACAAGCGGCCGGCTCCTGCCCACGCGGGGGCTTGACGGGCCGCCCGGCTGTCACTGGGAGATGGCGCTCGTCCAGGGACCGACGGTCCACGGCTGCCGGCTGTACTCCAGCCGCAGCACACCGGGGACGGCCTCGATCAGCTCGCCGAAGACCGTGGCGTAGACCTTTCCCTCCGCCTCGTGCCGGACGACCAGGGCGGACGGGTCGTCGGCCGGCGTCCGGTGGGTGCCCTCCGAAAAGCTGGGCGGTGGTGAGCCGCTCGCCGTCGAACAGCCAGGTGGTGAGCGTGCTGGCTGACACCAGGACCAGCGCGAAACTGGCCATCTCCTCGACCCGGACGTGCGAGACCCAGTCGGCGCCGTGCGCGATCCCCAGCAGGGGGAGCAGCCCCCGGCTGGGGGCGCCGGGATCGGCCAGTCGACGCCTCGCACGGCAACAGCCAGAAGAACCACCTGCGCCAGATCGACGTCGTGCGCGACCTGGCCGGGCAGATCGCGGCCGGCGAGCGGGCGATCCGTGGAGTGATGGTCGAGAGCAATCTCGTGGCGGGACGGCAGGACCTCGACCGCCGGCATCCCGAGTCGCTGGAGTACGGCAAGAGCGTCACCGACGCCTGCGTCGATCTGCCGACGACCGAGTCGATGCTGGCCGAGCTCGCCGCGGCCACCCGGGCCCGGCGCGGTGTCGGCGTCCCCTGAGGAAGCTGTGACCATCTCGCTGGCCCGCGTCTACGCCGAGCCAGATTTGGGGGACGGCCCCAGTTTCCTGGTGGAGCGGCTCTGGCCACGCGGTGTCCGGCGCGAAGCGCTGGCGGGCAGCGACTGGCTGCCGGACGTCGGTCCGAGCCATGCGCTGCGGAAGTGGTTCGCTCATGACCCGGACAAGTGGGACGAGTTCCGGCGCCGCTACTTCGCCGAACTCGACGACCACCCGGAGGCCTGGCGGTCACTGGCCGACGCCGCGGCCGCCGGCGACATCACCCTGCTGTACAGCTCGCGCGACACCGAGCACAACAACGCCGTGGCGCTGCGGGAGTACCTGACTTCGGCCACATCGCGCTAGGACCGCTCGCCGGCTGCGTCGCACTCCAGCCAGATCCGGCGCCGGCCGTCCCGGGTGTGGACCGCGGACATGGCCCGGACACGTCGTTGCTGGTCCGGTGTCGCGTAATGCTGAACGACGGCGATCTCCGCCTCTCGGATCGCGGCATCCGCGGCGAACTCCTCGGGGGTCGACGGCAGGTCCGGCGGCTCGTCGGCGACGGCGTGCGGGAGGGCGTACGGGCTGGTCGCCGGCAGATTGCCGCTGATCCGCCCGTAGGCGCCGAGGACGAGCAACATCAGCCCGACGACGTCGGAGAAGACGACGTTGCTAATCCGGAAGGCCAGCGGGTTGTACGCCGTGCGGAGCAGGGCCAGGTTGGCCAGAGCCGAGACCAGGAAGAGCACGCCCAGCACGATCATCACGGTCGACGCCGTCCGGGGCCCGCGGAAGGCCGCGCCGAGCAGGAGAACGGCGACGATCAGCGAGAGGGCCGCCAACAGGCCGTTGGAGGACATGCCGAGATGATGCTCGCCGTGGGTCGCGAGGAAGCCCACGCCGCTGGTTGCGCCCAGGACGCCGAAGACCAGCAGGACCAGCCCTACGCCCATGGCCCCCAACCGCTGGACGGCGAACACCCGGCCGTCGATTCCCCGCTGTTCCCCGCTGTCCTGCTCGCGGACGCCCACGGCCCGGGGCGGACGCCTCAGGACGTCGACGGGGCGGCGGGATGTGCGAGGGAACTCAACAGCGCCATGGCGTGCTCCGCAGGTGTTGCTCGAGTGGCTGACGACCGTCTGCGTCCTCGGAGCCGCAGGTCTTACTGGGTGTGTCCCTATTGAGGAGAAGTGCACTCATCTTCCGATGAGGCGGTGTCCAGTGTGAGTACTAGCGAGACCGCGTCGCGCCGGACCAGACGCCGAACCACTGCTCGGCGCCCCACTCTTCGAACCGTTCCACCTCGGTGAACCCCAGCTTCGTCGCGAGGCGCACGGAGGGCTCGTTGGCGGTCTGCGTGCAGAGCACCACCGACTCGCTCGGAAGCTCGTCGGCGAACCACTCGAGGACCGCTGCACACGCCTCGGCGGCATAGCCGCGTCCCCACGCCTGCGGGAGGAACAGGTATCCAAGCCAGGGCGCCCTGGAATCCGGAGCCACGTGACCGCGACGCTCCGCATCGCGCCGATCGAGCGTGACCGTGCCGATCATCGCCCCGTCGAGCTCGACGACGAAGAAGCCTGTGCGCCTCCCAGGCACCTCCGGGACCATCCGCTCGAGCTCTTCGCGAGGTTGAGCGCCCCCGATGAAGGTGCCCACCTCTCGCGAGGAAAACAGCTCGATGACTGCTGCACGGTCGCGGGCCTCCGACGCTCGGAGCACGAGTCGCTCTGTCCTGAGCGGGGCGGGAGGCCAGGCTACGGGCCCCAGCTCAGACACAGGCGGCAAGTTATCACCGGCCACCATCGGCCCCACCGCGCCGCACCGGAAGATTCGGGCGGACCCGGGATAACCCGAATCTGGCTCCATTCCGCGCGGTCTCGGCGGCGGGTGGTCAGGCTGCGACCGCGACGGGTCGCGGGCGGGCTCGTTCCCGTGACAAGTGGCGCAGCGTCGTGGCGATGCAAGCGACCTGGAGCCAGCCGGTCGCCGAGGTGGTCGTGTTTTCGAACGACTTCGCCAGCCGGCGGGAGCGTCCGAGGCGGCCGTGAGCCACTTCGACGCGCCAGGCGTGCCGGATGGGCCGGAACACCGGCTGCTTGTCGTCCCACCCGACCCGGCGGACCTCAAGGTCGTGGTGTCGACCGAGGGTGCGGGCAGCGACGGCGGTGACCCCTCGGTCTACCAGGACCAGTTCGAGCCGGTCGGCTACGCCTTGCTGGGTCAGGTGCTCCAGCATCAGCTCGCTGGTGCGGTTCTCGTGGATTGAGGCGGGCACGACCAGCGCCCCTACCGGGAGGCCGGTGACATCGACGGCCACGACCCGCTTGGCGCCCTTCGTGCGGCCGTAGGGGCCGCCTCGGTCGTGGAAGGTGAACCCTCCGTTCGAGGCACTGCGAGCCAGGTGAGTGTCGATGACGACCATCGAAGGCGTCGCCTCAGCCCGGCCGTCCTTCTGACGTGCGGCCGCGTGCAGCACCGACAACGCCTGCGCCCAGGTGCCGTTGCGCGACCAGCGGCGGAACTGCGACCAGACCCGGGTCCAGGGTCCGAACGACTGGGGCAGGTAGCGCCACTGACAGCCGGTGTGGGCGATGTACAGCATCGCGTCCACGACGCTTCGGAGGTCATCGCCGTGCTTGCGGCCGCGCTTGCCCGGCACGTTGAACACCGGCTCCAGCACTTCCCACTGGTCGTTTGTCAGGTCACTTGCGTATGACATGCCTGGCACGGTGACGACGGGCTTCGTCGGTGCAATAGGGACACACCCAGTTACTGCTGAGGCGGGTAAGAGATGCGACCGGACGCGACGCCAACAGTCATGACCCAGCACCATGTCGTCCCTCCCGGAAGCGGAGCCGCGACCCGGGCCCCCGTGCCGAGCACCGACGTCGAGGTCTGGCGCCTCCGCCGGCTCGTGGACGCCGGCTTCCCGTTGCGGCTGGCCCTGGAGCTCGCCGCCACCCCGGGCGTCGACCTGCACGCCCTGTTCGCGCTGCTCGATCGAGGCTGCCCGCCGGAGCTCGCCGCTCGTATCCTGTCGCCCATCGACGGCACCGACGGCCGGCCGTGACCGAGGTCGACCACGAGCAGACAGCCGCTCGCCAGGCCGGAACACCCGCGCCCGGCGAGGACTGGATCGCGGAGCTGACCAGCGACGGACCGGTGCGGGACGACGCGCTGCGGCGGCTGCACGCGCTCCTGCTGCGCGGGGCCCGGTTTCAGGTGTTCCGCATGTCCGCGTTGCGCGCGATGGTCGGCGCAGCGCAGGTGGAGGACATCATCACGCTCGCTGCCGACGAGGCGATGGTCGCGGTGCTCGGGAAGCTGTCCACCTTCGAGGGCCGCAGCCGCTTCACCACGTGGGCGTACAAGTTCGCCGTCCTCCAGGCCGCGGTCGAGCTGCGCCGGCAGGCCTGGTCGCGTCGCGAGGTCCCGCTGGAGGCCGCCCCGCCGCTGATCGAGCCGCGGCCCTCACCCGACCAGTACGCCGAGGGCGCCGACCTGGCCGCCGCCGTCCGCGAGGCGATCGACCGGGTGCTCACCCCGCACCAACGGCGTATCGCGCTGGCCCTGATCGTCGACGAGGTGCCGATCGACGTCCTCGCCGAACGCCTGGGCACCAGCCGCAACGCCCTCTACAAGACCCTGCACGATGCCCGCAGCCGTCTGCGGGCACACCTGGCCCACGAGGGATACCTCGCTCCTTCTCCGGGAGAGACCCGATGACCGCAGCCGACCGACCGCTGCCCGCTGACGCGCTGCAGCTGCTGACGACCGACCCGGGGCCGTGGCTGTCCTGTGACGACTGCTTCCGGCTGGTGGACCGCTACGTCGACGCGCTGCTCGCCGACAGCACCGGCGCCCCTGACACCGAGCTCGCGGCGATGCCGGCGCACCTCTCCGGCTGCTCGGCGTGCGCCGAGGAAGCCACGACGCTGCTGCTGCTCGCGGCCACCGACGAGGGACTCGACCCGGCTGACGCACTGCACCGGCTGACCGCTCCCTGACGGGGTCAGGCCGGGATGTCTGCGCTGTCCTGGTGGCCGTGCATGCCCAGGATCCGTTCCGGCCGGGGACGTGCGGCCTCGCCGCTGTCGAGCCAGCTCGCCGCGGTGGCGTGCGCCCGCCGGGCCAGCTCGGCGGCGTGCCGGAAGTCGATCGCCGAGATCCGCAACGGGCAGAGCGGCGGCAGCACGACGAGCTCGACCCGGTCGGCGTACAGCGCCACGTCGGTGATGAGCCGCCGCTGGACCAGCAGGCTCAGAGCCTGGACGGCGACCGCGAGTGGTCGCGTCGGGGGAGCGGGCAGCGCGCAGGCGTACCCGGTGGGCAGCACGTAGATCCGGTCGGCGCCCAGGGCGATCGCCTGCGAGATGGCCGCGTTGTCGGCCAGGCCGCCGTCGACGAGCGTGCGGCCGTCGCGCCGCACCGGCGGCAGCACCGCGGGGATGGCGCTGCTGGCCAGGACCGCGCTGACGGTGTCGCCGTCGGAGAGCAGGACCTCCTCGCCCGAGAGCAGGTCGGTCGTGACCAGGTGCACGGGGGTCGGCGCGTTCTCCAGGCGGCCGAAGCCCACGTGCCGGCGGACCAGGTTCTCGAGCCCGGAACCGGCGCACAGGGCGTCGCGGGCGCCGGCGAGTGCGAGCACCATCTGCGGAGCCCGGAGCGGGAAGACGTCGTCGCGCCGGAGCGCTCCCCACGTCGCTGCGAGCGTCTTCAGCGACCCCGGGGACATACCGTGCGCCGCCACGAAGACGGCGTTGAGTGCGCCGGCGGACGTGCCCACGAGCAGGTCAGGGGTGACGCGCCGCTCGGCCAGCGCCTGGAGCATGCCGACCTGGACCGCGCCGAGGCTGCCGCCGCCGGACAGCACGAAGGCGGTCGTCATCTGCGGTGGCCCGTGCGAATCCGGTCGCGTGTCGTGCGTGCGAATGCCATGCCTCGTTGGCGTCGCGGGGCGAACGGTTCTTACCGCTCACCTCGCGGACCGCCAAGGACTGGGATCGAAAAGGCCCGGCGTCCCCCACCCGCATCGGGTGGGGGAGCCGGGCCATTCCGGTCGTGGTGCTAGGCGGCGGACCGGTAGATGCCGCGCCCGAAGGTGGCCGCGTACAGGTTGCCGTCCGGGCCTTCGATCACCTGGCTGACCACGGTGATGGGCAGGCTGGTGCGCTTCCAGAGCGGGCTGCCGTTCTTCAGGTCGGTCACCGTCGTCTCCACCATGCCCAGGTCGGTTCCCATGAGGACCCGGCCCTTCGTGGTGATGAGCAGGTTGTCCGCCGGAACGTCGGGCAGGTTGCCGCTCACGTCCTTCCAGGTGGTCGTGCCGCCCGTGACCGTCACCTTCCAGAGGTGGCCGACGCCGGCCGCAAGGTTGCCCGGGCCGTCGGTCCAGGTGCGGCTGTACCCGCCGAAGACCACGTACGCACTGGCGGCGTTCGAGGGGTCGGGGGTGACGCCGGTGATCATGCGGTTCGGCACGTCGCTCGGCAGATCGACTGCCTGGTAGGTGCCGCCGGCGTTGGTCAGCAGCCCGCGGTTGAAGGACGAACCCGGGTTGCACCCGCCACACCAGCCGGCCCAGACGGTGTGGTTCCGGCTGGCGATCGCCGTGATCGAGTGACCCGTTCCGGAGTCCGCGACGTTCGACCAGTCGGCACCGCTGGCGCTCTGCCACGTCTTGGTGTTCACCCAGACGTACTGACCGCCGGCGACCCAGGTGTGCGCGTCGAGCTCGTCGGCACCGAACGGCGCGGTGAACCGCGGGTTCGGGTCGTTCGGCGCGATCGAGATGATCGCGCTGTCCGATGCCGCGTCGCCCTTCGCGACACCACAGTTCGTGGTCATCTGGAGGGTCAGGTAGACGTACTCACCCACCGTGCGGCACCCGTTGGTCTTGTCCGCCAGCTGACCGCCACCGTCACCGCCGTAGGGCGACACCATGGTGCCGCCGTTGGCCGGGTCGAGGAGCGAGACGCCGTTGTCCTGGAGCCCACCCCACACCTGCACACCCTTGCCGGTCGCCGCCTTGCCGACCGCCACCGAGTAGTACTGCAGGAAGTTGAGCTTGCCGGTGGAGGTCAGCGACGTCCAGGACGACGCGGACGGACTCATCGAGCGGGAGTAGAGGCCACCGTCGTTGCCGACGAACACCGTGCCGTCCGACCCGTTGGTCCCGGGACGGAACGCGATCGTGTGCTGGTCGGAGTGCATCACGTTGCCGTCGCAGGTGTTCTGGCTGTCCAGGTAGCTCCAGCAGGACAGACCGAAGTTCCAGTAGCGGCCGATCGCCGTCCACGTGGACCCGCCGTTCCAGCTCTCGTAGACCTCTTCGAGACCGACGTAGACGTGCTGGGCGTTCTTGGGGTCCACCCCGACGAACTGGTTGTACCAAGCCTGGACACCGGGCTGGTAGCCGGCGCCGATCGACTGCTTGCGCTCCGCCGATCCGCTCTGGGCCAGGACGCTGGGGTTGGCGATCTGGTTGTACGGACCGTCCGCGTTGCCCGACGGGGAGACGTAGACGCCCGACAGGGCGCTGGCCTTACCCGAGAGCAGGGCTGCGGGCGATTCGAGCACGACGTAGAGGCGGCTCCCGTCGGCCGAGTACTGCATGGTCGCGTTGCCGACGTCCTTGGGGTTGATGGCACCGCTCGGGTTGATCTTCGTCCACGACGTTCCGCCGTCGGTGGACCGGTAGAAGCCGTTGTAAGCGGCGCCGCTGCGCCAGGCCACGTTCGCGACGATGACCTTGCCGCCGGTTCCCGGCTGGACGACGACGTCGTTGGTGATGTCCCAGTAGTTCGAGTTGACATCGGTGCAGCTGGTCATTCCCTGAGCACAGGGGGCCAGCACCCGCTTCCACGCGGAGGTGTAACCGGAGGTGAGGGCGTGCGAGTACAGGCCCCGCGAGCCGGCCACGAAGACCCGGTCGTTCTCGGAGTCGATGAGGATCCGGCGGATGACCTGGCTGTCGAGCTCGGTGGCGCCGATCTTCGCGGCCGGCGCCGTGCTGGCGGTGAAGACGCTCGAGTCCGGCGAAGCGAGGCGGTAGACGCCGGCGCCGACGTAGGTGCCGGAACCGGTCGTGCCGTCGCCGGTGGCGATCCACAGGGCGCCGTCGGGCGCGAGGCTCATGTTGCCGATCGACTGCGTGGGCAGCGCATCGGCGATGGGCGTCCAGGTCGTTCCGTTGTCGCAGGACCGGGACACACCGCTCATGGCCCCGCCGGCGAACAGGCATTTCGCGTCGGCGGCGAGCGCCTGGACGCGCCCGCTGACGAAGCCGGCGCCGCCACTGCTGTTCGAGGCGCTCGGGTCGCGGTACCGCGGGTCGTCGGAGTTGTAGGGAGTGTTGGTCACCTGCGACCAGGAGCCGGTCGCGGGGTCGAGGTGGCTGTACTGCGCGTAGGCAGCGGCGTAGGCGCCGGGTGCGACGAGCCCCGTCGGTGCCGTGCGGGCGGCATCCCGCTGCTGGGCCGAGATCATCAGCTCGGCAGCTTCGTCACCCGCGTCGTTGTGCCGTCCGCCGCCGCCATCCGGTGACGGGCTCGCGGACGCGGTGGTGACCGTGAGCGCGAGAATTGCGGTCGAGATACCCAGCAGCCGCCCGATCCGGGCGGCCCTGCGATTGA
>Ga0308173_10001079_pt1 | contig 13109 bp, 17 predicted proteins | sample PhyPR1_FD_203716 | JGI IMG/M metagenome (GOLD analysis project Ga0308173, IMG submission 203716) | Soil microbial communities from UC Gill Tract Community Farm, Albany, California, United States - DLSLS.P.R1 | ecosystem: Environmental > Terrestrial > Soil > Agricultural land | place: USA... | reverse complement strand
TCGCGGATGATCTCGTCGTCGGACAATGGATGCCTCAACAGGTTTGGCCCGCGCGGACGCGTGGCCCGTCGGGTTCGATGGCGCGGCCCGAAAGCCGCCTCGGAGTCTCAGGATCGGAGGGCCGGTCCCGCGCCCGCTTCAGCCCGCCACCGGGCTCGAGACGCAGTTCTCAACCATGCCCGGATTGTCGCAAATTCGCGCGCGGCCGTCAAGAACAAAACGCGAACCTCCCGCCGGTCTGCGTGCGAACCGCCTAGCCGCTCGCGAGCCGCCGCAGCGCGGCCTGGAACGCCGCGACGCGCCGCGGCGTCTGGCGCGCCCAGAGCGATCCGGCCAGCTCGTCGGCGGCGGCCGCATAGTCGCGCGCCAGGATCAGGCGCCAGGTGTTCGGGAACGCCGCCGTCCAGCCCGTCCCGAGCTGGAAGTTCACCGCCGCCAGCCGCACGACGAACGCCGCATCGGCGATCCCCGCCGCCCGCGCCTGCGCCTCGGCCGCCGCCAGCGCGCGGCCCCCGTCGGCCGCAAACAGCGAATCCACCTGCGCCTGCGAGATCGCCTCGCCGATGGCGAGCCCGTCCTCGGGGCGCACCAGGTGGCCGATGCCGACCGTCGCCAAGCCCCGGCTGTCGGCGTAGACGCAGGTGCGCCGCCCCTCCTCCACCACCAGAATCCGGCGCAGCGCGGCGAGCGCCCGCGCGCCGGCTTCGGCCGGCCCGGCGGCTTGGTCTTCGGCGGACATGGATGAACCTCGTGCGGGCGCCAGCCCGGCGCCGCGCCCTCGCGGGGCGCAACTCTCGACGATGCCGGAATTGTCGCAAATTCGCGCGCGGGCGTCAAGAACAAACTGCGAACGAAAGGCCTGGGCCCGCCGACGCCTCAGGCGCGGCGGCGAACGGGCCGGCGGGGCTTCGGCGCCTCGGCCGCACCGGCCAGCGCCGCCTCGATCACCTCATAGAGCCGGCGCGCCTCGATCGGCTTGGCCACGTGGCCGTCCATGCCCGCCGCCAGGTATTCGGCGACCTGGTGGGCCATGGCGTTGGCGGTGAGCGCCACGACCGGCGTGCGGGCGCGTCCGCCGGCGGCCTCGGCGGCGCGGATCGCCCGCGTCGCGGTGGGCCCGTCCATGACCGGCATCTGCACGTCCATCAGGATCAGGTCGAAGGCCTCGGCCTCCCAGGCCGCGAGCGCCTCCGCGCCGGTCCGCACCAGCAGCGGCTCCACGCCCACCTCGGCCAGCAGCAGCTTCAGCACCAGCTGGTTGACCGCATTGTCCTCCGCCGCCAGCACCCGCAGCGGCCGCGCCGGCGCGCGCCGCGCGGGCTTGCGGCGGCGCGCAGGCGCCGGCCTCTCCGGGGCCGCCTCGCCGATCCGCTCGAGCGGCAGGCTCAGGGTGAAGCGCGCGCCCTCGCCCGGGCGGCTCTGCGCCGTGATCGTCCCGCCCATCAGCCCGGCGAGCTCGCGGCAGATGGCGAGGCCCAGCCCGGCGCCGCCATAGCGCCGCGTGGTCGAGGCGTCGGCCTGCTCGAACTTGCCGAACAGCCGCTCCAGCTGCTCCGGGGCGATGCCGAGGCCGGTGTCCTCCACGGCGATCGCCAGCCGCTCGTCGGCGGCCCGCTCGATCCTCACGCGGACCGCGCCCCGCTCGGTGAACTTCACGGCGTTCGACATCAGGTTGTAGAGGATCTGCCGGATGCGGGTCGGATCGCCGCGGTAGCGGCCCGCGGCGGCCGGCGAGAAGACCAGTTCGAAGGCCAGCCCCTTCTCGGCGGCGACGGCGGCGAAGGCCTGGTGCGCGACGCCGACCACCTCCCCCAGGTCGAAGGCGATGATCTCCAGCTCGAGCTTGCCGGCCTCCACCTTGGAAAGGTCGAGGATGTCGTTCAGCACCGCCAGCAGCGACTCGCCGGATTGCCGGATCACCTGCAATTGCGCCCGGTGCGCCTCGGAAAGCCCGCGGTCCGCCGACATCGCCTGGGTCATGCCCAGCACCCCGTTCAGCGGCGTGCGGATCTCGTGGCTCATGGTGGCCAGGAAGGCGCTCTTGGCATGGCTGGCCGCCTCCGCCTGGTCGCGGGCCGCCGCCATCTCGGCGCTCGCCTGCTCGGCGCGCTCCTTCTGCCGGCGAAGCTGGCGGGTCACGCCGACCAGCTGCTTGAAGTTCGCCGAGCCCACATAGATGCCGATCACCGCATGGCCGACGACGGCGATCATGGCGATCATCACCATCAGCTGGTCCATGCCCGAGAAGTGGGGCGAGAGCCCGATGGTGAGCAGTGGCGCGGCCAGCGCCGGCGTTGCGGGGATCATCGCGCCGGGCGAGCGGCTGTGGTGGGCCTCCACATAGAGCAGATGGCCCGCGAAGAAGGCCGCCGCGGTCACCTCCGCGGCCGCCGAGCGCGCCGTCCAGAGGATCACGCCGACGCTGCTCCAGGCGGAGATCGCGACGGCGTAGGTCCCAAACGTCGCCCAGGCGTGCGCCCGGCTGACCGACCGGCCCTGGGCCATCGGCCGGCCGGTGAGCCGCATGGGGATTTCCAGCCCCAGCACCGTGGCGGCCCAGGCGCCGGCGGCGGTCCAGCCGCAGGCGTGGCCCAGCACCCACCAGAGCACGGCGGCGAAGCCCAGGCGGACCGGCGAGAGGCGGTAGCTCTGGGCCCCGGCGCTGACGAACCGCTCGTCGAACCAGGACTCGAACATCGCGGCCGACCCTTCCTCAGGATCGTCGACGCTAACCGTGTTTGGCGAACGGCGTCTTAACGCCGGGGCGCTCTGGGCGGGCCGCTCACCGCCGCTTCGCCACCTGGGTGTCGATCTCGCCCAGGATCAGGGCGATCTCGTCGGCCACCTCGCGCGGCAGCTCGCCGCCGCCGCCGCCCTGGCGGAAGAACTTCAGCGCGCCCAGGCTCTGCTCCACCGTCTTGAACGCCTCGGGATCGGCCAGCGCCAGGTGCGCCAGCAGCGAGCGGACCAGCAGGTCGTGCGCCATCAGGCTCGCCTGCATCTCGTCGAGCCGGGCTTCGAGCGCGAGGATATGGGTGGTCTGGTCCATCGGCGCCTCCGCGATACCACGCCCGGCGCCTGCGACAATGCCGCTTGCTGCGGATTGTGACTGGGCGCACGATTCCGAATCGCCGGGAGCAATCGAACCGAGGGAGGTGTTCTTGAAACTTACGATGATCGGTGTGGCCCTGTCGGCCGCCCTGAGCTTGTCCGCCGGGACCGCGCTCGCCGAGATGCAGCCGATCCCCAATCCGCCGGAGAAGCCGGCCGCGGCCAAGCACCACGGCAAGGCCCATCACATGAAGCATCACGCCAAGCACCACATGGCCAAGAAGGCCGACAAGGCCGCCGCGACGGCCCCGAAGTGATCGGACGCGGCGGGACCGCTGGCCGGTCCCGCCGACGTTCCCGGGCCTCCCGCCCGGCCCCTTCAGGCTGAGCGTTGCAGCCGCCCGGTCCGCGGAACGGCGCGCGCGGGCGCACGTTCCGACGGCGGGATGGCCCATCCCCTGGAACCCCTGCTGCGCGAGAACTACCCGCGGATCGCCAAGGATCTTGTGGCGCCGCTCGTCGATCTGCTGACCGAAGCCCAGCACGCCTTCGGCGGCGACATCGAGAAGCTGCACATCCTCTTGATGATCGCGCTGCGCACCGCCGAGCACCGCGGCGCCTCCGGGCTCGACCTCGACCGGGTGCTGGCCGGCGAGATGGCCGAGCTGCCCAGCCTCGCCACCAACGTCAAGTCGCTGTCGGCCGGCAGCGGCATCCCGGAGGAGACGGTGCGGCGCAAGGTCCGCGCCCTGGTCGAAGACGGCCTCATCCGCCGCCGGGACCACGCGCTCTCCTATACGCCCAAGGCCGTGCAGGCGATGGAGGGGGTGCGCCGCATCCTGATCCGCGCCGCCGCCCAGGAGCACGACGCCGTGGAGCGCCTGCTCGCCGAACGAGGCTGAGTTCGTCCCGCGCCGCGCCTCGCGCGTTATGGCTCCGATGAGCCCGGACGACCTCCACAAGATCCTCGAGCCCCTGCTCGCCGCCACCGCGCTGGCGATCGCCTGCTTCGCCGTGGCCGTCGTCTTCCTCTGGCGCGACGGCCGCCGCCAGAAGCGGGCCGAGACGGCGGAGCCGCCGAGGTCGTCCCGGCTCTGAGAGCGGCGCAGCCCGCAACCGGCTCTCCTACCCCATCCACCCCAGCGGCTCGTGCAGGACCCGCCGCGCCGGCCGCGCCAGCGCAGCCCCGCCGCGCCGGTTGGCGGCGAACTCGCCGAACGCATCGGCCGCATGGCTCGCCTCGTCGTGCAGCGGCCCGGCGTAAGTGCGCGTCGCCCGGCTCCAGCGCTTGCGGTAGGCGCGCAGCCGCTCCAGCCCCAGCCCGCAGCGCTCGGCGTCGAACCAGCACAGGGGGATCATCAGCCGCGCGGCGTTGATCCGCTCCTCCGGGTCCATGGCTGCGCCCACCTCGATCGCCGAAAGCCCGAGCCCGCGCAGGGTCTCGTAGCGCGAGCGCCCGGCCGCCCCGAGCTCGCGCACCATCACGTCGTGCGGCAGGTGGTGGGCGCCGTACGTCCACGGCCTCCCCGCCAGCGCCTCGCGCACGATCGCCTCCAGGCCCTCGCCGCGCGTCTCGTGGTAGTCGATCACGCGCACCTCGCGCCCGGCCTGCTGGAAGAACCAGATCGCCGTGTAGTCGTCGATGCCCAGGTCCCAGGCGGTGTCCACCCTGAGCGCCGGATCGAACGGGACGCGTCCGATGCGGCCGGCCCGCTCCGCCTCGCCGATCAGGCTGGCGTAGTAGGCGCCCGGCGTCGCCGCCTCGAAATCCACGAGGTACTCGCTGGCGAACCTCGCCTCGCCCTCCTCGGCCGAGCCCAGCTCGGCGATCAGCTCGGCCCGCTCCCGGGCCAGCTGCTCGGGGGTGAAGACGTCGGTGGCGGTGGCCGGCGACTTCAGCGTGAACCACTGCGGATCGCGCGCCCGGACCTCGAACGCCCGCGTCGCGTGCCCGCGCCCGCGCGGCGTCCACAGGAACAGCGCCCAGCCGCCGTTCTCCGCCAGGATCGGGCGGATGTAGCTCCAGGCGTCCGGCTTCGCGAGCGCCCACTCCGAGAACACCACCCCCACCGGCGGCGAGCCCACCAGCGAGTTGTAGTTGTCCGACCCCGCCACCTGCCAGACGGAGCCGTTCTCCAGCTCGAGTTTCATTTCGGCGTGGCTCCGTCTGACCCGGATCGAGCGCGGGAAAGCCTCCTCGATCCGCCGCTTGCCCGTGTGCGGATTGACCGCGTCCCATATGGCCTTCCGCGCCTGGGCCGCCTCCGGCAGCAGGTGCCAGTAGACGCCGCGTTTTTGGCTCGCGGCCGCCGCGGCCCAGTGCAGCGCCACCTCGTCCTTGCCCCACCGGCGATGCGCCACGACGTCGGCGCGCGCGCCGCCGGCCTGCAGGTATTCCCAGAGCGGCAACTGGTAGAGCCGTGGCTCCCATCCCGGAAGCTTCAGCTCACCCGGATTGGGCTTCGCCCCCGGCGTCTTGCGTGGCGGCTTTCCAACCGCCTTCTTCCGCGGCGCCTCGCTGGCAGCGGTCATCGCTCATCCTCCTGCTCCTGCACGCTGTCGATGGCGCGGACGTACTCGGTCCCGTCCTCGCGCACCGCCCGCTCGAACCGGCGGATGACGATCCGGCGGATGCGCGGCTCCCCGGAGCCGGCGCCGCGCCCGAACCGGTCCGGGTCCAGCTTCTCGGCATGGGCGAACAGCGTCGCGACGTGCAGCTTGTCCGACTGCACCGTCGCCGGCGTGGACGCCTGCGCCACGACCAGCGCCGCGTCGAACCTCGCCTCGGCCGCGTAGCGCCGCGCGTCCTCGACAGCGGCTGCGAACTCGGGGAAATCGCGTCGCCAGCGGTAGAAGGTCGCGACGGAGGGCAGCCTGCCGGCGCCGGCGATCTGGCTCCAGATTTCGCCGGCCGCCAAGTGCTCGCAAATCTCCCGGGCGACACGCGGCCCATACCGCACGTGAACGATGTTGCGGCGTCCTGGGCGCGGCTTGCCTGGCCCGCTTGCCTTTTTGGCCATCAGAAGTCCTTTCAGGTGTTCGAGATCATCCCCTGTGAGCGGGCCCGCGCGCTCCTGGGCGATCTCCCGCGCCTGGGCCAGCGCCTCCGCGAACTCGGCATGCTTGTCGCGCCACTTCGACAAGGCGCTGCAGTGTGGCAGCCGGCCCCGGTTGCAGATCAGGGCCCACTTCTCCCCGTTCGCGAGCCTGGCGCAGATCTCCAGCGCCAGGCTCGCCGAGTAGCAGGTGCGCCTGCAGTTGCCGTCCGCCCGCGGCATCTGCACGGGCGGGCGCTTGCGGCCCTTGCGCATGGCGTCCTTCACAGTCGTTGTTCCTCCCGCGAGGCCGAGAGCCTTCGGGAAGCTGGTTGCGAGCCGGCCCTGGGTGCGCCGAGGCTTGCGGGGCCTGCTGAACAAGTTGAATTTGCAGTTGCGCCCGCGGAGCGGACTCTCGACGTGTTCCTCGACAACGAAGCCTATTGGCGCAATGTCCCGTCGGAGATTTGGAACTTCACCGTGGGTGGATTCCAGCCGTTGAAGAAATGGCTCTCCTATCGGGAGCGCTCGATACTGGATCGGCCGCTGACCATTGCCGAGACCGGCCACTTCCGCGACACCGCGCGCCGCCTGGCCAAGGTCAGGCTCCTCGGGCCGGCGCTCGATGCGAACGACCGCGCCTGCGCCGGGGACGCGTGCCCCTGGCGCAACTCACCGAGCCCGCTCTCCCCCAATCCGGCTTGAAGACGATCCGAGCCGAGGCCTCCGACCGGGATTTTGTACAATCCGTACCCACGACGCTTGCAATGCCCTCTGAAATATGAGATTCTTGGCTTCGCCAAGAGGGAAGCAAACCCGTGTCCGTTTTGTCCGCCAAGCACTTCCATGATGAGCGAGCCGCCTACCGGTTCGTGGAAGCGCACGTGTGGCCGGATGGCCCCGTGTGCCCCCACTGTGGCTGCTTCGGCCGCATCTATGAGCTGAAGGGCAAGAGCACCCGCATGGGCGTTCGGAAGTGCGGCGACTGCCGCAAGCCGTTCACGGTCAAGGTCGGGACGATCTTCGAGGGCTCCAACCTGAAGCTCCATCTGTGGCTCCAGGCGATCTTCCTGATGTGCTCCAGCAAGAAGGGCATCAGCGCCAACCAGCTTCACCGGACCTTGGGCGTTACGCTCAAGACAGCGTGGTTCGTCGGTCACCGCATCCGCGAAGCCATGCGCGATGGCGAGTTGGCCCCCTTCGGCGTCGGCGGAACGGACGTGGAGGCCGACGAAACCTTCCTTCTCAAGGACCCCGACACGCCGCCGATGAAGCGCCAGCGTCACCCTACGTGGTCCGAGAAGATGAAGGTCCTGACGCTGGTTGACAGGGCCAGTGGCCGCGCGCGTTCCTTCGTTGTGGATACCCTCGGCAAGGAAGAAATCGCGCCGATCCTGACAGCGAACATCGCCCGCGAGGCGCGGCTTCTGACCGACGACGCCCGGCGCTTCATCGGCCACGGCCGCATGTTCGCCGCGCACGCGACCGTCAATCACAGCGCCAAGGAGTACGTCAGCCGAGCCGATCCGACCGTGCATACGAACACGATTGAGGGCTACTTCAGCGTGTTCAAGCGCGGCGTGTACCAGCACTGCTCCAAGCGTCACCTCCACAGGTACATGGCGGAATACGATTTCCGCTACAGCAACCGCGTGGCCCTCGGCGTCAATGACCTAGAAAGGACTTCTCGCGCTCTATCCGGTGTTGTCGGCAAGCGACTGAAGTACCGGGACTCGTTGGCGGCGGCGGTCTGAGGCTGGGAGGGCGCAAGGTGGCAAAAGACGCCATCCGGCTGAGCTTCAAGATCGACGCCTTTCAGCCGGACACAATTCCGATGGCGAGGCTTGCCGAATATATGGCGGACCTTGCCTCCATGCTCGGGGAGAAGGCTGACGTTCACTTCGTCAGCCTTGAGGACGGCTGCGTGCAGCTTATGCACGATATCGCCTTCACGTCCTTTCCGAAGATCCAAGAGAAGTTGGCGGCGGTGAGGAACGGCAGCGCCCCGGCCGAAAGCATGAACGCCTATCACTCCCTGAATCGTAAACTGGCGCTCGACAACACCTTCGCGACTTACGCCGATCTGAGCGGCAGCGGAGCCACGATCTTAGATTTCCCGGGCATCAACGAGCCGAAGCCCATCGAAATTCTGCCCGTGGAGCAGCCGGGAACGCTGATCGGCATCGTCCAGGGCGTCGGCGGAAGGGTGATCAACGACGCTCGCGTGGCCGTCTATGTCGACACCGGCGGTACCGTTCAGCCCTGCGTGGCATCCCGCGTTGTCGCGAAGACCCTCGGTCCCTTCATCCTTGGTGAGGAGCGTCGGTTCGAGGGCTCCGCGACATGGCAACGGGACGAAAACGGAGCGTGGTCCCTAAAGAGTTTTGTAATTGCCAACCACGAGCCGGTTGAGAGCCGGACGCTGTCTGAAGTGGTTGAGCGCATGCGCGCAGTGCCGTCCGGATTGGCGGAATTGCGCGACCCTTGGGGAGAAATCATGCGCGACCGTAGCGAGGAGGGTGAGCCGAATTGATCGTCGGGGCGGACGCCACCTTTCTGCTCTACTTCTTTGCCCCGCCCGGCAATGTAGGCGTACCGCTCGATTCCTCCGGTCAGCCCGTCACCATGGCCAAAGAACGGGTCCAGGGTCTCGTCTCCGAGCTGGAAAAACAAGGCTCAACCATCGTTGCAGCCACGCCCGCCGTGAGTGAGATCATGGTTCGCGCCGGAGTTCAGGCCGGTCAGGCCTGGTTGTCGATTATGAACCAATCGAAGGCGTTCAAGGTGGTGCCGTTTGACGCCAAGGCCGCCATCGAAGTCGCGATCATGGCGGGCCACATGCTTCACGGCGAACGCGGGAAGGACGCGACAGACGGCACTAGGGCGAAGGTGAAGTACGACAGGCAGATCGTCGCCATTGCCCACACGGAAGGGGCCACCGTGTTCTATACCGACGACAGCGGTCAGGCGAGGTTGGCGATGAGGCTGGGCATGACGGTTCGGGGCTTGGCTGATCTGCCGATCCCGGTCACCGTTGCTCAGACGAATTTCCCTTTCGAGGACCCTGATGGTCAAGCTGACAAAGGCTGAGCAAGCCCGGCGATTCACCGAACTGGCCCGCGAGATCGAGGCCGACGAAACCGGCGCGACCTTTGAGCGGCAGTTCGGCAAAATCGTTCCGCCGAAGCGTCGGCCTCAGAAGGATGCACCCAAGGGTAAGCGCAAGCCATGATCGCCGCACTCCTCGCCGCGGTCGCGCTTCAGGCCCCGATGGCCGATCAAACAACTACTGCTAGTGAGTTGGGCCGCCTCTGCGCAGCCTCTGATCAGCCGTCGATGGCGCGCTGCCATGCCTTCCTTGTCCCCGGCGCTCAAGTGAGCACGAACCCTCGTGAGAACACGGCGATTCCGAAGTTGTGCATCCCACCGACCGCCACCTTCGGTGATTTGCGGCGCGCCTATTCCGCCTATCTGCCGAAGCACGCCGAAAAGGGTTCAAGCCCGGCCGTAATCGTCGTGCTGGAGATGCTCGCCGAAACGTACCCCTGCCGCTAATCGGCGACTGGGTACGGATTGTCCAATATTCCGCCTCCGACTGATCGATTGCGGCGTCCCCTTTGCGGGCTCCCGTCGCCCATAGTTGGGTCACACTTGAAGGACGACCCAATTTTGGGTCACTTTCTGTGCCCCTGACTGCTCGACGCAATCGGTCTCGCCCGGGCCATGCTGGAGGCGGCCCTCCCCGCCGCGCCGTCTGAAGCGGCCCCGACGGGCTCGCCCGCCCCCGCCGCGATCACCACGGAAGCAGGGCGCGTCGCCCGCCCTCGTGACGCTCCTGTGGATCGCCTACGACCGGCTGTTCGGCGCCCACCTCACGGGCGCCCTGCTCGCAGCCGCCGGTGGGTAGCCTCAGGTCGACTGCGTGGTGTCCGGCAGGCCCAGGATGCGCTTGGAGATGATGTTGTTCTGGATCTCGGACGAGCCGCCGTAGATCGACATCGCCTTGCCGAACAGCCAGCCCCGCACCGCCTCCATCTCCTCGGGCCTGAACGCCTCGCCGCCCCAGCCCAGGCCCTGGTGGCCCATGATCTCCAGCGTCAGCTCCGAGCGCGTCTGCGCCACGTGGGTCGCCGAGTTCTTCAAGACCGAGACCGCGTTCGAAGGCGAGTTCGAGCCGCGCGATTCCGCCACCGCGCGCGCCACGGTCAGCGCATGCGCCTTGGCGTCCATGTCGTTCTTGGTCACCCGCGTGCGCAGGTCCAGGTCGGCGATCCGGCCCTTGGCGTCCTCGCCCACGTAGCGCTTGGCGATGTCCTGCAGCGGGGTTTGCCGCCCGCCCTGCGGCGCCCCGGTCTGGCTCGCCCGCTCGTGCTGCAAGAGCCGCTTGCCGACCGTCCAGCCCTCGTTGAGCTTGCCGAGCAGCGCCTCCTTGGGCGCGGTCGCGTCGGTGAAGAAGGTCTCGCAGAACGGGCTGTCGCCGGCGATCAGCGGGATCGGCCGCGTCTCCACGCCCGGCTGGCGCATGTTCAGCAGGATGAAGCTGATCCCCTCGTGCTTCTTGGCGGCGGGGTCGGTCCGCACCAGGCAGCCGCACCAGTCCGACCACTGCGCCCCGCTGGTCCAGATCTTCGAGCCGTTGATCAGCCAACCATCCTCGCCCTTGTCCTCGCAGCGGGTCTGCAGGCTGGCCAGGTCGGAGCCCGCGTTGGGCTCCGAATAGCCGACGCACCAGCGCACCTCGCCCGTCACGATCGGCGGGATGTGCTGCTTCTTCTGTTCTTCGGTGCCGTAGTCGAGGATCGTCGGCCCGATCATGGTGATGCCCATGCCGTAGCCCTGCAGCGGGCTGAAGGCGCCGATCTTGGCCATCTCCTGCTGCAGCACGCGCGACTCTGCGACCGAGAGCCCGCCGCCGCCGTATTCCTTGGGCCAGGTGGGCGCGGTCCAGCCCTTGCCGCCCAGCGCCTGGCGCCACTTGGCGAAATCGCCGTCCTTCGGCGCGCGGCCCTCGGCGCTGGCCATCGCGGCCTTGCCCTTCAGCGAGGCCGGGAAGTTCGCCTTCAGCCACTCGGCCGCCTCGGCCCGGAACGCCTCCAGCTCGGCGCCGCCCCCGAAATCCGCCATCGCCGATCCTTTCGAAATACCTTGGCTTCCCGCCAGTTTAGGCGCGCTCGCGCGCCCCGCAAGCGTGACCCGAGGTCAGGGACGTCGAGGTGCGGGACGCGTCGGCTGGCGATCGAGTGGGACCACGTCCGCGCGAACAGGTTTCACTGCGGTCATAGCAGGATTGAGGTTGTCCAGACCGACTTCCTGCCTGGCCCATTCCGTCAGGTTGCCGACGATTGTCTGCTGCTCTTGGTTGGGCCCGATGAAGATCGTCAGCCTCTCATCGTGGCTCCCGAATCTTCAAAGATGCCGGGAAGTCGGCCCGCGAGAGCGAACTATCGGAAGAAACAGCGCGCCGGGTGCTGCAATGAAAACCCAGAATCTCCATCGCAAGTAAGGAAACCGAGGCTCTATTGGCTTGTCGATGAACGGCAAGTACGCGGGGCCGAGAAGCGCCGTACAGGCCGCCGTAACGGCTGCGGCCGCCGCAATGAGCGACAGCATGCTACGAGCGACAATCGATGAGTCCGACAGCACAGCGCCGCCTTAGGGCGCCGACGCCAGGACCCGCACCCGACTGATGATGGCGTTCTGGGTAGTGGGTCAGTTTGAATTACGGGCCGCAGACGGCGCAGAGCTTTGTGTCGGCCCGATGAAGCGAGCTCGCCAGCGCGACCGCTACGCCGCGATCAGCAATGGGTCCGTGCCACCTGCCGTTGCGGCCAGAATCTCCGGCCTGAGCGCCGCGGCCCTGGTTGCAGAACGCGCACTCGCCCCGGTGGACGCGAGCGCGCTTGTGGGTCCAGTTCTCGTAAACGAAGAAGCTCATCCGCACCTCCTAGTGAGGCACGCCATTGAGAACATGCCGCTCCGTGGCGCAATGTTCAAAATGTGAGCTATTGCGCGATTTTCTCGCGCGGCTTGTAGGTCGCCGGGCGGTTCGGCTTGGCGTCCGCGGCTTCCACGATGGCAACCAGATCGGCCATTTCCCAGAGCCTATCAGTCACGCCCGCCGCCATCGCCGGGGTCATCCGCAGCGTCTGATGGATGCGGACGAAGTTGTAGTGCGCGAAGTGCAGCGCGATGGCATTGGCGTGGTTCTCCAGCTTCTTGGAGAAACCATTGGTCAGCCGGGTGAAGCGGCGCATGTGCATCCGCATCGTCAGGTTCTGACGCTCCACGAATGACGTGGAAAAGTGCTTCGGGTCCGGAGCGCCCTCGACCTCAACGCGGCGAGCGCCGGCGCAGATGGCCGGGCTGTAGCGGCCGGGCGGATGCGGCGCCGGGCCGTACTGCTTCACCAGCTGGGCATAGTCCACTTCGGCCCCGAAGGCGCCCTCGACGGCGTTCAGGTAGGACTTGTGGCCATCCGACGTGAGTTGCACCCGCGAATTAAGCCGCGAGGCCACGTCATCCATGAAGGCGTTGGCGAAGTAGGCGTCGCGGTCACCGACCAGCACCGAGAAAACCAGCTTCGTGTCGGCGCAGATCGCCGTCCACGTCCAGGCATCGCCAGCGTCGGCTGGCGCCGTCTTCGCCGATGCGACGGCGCGTTGCTTGCAGTAGGTGAAGCTCCTAATTTCGTCGACCTGAACGCGCTTGCAGGAGAGGTTTCGGAACGCCTCGTCCTGATAAACGCCGAGCGCCTGGCCCGCGTCGTTCAGGAGCTTGATGACCGTGTTCTTGCTCGCTCCGGTGAGCCGGGTGATGGCGCGAATCGACATGCCCTCGCAGAGCAGCTGAAGCGTTTTGGCGCGCTCTTCGGGGGTCAGCCTGTTCATGGATTTCAAACTGACTGTAAATCGTACGTAAGTCAAGCATGAGTTCGACTTACCGTCTTGCGCTAAGTCGGCTTGACGATTAGATTCCAATGGCATAGACGCGAGGAATGGACGTGGTCTTCGAAGACACCCGCCT
>Ga0308173_10001078_pt1 | contig 13111 bp, 9 predicted proteins | sample PhyPR1_FD_203716 | JGI IMG/M metagenome (GOLD analysis project Ga0308173, IMG submission 203716) | Soil microbial communities from UC Gill Tract Community Farm, Albany, California, United States - DLSLS.P.R1 | ecosystem: Environmental > Terrestrial > Soil > Agricultural land | place: USA... | reverse complement strand
ACACCCACGTAGATTGCGATCGAAATGAGTGGCGAGACGAACGCCGCAGGAACCGCGGCGGCGTAGAGGAGAAAGCTGATCCATTCCTTCCAGCCGGCGCCGAGCGCCCGCTTGACCGCTGAAGAGCCTCCTTCGCCACGGATCAGCGTCCATTCCAGGATAACGTATGAAGCTGAGGCTCCGACGAGTACCAGTCCGAAGCAGGCAACCGGCCATGGCGTTATTCCGGCGTCGTCGATCCAGCGGATCATCAGCGGGAACAACGTCAGCCAGAAGAGCAGAGCGTGGTTCGCCCACATTACCGAGCCGTTCACCACCCGCGCCGAGCTCATCATGTGATGATGATTGTTCCAGTAGATCGCAACATTCACGAAGGCGAGCAGGTAAGCGGCGAGCAGCGGCAGCACGGCCACTACTGCGCCAAGCGTCGGCTCCGCCGGGAACTTCAGTTCGAGCACCATGATCGTCATCACGATCGCGACGACGCCGTCCGTCAATGCATTCAGGCGGTTCGGACTCATGAAGGTGCCCCCGCAGCCGTCATTGCGAGGAAGCGAGTGAGGAAGCAATCCAGGCGGGCCAGGGCCTGGATTGCTTCGACGTGATCGCGATGACGATCAGTTCGAGTTTTCCGACCGAACCTGCGCCTGACGCTTCACCCATCTGATCAGTTCATCCAGCTACTCCACCAGCCGATCGACGTCCTACGTCCTGCCGCATCTGCGCCTCTTCCGTCTTTGAGTCGAAGTACCACTAACCAGATAGGCGTGCTGAGGAAATATATTCTAACCAAGCGCGACGTTCTTCAGAAGGGATGACGCGAGGAATGCCGCTCGCTAGTCAGTCCTCCATGAAACTTCGAGTCCCATACGCGTTCGCGGTCCTTGCACTCATTTCCGCACCGGCATCGGCCGCAATCAATTCCGCTGAACAGAAGATCATCCAAACAATCGATGCCGAGCGGCAGCGGACGACCGACATGCTCCAGCACTGGGTCGACCAGAACAGCGGCACCATGAACCTTGCAGGAGTTCAGGCCGCACGCGCGATGATCGAGCCGGAGTTCACGCAACTCGGCTTCTCCGCCGAATGGATCGACATGAAGGCGACTGGACGTGCGGGGCACCTGGTCGTGCGCCACGTCGGCAGCAGCACGGGCAAGCGCCTGCTGCTCATCGCCCACCTCGACACAGTGTTCGAACCGGACTCGCCCTTCCAGCGCTGGACGCGCGAGGGCGACATGGCGCGCGGCCCCGGCGCCGGCGACGACAAGGGAGGTATAGCCGTCATCGTGGCCGCGCTCCGGGCGATGCAGGCCGCCGGTACACTGAAGAACGCGAATATCACCGTGTTCATGACCGGCGACGAGGAAGATTCAGGCGACCCGATCACCATCTCTCGCCGAGACCTCATCGCCGAGGGCAAGAAAGCCGATGCGGCGCTCGACTTCGAAGACCTTGCGCAGGATGACGGGCCCACCGGCGTCCTCGATCTCGGATCTATCGCTCGCCGGAGCTCCGGCAGCTGGAAGGTCACGGCGAGCGGGCACAGCGCTCATTCGAGCGGCATTGGAACACCCGGCGTCGGTTACGGTGCGATCTACGAACTCGCCCGGATTATCGACACATTCCGCCGTGAGCTGCCGGAGGACAAGCTCACGTACAATGTCGGCCTGATCGGCGGCGGCCAGAGCGCCGACCTCGATGCGGGCAGGATCCGCATCCAGGTGACCGGCAAAACCAACATCGTCCCGCCCACCGCTGTTGCTCGAGGCGACCTCCGCGCCATCAGCGAAGAACAGATTCAGCGCACGCGGGAAAAGATGCGCGCGATCGTTGCGCAATCGCTTCCCGGCACGAAGGCGGAGATCAGCTTTGACGAGGACGGCTATCCGCCGATGCCGCCGACGGCCGGCAATCGCGCGCTGCTTGCGCGTTTGAACGTGGTCAATCGCGACATGGGTCTGCCGCAGATGGCGGAGCTCGATCCCGCCAAGCGCGGCGCGGGCGACATTAGCTTCGTCGCCAAGGACGTTAATGGGCTGGTCGGACTGGGGCCGGCCAGCGTCGGCTCTCATACGCCGAAGGAAGCGGTGAACGTGCCATCGATCTTCAAGCAGGCGAAACGCGCGGCGATCCTGATGAACAGGCTTTCCGCAGAGCACCGTTGACAGGAAAGTAAAGTTTGAGCTTCGTAACAATCTTGTGAGCACACGGGTGTCGAAGGAAACCGCGACGCGTCCCATGTGTTCAGCGTCGCGCGGGGGCATATCCTCAGGATCTGGTGGGTTTTCGACCGTAGTGAACAAGCTGAACACGGACGCTCCTTTTCAACTGCTGGTGCAGTCGATCGTCGACTATGCGATTTATATGCTCAGTCCCGAGGGCATCGTGACGAGCTGGAATGCAGGCGCCGAGCGCATCAAAGGCTTCCAGACCGAAGAGATCGTCGGCAAACACTTCTCGACCTTTTACACCGACGAAGATCGGGAGGCGGGCACGCCGCAAAGGGTGCTGGAAACGGCACGGCGCGAAGGCAAGTACGAAGGCGAAGGCTGGCGGGTCCGAAAGGATGGGTCACGCTTCTGGGCGAGCATCGTCGTCGACCGGATCAACGGTGAAGATGGCGAGCTGGTCGGGTTCGCGAAGATCACGCGCGACATGACCGAGCAGCGCAAGGCGAATCAGGCATTGCTGGAAGCGGAACGGCGCTTCAGGATCCTCGTCCAGGGCGTTACCGATTACGCTATCTACATGCTCGACCCGGACGGCCGCGTGACCAATTGGAACGTCGGCGCCGAACACATCAAGGGCTACACGCCGAGCGAGATCATCGGCGAGCATTTCAGCCGCTTCTACACACCCGAGGACCTCGACGCGGGGGTTCCAAAGCGAGCACTCGAGACGGCGCGCCAGACGGGCCGCTACGAGGCCGAGGGCTGGCGCGTTCGCAAGGACGGCACACGCCTGTGGGCGAGCGTCGTCATCGACGCGATCAGGGACGAAGACGGCAAGCTGATCGGTTTCGCCAAGATCACCCGCGATATGACGGAAAAGCGCGAAACTCAGCTGCGGCTGGAGGAATCGCGCGAGCAGCTGTTTCGTTCGCAAAAGATGGAGGCCCTCGGGCAGCTGACCGGCGGCCTCGCGCACGACTTCAACAATTTGCTGACGGCGATCCTCGGCGCAACCGATCTCGGCCTGCGCAACATCGCCGATCAGGAAAAGCTCAAGCGGATGCTGGAGGGCATTCGAAACTCCGCGCAGCGCGGCGCCAGCCTGACGAAGCAGCTGCTTGCTTTCGCCCGCGCGCAGCCGCTCGAAATTCATCAGATCGACCTAAAGGGCTTCCTTGGCGATGTAACGATGCTCGTACGGCCATCGCTTCGTTCGGACATCGAACTGGTGACGGAAATCTCCGATCAGCTGTGGCCGGCTGACTCGGACGCCGGCGCCCTAGAGCTCGCACTCCTCAATCTCGCCTTCAATGCGCGCGACGCGATGAAGCAGGGTGGGAAGCTTCGGATCAGCGCCCAGAACGTCGTACTCACGGGAGCGCCGGAGGGGTTGAAAGGCGAACACGTCGCCCTGCGCGTCACTGACACCGGCACCGGCATGTCCGCGGAAACGATGGAACGTGTGTTCGAGCCCTTCTTCACGACAAAGAGTTTCGGTGAGGGGACTGGTCTTGGCCTCAGCCAGGTCTTCGGCTTCACGAAGCAGATCGGCGGCGCGGTTACAGTGGAATCGCAAGTCGGCAAGGGTTCGACCTTCACGATCTACCTCCCAGCGAGCCGTGGAGCGACTGGATCGGAATCGCGCGGCAATGGCGCACACGCGCTGGGCCGCGTTCTGATTGTCGAGGACGATACGCTGGTGGCCGAGCTTGCCGCTGGCATGCTCACCGAACTCGGGTTTGACCCGATCGTCGCGCATAGCGCGAAGGAGGCGCTGGATCGCCTGGCATCCGGTGAGAAGCCGGCGATCATCTTCTCCGATATCGTGATGCCCGGTGGGATCAGCGGCATGGAGCTGGCGCGTAAGGTGCGGCAGCGCTTCCCCGAATTGCCGATCCTTCTGACCACCGGTTACAGCGAGCAGGCGGGAGGAACGCACGGTTTCCCCGTCCTGCTCAAACCATACGAGATGGAATCGCTGGCCGGCGCCATCGGCAAGCTGCTGAAGCGAGATCTCGTCCTGCACTAGGAATCCGCTTCGGACGCAAATCCGTTCAAATCGTGTGAATGACGACGGAGCTCAGCCGAAAAGTGCTGCAGATCGAAGTGCTTGCCCCACCAACTTGACACTAACCTCTGTTAAGGGCCTCATCCAACCAACCGGGTGCATCTCGGCCCAGGTAGGGGAGGACAGACATGCAACAAACCGTGTCGGCGCGGACGCCAGCGCATTTGTGGATCGTTGGGATCCTGTCGTTCTTGTGGAATTGCTTCGGCGCCTACGACTACACCATGACCAAGACGCGGGGTGCCGCATATATTGCCACGACCATGCCCGGCATGGACGCGAATGCAGCGCTCGCGTGGATCACCAGCATGCCCATGTATGCGCAAGTCGGTTGGGCGCTTGGGGTGTGGCTGGGCCTGCTCGGCGCGGTCCTGTTGCTGAACCGCAGCCGCTGGGCGGTCTGGTCGTTCGGCCTGTCGCTGATTGGGGCGCTGCTGAGCCTAGGTTATCAGATGCTGCTGGCGACACCATTGCCCGGCATGGAAGGCCCGATGTCTAAGGCGATGCCGATCGTGATCATCGCGTTCGCCGTCTTCCAGCTCTGGTATGCCCAGCGAGAAGCGAAGGCCGGCGTCCTCAGGTAAGGCGTTTCAACTGCTGTGGCCGCTTTGCCGCAGTCGCACGTCCGACTGCGGCGAGTGGCGGCTGTTCACTTGCACCCTTGTCAATAATCGGCACCATCCCCGGCGGGCCCGATTAGTCGGGTTTGGGGGAGAGTGTTCATGCACAAAAAGTTCCGGCGCGCGCTCGGTTTTGCTTCATTGATCACGATTGCCGCAGCTTCAACACCAGCATCCGCGCAGCAAATCGACAGGATTGTCGTGTTCGGCGACAGCTATGCCGACACAGGCAATGCTTTCGCGCTTGGCTATGCCAACCCGCAGGCGCTCGCGGTCTATCCGACCGGCCGCTTTTCCGGCGGAAGCAATTACATTGATACGCTGGGCAACATCCTCCAGGTACCGGTGCAGGACTTCGCCATCGGTGGCGCCTTTGGCGGCACCAACAACGGCACGCTCTGCTTCGACGCCGTTTATGGAGCGCCTTTGTGCGGCAAGGGCCTGCAATACGAGGTCGATCAGTTCCTGAATGTCGGAACGCAGTCGCCAATTTTCCCGAATTCGTCGGCGACGATGACGCAGCATGACCTTCTTGCCGTCTCGATCGGCGGCAATGACGCGCGAATTTATCAGCAGCTAGGCGGCACGTTGGCAGCTGCTCCGGCGGCCGGAACGGCAGCGGCCGCAGGGACCGCCGTACAGCTCGACCGGCTGGTGGCGCAGGGGAATCCGACGATCAGCTTCCTCGCGTTAAACGGGGCAGTCGCGCCCGAAGTCGCGAACAACCCGGCAGCGCAGCAGATCAGAGGTGCGTTCTCGACCGCTTACTACACCTCGCTTCAGTCGAACCTCGCCGGCTACGCAGCGAACGGCTCCGTGGTCCATTACCTCGACGGGCAGGTGTTGCTGCAGGACGTGGCGGCGAACCCAAGTGCGTACGGGATCACGAAGGGGCTGGTTTGCCCGATCTTCCCGGACCCCACCTGCGTCGTGAGCTCAAACGGCTATCTGTTCTATGGCGATGCGCTGCACCTGACATCGCAAGGGTTCGCGATCGTGGCGCAGTATATCGCAACTCAACTTGCGGCGCCGCTGACGTTGCAGGCGCCCTCCGATCTCGGTCTGGACACGGCGCGCCAATGGGGACGGACGCTCTCGAGCCGCAGTGATCTTTACGGCCGTGGCGGAGTTCACGACGGGCTTCGCCTGTACATCGTCGGCGATGGTTTCTCGCGGAACGTCGAAGGATCGAACCAGACCGCTGCCTTCGAGGTAAAGGGCGAAGGAGCGACGTTGGGCGCTGAGTACGGACTGCCGAGCGGTGTCGTCGGCGTTGCCGGCAATTACAGCAAGCCGCGCGTCCGTTTCGGGAACGACAGCGCCCGCGCGGACAGCCACAGCTGGCAAATTGGCGCCTATGGCAGCATGGATCTCGGCGGCTTCTTCGGCCAGGGCTACGTCGGCTACGGCAAGGACAATAACGAGATCAAGCGGACTGGCGTGGTCGACGACATGAGCGCGTCGCCCAACGGTAATCACACGACGGCAGGAGCGAAGGGCGGCTATCTGTTTTCGCTCGTCGGAGTGAGACTGGGACCGGTGGTCGCGCTCGACTACGCTCACGCAAAAATCGACAGCTATACCGAGAATGGCGATCCGGCGCTTACCCTCAATGTCGGCAGCCAGAGCGCCAAGGAGCTGAGTGGACAGGCTGGACTTGAAGCGCGGGGCGATGTTGGCGGTTTCCACCCGTTCGCTGATCTGACGGTCGAGCACAATTTCAGTGGCAACGACCGGGTGATCAGCTTCAGCCAGACAAGCGCGCCGATCATCGTCAACCGCTGGTCCGTGTCGGGAGACAAGCAGACTTACGCTCGCCTGTCAGCCGGCGCCGCGGCCGACGTGGCGAGCGGGGTCAGCGTCGACGCCTTCGTCTCGTCGACGCTCGGCCACGACAACGGCCAGGAAGTCAGCGGCCAAGTGGGGCTAAGAGCGCACTTCTAGAGTCTAGCCGCGGCGGCCGCCGAAACGCGTCCGCTGCTGCTTTCCGAACCGGCCCTTACGAGTGCCAGGCTTCCCCTCGGTCGAGTTACCCAGGGCGCGCGGCGCGGCGCGCTGGTCATGGGGGATGCCCAAATCGTCTTCCTCGAGACGGCGAATCTCATCGCGCAGCCGCGCGGCTTCCTCGAACTCGAGATCGGCGGCGGCCTTTCGCATCCGCTCCTCGAGATCGCCGATGTACGCCTTGAGGTTGTGGCCGACGAGGTGCGGCCGCTCTTCGTCGCCAGTATCGACGACCACGCCGTCGCGCGTCGCGAGATGCGCCATCACGTCATGGATCTGGCGCTTGATCGTTTCCGGCGTGATGCCGTGTTCCGCATTATAGGCGAGCTGCTTCTCGCGCCGTCGGTCTGTTTCGGCGAGTGCCCGCTCGATCGAACCCGTGACCGTGTCCGCGTAGAGGATGACGCGCCCCTCGACGTTACGCGCGGCGCGGCCGATGGTCTGGATCAGCGACGTTTCGGAACGCAGAAAGCCTTCCTTGTCCGCATCGAGAATCGCGACGAGGCCGCACTCGGGAATGTCCAGGCCTTCGCGCAAGAGATTGATGCCGACCAGCACGTCATAGACGCCCAGCCGCAGCTCGCGGATCAACTCGATGCGCTCCAGCGTCTCGACGTCCGAGTGCATGTAGCGGACGCGCAACCCTGCTTCGTGCAGATATTCGGTGAGGTCTTCGGCCATGCGTTTGGTCAGAGTCGTGACAAGCGTGCGATAGCCCTTGGCGGCTGTCTTCTTTGCCTCGTTGACGAGGTCGTCGACCTGGTCCTCGACCGGCTTGATCTCAACGGGCGGGTCGATGAGACCGGTGGGCCGAATGACCTGCTCGGAGAAGACGCCGCCGGTCTCGTTCATTTCCCACGTGCCGGGGGTCGCAGACACAAACACCGACTGCGGACGCATCGCTTCCCACTCGTTGAAGCGCAGCGGGCGGTTGTCGATGCAGCTCGGCAGCCTGAAGCCATACTCGGCGAGCGTGATCTTCCGGCGATGGTCGCCGCGCGCCATCGCGCCGATCTGCGGCACGGTCTGATGGCTTTCGTCGATGAACAGCAGAGCGTTGTCGGGCAGATATTCGAACAAGGTCGGTGGCGGCTCACCCGGCAAGCGGCCGGTCAGGAACCGGCTGTAGTTCTCAATGCCCGCGCATGAGCCCGTCGCGGCAATCATTTCGAGGTCAAAGTTCGTGCGCTGCTCAAGCCGCTGCGCCTCGAGCAAACGCCCTTCCGCCTGCAGCTCCTTCAGCCGCTCCGTAAGCTCGTGGCGGATCGCTCCCATTGCCTGCTTAAGCGTCGGCCCGGGGGTGACATAGTGAGAGTTTGCGTAAACTTTGATGCTGTCGAGGCTGGCGATCTTCTTTCCCGTTAGCGGGTCGAACTCGACGATGTCCTCGATCTCGTCTCCAAAGAAGGAGACGCGCCAGGCAGTGTCCTCATAGTGCGACGGGAAAATCTCGAGGCTGTCGCCGCGCACGCGGAAATTGCCGCGTGCGAACGCCTGGTCGTTTCGCTTGTACTGCAGGGCAACGAGTTTGCGGATCACCTCGCGTTGGTCCTCGACCCCGCCTTTCTTGAGGCTAAAGACCATCGCTGAGTAGGTTTCGACCGAACCGATGCCGTAAAGGCAGGACACCGAGGCGACGATGATGACGTCGTCGCGCTCCAGAAGCGACCGCGTGGCCGAATGGCGCATGCGGTCGATCGCCTCGTTCACGCTCGACTCCTTCTCGATATAGGTGTCGGTGCGCGGAACATAGGCTTCGGGCTGGTAATAGTCGTAGTAGCTGACGAAATATTCGACGGCGTTGTCTGGGAAGAAGCTCTTGAATTCCCCGTAGAGCTGGGCGGCGAGAATCTTGTTCGGCGCGATCACCAGTGCCGGTCGCTGCAGATTTTCGATCACCTTGGCCATGGTGAAAGTCTTGCCGGACCCGGTGACGCCGAGGAGCACCTGGCTCGCTTCGCCGTTCTCTGCGATTCCTTCGACGAGTTCGCGGATCGCCGTCGGCTGGTCGCCGGCGGGCTCGTAGTCGGAAACGATCTTGAAGAGCTTGCCGCCCTCCGCCTTCTCGGGCCGAGTGGGCTTGTGCGGCACGAAGCCCGTTGTTTCAGGCTCTTCGAGCGTGGTGCGGATTTGAATCGCCATCGCTGCCTATATGGTCAGCAGGAATGGACCGAACAACCGAGGCAAGTTGCTGGCTTGCAGGCGCCCGATCGGCCGGCGCGTCAAATATCACCATCCCGCGCCGAAGAGCCGTGGGGACGTGGGAGGGTGCCTATCCATCCGATCTGCCACCGAACGCTTCACCGCACCTTCGCGAGCGCAGAGCTTGCCATCTTCGGTTACAGCCCCGCCGCTGCTCCCGATTAGACTGAAGCCCTGCCGGCGTGTAGCGGAGCGCCATGGCGCGCGTTCCAGTGCTTATCAATTCGGAGGGCGGCGCTGCTTCCGCCGAGCCAGACATCGAAAAGACGGTCGGCCATGCCTTGAGGTCGGCTGGCCTGGACCCGGAGGTCGAGCTGATCGGCGGCGGGGATTGCGAGGTCCGCTGCCGCGCCATCGCCGAGCGCGGCGATGAGCTGGTAATCGTCGGCGGTGGCGACGGCACCATTGCCGCGGCGGCATCGGCTCTGATCGGGACCCACACCAAGCTCGGTGTTCTTCCGCTCGGCACGCTCAACCATTTCGCGCGCGATCTCGGCGTTCCGACGGACGTTGCGGAGGCGGCGAAGCTGATCGCCTCCGGCAAGGAGCGCCACGTCGATGTTGCGGAGCTCAACGACCGCGTTTTCATCAACAACAGTGCGGTGGGCCTCTACCCCCTGATGGTGCTCGACCGCGACTTGCAGCGAAAGCGCCTCGGCCGGAGCAAAAAGCTAGCGATGATCGTCGCGTCGGTTCGTACTCTCGCCCGCTTCGGCCACCAGCGGCTGACGCTCACCGTCAACGACGAGAAGGAGCGCGTGGACACGCCGTTGCTGTTCGTCGGCAACAATTCCTACCGCGTCGACCTCGGTGCGCCCGGGCAGCGTGAGAGTCTCGAAGACGGGCAGCTTTGCGTGATGGTCATGCGCCAGAAGACCCGCCGCGGTTTCGTGGCGGCCACGATCCGTGCGCTGTTCAACAGCACGCGCGACGACGATCTGGAGCAGATCGACGGTGTCGAGCGGTTGCGGGTTTCGAGTTGGCGGAGCGTACTTCCGATATCTCTCGACGGTGAGGTCGTGGGAATCGCGCCGCCGCTGGACTATAAGATTCGCAAGAAGGCCCTTCGCGTCATTGCGCCCTGAAATGCAACGTTTCGGCTCTGCAAGTGTTCGCGGCGATTAGAAACGAGGTGCTGCCTTGGCGACCCGAGCCCGTCCTTCACTGTCCGGCCGCGCACGCGCAAGAGCTGTACGCATCGCGGGCATCGCCATCATCCTGCTGAGCGTCGGCGCCGCATTTCTTCCTGCCGGCAAGAGCATCTCATCCGACATGATCGGTGGATTGCTGATCGCTGCTGGCCTGATCGAGACGATTGCCGGTTCGCTGCGGCGGGAGGCGCGGCCGTTCGCAATGGCGGCAGGGATCGTCACCGCGTTGGCCGGGTTGTTGTTCGTAACCGACCACGAAACGCACTTTTTCCCGAGGGTCGTGCCGATCATCGGCTGGCTGCTCGCGCGCAGCCTGATTCTGGTGGCTGCCAGTCAGAAGTCAGGTGGATCGGTGCGCACCTGGACAGCGCTGTCCGCCGGCATGGATTTCCTGCTCGGAGTCCTCTTAACAGCGGGGCTCTCCATCTCGACCCTGATCATCAGCCTGTTCGGACCGACGCGCGAGCTGGTTGCGAGCTTCGCCTGGGTCCTGGCGGCGAGCTTCGTGGTGAACGGACTCATGCTTCTCGAATTCGCAAGCTGCGCCGAGGAATCCGGCGATCAGGCCTAATTCACACGAAGTCGCGGCGCGGCGCTGCTGACCGGATTCGGGATGAGCGGGGGTTTCCTGCCGGGCAGCTGATCTTTAACTGTTCGCGGCTGCTGTGCATAAGCCCGATATGTTTCAGGCCGCGCCGAACCTGTCCGTCGATGTGGTGGGTGAGATCGTCCGCAACGCGGTCGCGCCGGTTTTCCTGCTCAGCGGGATCGGGGCATTTCTCAACGTCTGCGCCTCGCGGCTGTCGCGGATCGTCGATCGATCGCGCGACATCGAGCCAAAACTCCTTGCAAGCCGCGGCGCAGAGCATGACCGCTGGGTTGGTGACCTGAAGATCCTGGATCGCCGCATGAACCTGGTGAGCTCGGCCATCTTCCTGTCGGTCGTGTCGGCGATCCTCATCTGCCTCGTAGTCAGCCTCCTCTTCGCCGCCAGCCTGACCGGCACGCATTTTGGCACGGCGATCGCGTTGCTCTTCATCGCCTCAATGGTCACGATCGGCGCAGCGTTCGCGGTTTTTCTCGCGGAGACGTGGGTGGGATCGCGCGCAGTCCGGGTCCGCTCCGAGCTGCTCCAGCACACTGTGGACGAGGGCGAATAGCGCGACTATCGGCTCGGCCTTGCAATCAGGGGAGTTTTCATGAGCCGCGCTGACACATCCGCATCGCATGTTCTCGACCGCGTATTGGTCCTTGAGATGGTGCGGGTCACCGAGGCAGCCGCCATCGCCGCATCCAAGCTTATCGGCCGGGGCGACGAGAAGGCCGCTGACGCTGCGGCCGTCGAAGCAATGCGGGTCGCGCTGAATCAGCTTCCGTTCGATGGAACCGTGGTCATCGGTGAAGGCGAACGCGACGAAGCTCCGATGCTTTACATTGGCGAGAAGGTCGGTTCTGAGCAGGGCAGCGGCCCGAAGATCGACATCGCTCTGGACCCGCTCGAAGGAACCACCATCACCGCGAAGGCCGGACCGAATGCGCTTGCGGTCCTGGCGATCGCCGAGAGCGGATGCCTGCTCAATGCTCCGGACACCTATATGGAAAAGCTGGCGGTCGGACCGGCCTATCCGGAAGGTACGATCGATCTTACCCGCTCCGTAAGCGACAACGTCCGTTCGATCGCTCGCGCAAAGGGGGTCGAACCTGCGGAAATCGTCGCGTGCGTCCTCGATCGTGACCGCCATTCCGGGGTCATCGCCGAGCTGCGCGCGCTCGGATGCGGCGTGCGGCTGATTCCTGACGGTGACGTGGCCGGCGTGATCGCAACTGCCAATCCGGACACCGGCATCGATGTTTACATCGGAACAGGCGGAGCACCCGAGGGAGTGCTCGCTGCAGCAGCGTTGCGTTGCGTAGGTGGACAACTTCAGGGCCGGCTCGTGTTCCGCAACGATGACGAGGTCGGAAGGGCACGGCGTTGGGGAATCGAGGACCTGGAAAAGGTCTACACCCTGAACGAGATGGCGAAGGGCGACTGTATCTTCGCCGCGACCGGCGTCACCGACGGCTCACTGCTGAAGGGCGTCCACCGGACGAAGAACCGCGTGACGACAGAAAGCGTCGTGATGCGTGCGAGCACGGGCACGATCCGGCGCGTTTCGACCGAATATCACGACCTCGCGCACCGGGGTCTGTAAGAACCCGACGGCTTCTATCGTGCGCGTTTGGCGCGCTTCTTCGGTCGTGACGGCATCTGCACTACCGTTGCGCTGACTTCCTCCGGTTCCGCGGGCGCAGCAGTTCGCCGTCTCCAGATGACCAACCCCAGGATCCAGCCGCATGCGCCGGGCAGGGCCCAATGGATGAACCACGAAAGCACGGGGTTGCCCTCGACCTGCGTCCACAGGCTCGCAGTCGGCTTCCCCTGATCCAACCGCCAAGCCTGCCCCGCCAGCGTGACATCGATCGAGTTGTCATCGATTCCGAAGCCGCGGCCAGTCATGCGGCCTGGCCTGCAGTCCGCGCCATTAGGCACGGGGAACAGAGCGGGGCGAAAGAAGGGCGCCCAAGCGTAGCGTCGATCGGCAGCGCATAATGCCTTGAACGGCGTGCTCGCCCCCTCCTGGTAGAGTCCGACTTCACCGACAGGTAGCACCGTGTCTTCCTGTTCTTCGCGCACGCTGCCAAGGGTTGTCGTCACTCCGGACGGCTTACCGTTCGGCAGTGCAGGGAATTCGATTGCGACGTAGCCGCCTTCGGGAACGATGAAGGAGAAGCCGACGCCCGTCACGGGCAGCGGCTTCTTGTCGAAAAAGATCTCGATGCCCGGAATGGTGAGTGCGTCGCCAATCGTAACGCCAGTATCGACGCGAAGCTTCGTGTTCTCTGGCCG
>Ga0308173_10001077_pt1 | contig 13120 bp, 14 predicted proteins | sample PhyPR1_FD_203716 | JGI IMG/M metagenome (GOLD analysis project Ga0308173, IMG submission 203716) | Soil microbial communities from UC Gill Tract Community Farm, Albany, California, United States - DLSLS.P.R1 | ecosystem: Environmental > Terrestrial > Soil > Agricultural land | place: USA... | reverse complement strand
CGCCGACCCGTTCGGAGAGCAGAATCCATTTCTTACGAAAGTCGTTCCAGGTCACGCAACTGGGAGTGGCGCCGGTTTCCGAGCCGGTGGCCGCGTCGCGCAGCGGAAAATACGCCTCGGCCTGTTTCATGAGGCCGCGCGAGATCAGCCGCCGCTCTTCGGACGCCTCGATCCGGTCGGTGCCGGCCTTCCATGCCCAAGCCAGGGAACCGTCGGGCTTCCGTTCCAGGCTCGGCTGTTTCGCGTCGAACGCCGAGCCCCGCTCCAGGCAGGTGAACGATTCGTAGCTTTCCGGATCGACGATCGCTTTCCACTCGTCGCGCACGCGCTGGTGGGGAAAGAGGTACCAATATGTCACGCCGTTTTCCGTGACGCGGAACGGGTGCGACGACTTGTGGCCGCGGAGAATGCGGAACTGCGCCACCGGCTCGAAAACCGCTTTGGCGTCGTTAAACACCGCGACTCCGCGCTCGGTGGGCGGTGTGAGGCCCGACTGCCGCGTATAAGTGGCCACCAGCCGCTCGCGGCCCGATTCGTCATGCGCGGTGAACAGTCCTTCGATCCAGACCAGCCCGGGACGGGGAAGCGGTAGCATGGCGCGGCTGAATCCCTTGCCGTCCACAAAGTAGGTGAGGTCGATGCCCGCATCGGGGTTGAGGCCGCCCTTGCCCGGCGGCAGCGACGTGGCGCAGGACACCGAAAACAGCGCCGCGGCCAGCCCCATCGTGTCGCCATAGCACCAGAACAGTTTGCCCTGGTACGGGATGGAGATATTCGTATCCTGCCCGGTGACGCCCCCATTCAGCAGAGGCTGCTCGATCGGCGCAGCGACGCCGGCCAGGATACTGTCGCGGTAAATGCCTTCGCCGGTGATGCGATACAGGCGCTCGGCCAGATTCACGCGGCGGATCTTCAGTTCGGTGTGGGTCCCGGCCTGCACGTGGACCCGGTAGGCCGGCTGGTCGAAAATGCGCTCCTCGAATTCGTACCCGTGACTCTTGATCGTGAAGATCACGTCGCGGTCCTGCATCGCGGGTTCGTCGATCACGGCGATCCCGTTGCTGTCGGTCCAGAAGCGCATGTTGTCGAGCGCCGTGCTCAGTTGCACCAGCGGCACGCCGCGCCCGGTTTGAGAATCGGACACGCGCACCCAGTAGGGCGTGGAGGCCGGCAGCGCGGCGGCGGCAATCAACAACAGAAGCCAGCGCATCTGGGCTACTTGGAAATGCGGACGACCTTGCCTTTTTCGAGGTGCACGGAAATCTCGCCGGCCGGATCGATCAGGTACGTCATATCCTCATAATCGCTCTCGCCGCCGGCGATTGCCATCCCTCCCGAGGGTTCGCCCAGCGCGGCGACCACTTCCGAGCGGGTCAACCGTTGTTTCACCGACTCGATCAGTTGCGGCGAAATCCTGCGCTGCGGCGGATCGGGCGTGATCTTATATATGTTGCGGCCGGCCAGTTCGCGCTCGACGGATTGGACGGGCTTTCCGGCCACGCCGACATTTCTCTCAGAGTCTGCCAGCGGCCGTTCGGCGGTGTCAAGTTTGGCGGCCGCAATTGCTTGCAGGCCCTAAAGATATGGTTCGCAACGGTCGATATAAAAAACAGGACGGTAGCAGTGCGGCCGTTCAATACGTGAAGGAGTGGGCTTGCGTTCAAGATTGTTCGTCGCGGCGGCGGGGCTGCTTTTGCTGATGAAATGCCTTGCGGCGGCAGACCCTGAGCTGAAGGTCGGTGAATCCGACGCAAAGAAAGCTGCTCTGGCGAAGCCTGCCCCTGTGTACCCGCTGACTGCCCGTCAGTTAAAGGTTACCGGCAAAGTGGTCGTCGAAGCCGTGGTCAGCGAGACTGGCGTCGTTTCCGATGTGCGGCCTGTCACCGGCAATCCGATCCTCACCAAACCAGCTCTGGAGGCCGTCAAAAAGTGGAAATTCCGGCCATTCGAGCGAGACGGGAAGGCGGTTGCGGCACTAGTGACTCTCAGCTTTGAATTCGACACCAACTAGGACCTCATGAGATCTCAAATGCGATGGTTAGCGGTTTTGATTCTTTGGGCGGCGGGCTGTGCGCAGGCTCAGACGACAGGCGATGTGGTCGGCCGCGTGAACGATCCGGCCCACGCGGCTCTGCCCGGCGCTAAGGTGACGCTGGCTGCGGGCGTCGGCTCCAGCAGGACGTCGACCACCGACGCGGAGGGCCGGTTCGCATTCACATCAGTGGCCGTGGGCCAGTATTCGGTGGACGTGGAGGCGGATGGCTACAAGAGCTATATACAACAATATGTCGAGGTTACACTCGGCCGCGTGGTGGACTTGGCGGTGCAACTCGAGGCTGGGGAGTCGACCAAGGTACTTGCCATCGACACGCCGTTGGTGGAGAGATCCAGCAATCAGGTCGGCGCGGTGGTGGACGCCAGGATCATCGCGGGGCTGCCGCTCAATACCCGGGATGCGTACCAGTTGCTTCAGTTACAGCCGGGCGTTCAGTCGCAGCAGGGATATGGTTTATTTGCCGGTAGCGAGAATCCTGGCGTTGTGTCGGTGAATGGAGGCCGCGGCCGGGCGAATAACTTTCACGTGAACGGCGGTGACGCCAACGATTTGTTTGTCGGTGTACCGGCGGTCCAGCCGGCGCCCGACACAATCGAAGAGTTTCGCGTCCTGACGAACGGGTTCAACGCGGAATACGGCCGGAACTCCGGGTCCATCGTCAACGTGGTCACCAAGAGCGGAACGGCGCAATTTCACGGCAGCGCTTTTGAATTCCTGCGGAATCGCGTATTGAACACACGGGGATTCTTCGATTCGGAGGCGTCGAAATTCAATCAGAATCAGTTTGGCGGTACATTCGGCGGCCCGCTTCAAAAGGACCGCATGTTCCTGTTCGTATCGGCTGAAGGGCGGTTGATCCGGCAGGGGATTTCGTCGGACCTGGTTACCGTGCCGACGTTGGCCGAACGCGGCGGAGACTTCTCGGCGGGCACGCGTTTTCAGGGAACGCTACGGGACATCTTCCTGGCGGACGCTCTGCGAAACCGGCCGGGCTGTGCACAGGCAGTGGCCGCTCGCGGGGGCGCGGCCATTCGGGGCGGAGTGGCGTGGTCGGCGATTTTCCCAGGGAACGTGATCGTTCCTCAGTGTTTCGACGGCACCGCAGCCGACCTGCTACACGAGTTTGTCCCGCTGCCAAACAGTGGACCGAACACGTTTCGCGCCGATGGAGACAAGAGAGAAGACGCCATACAGCCGACCGCGCGCATCGATCGTTCGTTGAATGCGTCGAATCTGCTGACCTTCTATTATTATTTCGACGATTCGGCTGTCCAGCAGCCATTTTCCACATTCGGGGCCGGTGGCGCCAACGTGCCGGGTTTCGGAGCGAGCTACGGGACCAGGGTTCAGCAATTCAACTTGGCGAACACCAGTTCCATCGGTCCGTCGCTGGTCAATGAGGCGCGGTTCTCGTATTTTCGAGAGGGCCAAATGGCCTACAACCACCCGCAGAGAACGGGCGCAATCGAAAGCATGTGCGCCTCCGTTCCCGCGGCATCCTGTTTCAATAGTCCGGATCATCCCGATCTGGGTATCCGGCCTGGTTTGGACGACGGTCGGGAGGGGCTTCCCTTCGTAGCCGTCAGCGGGATGTTCTCGATCGGCAATAACAGCCAGGGAGAACTTCCGCAGATCGGGAATACGTTCCACGCCTCGGATACGGTGAGTTTCGCGAAGGGCGCCCACCACCTGAAGTTCGGGGTCGATGTCCGGCGCCATCGTTTCGACCAGACCTTGTTCTACAACACCAACGGGTCGTTCGCCTTCCTGGGCGGCGGAGCCAACTCGGTCGGGGGCGATAACATGCTGCCGGAGTATCTGCTGGGATTGCCGGCGCAATTCTCGCAAGGGTCGTCGCAGATAGAGAATATCCGCAACACCGGGATCTCGCTTTTCGCGCAGGACGGGTGGAACGTCAGCCGAAGCGTTACGGTCAATGCGGGAGTGCGGTGGGAACTGAACACGCCGATGCACGATACCGGTAATCGCGTTCAGACGTTCCGACCCGGCCAAGCTACAAAAGTGTTTCCTTGCGGGCTGGCTCCGGCCGGAGATCTGGCGCAGACGCTCGGTACGACTGACTGCGGTCCGGGATCGGCTGGGGAGTCGGTCTTTCCCCTTGGATTGGTCGTGCCGGGAGACGCCGGAATACCGGGCGGACTCACCGCAACGTATTACAAAGCCATCGCGCCGCGGCTTGGAATTGCCTGGAGCCCGTCCAACCGGACCAGCATTCGCGCCGCCTGGGGCCTCTTTTACAATCCCATCGAACAATTAGTGCTGGAACAGTTCAGCGGAGAACCTCCCTTCGGCGGGACGGTCAGCCTGGCGAATCCGATGTTCAATACGCCATTCCAGTTGCAGGGCGGAACGGTCAATGCGAACCCTTTTCACGGTGTGCTGAACCCGGCGCGGGTACAGGCTGTGGACTGGTCGCAATTCCGTCCCATCGAGTTGTTCGGCCAGTTCCAGCCGCGGCTCCGGCCGCAGTACGCGGTCAACTACAATGTCACGATCCAGCGCCAATTGCGGAGAGATCTTCTTCTTCAGGCGGGGTACGCAGGATCGCAGGGACACCGCCTGCTGGCGACCGTTGACATGAACTACGGCCAGGCCCAGCCGTGCCTCGATCTGAACCGGCTCTCGCAATTGACCGGCGACGACGGGCTGGCCTGCGGCCCATTCTCCGCGGACTCCGCGTATACGGTAGCCGCGCACCAGATTCCTTCCGGCTTCACCCTGCACCTGCCGTACGGTCCCGTTAGCCAGGTGACCGGGCCCAACGCCAATCCGATCACTCTCGTCGGACTGAGGAAGTACTCGTCGCCGCTTTGCAATCCGCTTTCGGGGCAGGGATGCGCCCCGGACGGAATCCCGGTCTTCGGCAGCATTTTTTCGCAAGACGGGCTGGCCAATTCCAATTACCACTCGCTGCAACTAGCCGTGGAAAAGCGGGCCTTCGCCGGCCTGCAGTTTCAAGCTGCCTACACCTGGAGCAAGTCCATCGACAATGCGTCGAGCTTTGAAAACGTCCTGAATCCCCTGGACTACGCATCCAGCCGGTCTCTGTCGCTCTTCGATGCCCGGCAAAGGCTGGTTTTCAGCTACTACTGGGATCTGCCGCGATTTACTGGCGGCGGACTGACAGCCAAAGTACTGAACGGCTGGTCGCTATCGGGAATTGTCTCGCTGCAAAGCGGCTTCCCGGTTGCCATTACGTCATCGGACGATCTGGAACTGATGTCGAGCCTGGATTCCACAGCGGCCGGAGAACCAGACCGGATTGCGCCGTTCCGCAAACTGGATCCACGCGGCCCTCAGCACCTGGCCTTCGACCCGGCTTCCTTCGCACAGCCTCAGGAAAGGGGCGTGATAGGAAACTCGCCGCGCACGGTCTGCTGCGGTCCGGGAATCAACAATGTGGACTTCGCGATGATGCGGAGGTATTCCGTCCGCGAAGGCGTATCGATTCAATTTCGCGCCGAGGCCTTCAACCTCGTCAACCATGCCCAATTCAGCAAGGTCGATGGGCAGATCTCCGATGGCGATCCGGCCTCGGGCGGCACGTTCGGAAAGGTGCTGCGCGTACGCGATCCGCGGCTCCTGCAGTTTGCGCTGAAGCTGGCATTCTGACGGCAGCCTTGCGGCATAATCGAAGGATTGATTGCGATCCGCCTGGCAACTTTCGACGACATTCCGGCACTGGAAGTGCTGATTGCCGATTCAGTGATGAATCTACAGCCACAGTACACCCGCGAGCAGCGGCTGGCCGCCCTCGGCTCCGTCTTCGGCGTCGACCGGCAACTGATCGCCGACGGCACCTACTTCGCGGCGGTTTCCGACAGGACCCTTGTAGGCTGCGGCGGATGGAGCCGGCGCAAAACGCCTTTCGGCAGCGACGATTCCCCGGCAAAAGACAACTCCCTCCTGGATCCGGCGGTGGACGCGGCCAGGGTGCGGGCGTTCTTCATCCACCCGGGGTGGGCGCGTCGCGGGATCGGCAGCAGCATCCTGCAGGCCTGCGAATCGGCCGCCGCGGCTGCCGGATTCCACCGGGCCGAACTGACCTCTACTCTGGCCGGCCTGCCGCTGTATACCGCTCGCGGATTTCTGCCGGAAGAGGAATTCGGCGTGCCGCTCTCCAATGGCGAAAAACTGCCCGTTATTCGAATGACTAAAGCCCTTGCACGAGCCTTACAATAATCCTTCATGCCTGAATTCGACCTGGTGGGTGTCGGGCTGAACGCAACCGACACTCTGCTGATTGTTCCTCACTTTCCGGCCTATGCCGGAAAGGTGCCGTTCGTTGAAGAAATCGTGAGTCCCGGCGGTCAGGTGGCCAGCGCCATGGTGGCCTGCGCCCGGCTCGGGATGCGGGTGAAATATATCGGTGCGATCGGCGACGATGAGCGCGGCCGCGTCCAGATAGAAAGCCTGCAGGGGACCGGGATCAACCTCGACCACGTGCAACTGCGCCGCAATTGCGCCAACCAGTCGGCGTACATCATTATCGACCGCTCCACCGGGGAGCGCACCGTCCTCTGGCGGCGCGACGACTGTCTGCGCATCAACCCCGAGGAGATCGCCGAAGAGCAGATCGCCGGGGCGCGCATGCTCCACATCGACGGGCACGACACTTCGGCCGTGGCGCACGCCGCCGCCATCGCGCGCCGCCACGGCATCCCTGTAACTGTGGACGTCGATACGATTTACCACGGCTTCGACAAAGTGCTGCCGAATGTCGATTATCTGGTCGCCAGTTCGGAATTCCCCGTGGCATGGACGGGCAATCGCGACCCGTTCCTCGCGCTCGAAGCGCTGCAGACCGAGTACGGGATGAAGGTCGCCGCCATGACCCTGGGGGCGCACGGCTCGCTCGCGCGCATCGACGGCGAGTTTCTCTACGCACCGGCGTATGTGGTGAATTGTGTGGATACGACAGGCGCCGGAGACGTGTTCCACGGGGCGTTCTGCTATGCTGTTTTGCAAGGCATGCCCATGCGCGAGGTACTGGAGTTTTCCAATGCGATGGCCGCGCTCAACTGCACCGCCCTAGGCGCGCGCGGCGGCATCCGCCCGTTGGACGAGGTCCGTTCCCTGATGACGCGCGCCGAACGCCGGGCTCATCCGGAATTCGCCTCAAGGGCGCATCTCACAGCCGGTCCCGCGGCATCTAACATCTAAATGTTTCCGATACGCGATTCGCAGCCGAGCTACTCCAAGCCTGTTATCACGGTCTTCATCATCGTGATCAACCTGCTGGTCTTCCTTTTCGAGTTCTCGCTGGATCCGTACACCCTGAACGCCTTCATCGCGTCCTACGGACTGGTTCCCGACCAGTTCCACGTCTCGGCCATCTTTACGTCCATGTTTCTGCACGGCGGCTGGCTGCACGTACTGGGCAATATGTGGTTCCTGTGGATCTTCGGCGACAACATCGAGGACATCCTGGGCCACGACAAATACCTGCTGTTTTACCTGGTCTGCGGAGTGGCGGCGGCCATCTCGCAGACCTTCCTGAACCCGTTTTCGCGCGTCCCCATGGTGGGGGCCAGCGGCGCCATCGCCGGCGTGATGGGCGCCTACCTCGTCAAGTTTCCGAGAGCGCAAATTCGTACGCTGGTCACGTTGTTCGTCTTCTTCTTCCTGACCGACGTGCCGGCCTGGGCCATGCTGATCTATTGGTTCGTGATTCAGCTATTCAGCGGGGTCGGCAGCATTGCATCGTCGCAATATACGCAGGGCGGCGGGACCGCATTTTTCGCCCATGTGGGCGGCTTCGTGACCGGCATCGTGCTTATCAAGGTGCTCGGCACGCGCGAGCCTTACTCCCGCCGCCGCGATCTGTACTGGTAAATGAAACCCCTGGTGACGCTGTACACCCGAAAAGGCTGCTGTCTGTGCGACGAAGCCAAGCAGGTCCTCACACGGGCGCGCGGCCGGGCCGCTTTCGATTACGAAGAGTTCGACATCGACGCCGACCCCGACCTCGTCCGCCGCTACAATGACGAGGTGCCCGTGATTGCCATCAACGGGGTGAAAGCATTCAAATACAAGGTGGACATGAAAGAATTCCTGAAGAAACTGGCGGCCCGCGCATGAGCCTCGACGTGCTGGCGATCGCCGCGCATCCCGACGATGTCGAACAGACCTGCGGCGGCACCATGATCCGCATGGCCGAAGCCGGGTACAAAACCGGTGTGCTGGACCTGACCGCCGGAGACATGGGCACCCGCGGCACGCCCGAACTCCGCGTGCAGGAATCTGAGATCGCCGGTAAGGAGATGCTGCTGAGCTGGCGCGGCAACATGCACATGCCTGACGCCCGCCTGCAGAACGACATCGGCGCGCGCATGTCGCTGGCCGTCAAGATCCGCGAACTGAAGCCGCGCGTGGTGATCCTGCCCTACTGGCAAGCGCGCCATCCCGACCACTACCGCTGCGGCGAACTCGGTTACGAGGCCTGCTTCCTGGCCGGATTGAAGAAGCTCGACGAGTACACCGAGCCGCACCGGCCGCAGAAAATTCTGTATTCCAGCCTCTATGCCGACGTGAAGCCGAGCTTCATCGTGGACATCAGCGGGCAGTTTGAGCGCCGCATGAAAGCGCTGCTGAGCTACACGTCGCAATATGGCGCCACTCAGGAAGGCGCGGGACTGTTTCCCGACGAGGCCGAGATTCGCGATCGCCTCGGCGCCATCGCGCGCTTCTATGGCAACCAGATCGGCGTGAAATACGGCGAGCCTTTCGTCGTGAAAGAAGCCATCCAGATCGACGACATCGTTGGCATGCCCGTCCGGTCGATCTAAGCGCCGCGGATTGCGCTATAAGAGATACAGGAGTAACAGATGCGAAACGCGTGTGCTGTTGTCCTGCTTCTCGCCGGATGCGCCCCTGCGCAGGATTCCACCCAGTTGCTCAAACAGGTGCTGGCCCTGTATGCGGAGTTACCTAAGTCGACTTACGATCTCGAGCTGGTCGAAGCCCGCGAGTTCCCCGGACACCACAGCACGACCGAAACCCGCTGGCGTATCGCCGGGAGCGCCGGTAGGTATCGTCAGGAGGACCTTTCGTCCGGGATTCTCTACCTCTTCGACGGCCACGCCATATGGTCATACAATCCCGAGCGGAATGAGTATACGAAGGTCGACGGCTTGGGGTATGGTGGAAGTCTTCCGTCCTTCCTCAGGCAATTCGAGATACCAAATCTGAACTCCGGACGCTACCTGCGGCAGGAGCCATTGGACTCCGCGTCGGGACCGGTACTCTGTCAGGTGTTCGAGGTTACCGTTCCGAACCGCAACGAGCGCATGAACCACTCGCCGTACACTTACTGGATTGACCCCTCGACCAGGCTAGTCATGAAGCTTCGCTACACAGTGGATATCCAGACCGACGGGAAACCCGAGCCATCCCGCCAGATCGTGACGCTCTCTTTAGGCAAGGCGCAAACCGGCCGCCCGGTGGATGACGACCTGTTCCGTTTCGCGCCGCCCGAAGGAGCTTTGCAGGTGGACCAACTCATGTTCGGCGCCAAGTTGCCGTTGACCGGCAAGGCCAGTCCGGACTTCCTGCTAAAGACGGCCGACGGCGCGATCCTCACCGGCGAGAGCTTGCACGGCAAGGTCGTTCTGCTGATTTTCAGCCAATCCCGGGAGAGTACCGCGACCCTCATGGCCGAACTCGCGAATCGCGCGCTGAAGCCCGACGCGTTCGCCGCCATTCAGGTAATGCGGCAGTCCAAGACCCCCGCAAAAGGTGCGCCGGCACTCACACTTCCAATAGCGTTCGACCCCGACGGCAGCCTGGCGAAAAAGTTCGGCATTTCCGGCGATGGAACGATACTCATCAACCGTTCTGGAACTGTCGTTTACGCGGAGGTGTGGGAGAACTTCTCGCGACTCGCTCGGGCAATGCAAGAAGCGGGGGCGTGGTAGCCAAAGCGGTACAATCTTACTAGGATCTTACCCATGGAGACGACCCGAGTTTCGACGAAAGGCCAAATCGTTCTACCTAAGAGTGTGCGTGACTCCCGTTCTTGGGGACCAGGTACCGAACTGGTGGTCGAGGAGACTCGTGACGGCGTACTCTTACGCGCATCGCGCCGATTACCCGCAACTACGATTGAAGAAGTGGTGGGGTATCTGCGGTCTGGATTGAAGCCGCGCCGCAAGCCCGTAACGATCGCGCAGATGAACGAGGCGATTGCCAGAGAAGTGAAGCGGCGCCATGACAGCGGTCGATACTAACCTGCTGGTTAGGCTTCTGACGGCCGATGATCCCAGGCAAACGGCCCGGGCTGCGGCAATCGTTGCGTCCGGTCCGATTTGGATCGCGAAAACTGTTCTGCTGGAGACTGCTTGGGTGCTTGGGAGCGCCTATGGTGTGGACCACAACTCCATTGGGAATGCGCTCGGACAGATCCTCCGGCTGAAGAACGTAGTCGTGGAGGACGAACCGGCCGTCGGCGGAGCGTTGGCATTGGCGGCACAAGGAATCGATTTCGCCGATGCCCTTCACTTAGCCAGTCGGCCTGCCGGCGTCGAGTTTGTCACGTTCGATCGGCCGTTTGTCCGCCGTGCGAAACGTGCGGGAATTGCCGGTGTTGTCGAAGCCTGATCTGATCCGACATGCATGCTAGAGTAAGCGCAGGTGCCATCTATGGAAACCCGGTACCTCAGCCTTCTCCTGCTGGCGTCGTCCGCCTTCGCGCAGTCCACGACGCTCTCGTTTGTGGACGCTTACCCTTGCTGCCTCGCACCTGATGGACATGGCAACGTTTTCTCCGTCAGCGCCCTCACCGGCGGCGGCACCTCCGTTTCGCGCGTGAGCGCCGATGGGACGGTGCTATCCACCTTCCACTTTCAGGTCGGTACCTTCGACGGGGCGCAGGCGGCGGCGCTCGATCCCCAGGGGCGCCTCTGGGTCGCCGGCAGGACCGGCCAGTCGATCACCCGCGGATTTATCGCCGAGCTCGATGGCACCGGCGCGGCCGTTCTGTATTCGACCACATTCGGCGGCGCGGACCCGAAAGGCTCCACCGCCATCAATGCTATTGCCTTCGACCCGGACGGGAACCTCTACGCCGGTGGCTCGACCAACCAGTCGGATTTCCCGTACGTGGCAGGCGGATTCAAAAGCAAGTTCGGATCGCCGCAGGAGACCGCCGGATGGTTCTTCGATAGTGCGACCCAGTATGGCTTCGTGGCCAAATTCGCCGGCGGCACACGGCTCGCCTCCACCGCCATGCTCGGCGGCGAACAGCTCATGATTGCGCCATGCCCCTCGAACGCGCAGTGCTACAGCACGCAGCCGCTGACCTCGGTATCCGCTCTGGCCGTGGATGCGGCCGGTATCGTCACCGCAGCCGGCACCACCAACGTCGCCGATTTTCCGGTGACGCCGGGCGCCTATCAGACGGCGTGCCAGTGCCAGAACGAAGCGCCCAACGCCTTCATCTCGCGCCTCAACGCCCAGGGAAGCGGGCTGGTCTGGTCGACGCTGCTGGGCGCGACCACTCCCGAGACCAGCGGATTCGGAATGTCGGTAAGCGGCATTGCGCTCGATTCCACTGGCAATGTGGTCGTCGGCGGGATCACCGCGGCGCCCAATTTTCCGGTGACTGCCGGAGTGGTTGGCCCAGCGTTCGCCGCCAGCCCGGCCGCATTCAGTGGCTACGTTTCCAAGCTGGATTCTACCGGCGCGCGCCTGCTGTTGTCCACTTTTTACGGCGGGGCCAAGGTAAGTCAGGTCTCCGCGCCGCGGCTCGACGCGCACGGCAATATCTGGTTGACCGCGCAGGTGATCGATCGCTCGGGACTGGCTCTCGGCAAGGACTCGCTGGTGCTGGGCAGCGCGATCAACAGTTCCCTGGTCGCCGCGCTCTCGCCGGACGCCAGCAGTGTGGCCTTCTCCGAGGTCCTCCCGAACGGAGCCGCCGGCCAGGACCTTCTCGTCAATTCCGATTCCACCATCACCGTTGCCGGCCCGTCGCGCGTAGCGGCATCGCTGACCGCGATTGCCCAAGGCCTGGTGCTGCGGCACCCCAGACCGGACCCACCGGCATTGCGCTACTCGGTATCGCCGATTCGGCGCGCAACACCGTGGCGAATACGATCGCACCCGGAGAATACCTGAGCATCTACGGCACAGGACTCGGACCGGTGGGCACCCAAGTCACCTTCGACGGCACGCCCGGCGAGGTCCTATACCAGAGCGCGAATCAGGTGAACGTGCTGGTGCCTTATGACGTCGCCGGCCGCGCGCAGGTACAGATGCAGTTGACCACTGCCGCCGCCACATCCCAGATCCTCCCGCTGCGCATCATCCCCGCCCAGCCCAGCGTGTTTGGCGTGTCGCGGCAGGGCTCGAACCTGAGTATTTTCCTGAGCGGTGCCGGTGTGGGCCAGCCCATTCAGGTGATCTTCAGCTTTGCCTTGTTTGTGCCGCGCGGCATCAGTATCCAGGAGGTCACGGTGACTCCGTCCTACGCCGGCCCGGTCGATGGGGCGCCCCCGAATCTTACCCGGATCGATGTTGCGGTGCCGTCGGTTCCCTTGTCAGTTTCGGACTTCCAATTCGTCGTCACGGCCGGATCGGCGCGTTCCCCGGTAGTGCCCCTCACAATCGGAAACTGACCTGCGAAAATCCGGTAAACATTCCGGCCGACGCATGTTATATTTCTATAGCCGCATGTCCGACCTCAAGAACCCGCTCGACCAACTGGATCATCAGGAACTGCTCTGGCTCACCGGCATTCTGAAAGATGCCTGCCGCGAGAAACTGGAAAAGAATCTCGTCAGCCAGGCTTTCGAATCCCGCTTGTACCAGCGGGGACCGGTGAAGGGCCGGTTGGACCCGCGCCCCTTCCTCAAAATCTGGGAGCCGCGATACCGCAAGTTCCTCGCCATAGCGGAAGAGTTGCACACACAACTCGAGGCGGACGAAGCCCGTGCCGCCGCCGAGGGACTGCGCGACAAGTTCGAAGTGCCGGTCAGGCGGCAGGGTCCCGGTTCGGCCCAAATGCCCCTCGTATTGCGGCCCCGCGCCCGGCGATAGCGCGCG
>Ga0308173_10001076_pt1 | contig 13122 bp, 15 predicted proteins | sample PhyPR1_FD_203716 | JGI IMG/M metagenome (GOLD analysis project Ga0308173, IMG submission 203716) | Soil microbial communities from UC Gill Tract Community Farm, Albany, California, United States - DLSLS.P.R1 | ecosystem: Environmental > Terrestrial > Soil > Agricultural land | place: USA... | reverse complement strand
GGGTGCACGCCGGCGCTGGGTGGGGGGGCGGTAGTGGCGGGCTCGGGGGGGGTCGGGCTGGGCGCCAGATCCGACGGCGGGGTCGAATGCGCCGCGGGCCGCGGCTTCCGGGGCTTGTCCGGATGGCCCTTCTTCTTGTCCCGGTGCTTGTGCTTGACCTTGGGGGTCGGCGGGGTCCGCGGGGTCGGATGCTCGAAGCCGCGCAGGATCGGATGGCCGCCGATCCGCGGGCTGGGAGTCTCGGTGCGGGCGGGGGCCGGATGCTCGGTGTGCCGCGCCGGCGCGGGGTGCAGGTGGCCGTGCGAATGCGAGAGGATCGCGCGGGCCGTTCCGGCCTGGCCGACACAGACGCCGAGGGTCAGCCCCAGGGCGAGGAGCAGGCCGATGCTCGCCGCCTCGTGCTTGCCCTCGGACATCGGTCACCATCCCCGTCTTGGCTCTGCGACCTCCCCTGAAACCGCGGAGTGCAGGCGGGCGATCACCAGGGATGCCCAACCTTAGAGCAACGTGAAGATCGCCCGCAGTCGATTCCGTGATCGAGAGGGATCTGCTGATCTTCACGAGGGTTCTTGATGGAATGGGAGTATCAAGATCTCACCGAGGGGGTAGCGATGGAGCTGACCGGACGTCCCGCCGCCGCGAGCGGAGAGTTTCAGCTCGGCGGCGACCTGCCGGTGGTGCGGCTCGGTTTCGGCGCGATGCGGATCACCGGCCCGGGCATCTGGGGCGAGCCCGCCGATCACGACGAGGCCGTCCGGGTGTTGCGCCGCGCGGTCGAGCTCGGGGTGAACCTGATCGACACCGCGGACGCCTACGGCCCGTTCACCAGCGAAGACCTGATCGCCGAGGCACTGCACCCGTATCCGGCGGACTTGGTGATCGCGACGAAGGGCGGCTTCACCCGGCAGGGCCCGGGGGCCTGGATGCCGGTGGGCCGTCCCGAGTACCTGCGGCAGTGCGTCGAGATGAGCCTGCGCCGGTTGAAGCTGGAGCGCATCGACCTCTACCAGCTGCACCGCATCGACCCGCAGGTGACGCTGGAGGATCAGCTGGGCGAGTTGGCGGCGATGCGGCGGGAGGGCAAGATCCGGCACATCGGACTCTCCGAGGTCAGCGTCGCCGAGATCCAGCGGGCCCGGGAGCTCACCGAGATCGTCAGCGTGCAGAACCGCTACAACCTGACCGACCGCCGATCCCAGGACGTCGTGGACTACTGCACGGCCGAAGGCCTGGCCTTCATCCCGTGGCATCCGCTGGCGGTCGGCGAGCTGGCCAGGCCGGGCGGCATCCTGGACTCGGCGGCCAAGGAGCACGGCGTGGCCCCGAGCCGGCTCGCGCTGGCCTGGCTGCTGCACCAGTCCCCGGTCCAGCTGCCGATCCCCGGCACCTCCAAGGTCGCGCATCTGGAGGACAACATCGCCGCCGCCGGGATCGAGCTGACCGCGGAGGAGATCGCCGGGCTGACCGCGCTCGACTGATGCTCAGCGACGAGTTCGCCCCGGAGGTCGCCTATCTGAACACCGCCTCCAGCGGCCTGGCACCGCGCTCCGCCCGCGAGGCGGTGCTCGCCGCGGAGCGGGCCCGGTTCACCGGCCGGACCGACGTCGATGCGCTGGAGGAGGCGGTACGGCGTTCCCGTGAGGCGTTCGGCCGCCTGCTCGGGCTGCCCGCGGAGCGGATCGCGATCGGGCCGCAGGTGTCGCACTTCGTCGCGCTGGTGGCGGCCGGGCTGCCTGCCGGGAGCCGGGTCCTGGTCGCGGACGGCGACTTCACCTCGCTGCTGTTCCCGTTCCTGGTACGGCCCAGGCTGTCGGTACGGTCCGTACCGCTCGACCGCCTCGCCGAGGAGGTACGGCCGGACACCGACCTTGTGGCGGTGTCGGCGGTGCAGGCCGCCGACGGACGGCTCGCACCGCTGCAGGAGCTGATCGCCGCCGTGGGTGCCTGCGGGGCGAGGCTTCTGGTGGACGCCACTCAGGCGGCGGGGTGGCTCCCGCTGCCCGCCGGCCGGATCGACCTGCTGGTCTGTGCCGGATACAAGTGGCTGCTGGGTCCGCGCGGCGCCTGCTTCCTGACCGGGACCGAGGAGGCGCTGGCGGCCGTACCGCCGCTGGCCGCCGGGTGGTATGCCGGAGAGCGGCCCGCGGAGACGATGTTCGGCGGCCCGCTACGGCTGGCGGCGGGGGCGCGGCGGCTGGACCTGTCGCCGGGCTGGGCGTCGTGGGTCGGGCAGGCCCCTGCTCTGGAACTGCTCGCCGGTCTCGGGGTCCAGGCCGTGCACGAGCATGATCTGCGGCTGGCGAATCGGTTCCGGGCCGGGCTCGGGCTGCCGCCCGGCGACTCGGCCATCGTGTCGCTGCGCGTCCCGGACGGAACCGCCGAGCGGCTCGCCGCCGCCGACGTGGTCGTGTCGGTACGGGACGGCCGGTTGCGCTGTTCCTTCCACGTGTCGACGAGCGAGGCCGACGTGGATCGGGCGCTGGGGGTGCTGGCCGAGCCGTAGGCCGGTTCAGTCCGCCAGGGCGCCGCGGGCGTGCGGAGCGGCGACGTCGTTCAGGCGGCGCAGCAGCGCGGTGCGGGTGCGGTCGAAGTAGCTCGGGTCGTCGAACATCAGGGCGTCCGCACCACCGCCGCGGATCAGCGAATCCAGCTCGAAGGCGAGCTGGTCGGGATCGGTGCCTTCGACGATCTCGCCGAGCTCGATCGCCTCGGCGATGTCGACGGCGTGCCGCCTGCGCCAGCGGCGCAGGCCGGTGGCGATCGCGTCCCGGACCCGGCCGGGCTTGGCGTCGAACTCCGCGGCGGCGGCGTAGAAGAAGCACCCGCCGAGGAACGGCGGCTGCCGCAGGTAGTCAAGGCGGGCGGTGCACAGCCGCCACACCCGGCTGAGGCCCGGCGGCACCTGGTCGGCCGGATGGATCACCTGCTCCACGAAGACCTCGGCGGCGGCCCGCACCGTGGCGAGTTGCAGCTCCTCCTTGGCCCCGAAGTGCGTGAACACGCCGCTCTTGCTGACCTCGAGCTCGCTGGCCAGGCGGCCGATCGACAGCCCGTCCAGGCCGTCGACGGAGGCGATCTGCATCGCGCGGTCCAGGATCAGGCGGCGGGTGTGCTCGCCGCGCAGCAGGCGTCCATCGGTCTGGGTCACGCTGAAAACTATACGACCATTCGTGCAGAAGTCCTTGACAGCCACGTGTTCGGCAGAAGAAAGTACGACCGTTCGTTTAGTTTTCTTTGACTCGGATACGAGGAGCCTGCTCGATGACCTCGACGCGGTCCGCCGCGATCCTGCCGCTGGCGGCAGGGGCGACCTTCCTGGCGATGCTCGACGCCACCGTGACCAATCTGGCCATCGCCGACCTCAGACACGACTTCACCAGCGCCTCGGTCGCCGGACTGACCTGGGTGATCACCCTGTACGCGGTCATGTTCGCCGCCCTGCTGGCCCCGGCCGGGCGGCTGGCCGACCTGGTCGGCCGCCGGATGCTGTTCCGGACCGGGGTCGGGCTGTTCACGGTGGCCTCGCTGCTGTGCGCCGTGGCCCCGAACCTGGCCTTCCTGCTGGTCGCGCGGGGTCTGCAGGGGGCGGGCGCGGCGGCGATGATCCCGGCCTCCCTCGCCGTACTTCTCCACGACACGCCGCCCGAGCGGCGAGCGGCCGCGATCGGGCTGTGGAGCGCGTAGTCCGCGCTGGCCGCCGCGGTCGGGCCGAGCGTGGGCGGGGTGCTGGTGGACACGCTGCACTGGCGGTCGCTGTTCTACATCAACCTGCCGCTCGGCGTGCTGATCGTGTGGTTCGCTGGCCGGATCCCCGGTGGCCGGGCCGGCACGGGACGGCTGCCCGACCTTCTGGGCACCGTGCTGCTCGCGGGCGGGCTGGGCTCGCTGGCACTCGGCGTGACCCAGGGGCAGAGCTGGCAGTGGAGCGATGCCCGGACCCTCGCACTCCTGGCCGGCGGGGCGGCCGGTACCGCCCTCGCGCTCTGGCGCTCCACCCGGCATCCCGCGCCGGTGCTGGAGGTCTCGCTGTGGCGCAGCCGTACCTTCGCCGTCGCCAACGTGGCCTCCGCCCTGTACGGGGCGGCGCTCTATCCGTGGCTGCTGATCGGGGTGCTGTTCCTGACCCAGGTCTGGGGCTACTCGGAGCTGCGGGCGGGGCTGGCGGTGAGCCCGGGGGCGCTCGCCGCCGCCCTGACCGCCGTCCTGCTGAGCAGATCGGGCCGCTTCGGGCCGCGGACCGCCGTGGTCGCGGGCGCGGTCCTGCTCGCCGCCTCAGGCGTCTGGACGCTGGTCACCCTGCCGGTCCACCCGCACTTCCTGACCTTCTGGCTGCCCGCCGGAACCGCGCTGGGCGCCGGGATGGGCGGGATCACCGTCGGCACGGCCAGTGCGGCTGCGCTGTCGGTCGACCCGGCGCGCTTCGCCGCCGCCGCCGGGCTCAACACCACCGCGCGGCAGCTCGGCGGGGCCCTCGGAGTGGCGGCGCTGGCGGCCATCATGTCGGCGCACGTCCCTTCCACTCGCGGCGACTTCCAGCACGTCTACCTGTTCTGCACGCTGGTCACCGTGCTCACCGCCCTGGCCGGTCTGGGCCTGCGGATCGCCACCCGGCCCGCACCCGCCCCCGTACGCGCCGAGCCGGTCGAGGTGGCCCCATGAACGAGCTGACCGATCCGTACTGCCTGACCGATGACCAGGCCGCCGGGCTGCTGGCCGAGCGCACCTGGCGGCGCTTCGCCGGAGTCGGCGACAGCGTCGTAGAGGGCGTCAGGGAACCCGCCGAGGGCTACCGCGACGAGAGCTGGATCGACCGGCTGCTGCGCTGGATCCGGCTGGTCGGCCCGGACCTGACCGAGCTCAACCTGGGCCGCCGCGACCTGCGGGCCGCGGAGGTCCGGGCCACTCAGCTCGCCGCGGCGCTGGACTTCCGGCCGGACGTGGCGGCGGTGAGCGCCGGGGGCAACGACATGTTCCGACGCGACTTCGACCCGGCCGCGGTCGCCGCGGACCTGTCGGCGATCGTGGGGTCGCTACGCCGCTCGGGCTGCGAGGTCATCACCCTCGGCTTCTTCGACATCGGCCAGGCGGGCATCGTGCCGGAACGCTACGCGGCCCGCTCCAGCGCACGGATCCGTCAGCTCGGTGAGCTGACCGGCGAGGTCGCCGCCCGGCACGGTGCGCTGTTCGTGAACCTCAACGACCATCCGCTGTCCAAGGATCCGACGATCTACAGCTCGGACCTGGTTCACCTCAACGCGCGCGGCAACGCCGTCGTGGCCGCCGAGGTCCTGCGGCGGCTCTGAGTGAGCAGCAGGGCTCCGGTGCCGAAGACCAGCAGCAGCCCGGCCAGTCGCACCATGTCGAGGATCGCCGCTCCGGTGTGCGGCAGATGCCCGGACACCGGCGGAGAGAACGGGCTGAACGGATGGTGGAACGGATGGCATGCCCAGCACCGGACCGGGTGCCCGCCGCCGCCCCGCACCACCCGGACCTTGCAGAAGGGGTCCCACGACCCGCGCACGCAGTTGCCCCGGTTCGACACGATCCGGTTGTCCAGCAGCCCGTCGCCGTACCGCCGTCCGCGCACCGTGACCGAGTAGGTCACGGTGACCGGGTGGTTGGGCCGCACGGCGCCGTGCCAGCCGAGGACGCCTCGCGCGAAGAGCGGGCGGCCCGAGGTCGCGGCCGCGTCGCGGTTGTAGCGCGCGTCGTCCAGTACCCGCGCCATGTAGTCGGTGAACGCCGCGCTCTGCGGGCTGTAGAGGTTGTTGGTGACGGTGATCGTGTAGAACACCCGGTCGCCGGGCCGCACGTTATAGCGATCCGCGGTCTTGCGGAACGTCACCCCGGACGGAATGGCCGCGGCCTCCCCGGTGCCCGGGTCGATCAGCACCCGGTAGTCCTCGACCTCGCCGATCCCGCCGTACCCCACCGGCAGGCAGTCGTCGTCCAGCCGCACGGCCGAGACCGCGAGCGCGTGCCGGGTGGCGTGCTGGACCGACGTGGCCGGCCGGGAGGCGGCGGTGCGCTGTCCGGGCGGATGGGCGTAGATGCGGAGGCGCAGGTAGGTGGCCTTGCCCTTGATGCCGTGCAGGCCGGTCCAGCCGAGCGTGGCCGAGGTGGCGCCGGGCGGCACGGTGGTGACGACGCGCTCGGAACGTTCGAAGGAGCCGTCGCCGTTGCCGTCCAGCCAGCCCGCCAGGACCGCGGGGGAGCTGAGCCGGTTGGTGACGGTCACTTTGAGGTGGTAGGCGGCCGCGTTCGTGGCCAGGTGCGGCACCGTCGTGAGACCGTCATCGTCGTCGGAGGCGGCGTCCTTGTCGCCCCGGGCCTCGTCCTCGGAGGACTCGGTCGTGCCGAGCATCAGCCTGGGGGAGAGCAGATGCATGGGGCCGTCGTCGGCCCGGTCGGTGTGGTAGCTCTCCGGAGCGTCGCCGAAGTCCTCCGGCAACCGCGAGGTCGCCTGCACGGAGTTCCGCGCGGCCGAGGGCGGGACCGGTGGCGAGGAGGCCGTGGCGAGTGCGGGTCCGCCTTGCAGCAGCGCACCCAGCATCGTGACGGCCACGAGCGTCCGCCGTGGTGGCATCCCGGTTCCCCCTCCGCAGTGCGGTCCCGACAGGCCCGGGGGAGCCTCGTGGTCATTGGCGATCATCAGTCCGATACCCGGCGATCTTCGGGTTCACACCGATCTTGTGTCGGGCTCTAACATCAACGCGGGTTGTTCCTAGAATGGCGTGGTGGGAAGCGACATCGAGGCCATCGGCCTGCTGCAGGATCCGGTCCGGCGCAGGCTCTACGACTACGTGGCCGCGCAGGAACACGACGTCGGGCGGAACGAGGCGGCCGAGGCGGCGGGCGTCCAGCGCACGCTGGCCGCCTTCCATCTGGACCGGCTGGCCGAGGCCGGGCTGCTGGACGGCCCGCCAAGCTCTACCGCAGGGCGGTCGAGGAGTACGCCGTGTCGCTGCCGCCGCGCGACTATCGCACCGCCGCCGGACTGCTGGCCGAGGCCGCCGAGGAGGTCCGGGCGGACGGCGAGCTCGGCGCCGCCGCGCACCGCGACGGGGTGGCCGCCGGGCAGGCCGCCCGCGACCTGCCGTTGACCGATCTGCTGGCGGCGCGCGGCTACGAGCCGGTGGCCGGCGACGACGGGGCGATCAGGCTGCGCAACTGTCCCTTCCACCAGCTCGCCGAACAGTTCCCGCCGCTGGTCTGCGGCATGAACCTCGCGCTGCTGGAGGGGCTGCTGGAGGGCGCGGAGCAGGACTACCGGGCCCGGATGGCCGCGAAGCCCGGGTGGTGCTGCGTCGTCCTCGAGAATTCTAAAAACAATGAGGATTGACATAGAAGCATGCCGGATGATGTCGTGTCTCCCATGAGCGACTTCCACCTTGCGCAGTTCAACGTCGGCCGCTTCAAGTACCCGATCGACAGCCCGGAGATGGCCGAGTTCGTCGCCCGGCTCGACCCGATCAACGCACTGGCCGACGAGGCCCCCGGCTTCGTCTGGCGCTACACCGCCGAGGGCGCCAACGACGCCACGTCCATCCGCCCCTTTGCCGACGACGACCAGATCGCCATCAACTTCTCGGTCTGGCGCTCCCGCGAGGAACTCTGGGATTTCGTCTACCGCAGCGGCCATCTGGAGGTGCTGCGCCGCAGGCCCGAGTGGTTCACCCGGGTCACCGACTCCTACCTGGTGCTCTGGTGGATACCCGCCGGACACGAGCCGACCGTCCAGGAGGCCATGGAGCGGTTGGACACGCTGCGCGCGGACGGCCCCACCCCGGAGGCCTTCACCTTCCGGGCCCCCTTCGACGCTCCGGCGGCCCCGGTGCATTAAGTCCGTTATGGTGCCTGCGTGCGGGTGGTGGTGACGGGGGCGGCCGGGTTCATCGGCGGCCAGGTGGCGAGAGCACTGGCTGATGCGGGCCATGACGTGCTCGCTGTCGACCACCTGGCCCACTCCACCGCCCCGCGGGCCGCCCAGACCACCTGGACCGCCCTCGACCGGCATCCCGGCATCACGCTCATCGAAGCCGACCTCACCGTCGACGACCTGACCAAGCCCGCCGAGGCCGATGCCGTCGTACACCTCGCCGGCCGCCCCGGTGTCCGCACCTCCTTCGGCGCCGGCGCGGCGGCCACCGAGCGGGACAACGTCGAGGCCACCCGCCGCCTTCTGGCCGCCTGCACCGGACGCCCGCGCTTCGTCCTGGCCTCCAGCTCCTCGGTGTACGGATCGGCCCCGCGTCCCTCCCGCGAGACCGACGAACCGCGCCCGGCCAGCCCGTACGCGCGGAGCAAGGTTCGAGCCGAGCGGCTCGCGCTGAGCTCCGGGCTGCCGGTCACGGTGCTGCGCTACTTCTCCGTGTACGGCCCGGGCCAGCGCCCCGACATGGCCTTCCACCGCTTCATCGAGGCGGCCCGTGCGGGCAGCCCGCTCCCCGTGCTCGGCGCCGGACTGCAGTCCCGTGCCTTCACCTACGTCGGCGACGTGGTCGCGGCGACGGTACGCGCGGCCACCACCGACCTTCCGCCGGGGACCATCCTGAACATCGGCCACGACCGCCCCGAGCCGCTGGCCCATGCCATCGCCCTCCTGGGAGAGCTGATCGGCGTCCGGCAGCGCGTCGACCACCGTCCGCCCGCGCCGGGCGACACGCCCCGTACCTGGGCCGACCCCACCCGGGCCGAGGACCTGCTCGGCTGGCGTGCCACCACCCCGCTCGCCGCCGGCCTGGCGGCCCAGCTCGCCTGGCACCGCTCCGGCCGCCCCGCCGCACCGCTCATGTCGGCGTCCGAAGCCGAATCCGGCGGCGTGGCCGTGTCCGGGGGGAGCCGCCATGGCCGGTGACGGGCCGGGGACCGGGGTGCGGGCGGCCTATGTGGCCTTCGACCGGTTCCCCGGGACGAAGGGGTCGGCGGTGCACATCGGGCAGATGGCCGCCGAGCTGTTCGAGCGATTCGGCGGGCCGGGACCACAAGGCCTGCTGCTGGTGCTGGGCGGCGGCGAGCTCCCGCCGTACCAGCGGGAGGGCGGGGTCGAGATCGCCCGGTTCGAGGAGCGGATCCCGAACCTGATCGACCGGGTGGAGGCGTTCTCCGCCTGGGTGGCGCGGCATCTGGCCCCGCACCTGGAGACGCTGGAACTGTGTCACGTGCGGGATCCCTGGGGTGCGCTGCCGGTGCTCGCGGTCGAGGGGCGCCGGTACCGGGTGGTGTACGAGGCCAACGGGCTGCCCTCGATCGAGCTGCCGCACACGTGGCCACAGGCGGCGCCGCGGACGCTGGCGAAGATCCGCGAGCTGGAGCTGCGGTGTCTGGCGGCGGCCGACGCGGTCGTGGTGCCGTCGCGGGTGATCGGGCGGGCCGTCGAGGGGATGGGTGTGGAGGCCTCGCGGATCCGGCTGGTGGCCAACGGAGCGGACCTGCCCTCGCGGACCCCGGAGCGGCCGCCGGACGCGCCGGAGCGATACCTGGTCTACGTCGGGGCGCTGCAGCCCTGGCAGGGGCTCGATGTGCTGCTGCGGGCCTTCACCCGGCTGGCCGACCTGCCGGAGCTGCGGCTGGTGGTGTGCTCGTCGGTGCCGGAGCGAAGGTCCAGGGCGCTGCGACGGCTGGCCGATCGGCTCGGCGTGGGGGAGCGGGTCGAGTGGCGGCATCTGGTGCCGCATGACGACGTCGCCGGGTGGCTGGCCCATGCCGAGATCTCCGTCGCGCCGCTGACCGGTTGCGCACGGAACCTCGACCAGGGGTGCGCGCCGTTGAAGATCTTGGAGTCGATGGCCGCCGGCGTTCCCGTGGTCGCCTCCGACCTGCCCGCGGTTCGGGAGCTGATGAGCGACGGCGTCCACGGACGGCTGGTCGCGGCGGACCGGCCGGCCGAGCTGGCGCGGGCGCTGCGGATACTGCTGGAGTATCCGGAGGCGGCGCGGGCCATGGGGGAGCGCGGCCGGGAGCGGGTGCGCGACGGGCTGACCTGGGAGGCGTCCCGGGCCCGGCTACGCGAAGTCTACGATCTCGTGACCGCATAGCCCCTGGTTGGTAGGGTTCCGCCATGTTCTGGCGGAAGACCAAGGCGGCCATCGGCCGGTTCCATCCGCTGCATCAGGGCCTGGTCTTCGAGCGGACGCTGTCGGCGACCCTCCGCCCGGCCGACTGGGACAGCCTCATCGCGAGCCTCGCCCAGCACGAGGCGCAGGTGAAACGGCGCAAGTGGGCGCTGCCGCCGCGCGTGGTCACGACGCTGGTGCCGCTGATCCGGGTGCTCTCGGAGGACATGGCGCCCACCGGAACACTGGGGATCACCGCCGATCTGCGAGGTCCCGAGGCGCCGGGCAAGGCGGGCCCGCAGCGGCCGTTGCCGGTGCGACGACCGGTCCGATCCTGTGTCGAGTGGTACGCCATCGACCCCTGGCTGCGGGTCCGCGCGGAACTACGGGACGGCAGCGTGCTGGAACTCGCCGTCGTCGACCGGGTCCGCTACCGGAAGATCCACAAGGTCAACCCACGTGGGAAGCACAAGACCAAGACCAAGACGAAATCCGCGCAGCGGATCACCGCGTCCCGGGTGCTGGCCAAGGGCGCGTCGATCCGGCGGCCCGGGTCGCCGCCCCCGCCCTGGGTCGCGGTGAAGGTGCGGGGTACGGAAGCGGGCACCGGGGGACGTCCCGTGCTGCGATCGGCGGCCAAGATGCGCGATGTGCCGAAGGACCTCACCCAGGCGGAGCGGATCCTCACCGTGGCCACCGAACTTTTCAGGTGGACGCCGCCGGGCACGGCGAGGAGGTCCGCGTGAACCGCTGCATGGTGACGACCGGCTTCTTCGTGCTCGGCCGGTGCGGGCGCAACCCCGTGACGACCTGCGGCTCCTGCGGGCGGCCGGTCTGCGACCGGCACGTCATGCCCGACGGGCTGTGTGCCGAGTGCGCCACCGCCCGCGGGTACGGCGGCGGGGACCCGTACCATCCGTTCTGGGCCCGCGGCTACCGGCGCACCCACTATCAACGCAGCTCGCAGGCCTACGGCGACTCGTACTACTACTCGTCCTTCGACGACTACGACCGCGGGGCCTTCGATCCCGACGACGCCTACGACCCCGACTACGAGCCGTACGACGGGAACGGCTACGTGGACTCCTGATGCGGGTGCTGTGGCTGACCGAGCATTACCCGCCGAGCCGGGGCGGCATGGCCGAGTCCTGCGATCGCATCGTGCGCGGGCTGCGCGGCGCGGGCGTCGAACTCGACGTCGCACATCTGACGCTGCGCGCCCGGCCCTGGGAGGTCCGGCGGGAACACGGCGGCCGGCTGCTGACCGTGCCGCTGGAGGACAACCCCGAGCATGCGCTGCGCAGGCTCTGGACCGTGCTGGAATCGGAGTCGTACACCCATGTCGTCGCCTTCGGCGGCACCTACGCGCTGCTCGCCGCGCCTGTGCTGGCCGCCTGGCTCGACGCGCCGCTGGTCACGCTGCTGCGCGGCAACGACTTCGACACCGGCGTCTTCTCGCTGCGACGGCGTACCGCGTTGCTCGACGCGCTGCGTGCCTCCGCGCGGGTCTGCGTGGTGGCCAGGAAGCACAGGCCGCTGGTGTCGGCGCTGGTCCCGGGTGTGGCGGTCACCTGGGTGGCCAACGGCATCGACATCGCCAACTGGCAGATCCTGCCCTCCGAACGGGACCGGGCCCGAGCCTGGCGGACCGAGAACGTCGGGCCCGGCCGGCGCACCATCGGAGTGATCGGCCAGCTCAAGAACAAGAAGGGCGTCGGGCTGCTGCTGGAGGCCGTGGCGGGCTCGGGCCGAGCGGAGGACCTGCATCTGCTGCTGGTCGGGGAACTGGAGGAGCAGGTCGTCCAGTGGCTCGGCGAGCACGACCAGATCGCCTACACCCGGCTTCCGTTCCTCGACCGCTATGAGCTGCCCGCCGTCTACGCCTCGTGTGACCTGGTGGCGCTGCCGTCCTTCTACGACGGACTGCCCAACGTCGCGCTGGAGGCTGCGGCGCTCGGCGTGCCGCTGCTGGCCTCGGACGCGGGCGGGCTCGCCGACCTGGCCGACGACGAGATCGGCTTCACCTTCGCCGCCGGGGATCCGCACGGCTGCCGGGCCGCCGTCGACCGGGCCGCCCGGGCCACCGGCGAGCAGCTCGGCAAGCTCGGCGCGGCCGGCGCCGAACGGGTCCGCCGCGACTTCACCCCGGCCGCCGAGACCGCGGGCTACCTGGCCGTACTCCAGGATCTGCGGCAGTGATCGTCTGCTACGCCTGCGGCGAGGGACTCGGCCATCTCACCCGGCTCCGCGCCTACCTGCACACCATCGGGCACCACGAGCCGGTGACCGTCCTGACCGGCTCGGAGTTCGCCGCCGATCCCCGGGTGACCGGTCCGCACCTCGTCCGCCGCGTTCCGGAGGACGTGAATGGCCTGCTGCGTGCGGTAGGGGCCACGGAGTTCGTGGTCGACGCCTTCCCTGCGGGGCTGTACGGCGAGCTGGACGCCTCCGTCGTGCCCGACGGCCTGCGGGTGACCCATCTGGCGCGGCTGCTGCGCTGGCCGGAGTACGAGCCGCACCTGCCGGACGAGCCGCTGCGCTTCGACCGTACGTGGCTGGTCGAGCCGGTGGGGCACCTGCCCTACCTCGAGTCGGTCTCGGCGAGCGTCGAGCCGATCGAGCTCGTCGAGCCGCCCGCACCCCCGGCCGGCGGTCCCGGCGGATGGCTGGTCGTGCACGCCGGGCCGGACGAGGATATCCGCGAGCTGGTGGCGTACGCGCTGGACATGGCCGAACTGGAGGGGGTCCGGCCGACGATCACGCTCGTCGCGCCGCGGCGGCCCGCCGGGCTGGCGGTGCGGCATCTGGACGTCCATCCGGCCTGGCCGCTGTTCGCCGGGGCGGAACGGATCGTCACCGCCGCGGGCTGCAACGTCGTACGGCAGCTCGCGCCGTGGCGCTCGAAGCATCGCGTGATGCCCTTCCCCCGGCGGTTCGACGACCAGTACGCGCGGGCCGGGCGGATAAGGTGCGGACGGTGACCGAGATTCCCGCGCTGCTCGGCATGGCCTACCGGGGAGTGACCGACGAGGTGCAGGCCAGGCTGGCCGAGCAGGGGTACGGCGAT
>Ga0308173_10001074_pt1 | contig 13132 bp, 12 predicted proteins | sample PhyPR1_FD_203716 | JGI IMG/M metagenome (GOLD analysis project Ga0308173, IMG submission 203716) | Soil microbial communities from UC Gill Tract Community Farm, Albany, California, United States - DLSLS.P.R1 | ecosystem: Environmental > Terrestrial > Soil > Agricultural land | place: USA... | reverse complement strand
GCTCGGCATCTGTTACGGCATGCAGACGATGGCCGACCAGCTCGGCGGCAAGGTCGAACTCGGCAAGGTGCGCGAATTCGGCTATGCGGAAGTGCAGGCGCTGAACCACACGGGTTTTCTGGAAGGCATCGAAGACTTCAAGAGCGCCGAAGGCGAGGCGATGCTCAAGGTCTGGATGAGCCACGGCGACAAGGTCGCGGACCTGCCGGCCGGCTTCAAGCTGATGGCCTCGACGCCCGCGTGCCCGATCGCGGCAATGGCCGACGACGAGCGCCGCTTCTACGGCGTGCAATGGCACCCGGAAGTCACGCACACGGTGCAGGGCCGCGCGATGCTAGACCGCTTCGTGCTCGGACTGTGCGGCGCGAAGGCGGATTGGGAGATGGGCCATTACATCGACGAAGCCGTTGAGAAGATTCGCGCGCAAGTTGGTGGCGAACACGTGATTCTCGGTCTCTCCGGTGGCGTGGATTCGTCGGTAGCGGCGGCGCTCCTGCATCGCGCGATCGGCGATCAACTGACGTGCGTGTTCGTCGATCATGGACTTCTGCGCCAGGACGAAGCCGAGCAGGTGATGTCCACCTTCGCGGATCATCTGGGCGTGAAGGTCATTCACGTCGATGCGAGCGACGCGTTTCTTCGGAAGCTCGCTGGCGTGACCGATCCTGAAGCGAAGCGCAAGATCATCGGCGCGGAGTTCGTCGAAGTGTTCCATGCGGAGTCGGAGAAGCTGACCGACGCGAAGTGGCTCGCACAGGGCACGATCTATCCGGACGTGATCGAATCCGCGGGCAAGGGCAAGAAGGGCGCGCATACGATTAAGAGCCACCACAACGTCGGCGGCCTGCCCGAGACGTTGAATCTGAAGCTGCTTGAGCCGCTGCGCGAGCTGTTCAAGGACGAAGTGCGCGAACTGGGCGTGAAGCTAGGCTTGCCCCCCGCGATGGTGTATCGCCATCCATTCCCGGGCCCGGGCCTCGGCGTGCGCATTCTCGGCGAAGTGAAGCGCGAGTTCGCGGACCTGCTGCGCCGCGCGGATGCCATTTTCATCGAGTCGCTGCGCACCACCATCGACCCGGAAACGGGCAAGTCGTGGTACGACCTGACGAGTCAGGCGTTCGCGGTGTTCCTGCCGGTGAAGAGCGTGGGCGTGATGGGCGATGGGCGGACCTACGAATACGTCGTCGCGCTGCGTGCGGTGCAGACGATGGACTTCATGACGGCGCATTGGGCGCATCTGCCGCATGAACTGCTCGGCCATGTGTCGAACCGCATCATCAATGAGGTGCGGGGGATCAACCGGGTGGTGTATGACATTTCGGGGAAGCCACCCGCGACGATCGAGTGGGAGTGAACGTCCCCGCGCTGCATCCAAGAGCGAGTCGGGCATGAACATTCCCCGCGCTGACCGCGCAACCGACTCGCTCTTCTTCGCCTTATACCCGGACGCCGCGGCCACAGCACGTATCAACGACGAGGCCGGGCGGCTTCGCATCGAACACGGGCTAAAGACAAGGCCCATCCCCGCCGATCGCCTGCACATTACCCTGCATTACCTGGGCGCGTTCGCAGGCCTGCCTGCCGATATCATTGAGCAGGCACGCGCCGCGGCATCGTCCATTCACATGCCGCCGTTCGACGTCACGCTCGACCGCATCGAAACCTTTGTCACGCGACGCCCAAAGGGCCCTCTAGTGGTCGCCGGCAATCCGAATGAAGCCTGCTCCGCTTTCGTCGATGATCTCGGCCAGGCGCTTCGCTCTGTCGGCATCGTCATCAAATCTCGCTCGCGCTTCATTCCCCACGTGACCGTGCTCTACGACGAGCATCGCGTCGCGCCGCACGCCGTCGCGTCGATCACTTGGACGGTGCGCGAGTTCGTCCTCGTGCGCAGTCTGCTAGGGCGCTCCCGACATGAACCACTCGAGCGCTGGCCGCTTCCGGTATAGGAAGTCACCGATTCGGATTAAACTGTTTCGCGGATTTTTCGTCCGGGTTAAGGTTTAAGGGTTCGACATCGATCGATCCAGTAAAAATCGCCGCATGCATGGCCGCCTCGCCAGGATTCCGACTACATGACTCGATCCCGTTTGCTGCACATCACACGCGAAACGCATCACGTCCAGATCGACCTCGTCTACGCGACCGATCGCAATCTCACCGGCAAGCCCATCTACAACGCGCCGCACTGCCTGCTGCTCGACTCCGCCGAAACGGCGCTGCGCCGCGCCGTCGGCATTGCGCAGAGCTTTGGCACGACGCTCAAGATCTTCGACGCCTACCGTCCGCCACAAGCGCAACAAGTGCTGTGGGACTTTCTGCCCGATCCCACCTTCATCGCCGATCTCACTCGCGGCTCGAACCATAGCCGCGGCACGGCGGTGGATCTGACGCTCGTCGATGCCGACGGCATCGAGCTCGACATGGGGACGGGATTCGACGCGATGGTGCCCGAGTCCGCGCACTTCCATGCAGGCTTGCCGCAGCAAGTGCAGCGCAATCGCACGCTGTTGCTCGGCGTGATGCACGGCGCGGGCTTCACGCATATCGCGAGCGAATGGTGGCATTACGAATTGCCGGGCTCGCGCGAGCTTGCTCTGATCGACAACGAAGAAAGCGGCCCTCTGCGGCTCATGTGAACTGGCTCAAAGGACGACACGACTATGAATCTCGTTTCGCGAAAGGCATGGGCAACACTGGCGCTCGCGGCGGCGCTTGCTTCAGCACAGACAATGACCGTTCACGCTGCGACGCCCAAGGACATGTTCGTCATGGCGACGCTGCTCGACGAATTCACCACGCTCGATCCCGGTGAGATCTACGAACTGGTGCCGGAAGAATACGTCGCGAACACCTATGACCGGCTGGTGCGCGTGGATCTGAAGGACCCGTCGAAATTCAATGGCGATGTCGCGCAGTCGTGGACCGTCAGTCCCGATGGCCTCACGTTCACCTTCAGGATTCGCGCGGGCCTCAAGTTCCACTCGGGCAACCCGCTGACCGCCGACGACGTCGCGTGGTCCGTTCAGCGCACCGCGCTCCTCGACAAGGGCGCGGCGGCGGTGCTCGCCGGCATCGGCGTCACGAAGGCGAACGCGCTGCAAAACGTGAAGAAGATCGACGACACGACGGTGTCCATCACCACGGATCAACGCTACGCGCCGACTTTCGTGCTGAACGTGCTCGGCGCGTGGCCCGCGTCGGTGGTCGATCGCAAGCTCGCGGAATCGCATCAGAAGGGGAACGACTACGGCAACGAGTGGCTGAAGACGAACGAGGCCGGATCGGGCGCCTACAAGCTCGTGAAGTGGACCGCGAACGACAGCATCGTGCTGCAACGCTTCGACGGCTATCGCCTGCCGCTCGCAATGAAGCGCATCGTGCTGCGCCACGTGACCGAAGCCGCGAGCCAGCGTCTGATGATCCAGAATGGCGATATCGACGTGGCGCGCGACCTGAGTCCCGACGATCTCGACACGCTCTCGAAGAACGGCGTCATCAAGGCGACGGCCGTGCCGCAGGCGACGCTGATGTATCTCGGCCTCAACAACAAGAATCCGAATCTTGCCAGGCCCGAAGTCTGGGAAGCGATGAAATGGCTCGTCGATTATCAGGGCATCCAGAAGAACGTGATCCGCACCACGTACAAGGTTCACGAGACTTTCCTGCCCGAAGGTTTTCTCGGCGCGCTCAACGAAAACCCGTATCACCAGGATGTCGCGAAGGCCAAGGCGCTGCTCGCGAAGGCCGGGCTCGCGGACGGCTTCACCGTGAAGATGGACGTGCGCAACGACTATCCGTACAGCGAGATCGCGCAGGCGGTGCAGGCGAATCTCGCGCTCGCGAATATCAAGGTGCAGCTCGTGCCGAGCGACAACAAGCAGACGCTCGGCCGCTATCGCGCGCGGGCGCATGACATCTACATCGGCGAATGGTCGGCGGACTACATCGATCCGCACAGCAACGCGCAGGGCTTCGCGTGGAATCCGGACAACTCGGATGCCTCCAGCTACAAGATGCTTGCGTGGCGCAACGCGTGGAATATTCCCGAGCTCACGAAGGAAACCAACGCCGCGCTCGCGGAAAGCTCCACCGACAAACGCGCGCAGATGTACCAGAAGATGCAGCGCGACATGCTCGCGAAGTCGCCGTTCGTCATCATGTTCCAGAAGGTGTCGCAGGTGGCGGCGCGTCCAGGCGTGACCGGGCTGGAAGTCGGGCCGATCAACGACCTCGTGTCTTATCGCGACATCAGGAAACAGTGAGCCGATGACGCCGCAACCGACCGTGCTCGATCGCCTGCGGGTAGCGAATGCGCGGGGCGGAGTACGCCTCTCGCTGGCGCTCGTGCGCTGGATCGCGATGCTCGCCGTCACGTTCGCCGGCCTGCTCGCGATCACGTTCTTCATCGGCCGCAAGATTCCGATCGATCCCGTGCTCGCCATTCTCGGCGACCGCGCGTCCGCAAGCGCGTATGCGGCGGCGCGCGTGCGGCTCGGGCTCGACAAGCCGCTTGTCGATCAATTCCTGATCTACGCAAGCGACGTGCTGCGCGGCAATCTCGGCATGTCGCTATTGACGGCGAACCCGGTCATCGACGATATCCGGCGCGTCTTCCCCGCGACACTCGAACTCGCCACGCTCTCGACCTTCATCGGCGTGATGATCGGCGTGCCGCTCGGCGTGATCGCGGCGGTGCGGCATAACCGCGTCGTGGATCACGTCGCGCGCGTGATCGGCCTCGCGGGCAGCTCCGTGCCCGTGTTCTGGCTCGCGCTGATGGGTCTGCTACTGTTTTACGCGCGGCTGCATTGGGTGTCGGGGCCGGGCCGCATCGATCCGCTTTACGACGGCATGGTCGACACGCGCACCGGCAGCCTCTTGATCGATTCGCTGATCGCGCGCGAGTGGGACGTCTTCGCCAACGCGTTTTCGCATATCGCGCTGCCGGCGGGCGTGCTCGCGTTCTATTCGATCGCTTACCTTTCCCGCATGACGCGCTCGTTCATGCTCGAACAACTGAGCCAGGAGTACGTGACGACCGCGCGCGCGAAAGGGCTGTCCGAGCGCCGCGTGATCTGGCGGCATGCGTTCGGCAATATTGCGGTGCCGCTGCTGACCGTCATCGCGCTCGCGTACAGCTATCTGCTGGAAGGCTCCGTGCTGACGGAGATCGTGTTCGCGTGGCCGGGCATCGGCTCGTATCTGACGGGCGCGCTGCTCAACGCCGACATGAACGCGGTGCTCGGCAGCACGCTCGTGATCGGCGCGACGTTCATCGCGCTCAACCTGCTGACGGATGCGCTCTACCGCGTATTCGATCCGCGCGCCCGCTGACATGGAGGACGCCTTCGCATGCATTCGCCCGCCGAGCGCACACCGATGAAACCCGCGCGAGCGCACTGGCGGGCGTGGCTTGTCACCGACACGCCCGCGTCGCCGCGACAGGCCGCACTGGGCCGCGCGTACCGGCGCTGGCGGCGGTTCTCGTCGAACCCGCTCAGCATGCTCGGGCTCGCGATTCTCGTGCTGCTCGTGGTGGTGGCCGCAGTCGGGCCGCTCGTCGTGGCGCAAGATCCGCTGCGGCAAGTGCTCGCCGAACGCCTCACGCCGCCCAACGCCGCGCACTGGTTCGGCACCGACCAGTTGGGACGGGACATCCTGTCGAGGCTCGTGCATGGCTCGCGGCTCACGCTGAGCATTGCGATGCTCGTCGTCGTGCTCGTCGTGCCGTTGGGCCTCATGATCGGCACGGTGGCGGGCTATTGCGGCGGTTTCGTCGATACCGTGCTCATGCGCGTGACCGATGTCGCGCTCGCGTTTCCGAAGATCGTGCTCGCGCTCGCGTTCGCGGCGGCGCTCGGGCCGGGCGTGCTGAACGCGGTCATCGCCATATCCATCACGGCCTGGCCGCCGTACGCGCGGCTCGCGCGCGCAGAATCGCTGCGGCTCGCGCAGGCGGACTTCATCCACGCGGCGCGGCTTTCGGGCGCTTCGCACCTGCGGATTCTGCTGCGCTATATCGTGCCGCTGTGTTCGTCCTCGGTGATCGTGCGCGCGACGCTCGATATGGCCGGCATCATTCTCGCCGTCGCGGGTCTCGGTTTTCTCGGGCTGGGCGCGCAGCCGCCGAGCCCGGAATGGGGCTACATGGTCGCATCGGGCCGCAATGTGCTGCTCGACGCCTGGTGGGTCGCGACCATTCCCGGCCTCGCGATTCTCGCGGTGAGCCTTGCGTTCAACCTGCTCGGCGACGGTCTGCGCGATGTCTTCGACCCGCGTCACGGAGGCTGACATGAGCGACCGTACCGAAGCGCCGCTGTGCGAAATCGACGACCTTCGGATCGCCTTCGCGGGTCACGACGGCGCGCTTGCGCCTGCGGTGCGCGGCGTCGCGCTGACGGTGCGGCGCGGCGAGCGGCTCGGCATTGTCGGGGAATCGGGTTCCGGCAAATCGCTGACCGGGCGCGCGCTGCTCGGCCTCTTGCCGCCGGAAGCAAAGTGGTCCGCGAAGAGCTTGTGCTTCAATGGCCAGGATCTGCTCGCCATGACGCCGAGGCAGCGCAGACATCTCTGCGGCACGCAGATGAGCATGATCCTGCAAGACCCGAAATATTCACTCAATCCGGTGATGACGGTCGCGCAGCAGATGCGGGAGACCATCGCGCGGCAGGGCGAACGGCTCTCGAAGCGGGCGATGCGCGAGCGCATTGTCGAGGCGCTCGCGGCCGTGCATATCCGCGATCCCGAACGCGTGGCCGACGCCTATCCGCAGGAGTTATCCGGCGGCATGGGCCAGCGCGTGATGATCGCAATGATGGTGAGCGCCGGCCCGCAGCTCCTGATTGCCGACGAACCGACGAGCGCGCTCGATGTCCTCGTTTCGATGCAGGTGCTCACCGTGCTCGACGAGATGATCGAACGGCATCACACCGGGCTCGTGTTCATCAGTCACGATTTGCCGCTCGTCATGTCGTTCTGCGACCGCGTCGCGGTGATGTACGGCGGGCGCATCGTCGAGACATGCGCCGCGCGTGATCTCGCACAGGCGCGTCACCCGTACACGCGCGGGCTGCTCGCAGCCAATCCGCCGCTCGCGAATCCGCCGGAGGAGTTGCCGACCTTGGGGCGCGATGCGTCGTGGCTCACCGAATCTTTCGACGGAGCCGCGCGATGATCGAGATCGACCGCGCGCATATCCGCTTCCGGACGAAAACCGGCCACGTCGATGCCGTGCGCGATGTCTCGCTGCATGTGCACGACGGCGAAGTATTCGGGCTCGTCGGCGAGTCGGGCAGCGGCAAGTCGACGCTTCTGCGCGCGCTCGCGGGCCTCGTGCCGCTCGCGGACGGCGCAATGCGCATCGGCGGGCAGACTGCCGAGCGCCGGCCGCGGCGCGACGTGCAGATGGTCTTTCAGGACCCGTACGGCTCGCTGCATCCGCGCTTTACCGTCGACAGGACGTTGCGCGAACCCCTCGCCATCAACGGCATCGGCAATCAGGACGCGCGCATTCTCGATGCGCTCGCCGAAGTCGGCCTCGGCCCGGCGTTCCGCTTCCGTTATCCGCACCAGTTGTCGGGCGGACAGCGGCAGCGCGTGTCGATTGCGCGCGCGCTGATTGTCGAGCCGCGCGTGCTTCTGCTCGACGAACCCACTTCGGCGCTCGATGTATCCGTGCAGGCCGAAATTCTGAACTTGCTGCGGCGTCTGCATCGCGAACGCAAGCTCACGATGATCCTCGTGAGCCATAATCTCGCGGTCGTCGGCTTTCTATGCCAGCGCGTCGCGGTGATGCGCAACGGCCAAGTCGTCGAGCAACTCGGCGTCGAAGCGGTGAGGGCGCACGAGGTCGCGCACGAATACACGAAGCGGCTTCTGCTCGCAACGCAAGGCTATACGCGCGACACTGGCGCGATCGAGGCGCAGCGTTAGGCACGTTCGCCGGGCGTTCGCGAGGCGGTGTTGCGAAAGCCGCATCAGCGCGTCAGGACGCGACGACTCGAACGGCCGTGCGCGCGGCGAAGCGCGGCTGCGGCCGCTGATAGAATAGGAGCTGGATTGTCGAGACCCGCCGAACAACGCGCCAGCGTATCATTCCGGCTGCCTTCCGACTTAAAGCTAACCCAATGCCGATCGTGAAGACCGCTCCCTTTTTGGCGAAAGCCGGTCGTAATCCCCGATGAAATTGCTAGATGCTCTGGTCGAACAGCGGATCAATGAAGCCGTGGCTCGCGGCGAGTTAAACGACTTGCCGGGCGCAGGCGCACCGCTCAAACTCGACGACGATCTCCTCGTGCCCGAGGAAGTTCGCGTCGCCAATCGCATCCTCAAGAATGCGGGCTTCGTCCCGCCGGCCGTCGAACAGCTTCGCGCGCTGCGCGGGCTTCAGGACGAGCTCGACAAGGTCACGGACCCCGCCGCGCGCTGCCGCATCCAGGTGAAGATGCTCGCGCTCGACATGGCGCTCGAATCGCTGCGCGGCGGCGGCTGCGTGCCGCACGAGTACCGCCGCCGCATCGCGGAGAGACTGTCCGAGCGCGCCGCGGCGAGTGCGGACACCGAACTGAAGCCGTCTTGACGATGACCGAGCCGCCCGGCGCTTTCCCCGATCCTTCCGGGACCGCCGATCCGGCCAGCGAGCGCGATCGCCGCTTCATGGCGCTCGCGCAAGTTGCCGCCGGCGAAGCGCGCCGCGCGGGAGAAGTACCGGTGGGCGCGGTGGTCGTACTGGGCGACGAAGTCATCGCCACCGGATTCAATCATCCGATTCGCGGCCACGATCCCTCCGCGCACGCCGAAATGGCCGCGTTGCGCGCGGCGGCCCGGGCGCTCGAAAACTACCGGCTGCCCGGCTGCGAACTGTACGTGACGCTGGAGCCGTGCCTCATGTGCGCGGGCGCGATCATGCATGCGCGCATCGCGCGAGTCGTGTATGGCGCCGCCGATCCGAAAACGGGCGCGTGCGGCAGCGTCGTCGACATGTTCGCCAACGAGCGGCTGAATCATCACACGGCCGTGACGGGCGGCGTGCTCGCCGAGGAGTGCGGCCATGCGCTCAAGAACTTCTTTGCGGAGCGCCGCCGCCTGGCGCGAGAAGAGCGCGCCGCACGCGAAGCGCGCCAGGCGCAGAATTCCGCCGATTTCCTCACCAGAACGAACTGAACATCGTGAAATCACGCACCATCGACCTCGTCGCGCCTTCCGGTTATCCGCATGACCCCGCAGCCGTGGAGCGAGGCATCGGGCGATTGCGAGCGCAGGGCCATCGTCTGGAAAATCTCGATGCGACGCGGCGGCGCTATCAGCGCTTCGGCGGCACCGATAGCGAGCGCGCCGCCGACCTGAACCGTCTCGCCGACCCGTCGCGGCGGCTGCCGGACATCGTTCTCGCGGTGCGCGGCGGCTACGGCGCATCGCGGATCCTGCACGGCCTCGATTACGACGGCTTGCGGCGCTTGGCCGATCAGCCGGTCGCGCTCGTCGGCCATAGCGACTTCACGGCGATTCAATGCGCGCTCTACGCGCGAGCGGCCGTCAAGAGCTTCGGCGGGCCGATGTTCGCGGGAGATTTCGGCGCGGAGCACGTCAGCGCCTTCACCATGCACAACTTCTGGCAGGCCGTCTCGCAGCCGAGTTTCACCGTGACGAGCCACGCGCCGCAGCGTCAATCGGTGGACGTGACCGGCATGCTGTGGGGCGGCAATCTCGCGATACTGGCCGCGCTCGTCGGCACGCCGTATATGCCGCCGGTCGAGGGCGGCGTTCTGTTCATCGAAGATGTGAACGAGCATCCGTTTCGCATTGAACGGATGATTTATCAGCTTCATCAGGCAGGCGTGCTCGGGCGGCAACAGGCGGTCCTGATGGGCGAGTTCTCGGGCGGGCGCTTGTCGGACTATGACAACGGCTATTCGCTCGAAGCGATGATCGAACAGATGAGGGCGGCCACGGGCGTGCCGTTCGTGACCGGTCTGCAGTTCGGACACGTTGAGAATCTGCTGACGCTGCCTTTTGGTGCGACTGCGCACCTCGTTGCGAATGAACACGGTTTCAGGCTCGCGATGTCGGACTATCCGCATCTGCGTTGAGTTTCCGGGAGGGGCGCTCTTCAGAAGCGCCTTTATATTCCGCTACGCGCGCAACTAACGGTCTTTTTTATTTGCACCTTAATCCTGCGATGCACCATCATCGAACAGTCGATTGTCGACAAATGGTGCGGTCAATGCTGACAAAGAGTGCGGGAATCGGCGTAGATCCCCGGCAGGAGAGGCCGCGAGGCCGGCGACAATCCAGCAAACCCGTCACTGCGGACGAATTTTAAATTTGAATTGTTGACAATCTTTATGTCGATTCTAAGATGGTCAACATGCAAGCGAGCACATCATGTCCGACCGTAAATCGAGTGCCTCAGTGAGCGCAGTTGCAGGAGCCAGCGCCGAGTCGATCGCCGAGAGTATTCGCGCCGCGATCCTCGAGCATCGGCTAGCACCGGGCGCGAAGCTGACGGAAGCGCAGTTATGCGAAGTATTCGATGTCAAGCGCGGCCCCGTCCGGCAGGCGCTCGCACAGTTATCGAACGAACGGCTTGTCGATCTCGAGCCGAATCGCGGAGCGTTCGTCGCCAGTCCGTCGCTGCAGGAAGTGCATGAAGTGTTCGAGATGCGCCGGATTATCGAGTTGGCGGTCGTCGAGCGAATCTGCAAGGGACACGGCACGCGCCGGTTGAAGTCGATCAGTGCGACCATCGGGCGCGAAAAGCGGGCTTTCGAAAGCCACGACTTCTCCGCGTGGATTCGTCTGTCGGGCGAGTTCCACACCGAGCTCGCGTCGCTCACCGGCAATACGGTGCTGTGCGATTGCCTGTCGGGACTCGTCGCGCGTTCGACGCTGATCTCGGCGCTGTATGAATCGCTCGGCAAGAGTTCGTGCTCGTTCGAAGATCACGAGGCAATCCTCGCCGCCCTCGATGCCGGCGATGCGGCAGGCGCCGCGGATTTGATGGCGCAACATCTGCGCGATGTCGAATTGAAGATGCTCGAACGGCCCGCACGCGGCGCCGTCGACCTGAAGGAAGTGTTTGCACGGCCCGGCGAGCGAGCGAAATCGCTCGGCGCGTAGGGAGCCATAGCAGGACCAAAAACATCAGGAGACCGTGCCCGCGCCCACGCGCCGGCGCGTGGACAGACGCACGCGCGAAAAGACCGCAGCATGCGCGCGCACTGAACGAAAACGCTCACGAGAGAGCGAGCAATGAAAACCGCCTGGTGGCGGGCGAAAAGGGCACGGGCCCGTTCGCTCTACGCATCACGCCGCGGGCGTTGGAGCAAATCCGAAGAATACCGCGAGAGCGCCGGGCTGAAACCCGTGCTGGCGAAGGTATCCGATCGACGCTTGTCATCCCGAGCATTTGCCGCTTTTTCATTACGCAAGCCGCCCATCGAAGGAGAGGTCATGGCCCAGTTCAGTGCAACGTCCGACAGCTCAGCCCTGCCGCCGTATGAGAACCAGTACGAAGGACAGTTCCCCGAGCATCAAACCGGCGTGCCCGCCGGCTATAGCGATCGTCTGTATAACGAAGATCTTGCGCCGCTGAAGAACCAGACGTGGGGCGCGTACAACATCTTCGCGTTCTGGATGTCGGACGTGCATAGCGTCGGCGGCTATGTTTTTGCGGGGAGTCTCTTTGCGCTCGGGCTGACGAGCTGGCAAGTGCTTGTATCGCTGCTAATCGGCATCGGGCTCGTGAATGTGCTGTGCAATCTCATCGCGAAGCCGAGCCAGGTGGCGGGCGTGCCGTATCCGGTCGCGTGCCGCGCGACGTTCGGCGTGCTCGGTGCGAACATTCCCGCAGTGATTCGCGGGCTGATCGCGGTGGCGTGGTATGGCATCCAGACCTATCTGGCGTCGAGCGCGCTCGTCATCGTCGTGCTCAAGTTCGTACCGTCGCTGATGCCTTACGCGGACGTGCATCGCCACGGCTTCGTCGGGCTGTCCACCATCGGCTGGGCCGGCTTCATGCTGCTCTGGGTCCTGCAGGCGGTCGTGTTCTGGCGCGGCATGGAGATGATCAAGAAGTTCATCGACTTCGCCGGCCCCGCTGTCTATGTCGTGATGTTCATTCTCGCCGGCTACATGGTCTGGCGCGCGGGCATCGGCAATATCGGGTTGAATCTCGGCGGCGTGAAATATCACGGCATGGAAGTGGTGCCGGTGATGATTACCGCCATCTCGCTCGTCGTCTCGTACTTTTCGGGACCGATGCTCAATTTCGGTGACTTCTCGCGCTACTGCAAGAGCTTTCGCAGCGTGAAGCGCGGCAACTTCTGGGGCCTTCCGGTCAACTTCCTGGCGTTTTCGCTCGTGACCGTCATCACGACCGCCGCGACTTTGCCGGTGTTCGGTCAACTGATTACCGATCCGGTCGAGACCGTGGGCCGCATCGATTACCCGATCGCGGTGATTCTCGGCGCGCTGACCTTCACGATCGCGACCATCGGCATCAATATCGTGGCGAATTTCGTGTCGCCGGCCTTCGACTTCTCGAACGTCGCCCCGCGTTTCATCAGCTGGCGCATGGGCGGGATGATGGCCGCCACCGCGTCGATCTTCATCACGCCGTGGAATCTCTTCAACAATCCGGGCGTGATTCACTACACGCTGGACATTCTCGGCAGCTTTATCGGGCCGTTGTATGGCGTGCTGATCGTTGACTTCTATCTGATGAAGCGCGGCAAGCTCGCGGTCCACGATCTCTACACCACGTCCGAGACCGGCAGATACTGGTACACGAAGGGCGTGAACCGCCGCGCAGTGATGGCGCTCCTGCCCGCCGCGGTCATCGCGATTCTCTGCGTGATGCTGCCGTCGCTCGAAGGCGCCGCGAATTTCTCGTGGTTCATCGGCGCGGGGCTCGGTGCGCTGTTTTACGGAGCGCTGGCCGATCGCAAGCACGCAGCGTGAGCGGGAAGAACCTGAGAGCACGATGAATACACTCGCCGCGAAGGCGCTCGACGAAGCGGCGCGGCGAATCGAATGAGCGGTCGAAAGGAGACAGCAATGCGCATCAAACTCATCAACCCGAACACCACGCAACGCATGACCGATTCGATGGCCCGCTGCGCACGCGAAG
>Ga0308173_10001073_pt1 | contig 13135 bp, 10 predicted proteins | sample PhyPR1_FD_203716 | JGI IMG/M metagenome (GOLD analysis project Ga0308173, IMG submission 203716) | Soil microbial communities from UC Gill Tract Community Farm, Albany, California, United States - DLSLS.P.R1 | ecosystem: Environmental > Terrestrial > Soil > Agricultural land | place: USA... | reverse complement strand
CATAAAGACGTCCTGGGGATCTCTTCCGGATTGGTCTCCGACAGGCGAATGGATTACATTTCAGGATAAGAGTGGTTGGAACTTGGTATCGAGCGACGGGAAAACGATCAAGCCACTCGGCAAGATTTCGACTCAGTATCTTGCGTTCTCAAAGAATGGAAAAGAACTGTACGGCATCCGCGAGGAGCACGGCAAGGTCACACTTTTCTCCCTGGATATTGCTACGCAGAAGGTGAAAGATATCCGCGAACTCGGGCTGGATTACGCACCCGCGTCCGACTACGGTCCTGGAATCCGCTTCAGTGTCGCTCCGGACGGAAAGAGCATCGCCTACAGCGTGGCCGACATGAGATCCAGTCTCTGGCTGCTGGAGGGCTTCAGACAGCCGAGCCCATGGGAGCAACTGTTCGGGCCGCGGAATCCGTTTGTTAGCGATTTGCGTTAGCCCGGAGGATGCAGCTCGCCTGACCGTCAGTGCCCTTCCGCTTCTAAAAACCGTTCCGCCTCTATAGCGGCCATGCAACCCGCGCCGACCGCGGTGATCGCCTGGCGGTAAATGCGGTCCTGCACATCGCCCGCGTGGAAGACACCCGAAACATTCGTGCGCGTGCCGCCATGCGAAATGATGTACCCGTCCGCATCCAGATCAAGCTGCCCGCCGAAGGGTTTGGTATTGGGGATGTGGCCGATCGCGACAAAAAAGGCCGTCCACCTCGCGGTCGTAAACCAGCCGGTAGAGCGCCGGATATAAGGACCCCTGCGGGATGTCGAGCGCCTCTCCCGAAATCTGCTTAATGCGAAGCAGCACGCCATATCCGTGCAGGGGCTTCAAGGAGACGGCTTTGAGGATCAGCATGTCGAGCGTGCCGGGCAACAGGTCTGCGCTTTTGTCCAAGGTGGGTGGCCTCCTAGCCTTACTAGGCGTATAGCCGAAGCAGTCGTGCGCTGCTATATCTTCTCGTATGATGCAAGGTAACTATTACGAACCTCGACTGGAGAACCGCAGTGACGAGAGATGAGGCGTGGGCTCTTGCCAACGATTGGGTTGCGGCTTGGAACGCTCATGATTTGGATTCGATCATGAGCCATTACGAGGACGCAGTCGAGTTGACCTCGCCGGTTGCCGCCCAATTGTTAGGTACTGCCGGCGGTAAGGTGGCCGGAAAGGCAGAGTTAAGAGCTTACTTTCAGCGAGGGCTAGAGGCCTATCCGGAACTCCGGTTCCAGCTTGAGGATGTGCTCTGGGGCGTAAACAGTCTGGTGCTCTACTATACGAATCAAAAAGATACGCATTCCGCAGAATTCATGGAGATGTCAGCGAATGGAAAAGCAGCACGCGTCGTAGCTCACTACAGTGCTTAACAGAGGACGGCGTAGGCAGGCTTAGGAAAGAGCACAAAAGACGCTTGCTAAGAAGCCGTAAAAAGATCAACGGGACAGACAGCCGCGCCGGGTCGAGCGATTGCGTTTTCAGGCATTTGGCGCACGGCGCTTAAGTCAGTCCCGGATTTTTTCACGGCTTCTAAGCAAGCGGTTCTGTAAGGTTTGTCCGCCTTTGCGGTAAACCTGGTAGTCTGTCAGATCAAGTTGAGACTACCGCACTTATCCCGACTCCGCTCGTGTCGAACTTTGTCTAGAGCCGTTCTGCGACGCAACGCAAAGCTGAATAAGGGCCCGCGGGTTGCCTTCGGCCAACCCGCCCCACAGATCCGCAACAAGTTTTTTTCGAGCCTGCTAATCTTCCGTCTCCGAGCCTCCCGCTCTCTCTGTTCGCCTTTCGTACCAGTTCATAACCGGCGTAACGCTGATTCCATGAGCGAGGACGGAAGCGACGATCACGGTGAAGGTAAGCTGCGCGTTTCGAGCTGCTATGTCGCGGGGTAGTCCATGCGCGATTGCGAAAGACAGGTAGAATACGGAGCCGATGCCGCGGACTCCGAACCAGCTCATGAGGCGGCGCTCCAGGCCACGAACCTGAGTGCCAAGCAGTCCAATTTCGACCGAAATCGGCCGGATGACCAGAAACAGCAGAAGCACGAACCACAAGTGCGAAGCGGACAGCGTGCCGTTCCAGAGCATGGAGCCAACCAGGACAACCACTACGAGTTCGCCCACGTTCTCCAGATGCTGGTTGAAGTGCAGAAGCGTTTGCGCCATATAGACCGGCGCTGTTTCCGGATTGGTAGCCGCTTCTGTTCGCCAACCCGGCGCGAAACCAATGCTGGCAGCGGCCTGGCCGGGAAACTCTTTTCCGGTCTCGTTGCGCTCTTCGCGCCGCAGGGCCACACCCGCCGCAAAGACAGCCAGAAATCCGTTCGCGGCGCATAACTCGGCGCAACCGTAGGACAACGCAATCAGGCCCAACGCAAGAAAATCGTCCAGGCCGACGGCCTCGCGATGCTCCCGGCGCAAATGTAAAACCAGCCGCGCTACTACGTAGCCGAGCAGCATCCCGATTGCCAGGCCGCCCGCCGTTTTCCAGATCAGGTCCAGGAACACCCATCTCATGGCATGAGGCCCGATGTCATGCAGTCCAAGCAGGCCAAGGCCCAGCAGGACAACCGGCATCGCCGTGCCATCGTTAAGACCTGCCTCTCCGGTGAGGCCGAAGCGAAGCGGATTGTACGAGAACGGCTGCTCCACCTGAACATCGGCCGCCAATACGGGATCGGTAGGCGCGAGGATTCCACCGAGAACGATTGCGGCGCCCACCGGCAGATGAAGCAGCAGAACGCCGATTATTGCAATGGCTGTTACGGTAACGGCCATGGAGAGGAACGCCAAGCGGAATGGCACAAGCCAGCGCCCGTCCCGCGGTGGTACTCGCAGCTTCAGGCCGGCTCCGAAGAGCGATATGATGATGGCGATTTCAGTGATAGCTTCGATAAGGTGCGCGCTGTCAAACGGAGAAACTGTGATCAGCGCTAAGCCATGCGGTCCGATTGCCAGGCCGATGCCGACATAAATAATAGCCGTCGAGAGCGGGAGCCGGCGTACAAAGGACCCGGTTAGGGCCATTCCCAACAAAACGAGACCTACAAGAAGGAACCATAGATGCATGGCAAGAGTTTCGAAATCGTGCTCTGCCCTTAGACTCACCAGAGAGGGGTCACGCACCGCGCAATAACCCCAGGCGATAACCTAATTGTTTGGCCGCCAGGCGGCTGTTATCCGGCGAAGGCGATCAAACCCAGGCTATGACAATATCCATCGGAGCAGATCACGCAGGCTACGAAATGAAACAACAGTTGATGGAGTTCATGCGGAAGCTCGGTCACACTGTGCATGATGTGGGGACATTCGAACCCGGCAAGCCCGACGACTATCCGGATTACGCGATTCTGGTTGCGGAAGAGGTCCGCTCCGGGAAAGCCGAACGGGGTCTGCTGGTTTGCGGCAGTGGCGTGGGGGTTTCGGTTGCGGCGAATAAGTTCAAGGGTATCCGCGCCGGCTTGTGCCACGATCATTATTCCGCGCATCAGGGCGTGGAACACGATAACATGAACGTCCTGGTGTTGGGATCCCGCATTATCGGGCCCATGATGGCGCAGGATGTAACCGAAGCATTTTTGAAGGCGACATTCAGCGGCGAAGAACGCCACGTCCGCCGACTGAATAAGATAAAAGGAATCGAGGAACATGAGCTCTGCTAATGCGCCGGGTGCAGTAGGCCTGGAAAGTTATTCGTATTCGCTTCCGGCCGATCTGGAGAAGGCCATTGGGGAGGCCCGGAAGAAGTGGGACGAATCCGGCAACACCGAGCGCCTATGGAAGAAAGACGCATCGCTGTGGACCAACACCGACGAGAGCAAATGGCTCGGCTGGCTGGACATTGTGGGCCAGGAACTCGGCAGTGTCTCGCGTTTCAAAGCGCTGCAGGCGGAGATCCGCGAGGATGGCTTCAGGCACGTGGTGCTGCTGGGCATGGGCGGTTCCAGCCTCTGCCCCGAAGTATTCAGCAAAACATTCGGACAGCAACCGGACTCGCCGGAACTGTTGGTGCTGGACTCCACGGACCCTTTGCAGATCAGGGCGCTTCGGCAGCGCATTGATCCGGCGCGTACGCTGTTCTGCGTTTCGAGCAAGTCCGGGACAACGCTCGAGCCGAACATTTACATGCAGTACTTCTACGCCGAGACGAAAAAGCTGGTGGGAGATCGAGCGGGACATCATTTCATCGCCGTGACTGATCCCGGCTCCAAGCTGGAGGGAGTTTCAAAGCAGTTGGGATTCCGCGGCCTCTTTCATGGCGTTCCCAGCATCGGCGGCCGTTATTCAGCGCTTTCCGATTTCGGACTGATTCCTCATTCTGCGATGGGGCTGGATACGGAGAGGTTACTGAGGCACACAGCCGCGATGGTGGAGGCGTGCAAGACTCCGAACGCGGCAAAGAATCCGGGTGTTGCGCTAGGCCTATTTCTGGGAACGGCGGCGGTGAAGTTCCGGCGCGACAAGGTTACGCTGATTTGCTCCCGGTCCGTTTGCGATCTGGGCGCGTGGCTGGAGCAATTGCTGGCGGAATCCACGGGCAAGCAAGGAAAAGGCTTGATCCCGGTTGACCGCGAGCCCTTGTTCGATCCTGACCAATATGGAAAGGACCGCGTGTTCGCGTACATTACTTACGCGGGCGATACCGATACGGAAAAGGAGAACGCCGTAGGCAAGCTGGAGAAGGCAGGCGCGCCGGTAGTCAGAATTGTGCTGAACGACCTTTACGACATCGGGCAAACCTTCTTTCAATGGGAGATTGCTACCGCAGTTGCCGGCGCGGTTATCGGGATCAACGCTTTCAACCAGCCGGATGTTGAGGCGAGTAAAATTGCCACGCGCGACCTCACGTCGGAGTTCGAGAAGACGGGTTCGCTGCCATCCGAAGAACCGATTCTGGACCAGGACGGGATCAAGCTCTTCACGGACAAAGCGAATGCGGAGGCATTGGTCAATGGCGGGACCACACTCGGCGCGGTAATTCGACGGCACGTTGACCGGATCAAACCCGGGGATTACTTCGGACTGCTGGCATACATTCCGATGTTTCCGGAGTACGAAGCCACGCTGGAGAAGATTCGAAAAGAAATTGTGGAATCGAAGCAGGTGGCCACCGTTCTCGGCTTTGGGCCGAGATTCCTGCACAGCACGGGTCAAGCCTACAAAGGGGGCCCGAACTCCGGCGTGTTCTTGCAAATTACCTGTGAGGAATCGGAAGATCTGCAGGTTCCGGACCAGAAATATACGTTCGGAGTTGTGAAAGCGGCGCAGGCGCGCGGCGATTTCCAGGTCCTGGCAGAGCGACGCCGGCGTGCGCTGAGAGTCCATCTTGGGAAGGATCTGGCGAAGGGATTGGATCAGCTTGCCGATCTGATCTGCGCGGCGCTGGCCCATTAGAGCGAGCCGCGATCGTCAGAGGCCGCTTGCTGACGCGCGCGGTTCCGAAAGTTGTGTCCGGGTTTGCAGGCGGCTACAGAACCAGACGCTTGCTGGCGCGCGCGGTTCAGTGCTGCCAACCACTTGCACTGGACCACGACCGATCCCGGCCAATTCGCTCGATCACGCTCTCATAGGCATCTAGCGCATTTCGAAAGAAGTGATCCTCGGCAGGGACCCAATCGAGGTGCTTCGGTTCGGGGAGCGTGTTGAAGAAATCCGTCAGATCCGCGGCGGGCCCGAATTCGTCGTTCGTGCTCTGGACAAAATATTTCGGCACATGTACGTGATACACGAACTCGCGGTCGGCGACGCGGGTGGGGAATCCGGCGGCAATCACCCGGTCGATTGCGCTTTCCTGTGAAGCGAGCCTGAGCGCGATTCTCGATCCGAAAGAGAAGCCGGCCATGATCACGCGCAGTTCGGGATATCTCCGTTGAATTTCGCGGAGGGCGGCCCGCGCATCTTCTGTCTCGCCTACGCCGCCGTCGTACGCGCCCTCGCTGAGATTCACGCCGCGATAGTTGAAGCGCAGAACGACGCAGCCAGTCTTCCGCAGCCCGCGAGCCAAGCGGTAAACAACTTTGTTGTGCATGGTCCCGCCATGCTGCGGATGGGGATGGCAAACCACGGCGGCTTCCACCGGAGTTTCGTGCTCCGGTTCTTCCAGTAATGCCTCCAGGCGGCCCGCGGGACCTTCGAGCGAGAGCGTCTCAATACGCCGCGGCATCAGTTCGAGCGGTAGTTGGTGAACTGCATGTCGATGCCGAAGTCCTTGCCCTTGAGAAGCGCGATGACCTGCTGGAGCGTGTCCCGGTCCTTCCCGCTCACGCGGACCACGTCGCCTTGAATGCTGGCCTGCACCTTCAGCTTGCTGTCCTTGATCGTTTTGACGATATCTTTCGCCTTCTCGCCCGAAATGCCTTGCTGCAGCGTAATCTCCTGGCGCACGCTGTTGTGAGAAGCAGGGGTGACGGTTCCGTATTCCAGCCCTTTCAGCGGAACGTTTCGCTTCACGAGTTTCTGGCCCAGAATTTCGGTCACGGCCTTCAGCTTGAATTCGTCCGAACTGGCGAGCAGGATTTTGTTGTCTTTTTCGTTCAGCTCGACAGACGATTTGCTGTCCTTGAGGTCGTAGCGGGTTTGCACTTCCTTGGAGGTCTGCTGCACCGCGTTTAGAACTTCGTTCAGGTCGATCTTGGAGACGATATCGAAAGTATTTTCAGGCATGCGTCACTTCTATGGTAATGGGACGACGCCAATCGAACCGGCATCGAAACGGCCATTTTAGTGTCCGATAGCGGGATTTTGCCAACTTTTTCTGAATTGATTCGTATTCTGTCCTGAGGACACGTGTGCACGAACTACTGCAAGATATTCGATATGCCTTCCGGATGCTGCGGAAGAACCCAGGGTTCACTTCGATCGCGGTGCTGACATTAGCGATTGGAATCGGCGCCAACACAGCGATTTTCAGTTTTGTAAATGGCGTTCTTCTGAAACCGCTGCCGTATGCGAATGCCGACCGGATTATGCGCGTGCTGGAGAAGCCGCCGGGCGACCCTGATGCCCGGAACGGAATTTCCACTCTCAACTTCCTGGACTGGCAACGGCAGAACACGGTGTTCCAGTATATGGCGGCACGGACGGGCGGTTCGGTCACGCTCACCGGGGTCAGCAATCCGGTTGAATTGCGCGGCGCAAGGATGTCGGCGCACGGCTTTGACATTCTCGGTGTCCGGGCGGCAATCGGCCGTACGTTCGCTGCCGATGAAGATCAGCCCGGCAAAAGTAGAGTGGCCGTTCTAAGCCACTCGCTATGGGAAACGCAGTTCGGCTCGGACCCGCACATTATTGGCCGCATTATCCGGCTTGATGGAGAACCCAACGTGGTGATCGGAGTGCTTCCCGAGGGGAGCGCGTTCGATCGTTCGTATGCACAGATTTTTCGGCCACTGGTATTCGAGCCGCAAAACATGACACGTAATTTTCACTGGTTCGGAGCAATCGCGCTGCTGAAACCCGGGGTCAGCCTGGAACGGGCGCGGGCCCAGATGAACGCTATCGGCGCGCGAATCGCGCATGATTATCCCGATTCAAACAAAGGCTGGGGCGTGGCCGTTGATCCGCTATCGGACGTTATCGTCGGCAAACAGTTGCGTAAATCGCTTTATGTGCTTCTGGCTGCTGTTGGAATGGTATTGCTGATCGGTTGCGCCAATCTCGCCAACCTCACCCTGACGCGAAGCACGGCGAGAGAGCGCGAAGTCGCGATTCGTGCGTCGGTAGGAGCAGGACGCTGGCGTCTGGCGCGGCAATTCCTGACTGAAAACGTACTGCTGTCCGTTATCGGCGGAATCGCAGGCGTTGCGCTAGGTTATGTCCTCATGGCAGCACTGAAGGCAGCGGTTCCGCCATTTTCACTGCCTGCCGAAGCCGAGATTAGGCTGGACTGGCGGGTTCTGTTGTTTGCGGCCGGGATCTCACTGTTCACCGGATTGATTTTTGGGCTGGCGCCCGCGGTTCATGTTACGCGCTCCGATCTCGCGAACAGCATGAAAGAAGGCGGGCGCGGGTCGGGCACCGGAGCAGGCAAACAACGGCTGCGGTCGGGATTAGTAGTAACAGAGGTTGCGCTTGCATTTCTACTGCTCGTCGGATCGGGTTTGCTGATACGAAGCTTTTTTGAAATGCAGAACGTGGACACCGGATTCAATGCCGAGAATGTGATCACCGCCGGCCTTCCCATCTCCGACAAGCGGTTTCCGAATCCTGACAATCTAAATGCCTATCTGCGGCAGATCGTATCGAACGTGCGGATCATCCCGGGAGTTCGCGATGTGGCGCTCACCTCTGCACTGCCGATGGAAGGCTGGGGTTACGGCATGCCATTTCAGATTGCCGGCAAGCCAATGGTCGATCGCGCCAATCGCAAAGCGTGCTTCTTTAAAATGGTGAGCCCGTCGTATTTCACAGCCCTGGAGATGACGCTAAAGAAGGGGCGAGGGCTGAGCGAGCGCGATGTCAAAGGGGCTCCGCCCGTTACCGTCATCAATGAAACCATGGCTCGAAAGTACTTTCCGCATGAGGACCCGATTGGCAAGCGTATTCTGATTCAGCAGATTGTGCCCGGTAAAACCGAACTGGGGCCGGAGATCGCCTGGGAGGTGGTCGGGATCGTAAAAGACGAGAAAGTCGGGAATTTGGACGACAAGAAGGACGACAATCCAGGCGTGTATGTAAGCAATGAACAGAGCCCGGTGTTTTTTCAATCGCTGGTTGTGCGCGCCGCGATGGACCCGCGCGTTCTTCAACAGAGCATCACGAAGGCTGTTCATCAAGTGAACAAAGACCAGGCGTTAAGCGATATCAAAACGCTCGAACAGATCAAAACGGAGTCTGTGGCCAGCAACCGGCTAAACTCCATCATGCTCGGCGGATTCGCCACTGTCGCGCTGCTGCTTTCGGCAATCGGAATTTATGGCGTGATTTCATATTCGGTGGTGCAGCGGACACATGAGATCGGGATTCGAGCGGCTCTTGGCGCGAGTTCAATGGATGTCGTGAAAATGATTTTGAAAGTTGGCGTCGTTATGGCGGGCGCCGGATTGGCGCTTGGTTTTCTAGGCGCCTTAGCGCTAACACGGCTTCTTGCAACCTTATTGTTCGGAGTCGGCGCACGGGATCCGACAACAATAGTTGGCGTTGCCGTAATTCTGGCGGTGGTTGCGCTGCTTGCGAGCTATCTGCCGGCGCGCCGTGCGGCGAAAGTCGATCCGATGATTTGCTTGCGCTATGAGTGAGTGATTCTTCCCTTGAACTTCGACAGGAAATGCTGTATGCTGTTCCTGTCGAAGAGAAAGGGAAGCTGCTTGAGCGAAGATGCGCGTATCGAGCTGCCGCAGGGCACGCTCGACCTTTTGATCCTGAAGACCGTTGCCCTGGAGCCTCTGCACGGCTGGGGGATTTCAGAGCGCCTTCAGCAGATCTCGAATGATGTGGTGCAAGTCCAACAAGGATCTCTGTATCCTGCTCTGCACCGGCTGGAGCGCCGCGGATGGCTTCGCCCGAAATGGGCCACTACCGAAAATAACCGCCGGGCAAAATACTACGAGATCACTGCGGCCGGGCGCAGACAGCTTGCGGCGGAAGCGCAATCCTGGCGCAAGCTCGCCGGAGCGGTGGCGAGCGTACTTGACACGGCCTGAGGCGCCGCACGCATGTTCACTGATCTGGTGTATCGATTACGAACCGTGTTCCGCAAGAAATCGGTAGAGCGGGAACTCGAAGACGAACTTCAATTTCACCTGGAGCAACAGGCGGCAAAGTTCTCGCGCGCGGGGGCCAGCGCGGATGCGGCGAAGCGCATGGCGCGCATGTCTTTACAAGGTCCCGAGCAGATAAAAGAGCATTGCCGCGATGCACGGGGCACGGTCCTCTGGGACACAACGGTGCAGGACTTGCGCTATGCGGCGCGGCAGCTTAGAAGCGCTCCGGGATTCGCGGTGGTTGTGATTGCGGTTCTGGCGCTCGGAATCGGCGCAAATACCGCGATTTTCAGTTTGCTGGATGCAGTGGTGCTTCGAGCGCTTCCGGTGCGTGATCCGCAGCAGTTGGTCGTGCCCAGATGGACCGCGAAGGCAACACCTCATCCGTATGATGAGGACGATTATGAATCGTGCTTTGAGAGCAGAGTACCGGATGCACAGGGTAGCTGTACATTCTCCTATCCGCTTTTCAAGTCGATTGGATCGAAAAACGACATTTTTTCGAGTGTTGCCGCATTTGCCGGCCCGGTCCAACTGAACGCGACGGCCAACGGCCCCGCGGCCATTATCGACGGCGAGATCGTTTCCGGAAATTTCTTTCAGACGCTCGGAGTTCGTGCGGTTTTGGGTCGAACGTTTGATGACCATGACGATACTCCGGTCGCGAGCGCAACCGTGGTGTTGTCTTACGGCTATTGGCAAAGCGCGTTCGGCGGCGATCCCGCTGTAATCGGCAAAACCATCCGGCTGAACGCCGCCCCGTTTACTGTGATCGGCGTTGCGGAGCCGGGATTCAATCGCCTATCTCCGGGCAGAATTTGCGAGCTGTGGATGCCCATTCATGCCGGCAGTAATTTGGACATAAACGGGTCATCTCTGGCTCTCGACAGCGAGCATCATTTTTGGCTTAGAATCATCGGCCGCGCGAAACCGGGCATTACGGCAGCGCGCGCGGAGGCGGCGCTTACCGCGCTGGTTCGGAATGAGATGGTCTACCGGTCAAAGGTTCTCAAGTCGGATAGCGGTCTGGCTGTGGAGGTAGTGCCGGCTCACAAGGCGCTGATCGGAGATGGGGAAATACTGGCAAGGCCACTTTACATTCTGATGTTCGCGGTCGGCCTGATCCTTTTGATCGCATGCGCCAACGTCGCGGGCCTCATGACGGCCCGTGCGGCCTCACGACAGCGGGAAATTGCGATCCGGCTAGCGATTGGGGCGGGACGAGGCCGCGTCGTTCGTCAACTCCTGACGGAAAGTGTGCTGATCGGCCTATTGGGCGGCCTCGCCGGACTCGCTGTAGCATGGTTGGCCACACGCTCGCTCACGTCTTTCCTGCCGATGCACCTGGATGTGCATCCCGATCTGCGCATTCTGCTCTTCACGAGTTCCATTTCGCTCGCATCCGGCATTCTTTTCGGGATGATTCCCGCGCTTCGCACCACCCGCGTACATCCTTCCTCTAACTTTGAGACCGGCTCCGCGGGCCTGCAGCACGCGATGTCTTTATCGGCGCGAAGGCGCTGGTTCAGCAATTCGCTGGTCTCCGCTCAAGTCGCGCTGGCGGTTGTGATGCTCGTCGGCGCAGGCCTTTTCGTTCGCACGTTGCTCAATCTGAAGAACATAAATCCTGGGTTTAACGCGCGTAATCTTCTTCTGTTCGGTCTGGACCCGATGTCGCTTCACTACAAAGAGCCGCGAATCCAGAGCCTCTACCGCACTCTACGCGACCACCTCGTTTCACTGCCGGGGGTTACGGGCGTGACGTATTCTTCAAGCGCGCTCCTGAGTAACAGCCTGAGTTCCAGCGATTATCAAATAGAAGGCCGGCGCGATCGGACGCCGGTACACGTAAACATATTGGGTGTGGGACCGGCGTTTTTCAAAATCATGGGCATTCCGCTGGCCAGTGGGCGCACATTCACGCCTGCTGAATTCGCGGATGGGCGGGCAGTCGCAGTAGTCAATCAGGCGTTTGTCAAACAATACCTGGCCGGGCGCAATCCGCTAGGGCTGCATTTTGGCGAAGATTCTCCCAAAGCGGCCCAAAACCACATCATCGGAGTGGCCGCCAATGCCAAATACAATAGCTTGCGCGATGACATAAAGCCGACTATCTATATGCCTCTGCTAGAGCACCGCGCATTTTTTGAATTGCGTACCGCTTACAACCCTTCGTCGCTCATCCCTGCCGTGGAAAAGGTCGTAAGAGAAGCCGATCCGAATCTGCCGCTCTTTAAGGTCGAGACACAGACCGAAATGATCGATGAAACCCTGCTCGTCGAGCGCCTTGTGGCTCGTCTATCGGCCGCTTTCGGGCTGCTCGCGCTAACTCTGGCCTGCGTAGGACTGTACGGTCTGCTTTCATATGAAGTCGCTCGGCGTACCCGTGAAATCGGCATCCGCATGGCGATCGGCGCGACGCCACGCACGGTTCAGCGAACGATTTTGCGCGAGACGTTGGGAATCGTGTTGATTGGCCTTGTTATCGGCATTCCCGCCGCGCTGGTTGCCACGCGCGCGCTTTCCGCCATGCTCTATGGCGTGCAGACAAATGACCCCGCGACTCTGGCGGCCATTGCTTCGATGCTGGTCATTGTGGCGGGTATCGCGGGCTATCTTCCAGCACGACGGGCATCGCGAGTGGACCCGATGGTGGCGCTGAGATATGAATGAGCCGGATCCCACACGGCCGGGTTCAGACTACATCGAGTTAGTATCAAGCTGAGGATGAGGGGGCGAAAGCTCCATATCGACGATCGGCAACTCGCGCTAATCGATCTTTGTTTCCGGCGGCGCGGCGATTTGAAGCGTAGTTTGGGATGGCTGACGCTTCCGTCTCGATTTCGAAACTGAGCCGCGAGCTGGGCCAAAACGGGCGGGCTGCGAGCCCGCCGCAGGCGAAAGCGCCTGCCCCACTTGAAGTACTTACCCTCTGCTCGCCAGCGCCAGCACTACCCGTTCCGTCAGCTCGTCGATCAACGCCGGCATGGCTGAATCCAAAGCCAGTGTAACGGCCGCGCGGATGCTGTGCCGGTCGAGTCCGGATTTTCCGTTCGCGCCGACGCCATCTTTCCGCAAGCCAGCGCTGCGCTCCAACAACTGTTGCACTGCGCCGAGAAGCGCGGAGGCTTCGAATGGTTTGCGCAGGATAACGTCCGCCCCGGCGTTCTTTGCATCCTGCTCGTTGAACTCATCTGCGGGCGCGGCGGCAAAGATGACGGGGATGTGCCGGTACTCATCCTGCGATTTCAGGAAGCGTGCCAGATCGAAACCGCTTTTGGTGGGCAGATAGACGTCGGTAATGAGCAGATCGGGGTTCACGTCCGGCAAACGGCGGAGGGCAATCGCGCCGTCGGTCACGCTCACGACTTCGATTCCCTGGCCCCGGAGGATCTGCTCGGCAAGCCGGAGTGCCTGTGGGCTGTCGTCCGCAAGCAGAATCC
>Ga0308173_10001072_pt1 | contig 13140 bp, 16 predicted proteins | sample PhyPR1_FD_203716 | JGI IMG/M metagenome (GOLD analysis project Ga0308173, IMG submission 203716) | Soil microbial communities from UC Gill Tract Community Farm, Albany, California, United States - DLSLS.P.R1 | ecosystem: Environmental > Terrestrial > Soil > Agricultural land | place: USA... | reverse complement strand
TGGGCATGGCGCGTTTCGTGGCCGAGCACTTCACCGAGGCGATCATCGAGCGGACGATCAGCCGTTCGCCCGACCCGCTGGATCGCGAATGGCAGGTGCAGGCCTTCCAGGACCGCGAGAAGCACGTGCTGGACGGGCTGGCCCGGCGGCTGCGGCGGGCCACGGCCGAGGACGCCGACCCGTTCGAGGTCTTCAACGACGCGCAGGACCATCTGCTCAAGGCGGCCCAGGTCCATGTGGACAGGCTGGTGCTGGACGCCTTCGTACGGGCGCTGGACCGGTGCGACGAGCCGATCCTCGGGAAGGTGTGCGACCTTTACGCGCTGTCGGTGATCGAGGCCGACCGGGCGTGGTTCCTCGAGCACGGCCGGCTGAGCCCCGCGGCCGCCAAGAAGCTGATCTCCACCGTGGACGGCCTCTGCCGTGACCTGCGGCCGCACGCCGTGGGCCTGGTGGACGCGTTCGGCATCCCGGAGCATCTTCTGAAGGTGCCGATGATCTAAACTGGTCGGTATCGCGGCGGTGGGGCCCGCCGCCCCGCACTGAGCGGGACAACCGCGGAGTCGCCGCCAACGGTCCCTGCCGGTCGTCGACCTGGTAGGAGTATGCCGTGCCCGATGCCGCGACCCGTCGTCCATCAGCCCCGCTCTCGCTGCGCGCCTCCCGGCCGGGCGGCCGCCCCGATCTGCCTGTTCTGGCGGCGGTCTCGGCCGGGGGAGTGCTGGGCGCGCTGGCCCGTTACGGGCTGACCAGCGCCTTCCCCCGGCAGCCGCACACGTTTCCCTGGACGATCTTCGCGATCAACGTGTCCGGGTGCTTCCTGATCGGGGTGCTGATGGTGCTGGTCACCGAGACCTGGCGGACGCACCGGCTGGTCCGGCCGTTCCTGGGCGTGGGGGTCCTCGGCGGGTTCACCACCTTCTCCACCTACATCGTCGACTACCAGCAGACGGTCGGCGCCGGGGTGGCCCGTACCGGGCTGGCCTACCTCGCGGGAACGCTGATCGCCGCGCTGGCCGCGGTCTTCGCCGGCGTACGGCTGACCCGGCGGATCACCGGAAAGGCGTCGTCATGAGGCTCGAAGGACCCGCGCTGCGGCTCACCGTGTTCGTCGGTGAGGACGACCACTGGCACCGCAAGCCGCTCTACACCGAGATCGTCCATCGGGCGCACCGGGCGGGGCTGGCCGGAGCCAGCGTGTTGCGGGGCATCGAGGGCTACGGCGCCTCCAGCCGGATCCACACGACCCGGTTGCTGTCACTGTCGGACGACCTGCCCATCGCGATCGTGATCGTGGACGAGGAGGACAAGGTCAGGGCCTTCCTCCCGGAGTTGGACGAGCTGATCCAGGAAGGGCTGGTGATCCTCGACCCGGTCGAGGTGGTCCGCTACGCCGGGCGGTCCGAGCCATGACGGTCGTGCTCGTCGTGCTCGGCGCCGCGCTCGGTGCCCCGGTGCGCTATCTCACCGACCGGGCCGTGCAGTCCCGGCACGACTCGGTCTTCCCCTGGGGCACCTTCGCCGTCAACGTCGCGGGCTCCGGGCTGCTGGGCTTCCTGGCGGCGCTGCCGTCCGGGCACGGCGGGCTGCTGGCCTTCGCCGGCACCGGCTTCTGCGGCGCGCTGACCACCTACTCGACGTTCGGATACGAGACACTCCGGCTGACCGAGGACGGAGCCCGGTTCTACGCGGTGCTGAACGCCGCGGGCAGCGTGATCGCGGCGCTCGGCGCGGCCTACTGCGGAATGTCGGTCGCCCAGGCCTTGTGAGGGGCTGGAATACCAGCCGCGTCGAGCGCGTAGTATCTAGTTGAATGTTCAAGTGTTCCGACAAGGGGGCCGGACATTGCGAATGCCCGCTCTGTATCTGAGCCACGGCGCGCCGCCGCTGGCCGACGACCCGATCTGGCCAGGTCAGCTCGGCGACTGGTCGGCGAAGCTGCCCAGGCCGACCGCGATCCTTGTCGTGTCGGCGCACTGGGAGGCCGCTCCCGTGACGCTGGGCGCGACCACGACGGTGCCGCTGACCTACGACTTCTGGGGCTTCCCCGAGCACTACTACAAGGTCACCTATCCGGCGCCCGGTGCCCCGGCACTGGCCGAGCGGGTACGCGGGCTGCTGGCCGGGCCCGGCACGCCGGTGTACGACGACCCCGACCGGGGCCTGGACCACGGTGCGTACGTGCCGCTGGTCGAGATGTACCCGGAGGCCGACGTGCCGGTGCTGCAGCTCTCGATGCCCACGCTCGACCCGCACGAGCTGTTCGAGATCGGCCGCAGGCTCGCCCCGCTGCGCGACGAGGGCGTACTGATCATGGGCAGCGGCTTCTTCACCCACAACCTGCGCGGCCTGAGCTGGGGTGCGGGCCCCGACGACGCGCCCGGATGGTCGAGGGACTTCGACTCCTGGGGCCGGGAGACGCTGGCCGCCCAGGACCTGGACGCACTGATGGACTTCGAGCACGCCGCGCCCGCGGGCCGGCTCGCCCATCCGCGCACCGAGCACTTCGCGCCGCTGTTCGTCACCCTCGGCGCGGGTGAAACCGATCTTTACAGTCAGCGAACGGTCATCGAGGGATTCTGGGGCGGGCTCGCCAAGCGCTCCATCCAGCTCGGCTGATCCACGACCTCCCCGGGAGACTCACCACTCATGTCGACGTCCAAGAAGGCCAGGGCCGAGCAGCGCCGGGCAAAAATCGCGGAGATGCGCGCTCAGGCCGAGCGGGAGCGCAAGCGCCGGATGCTCATCAATCGGGGGCTGCTCGGCGCCGGAGCGGTGCTCGTCGCCGGGGGCATCGCCGCGGCCGTGGTGGCGCAGTCCGGCGGTGGCAAATCCGCCTCGGCCAGCCCCAAGAACTCGAACGCCGCGCCGACCGCGATGCCCTCGACGCCGGCCGTCACGACCAACGGCGGCCGGACCACCGCGCCGCCCTGGGACACCCCCGCCGACCCGGGCACCCGGGTCGCCGCCGCCGGGCTGCCGATGCTCGGCCAGGAGGGCACCACGCTGCACATCCACGCGCATCTGGACGTGATCGCCGATGGCAAGGCGGTGACCGTCCCCGCGCTGATCGGCATCGACGAGACCAGCCAGCAGATCAGCCCGCTGCACACGCACGACACCAGCGGAGTCATCCACATCGAGTCGCCGACCAAGACCACCTTCACGCTCGGCCAGTTCCTCACCGAGTGGAACGTCTCGGCCGCCGCCGACCACATCGGCGGCCTGAAGGTCGGCGGCGGCAAGACCCTCCAGATCTACGTCAACGGCAAGCAGCAGAGCGGCGACCCGGCGGCGCTGGTCCTGCACGCGCACGACGAGATCGCGCTGGTCTACGGGACCCCAGGACAGGCCGGAAGCATTCCCAGCTCCTACAAGTGGACCAACGGGCTCTAGGCTCTGCCCGATGCCTGAAGGACACACCCTGCACCGGCTGGCCGGTGAACTGGGCACGATGTTCGGCGGTCGCCCGGTGGCCGCGACCAGCCCGCAGGGCCGCTTCGCCGACGGCGCGGCGCTGCTCGACGGGACCGTGCTGGAGTCCGCTGAGGCGCACGGCAAGCACCTGATGCTCGGCTTCGCGGGGGAGCGCTGGGTGCACGTTCACCTCGGCCTCTACGGCACCTTCACTCTGGGCCCGGGGGAGGCCCCGCCGGTCCGCGGCGAGATCCGTCTGCGGCTCACCGGCCCGGGCGGCTTCGCCGACCTGCGTGGCCCGGCGGCCTGCGAGGTGCTCGACCCGATCGAGAAGAAGGCGCTCTACGCCCGGCTCGGCCCGGACCCGTTGCGGGCGGACGCCGATCCGGGATCGGCCTGGCGGCGGATCAGCCGGAGCCGTACCTCCATCGCCGCCCTGCTCATGGACCAGGCGGTCGTCGCCGGCCCCGGCAACGTCTACCGGGCCGAGGTGCTGTTCCGCCAGGGCATCGACCCGGCCCGGGCGGGCCGGGACCTGTCGATGGCCGAATGGGAGGCGATCTGGTCCGACCTGTGCGCGCTGATGCCCGAGGGCGTGCGCACCGGCCGGATCGACACCGTGCGGCCCGAGCACACGCCCGAGGCCATGGGCCGGCCGCCCCGGGTGGACGATCACGGCGGCGAGGTCTACGTCTATCGCAGGGCCGGACAGCCCTGCCTGGTCTGCGGCACCGAGGTGCGCACGGCGGTGCTGGTGGCGCGCAACCTGTTCTGGTGTCCCACCTGTCAGAGCCGTTCGGGACCGGTGAGTTCGACCAGCCCGCTCGCCCACTAGTCTGGGCCGTATGGAGCGACTCCAGCCGGAGGCCGGTGACGTCGATCTGGCCGCCGCCTACGCCTATCCGGACGAGGGCCGCTGGCTCCGCGCCAACATGATCTCCACGGTCGACGGCGCGGGCTGGCATGACGGCAAGACCGAGAGCCTGGGCAGTTCTGCGGACAAGCGGCTGTTCTCGCTGCTCCGCGGGCTGGCCGACGTGGTCCTGATCGGCGCGGGCACCGTCCGGATCGAGGGGTACGGCCCGGTCAAGGCGGCCGAGCACTGGAGCGACATCAGATCCGGCCGCACTCCGGTACCGCCGTTGGCGATCGTGTCGAGGGCGCTGGAGTTCAACCCGGACGCGCCCATCTTCAGCGAGGCGCTCGTCCGGACCATCGTGCTCACCACCGAGGACGCCCCGGACGACCGCATGGCCGCGGTGAGCAAGAACGCCGATGTCATCCAGGCCGGCGTCGGCGACGTCGATCTCACGGCCGCCGCGGACGCGCTGGCCGAGCGCGGCCACCGCAGGATGCTGTGCGAGGGCGGCCCGCGGCTGCTCGCCCAGGTCGCCAAGGCCGGTCTGCTGAACGAACTGTGCCTGACGGTCAGCCCGGTCTACGTCGCGGGGGATCCGGCCCGGATCATGAACGGCGAAAAGCTCGACGCGCCCGGCCGGCTGCGGCTGGCGGACGCCCTGGCCGAGGACGACTTCCTGTTCCTGCGTTATCTGGCCGCGGACGCATAACATCGCGCGGGCCGGGCAGGGGCTCGAAATGACGAGTCCACCCGCGCAAAGCCAGGACCATCCGGGCACGACCGGGGAGATGCGGCCCCGCCCGCGCGACGAGATGCGCGACTACGTGGGCCGCGAACTGCTGGCCGGCAAACGAGCCCTGGTCACCGGCGGTGACTCCGGGATCGGCCGGGCCGTCTCGGTGGGGCTGGCCAAGGAAGGCGCCGACGTCGCGCTCACCTATCTCAGCGAGGACGCCGACGCCCGGCACACCGCCGAACTCGTCGAGGCCGCCGGCCGCCGCTGTGTCACGCTGGGCGGCGACATGGCCGAGGAGCGGCACTGCCACGAGGCCGTGGAGCATGCCGTACGGCAACTGGGCGGCATCGACGTCCTCGTCCTGCACCACGGGACGCAGGAGCCGGTGAAGGACGTCCGGGAGATCGACGCCGCCCAGCTCCGGCGCACCTTCGAGGTCAACGTGCTCAGCCTGTTCTGGACCGTGCAGGCCGCCCTGGAGCATCTGGGCGAGGGCTCGGCCATCGTCATCACCGGTTCGATCAACGGGCTGCGCGGCAACAAGACCTTGATCGACTACGCCGCCAGCAAGGCCGCCGCGATGAACTTCGCCCAGTCGCTCGCCCAGAACCTCATGGACCGCCGCATCCGGGTCAACAGCGTCGCCCCGGGACCGGTCTGGACCCCACTGATCCCCGCCACCTTCGACGAGGAGCGGGTCGAGGGGTTCGGCGAACAGACCCCGATGGGCCGTCCGGCCGATCCCGACGAGATCGCCCCGTCGTACATCTTCTTCGCCAGCGACCGCCTGTCGTCCTACTACACCGGGCAGACCCTGGTGCCGGCCGGCGGAGAGATCCACCCAGGAGCGTGATGAGCCAGGTCAGCGAGACATTCCGTGAACAGCAGGCCGCCTACTCCTCGGGCGAGGATCGTCCACTCGGCTCGTACGTGGTCACCATGGCCGTGTACGGCGGCCTGGTCGGCGGCCTCGCCGCGCTGGCCAGGCTGACCGGCCGCCGGCCGCCGAAGGTCCGGCCCTGGGATCTGGCGCTGATGACGATCGCCACGCACAAGATCGCCCGCACGCTCACCAAGGACCCGGTCACGAGTCCGCTGCGCGCCCCGTTCACCAAGTACGAGGGCACTTCGGGACCGGCCGAGCTCGCCGAGGAGGTCCGCGGCGCCGGTGCCCGGCACGCGGTCGGCGAGCTGATCACCTGCCCGTTCTGTACGGCCCAGTGGGTGGCCACCGCCTACGCCGCCGGACTGGTGTTCGCCCCCGGCGCGACCCGGCTGGCCGGTGTGACGATGACCGCGGTGGCCGGGGCCGACTGGCTCCAACTCGGCTACGCGAGGCTCCAGCAGGCCGCCACCTGACGATCCCGAGTGGATCGGCCGGTTCGGCCGCCATCTGACATACCTCTGAATAAGAGGTAATTTGGGGTCATGGAACCCGTGTCATGGACGGCGGATCTGGCGGACCTGCTCGCCGGCATCCACCGCCTGGTCCGCAGGCGGCTGCGCGCCCGCCTGCCCGGACCGCGGTTGCGCGGCGCGCAGGCCGAGCTGCTGCGGATCGTGGCGGCCCGCCCCGGAATCGGGGTGGGCGGGGCGGCCGACGAACTGCACCTGGCGGGTAACTCCGTCTCGACCCTGGTCAACCAGCTGGTCACCGCGGGCTTCCTGCTCCGTACCCCCGATCCCGAGGACCGGCGGGCCGTCCGGCTGACCGTGACCGAGACGGCCCAGCAGCGGCTGGCCGAATGGGAGCGCCGCAGGGCCGAACTGTTCGAAGCGCAGCTCGCCCTGCTGGAGGAGGCGGATCGGGCCGCGCTGCGGGCCGCCCTGCCGGCGTTGCGAAGGCTGACCGAGAACCTGCACAAGGAGAACGCATGAGCTCCGAAGGGTTGGACGTGCCCGCGGTGGAGTGCACCGGGCTGGTCTACAGCCTCGGCGACAACCGGGCTGTCGACGGCGTCGATCTGCGGGTCGAGCCGGGGGAGGTCTTCGGCCTGCTCGGGCCGAACGGAGCCGGAAAGACCACCACGATCCGCGCCATCACCACGCTGTTGCCGGTCGCGCCGGGGATGGTGCGGGTGTTCGGCCTGGACGCGGCCAAGCGGAAGATGGCGGTCCGCAGGGTGCTCGGGTACGTGCCACAGCAACTGTCCGCCGATGCCGGGCTGACCGGCCGGGAGAACGTCGCGCTGTTCGCCCGGGTCTTCGACGTGCCGCGTAAGGCGAGGGCGGCCAAGGTCGCCGAGGCGCTGGAGATCGTCGAGCTCACCGCCGCCGCGGACCGGATGGCCAAGACCTACTCCGGCGGCATGATCCGCCGGCTGGAGCTGGCCCAGGCGCTGGTCAGCTCGCCACGGCTGCTCATCCTGGACGAGCCGACCATCGGGCTGGACCCGATCGCCCGGACCAACGTCTGGGACCGGATCACCACCGCCCGGGCCGAGACCGGGATGTCGGTCCTGGTCACCACGCACTACATGGACGAGGCCGACCAGTACTGCGACCGGCTGGCCCTCATGCACCAGGGCACCATCCGGGCCGAGGGCACCCCCGCCGAGCTCAAGGCCGGGATCGATCCCGGGGCCACGCTGGAAGACGTCTTCCGGTCCGTCGCCGGCGGCACGCTGGAGCCGACAGGAGGTGATTTCCGCAGTGTCCGAGGCACCCGCCGTACCGCTACCCGGGTCGGCTGAACGGCCGGCCGTAGTCACCGCGCTGCTGCGCATGCAGGCGATGTGCGTGGTCGAGCTGCAGAAGATCCGGCACGACCGGACCGAGATCTACACCCGGGCCATCCAGCCCGCGCTCTGGCTGCTGATCTTCGGCGAGACCTTCACCCGGCTGCGCGCCATCCCCACCGGGAACATCCCCTATCTCGACTACCTGGCGCCCGGGATCATCGCCCAGTCGGCGATGTTCATCGCCATCTTCTACGGGATCATGATCATCTGGGAGCGCGACTCCGGGGTGCTCACCAAGCTCCTGGTCACTCCGACGCCGCGGACCGCGCTCGTGGCGGGCAAGGCGTTCGCCGCCGGGGTGAAGGCGGTCATCCAGGCGATCATCGTGATGGTGCTGGCCGCCGCGCTCGGCGTGGCGCTGACCTGGAACCCGCTGCGCTGGCTGGGCGTGATGCTCGCGGTGGTGCTGGGCTCGGCGTTCTTCTCCTGCCTGTCGATCGCGATCGCCGGGATCGTGATGACCAGGGACCGGCTGATGGGCATCGGGCAGGCGATCACGATGCCGCTGTTCTTCGGGTCGAACGCGCTGTATCCGGTGGCCTTGATGCCGGCCTGGCTGCAGGTGATCAGTCACATTAATCCGCTGAGCTACGAGGTCGACGCCTTGCGCGGCTTGCTCCTGGGGACACCGTCCGAACTTCCGCTCGACTACCTGGTTCTCGTCGCGGCCGCCGCACTGGGCGTGTTCGGAGCGTCAGCGCTGCTGCCCAGACTGGCCCGCTGACGACTTACGATCTTTGGTCCGGTTTACGCAAGCGGTTTGCGTTGATCTGGCGTATGCTTGCGGCCGTGACGACAACGCGCAGGCTCGCCGAGGTCGCGAAGAAGGTGGGGGTCAGCGAGGCCACCGTCAGCCGGGTGCTGAACGGCCGGCCCGGGGTCTCCGACGCCACTCGCGCCGCGGTGCTGACGGCTCTCGACGTGCTCGGCTACGAGCGCCCCACGCAACTCCGCGGTGAGCGGGCCCGCCTGGTCGGGCTGGTGCTGCCCGAGCTGGGCAACCCGATCTTCCCGGCGCTGGCCGAGGTGATCGGCGGGGGACTGGCCCAGCAGGGCTTCACCCCCGTCCTGTGCACCAGGACCGCGGGCGGTCTGTCCGAGGCCGACTACGTGGACATGCTGATCGACCAGCACGTGTCCGGCGTGGTCTTCGCCGGTGGTCACTACGCCGAGGCCAACTCCCCGCACGAGCACTACCACCGGCTGCTCGAGTTGCGGCTGCCGGTCGTCCTGGTCAACGCGGCCGACGAGGCCCTGGAGTTCCCCCAGGTCTCCACCGACGACGCGGTCGCGGTCGAGCAGGCCTTCGGCCATCTGCGCTCGCTCGGGCACGAGCGGATCGGCCTGGTGCTCGGCCCCGAGGACCACATGCCGTCCCGCCGCAAGCTCGCCGCCTTCGAGGCCTGCAGCGCGGCGGCCGGGCTGAAGGTGCCCGCGTACGCCGTCGAGCACGCGATGTTCGGCCTGGAGGGCGGCCAGTCGGTGACCACCCGGCTGCTGGCCAACGGCATCACCGGGATCATCTGCGCCAGCGACGTTCTGGCCCTCGGCGCGATCCGCGCGGTGCGCCGATCCGGCCGGTCGGTGCCCGAGGACGTCTCGGTGGTCGGCTTCGACGACTCGGCGTTCATCAACTGCACGCATCCGCCGCTCACCACGGTCCGCCAGCCGATCGAGGCGATGGGCCGGGCCGCGGTGACCCTGCTGGTCAACCAGATCGAGCGCGCGCAGTTCACCGTCGAGGAGCTGCTGTACGAGCCGGAGCTTGTCGTGCGCGGTTCCACCGGGCCGATGCGGGCGCCCGCACAGCCCTGACGAACATCTCGATTTCATCAACGCCCGGGCCATCCGCCCGGGCGTTTTCGTGTCTTCGCAGGTAGAGGCCTATATGCAATCCTCTGTCGTGTTTTTGCGTGTATCTGTTCAGGTATTGCCAGGCGACGTGCGTCTATGTATCTTCCTCGCATCCGGTACAACCAGGGCGCTCGTCACCGGGGTGCAAAACCCGTAACACAACAGCAGCTTCTCCAGGAAGGAAGCGCCGTGATCAGAACCCGTGCCGCGGTCGTCGTACTGGCGGCGGTGGCCGTCGCCGCAGCGGCTTGCGGTGGCAGCAGTGACAAGAAGTCGGGGGACGCGTCGGCATCGCCGTCGTTCAATCCGGTGCTGGACAAGAACGCCAAGGTCACGATCAGCATCGACTGTGCACCGGCCGCCAACAAGCCGGTCGAGACGAAGCAGTGGACCGATGACATCGCGGCGTTCCACCAGATCTACCCGAACGTCACGATCAACAGCAAGCCGATGAGCAAGTGCGAGGACCCGGCGCCCTTCACCGCCCAGCTCAAGGGGCACACGGAGACCGACGTCTTCTACACCTACTTCACCGACAAGAACCAGGTTCTGGACTCCGGCGAAGCGGCCGACATCACCAAGTACGTCACGCCGCAGACCGTCACCAACCTCAAGGACATCCAGCCGGCGATCCTGGACATCAACCGGGACAACGGCAAGCTCTACGCGCTGCCCCGCACCAACTACACGATGGGCCTGGTCTACGACCGGGCGGTGTTCAAGAAGGCCGGGCTGAACCCCGACCAGCCGCCCACCACCTGGGCCGACATCGCCACCGACGCGGCGGCGATCGCCAAGCTGGGCGGCGGGGTGAACGGCTACGCCGACTACAGTGCCAACAACGTCGGGGGCTGGCACTTCACCGCCGAGCTGTACGGACTGGGCGGCCGGATGGTCAGCCAGGACGGCACCAAGGCCGCCTTCAACACCGACCAGGGCAAGCAGGTCCTGCAGAACCTCTACGACATGCGGTGGAAGACCGGCGGCATCGGCTCGACCCAGATGATCAAGTGGGGCGACCCGCAGGCGGCGATGGCGGCCGGCAAGCTGGGCATGTACATCGGTGCGCCGGACGACATCACTTACATGGTGCAGACCCTCAAGGGCAAGGCCGCGGACTTCGGCATGGCGCCGATGCCGGGCGGCCAGGGCGCGCTGGTCGGCGGTGACGACTACTACTTCAAGAAGACCGACACCCCCGACCAGATCAAGGCCGGTATCGCCTGGATCAACTTCAAGCTGCTGACCCCGGGCAAGGGCCAGTTCCAGTACGACCGCAACAAGACCGGCGGGCTGCCGGTGGGCCTGCCCGAGCCTGAGTTCTTCATCCAGGGCAGCCCGAGCCAGAAGGCCGACGACGCCAACAAGCAGGCCTCGGCGACCCTGCCGATCGCCAACTTCCAGCCCTTCCTGGCCGTCTCGCCGACCCCGGTCGTCGAACCGCCCGCGGCCCAGGAGATCTACAAGGTGCTGGACAACGCGATGTCGGCCGTGCTGACCGACAAGAACGCCGACATCCCCAAGCTGCTCAGCAAGGCCGAGACCGACGTCAACACCGTACTGGCCAACCAGTGACCGACATTCTCGAGTCCCGTCCCGCGGTAGCGGTGTCCCGTGGCAAGCCACGGGCCCGCCGCCGCGGGCGGGCTCGCCGCAGTCTGCAGGGATACCTGTTCCTGCTCGGTGCGGTGCTCTGCTTCGCCCTGTTCTCGTGGTACCCGATGGTCCGCGAGTTCATCATGGCCTTCCAACGCACCAAGCGCGGCCGTACCACCTGGGTGGGCTGGGACAACCTGCACCGCATCATGGCCGACCCGGCGTTCTGGCAGGCCTGGCGCAACACCGTCACCTTCACGGTGCTGGCGCTGATCCTGGGCTTCGCGGTCCCGTTCTTCGTCGCGGTTCTGCTCAACGAGTTCCGGCACGGGCAGGCGTACCTGCGGATCCTGGTGTTCCTGCCGGTCATGCTGCCGCAGGTCGCCTCCGCGCTGCTGTTCAGGTACTTCTACGATCCGAAGTACGGCCTGTTCAACCAGATCCTGCACTTCTTCCAACTGCCGGGATCGGCCTGGCTGTCGTCCAAGGACACGGCCCTGCTCTCGGTGGTGATCGCGGCGACCTGGATGAACATGGGCAGCGCGACGCTGATCTACCTGGCGGCGCTGCAGGGCATCCCGGGCGAGCTGTACGAGGCGGCCGAGCTGGACGGGGCCGGGCTCTGGCGGCGGATCTGGCACGTCACGATCCCGCAGACCCGGATGATCCTCTCGCTGATGCTGCTGTTGCAGGTCGTGGCGACGATGCAGATGTTCACCGAGGCCTACATGCTGACCGGCGGCAGCGGGCCGCAGGGCTCGACGCTGACGGTCGTCTACCTGATCTACAACTACGCCTTCAACTTCAACAACTTCGGCAGCGCCGCGGCGCTGGGCGTGGTGATGCTGCTGGTCCTGGGCGCCTTCTCCGGGGTCTACCTGTGGCTCGAACGACGTGTGAAGGAGGCCTGAGCATGTCGGCACCGGCCCGATCGCTCATCTCCCCGGCGCAGCTGAGCAAGTGGCGCGGCAAGATCATCTACTGGACGCTGTTCTGGCTCACCGTCGTGGTGTTCACGCTGGTGTTCATCGGGCCGCTCTACTGGATGGTGACCGGCGGCTTCAAGTCGACCCAGGAGGTGATCCAGACTCCGCCCACGCTGTTCCCGCACCATCCGCAGACATCGGCGTACTCCACGGCGTGGAAGCGGCTCAACATGGCGCAGCTGCTGTTCAACACGCTCTACTACGCGGGCGGCGCGCTGCTGCTGCAACTGATCTTCGGGGTGGCGGCGGCCTACGCGCTGTCCAAGCTTCGGCCGATCATGGGCAACGTCGTGCTGGGGCTGATGCTGGCGACGCTGATGGTGCCGGCCGCGGTCCTGGTCATCCCGCAGTACGTCACGGTCGTCGACGTGCCGATCGTGCACGTCAACCTGCTGAACTCGCCGTGGGCCATCTGGCTGCCCTCGGTGGCCAACGCCTTCAACATCTTCCTGCTGAAACGGTTCTTCGACTCGATTCCGGAGGAGCTCGTCCAGGCCGCGCAGATCGACGGCGCGGGACCGCTGCGCACGCTCTGGTCGATCATCCTGCCGATCTCCCGGCCGATCCTCGGCGTGGTGTCGATCTTCGCGGTGATCGGGGTGTGGAAGGACTTCCTCTGGCCGCTGCTGACCATGCAGGACCCCGCCAAACAGACCCTCAACGTCGGGGTGAACAACCTGTCGATCGGCGTCCAGCAGGACGTGCTGATCGCCGGGCTGACCATCGCCTCGATCCCGGCCATCGTGTTCTTCCTGCTCTTCCAGCGCAGCATCATGGCCGGCCTCACCTCCGGCGCCCTCAAGGGCTGACTTTTCACTTTTCGTCCTAACGAGCCTTACCAGTACGAAGGAGCGCTGCAGCATGCCCGAAACGTGGTGGCGGGGAGCCGCGATCTACCAGGTCTATCCGCGTAGTTTCGCCGATGGGAACAACGACGGCGTGGGTGATCTG
>Ga0308173_10001071_pt1 | contig 13151 bp, 11 predicted proteins | sample PhyPR1_FD_203716 | JGI IMG/M metagenome (GOLD analysis project Ga0308173, IMG submission 203716) | Soil microbial communities from UC Gill Tract Community Farm, Albany, California, United States - DLSLS.P.R1 | ecosystem: Environmental > Terrestrial > Soil > Agricultural land | place: USA... | reverse complement strand
GCTCTCCACGTCGGGCTGGTCGAAGGGGTTGATCCCCAGCAGCCGGCCGGCGGTGGCCGTCGCCACCTCCCAGAGCAGCAGCTGCGCGCCGAGCGGCCCGGTGACGGCGACGTCCGAGCCGGCCGACCCGTCGGCGGTGTCGTCCGGGTCGTGCTCGGCGTCGGCCGTGTCGGTGTCGCCGACGAGCCGGGCCACGGTCACGTCGTGCGGGGGCAGGGCCACCTCGGGCGCGGAGTCGTCGGGGACGACCACCGGCAGCACGCCGGTGCCTTGCTTGCCGGTGCTCTCCGCGATCAGCTGCTCGGCCCAGTCGGCGAACCCGACCAGCCCTGAGCCCTGGTCGACCAGCACCAGCTTGTTGCGCAGCGGCGAGGTGCCGGCCATCGCGGCGCCCAGGCGCAGCGCGGGGTTGCCCTCGTCGTCGTCGGCCAGCAGGTCCGAGACGGCCTCCGCCTCGTCGAGCAGGGTGGCGATGTCCGCGCCGGCCAGCCCGCTCGGCACCAGGCCGAACGCGGTCAGGGCGGAGTAGCGGCCGCCCACGTCGGGGTCCGCGTTCACGACGCGGTAGCCGGCCTGCCGCGAGGCCTTGTCCAGCGGGCTGCCCGGGTCGGTGACGATCACGATCCGGGTGGCCGGGTCGATGCCGGCGTCGGCGAAGGCCTGCTCGTAGGCGCGCTTCTGGGAGTCGGTCTCGACGGTGGAGCCGGACTTGGAGGAGACGACCACGACCGTGCGGTCGATCCGGTCGCCGAGCGCCGCGCGCACCTGGTCGGGGTTGCTGGAGTCCAGGACGGCGAGCTCCACGTCGTACGTCGCGCAGATCACCTCCGGCGCCAGGGACGAGCCGCCCATGCCGCAGAGCACGACGTGGTCGATGCCGGCGTCGTTGAGCTCGCTGCGCAGCGCGGCGACCTCGCCGACCAGCGGGCGCGACGAGCGCGGCAGCCCGACCCAGGAGAGCCGCTTCCCGGCCTCCTCCTCGGCGTCAGGGCCCCACAGCGTCGCGTCCTGCGCGAACAGCTTCCCGGCGAAGCCGTCCCGGACGAGCGCCGGCACGTGGGCGCGGATCGCGTCGGCCGCGGCGCCGGTCGCCGCGACCTCGAGGGCCTCGCTCACTGCTTCGCGCCCTGGAGCTGACCCTTGACCGTCTCGACCAGCTCGTCCCAGGAGGCGACGAACTTGTCGACACCCTCGCGCTCGAGCGTGGCGATCACGTCGTCGTAGTCGACGCCGAGCTTGGCCAGGTCGGCCATCACCTGGTGGGCCTCGTCGTACTTCGTGGTGACCTGGTCGCCCAGCACCTCGCCGTGGTCGGCGAACGCCTGCATGGTCTTCTCCGGCATGGTGTTCACGATGTTGGCGACCACCAGGTCGGCGACGTACATCGTGTCCCGGTAGTCGGGGTTCTTCACGCCGGTCGACGCCCACAGCGGCCGCTGCGTGTTGGCACCGTCGGCCTTGAGCGCCTGGAACCGCTCGCCGGCGAACTTCTTCTCGTAGGCCTCGTAGGCCAGCCGCGCGTTGGCGATGCCGGCCAGCCCCTTGAGGTTGCCGGCCTGCGGGTCCCCGGAGGCGTCGAGGCGCTTGTCGATCTCGGTGTCCACGCGGGACACGAAGAAGGACGCGACCGAGTGGATCTTGGAGAGGTCCTTGCCGTTCGCCTTGGCCTTCTCCAGACCTTCGAGGTAGGCGTCCATCACGGCGTCGTAGCGGTCGAGGCCGAAGATCAGCGTGACGTTGACGCTGATCCCCTCACCGAGCACGTCGGTGATCGCGGGGGCGCCCTCGGTCGTGGCCGGGATCTTGATGAAGAGGTTCTCGCGGTCGACCTCGGCCCACAGCCGCTTGGCGGCGGCGATGGTCGCGTCGCCGTCGTGCGCGAGCCCGGGGGAGACCTCGATCGAGACCCGGCCGTCGACCCCGCCGCTCGTCTCGAAGGCGTCCTTGAGCACGTCGCAGGCGTTGCGCACGTCCGTGGTGGTGATCGTGAAGATCGCCTCGTCGGCGTCCTTACCCTCGGCGGCGAGCTCGCGGACCTGGTCGTCGTACCGCTCTCCGTCGGAGAGCGCGGCCGCGAAGATCGTCGGGTTGGTGGTCACCCCCACGACGGAGCTGTTCTTCACGAGGTCGGCGAGGTTCCCGGTCTCGATCCGCTCGCGGGACAGGTCGTCGAGCCAGATGGACACTCCAGCGTCCGCCAGAGCCTTGAGTCGTTCAGACATCGGATTCCTCCCGGGTTCTCGGTTTGCAGCTGCTGTGGGTGGGCGCTCAGCCCTGTGAGTCGGCGATGCTTCCCTCTGCGGCCAACGCGACCGCCTCGGCCGTGATTCCGAACTCGCGGTAGATCGTGGCGTAGTCCGCGGACGCGCCGTAGTGCTCGAGCGAGACGCACCGGCCGGTGGAGCCGACCAGGTCGCGCCAGCTCATCGCGATGCCGGCCTCCACGCTCACCCGGGCCTTGACGATCGGCGGGAGGACCGTGTCGCGGTAGGACTGCTCCTGCTTGTCGAACCACTCGCGGCACGGCATCGAGACCACGCGGGCGCGGATGCCCTTCTCGGCCAGGGTGGCCCGGGCGGTCACCGCGAGCTGCACCTCGGAGCCGGTGGCGATCAGGATCACGTCGGGCGCGCCGCCGTCGACGTCCAGCAGGACGTAGCCGCCGCGCGCGACACCGTCGGTGGTCGCCCAGCGCTGACCATCGGCCTCCTCGCCGCGGGGGAAGGTCGGGACGTTCTGGCGGGTGAGCACCAGGCCGGCCGGGTTGTGCGGGTTCTCGAGGATCGCCTTCCAGGCCGCCACCGTCTCGTTGGCGTCGGCGGGGCGTACGACGTCCAGGCCGGGGATCGCCCGCAGCGCGGTGAGCTGCTCGACCGGCTGGTGGGTCGGGCCGTCCTCGCCGAGACCGATGGAGTCGTGGGTCCACACGTAGGTGACCGGCAGCTGCATCAGCGACGCGAGCCGGACCGCGCCACGCATGTAGTCGGAGAACACGAGGAACGTGCCGCCATACACGCGGGTGCCGCCGTGCAGCGCGATGCCGTTCATGATCGAGCCCATGCCGTGCTCGCGGATGCCGAAGTGCAGCACCCGGCCGTACTCGTCGCCGGAGAAGTCCTTGGTGGACAGCTCGGCGGGGATGAACGACGGCTGGCCCTTGGGCGTGGTGTTGTTGGACTCGGCCAGGTCGGCCGAGCCGCCCCACAGCTCGGGGAGCTCCGGGGAGATGGCCGACAGGACCTCACCGGAGGCCTTGCGGGTGGCCACGCCCTTCTCGTCGGCGGGGTAGGACGGCAGCGCCTTCTCCCAGCCGGACGGCAGCTCGCGGGCGCGCATCCGGTCGAGCAGCTCTTTGCGCTGCCGGTAGCGCTTGGCCCACGCGTCGAAGGACTCCTGCCACTCGGCCTCGGCCTGCTTGCCGCGCACCAGCGCCTGCCGGGTGTGCTCGATGACGTCCTCGGGGACCTCGAAGGTCTGCAGGGGGTCGAAGCCCAGGATCTTCTTGGTGGCGGCGACCTCCTCCTCGCCGAGCGCCGAGCCGTGCGCCTTGCCGGTGCCCTGCGCGTTCGGGGCCGGCCAGGCGATGACCGTGCGCAGCGCGATGAAGCTCGGCTTGTCGGTGACGCGCCTCGACTTCTCGAGGGCGTCCCACAGCTCCTGGACGTTCTCCTCGTAGCGGGTGCCGCCGTTGGTCCAGTCGATGCGGTGCACGTCCCAGCCGTAGGCCTCGTAGCGGGCCGCGACGTCCTCGGTGAACGCGATGTCGGTGTTGCCCTCGATCGAGATGTCGTTGTCGTCGTAGATGAGGGTCAGGTTGCCGAGCTGCTGGGTGCCGGCGATCGACGACGCCTCGGAGCTGACGCCCTCCTCGAGGTCGCCGTCGCTGCAGATGGCGTAGACCTGGTGGTCGAACGGGCTCTCGCCGGGAGCGGCCTCGGGGTCGAACAGGCCCCGCTCGCGGCGGGCCGCCATCGCCATACCGACCGCGTTGCCGACGCCCTGGCCGAGCGGGCCGGTCGTGGTCTCGACACCGGCGGTGTGCCCGTGCTCGGGGTGGCCGGGGGTCTTGCTGCCCCACGTCCGCAGCGACTTCAGGTCGTCGAGCTCGAGCCCGAACCCGGCCAGGAACAGCTCGGTGTACAGCGTGATGCTGCTGTGTCCCGCGGACAGCACGAAGCGGTCGCGGCCTACCCAGTCCGGGTTCGCGGGGTTGTGCCGCATCGCCTTCTGGAACAGCGTGTACGCCACCGGCGCCAGGCTCATGGCCGTGCCGGGGTGGCCGTTGCCGACCTTCTGCACGGCGTCCATGGCGAGCACCCGGGCGGTGTCCACCGCACGCTGGTCCAGGTCTGTCCAATCGAGCTTGCTCACGAGCGAGGTCCTCTCACAGCGACACTGGGTGGATCGATCGGGTCCGAGCCTACTCAGACCGGGTGAGCAGCGGCACAGCGTCCCAGGCTCGCCCGATGCCCGTTCGGAGGCAGCGGCCCACTAGACTCACGGGTGCCCGTCGGGCGGCAAGGTAAACGCCCGGCACGACCGAGTGACGCCCACCCTGCCGAGGTTCTTCTTGACCGCCGTCGATCCGCACGTGCCCGTGCAGCACCGGACCGACGGGCCGACGGCGCGTGACGTGGTCGGGGCCTACGTCGGTCTCATGAAGCCGCGGATCATCGAGCTGCTGCTGCTGACCACCGTCCCGGTGATGTTCCTGGCCCAGCGCGGTGTGCCGTCGCTGGCCCTGGTGGTCGCCACGGTGCTCGGCGGCACCCTGTCCGCCGGCTCGGCGAACGCCCTCAACTGCGTGTACGACGCGGACATCGACGAGCGGATGCGTCGCACCCGGAGACGGGCGCTGCCCCGGCACATCGTCTCCACCCGGGCCGCGCTGGTCTTCGGGCTGGCGCTCGGTGTCGTCTCGACGCTGTGGCTGGGGCTGCTGGTCAACTGGCTGTCGGCCGGTCTCGCGCTGGCCGCCAACGTCTTCTACGTCGTCGGCTACACGATGATCCTCAAGCGCCGGACCACCCAGAACATCGTCTGGGGCGGGGCGGCGGGCTGCTTCCCGGCACTGATCGGCTGGACCGCGGTGACCGGCCGGCTGGCCTGGGCGCCGGTCGTGCTGTTCCTGGTGGTGTTCTTCTGGACGCCGCCGCACTTCTGGGCGCTGGCCATCCGCTATCGCGAGGACTACGCCGCGGCCGACGTGCCGATGCTGCCGGTCCGGGCCGGTGCGCTCCGGGTCGCCCGGCAGATCGTCGGCTACTCCTACGTGATGGTGGCCACGTCGCTGCTGCTGTGGCCGGTCGCCGGCACCGGCTGGTTCTACCCGGTCGTGGCGGTCGGTCTCGGCGCCGCGTTCCTGGTGGAGTCGCACCTGCTGCTCGGGCGTGCCCGCGACGCCGACGACCCGGACGACGTGGTCTCGCTCCGGCCGATGCGGCTGTTCCACTGGTCGAACATGTACCTCTCCCTGCTCTTCGTCGCCGTCGCGCTCGACCCGCTGCTGACCCGTTGATGCGGCGGCTGGCGACGCTCCGGCACCCCGACACCCCCAGCGGTGGCTCCGAGCTGCACCGGCTCGCCGTCCGCGCACTCGTACGACGGGCGGGGCGGCTGCTGCTCGTCGAGTCCGCCGACGGGGACCTGGCGCTGCCCGGCGGTGGCGTCGAGCCGGGGGAGTCGCTCGAGGACGCGCTGCGGCGGGAGGTGCGCGAGGAGACCGGCGCCAGGGTCCGCGAGGTCACCGGCGCCTTCGGCGAGGTCGTCGAGCACGCCCCGGCCCGCGAGCCGGACGTCGACGTGTTCACGATGACGTCGCGCTACTTCACCTGCCACGTGCACGACGCGCTCGGCACCCAGACGCTCGACGACTACGAGCGCGACCTGCGGCTGACCCCGGTGTGGCTGGAGACCGACGCCGCCCTGGCCCGGCTGCGGGAGGTGGCCGGCACGACGTGGCGCCGCAGCCCGCGCGACCTCGTGGTGCTCGAGCACCTGGTGGCCGAGGACAGATGAGCCCGACCCGCGAGGAGCTGGAGTCGGCACGCGACCGGCTGCTCGCGGACGTGGTCGCGCCCGGTCTCACGGTGCTGTTCAGCGGCATCAACCCGGGCCTGGTGTCGGCGTGGACCGGCCACCACTTCGCCCGGCCGGGCAACCGCTTCTGGCCGGCGCTGCACCGCTCGGGGTTCACGCCGAGGCAGCTGCGTCCCGACCAGCAGGAGCAGCTGCTGGGTCTCGGCCTGGGCATCACGAACGTCGTCGCGCGGGCCACCGCCCGGGCCGACGAGCTCACCCCCGAGGAGCTGCTCGCGGGCGGCGAGCTGCTCCGCCGCAAGGCGCTCGCGCTCGAGCCGGCGTGGCTGGCCGTGGTGGGGGTCACGGCCTACCGCGCGGCGTTCTCCGAGCCACGGGCCAGGATCGGCCCGCAGGAGCGGCGCCTGGGCCGCACCCGCGTCTGGGTGCTGCCGAACCCGAGCGGGCTCAACGCGCACTACACGCCGGCCACCCTCGCCGAGGAGTTCGCGCGGCTCCGCTCGGCCGCTTTCTGAAAACTGGTCGGGGACTCGGGCGAACCGACCGGGCCGCTCGTGCGTATGTACAGGTGGGCGGGTCACGACCGGCGTCACGGGGGCACCAGGCCGTGGCCCGCTCCTTCTGACGTCCGGACGCGGACGCTCACCAGCAGCCAGGTGACCGCGGCCGACAGCAACGCCGCTCCGAGCAGGTGGGCCGCGACGAGGGCCACGGGCAGGTCGGTGGCGTACTGCACGAAGCCGACGGCCGCCTGCGCGACCTCCACACCGAGCAGCACGCCGGCGGCCCGTCGTACCGCGTCGGGGGTGCCGGCCGACCGCACCACCAGGACCGCGGCGACGGAGAGCCCGACCAGCAGGAACACCAGGTCGGAGTGCAGCTGGGTGAGCGGGCGGGGGTCCAGCCCGTTGCGCGGGGCGTGCACGTCGCCGGCGTGCGGGCCGCTGCCGGTGACGACGGTGCCGACGTACAGCACCGCCCAGGCGGCCACGAACGTGGCGCGGGTCAGCCACACCACGCCCGGGGCGGCCAGCAACCGTGGCGGCCCGTCGCCCTCGTCCAGCCGCCGCAGCAGCACCACCGCGAGCCCGACCATGGCGAGGGAGACCAGCAGGTGGAAGGAGACGATCCAGGGGTTCAGGTCCGTGAGCACCGTGACGCCGCCGATCACGGCCTGCGCCGGCACGCCGAGTGCGAGCAGGAACGCCAGCCGCAGCACGGCGGCGCGGCCCAGGCGCCAGGCCACCAGGAACGTGGCGATCGCGACCGCGGCCACGACGAAGGTGATCATCCGGTTGCCGAACTCGATGGCGCTGTGGATGCCCATGGCGCGGTGCGGCACGAAGGACTGGTCCGTGCAGCGCGGCCAGGTCGGGCAGCCGAGACCGGACCCGGTCAGCCGGACCACGCCGCCGGTCACCACGATCAGCACGTTCACGACCAGCGAGGAGACCGCCGCCGGCCGGATCCAGCGCTGCGGCCAGGCGGGGGCGGCGTGCGGGACGAGTACCTCCTGGATGCCGGTCACACGCCAGACAGTAGTCGCGGCTCCGAGGGCCCGGACGGGGGCTGTGGCGGGCGGTGACCTGCGCCACGCTCCGGGTCCCGGAGCGTCACTCCCAGCGGAACGTCCGGGCCGTCAGCACGGTGCCGACGGCGGTCCACGCGGCCAGCACCAGCAGGGGTACGACGGGCAGGCTCGCGTGGAGCAGGGACGTGCGCATCCCGGTGCCGAGCGCCCCGGAGGGCAGCAGCGCCAGCGCGCCGCCCGCGTGCCCGTAGGAGTCGGCCGGGAACACCACCGCACCGCCGGCCAGCAGCAGCAGGTACACCAGGTTCGCGGCCGCGAGCGTGGCCTCGGCCCGCAGCGCACCGGCGATGAACAGCCCCAGCGAGGCGAACGCCGCGGTGCCCAGCAGTGCGCACAGCAGCGCGCCGAGCAGCCCGGTCGGGGACACGGCCGGCGACCAGCCGAGGGCGGCGGCCACGGCGGCGATCAGCACGAACTGGAGCACCTCGACCACCAGCAGGGCGCCGACCTTGCCGGCCAGCAGCCCGGACCGGGGCAGCGGCGAGGAGCCGAGCCGCTTGAGCACGCCGTACCTCCGTTCGAACCCGGTGGCGATGGCCAGCGAGGTGAAGCTCGTCGACATCACCGCCAGCGCGAGCACGCCGGGGGTCAGCGTGTCCACCGGGCTGTGCGAGAACGACAGCCCGAAGTGCCGGGCGGCGGCGATGCCGCCCACCAGCACTATCAGCGGGACCACGACCGCCAGCAGCAGCTGCTCGCCGTTGCGGAGCAGCAGCCGGGTCTCCATCCGGGCCTGGGCGAGCACCATCCGGGGGAGCGGTGCGGCGCCCGGGTCGGGTGTGAACGTGCCCGTCCCGGCGGTCCTGGGGGTCGGCTCGGCGCTCATGGCACCAGCTCCCGTCCGGTGATCTGGAGGAACACGTCCTCGAGCGTCCGCTGGCCGAGCGTCAGCGACTCGGGCAGCACCCCCTGGGCGGCGCACCAGGCCGAGATCCTGGCCAGCGTGCCGGCGTCCGCCGGGCCCGTGACCAGCAGGCTGTGCTCGTTGAGCGCGCGCACCTCGGTGCCCGGCCCGAGGGTGTCCCGCAGGCACGCCGGCGCCTCCGCCGGGAACGGCTCGGTGACGACGAGGCGGATCGTGCTGCTGCCGGTGCCCCGGGTGAGCTCGAACGGGCTGCCCGAGGCGATCAACCGGCCCCGGTCGATGACGTGCACCTGGTCGGCCAGCTGCTCGGCCTCGTCCATGTAGTGGGTGGTGAGCACGATCGTCACCCCGTCGGCGCGCAGCTCGTCGAGCAGCTCCCAGGTCGTGCGCCGCGCCTGCGGGTCCATCCCCGCGGTCGGCTCGTCGACGAACACCAGCTCGGGCCGGCCGACGACCGCCATCGCCAGCGCCAGCCGCTGCTGCTGGCCCCCGGAGAGCCGCCGGTACGGCGTGCGGCCGCACGACCCGAGCCCGAGCCGCTCGACGAGCATCGGCACGTCGAGCGGGTGCGCGTGCAGCGCGGCGACGTGCCGGAGCATCTCCACCGCCCGGACCCCGGACCAGGCCCCGCCGCTCTGCAGCATCACCCCGATGCGGGGGAGCAGGTCCCGTCGCTGCGCCTGCGGGTCGAGCCCGAGCACCCGGACCGTCCCGGACTGCGGCTTTCGGTACCCCTCGCACGTCTCCAGCGTGGTTGTCTTGCCGGCGCCGTTGGGGCCGAGCACCGCGGTGATGCTGCCCCGCGCGACGGTGAGGCTCAGCCCGTCCACGGCCGTCGTCGCGCCGTACGCCATCCGGAGGTCGTCGACCTCCACGGCCGGGGAAGCTGTCACGCCTCGAGTCTAGGAACCGGGTCCGGGTGCCAGTTTCCCAGGGGACCCTGAAAAACGTGCACGCCCCTAGCGTTGCAACATCAGGGGTGTGCCAGTTTCCCAAGGGCCCCAGAAAAACTGGCAGCCCGGCGGCCCCCCGGAAGTTAGGGGAGCCTTATTTGAAACACCTACGCCAATAACGACACAATGATGTTGTGGAAATCCACGAGGCAGACGCACCCACGCGCGAGCGGGTGGCCCGGTCGATCCTCGAGCTCGGTCCCAGCACGGCGGCCGTGCTCGCGGAGCGGCTCGACCTCACGCCCGCCGCGGTCCGGCGACACCTCGACCACCTGATCGCCGAGGGCGCGGTCGAGGCGCGCGAGCCCAGGGTCTACGGGACCCGGGGCCGGGGCCGGCCGGCGAAGGTCTTCGCGATCACCGAGGTCGGCCGTGACCGGTTCGTCCAGCAGTACGACGACCTGGCCGTCCAGGCGCTCCGGTTCATGGCGGAGACCGGGGGCGAGGAGGCCGTGCTCGCGTTCGCCCGGCGACGCGTCGAGGGAATTCAGGACAACTACGACGCCGTTGTCGCAGAGGAGCCCGGCCTGGAGCCGTCCGAGGCGCTGGCCCGGGCGCTCACCCAGGGCGGCTACGCCGCGTCGGTCCGGCAGGGGCCGGTCGGCGAGCAGCTCTGCCAGCAGCACTGCCCGGTCTCGCACGTGGCGCACGAGTTCCCCCAGCTGTGCGAGGCCGAGACCGAGGTCATCTCGAAGGTCCTCGGCCGCCACGTCCAGCGCCTGGCCACCATCGCCCACGGCGACGGGGTCTGCACGACCTGCATCCCGAGCACGTCACACGAGAGGGTTACTTCATGACGACGATCGACCAGCGCAACCCGGAGCTCGAGGGCATCGGCCGCTACCAGTTCGGCTGGGCCGACTCCGACACCGCCGGTGCCTCCGCGCGCCGCGGCCTCGGCGAGGAGGTCGTGCGGGACATCTCGTCGAAGAAGAACGAGCCGCAGTGGATGCTCGACCTGCGCCTGAAGGGGCTGAAGCTCTTCGACCGCAAGCCGATGCCGACCTGGGGCGGCGAGCTCAACGGGATCGACTTCGACAACATCAAGTACTTCGTCCGCTCCACCGAGAAGCAGGCGGCCTCGTGGGACGAGCTTCCCGAGGACATCAAGAACACCTACGACAAGCTCGGCATCCCCGAGGCCGAGAAGCAGCGGCTCGTGGCCGGCGTCGCCGCGCAGTACGAGTCCGAGGTCGTCTACCACCAGATCCGCGAGGACCTGGAGGAGCAGGGCGTGCTGTTCCTCGACACCGACACCGCGCTGCGCGAGCACCCGGAGATCTTCCAGGAGTACTTCGGCACGGTGATCCCGGTCGGCGACAACAAGTTCGCCGCGCTGAACACCGCGGTGTGGTCGGGCGGCTCGTTCATCTACGTGCCGAAGGGCGTGCACGTCGACATCCCGCTGCAGGCCTACTTCCGGATCAACACCGAGAACATGGGCCAGTTCGAGCGGACGCTGATCATCGTCGACGAGGACGCCTACGTGCACTACGTCGAGGGCTGCACCGCGCCGATCTACAGCTCGGACTCGCTGCACTCCGCGGTCGTCGAGATCATCGTGAAGAAGGGCGCCCGCTGCCGGTACACGACCATCCAGAACTGGTCGAACAACGTCTACAACCTCGTCACCAAGCGCGCGACCTGCGAGGCCGGCGCGACGATGGAGTGGGTCGACGGCAACATCGGCTCCAAGCTGACGATGAAGTACCCCGCCGTCTACCTCATGGGTGAGCACGCCCGGGGCGAGACGCTGTCGATCGCGTTCGCCGGCGAGGGCCAGCACCAGGACGCGGGCGCCAAGATGGTGCACGCGGCGCCGCACACGTCCTCGTCGATCATCAGCAAGTCGGTGGCGCGCGGCGGCGGCCGTACGTCGTACCGCGGGCTGATCCAGGTCAACGACGGCGCCCACCACTCCGCGAGCATCGTGAAGTGCGACGCGCTGCTGGTCGACCAGATCAGCCGCTCGGACACCTACCCCTACGTCGACGTGCGCGAGGACGACGTGTCCATGGCGCACGAGGCGACCGTCTCCAAGGTCTCCGACGACCAGCTCTTCTACCTGATGAGCCGGGGCATGGAGGAGGACGAGGCGATGGCGATGATCGTGCGCGGCTTCGTCGAGCCGATCGCGAAGGAGCTGCCGATGGAGTACGCCCTCGAGCTGAACCGGCTCATTGAGCTCCAAATGGAGGGGGCGGTCGGCTGACCCTCGGCTGGGCTCACCTCCGCGCGCTGCGCGGGACGGGGCCGGCGGGGGACACCCGCTCGCTCGTTCCTCGCTCGCCCGCCGAGCCCGACCAAGCCCCCGCCGGCCCCGTCCCGCTCCGCGCGCTCTGCGTGCGGGTGCGGGTCAGCCGGGGGGAGGGGAAGACGACGTCGTACGAACCGGACTCTTACTAGGAAGCGAACGTAGTGACTGTGACTGAGACACCGGCGGTGGCCCGGGCTGTCGAGACCTCGGAGAAGGTGGCCTCCCACCTGCACCCGGAGGGGTCCTTCGACGTCGACGCCCACCCGGTCCCGACCGGCCGCGAGGAGGTCTGGCGGTTCACGCCGCTCAAGCGGCTGCACGGACTGCACCAGGACGCCGACCTGACTGGCGGCACCCTGCACGCCGAGGCCACGGCGCCCGACGGCGTGACCGTCGAGCGGATCGCGCCCGACAGCGCGCTGATCGGGTCCAGCGGCTACGTGCCGACCGACCGGGTCAGCGCCCGGGCGTGGCGGGACGCGACCGTCGCGTGGGCGGTCACCGTCCCGCAGGAGGCCGAGCTCGACGAGCCCGTGCTGGTCACGCTCACCGGTGAGGGCCTCGACGCCGCCGCCGCGACGCACACCGTGGTGACCGCCAAGGCGCACAGCCGGTCGACGGTGGTGCTGCGCTTCGAGGGCTCGGCGGTGCTGGCCGAGAACATCGAGGTCGTCGTCGAGGACGGTGCCCACCTGACGTTCGTCGTGGTGGCCGACTGGGCCGACGACGCCGTGCACCACAGCAGCCAGCACGCCCGGGTCGGCCGCGACGCGACGCTGCGGCACGTGGCGGTGTCGTTCGGCGGCGACCTGGTCCGGCTGAACGCCTCGGTGGAGTACGCCGGTCCGGGCGGCCAGGCCGAGATGCTGGGGCTGTACTTCGCGGACGCGGGGCAGCACCTCGAGCACCGGCTGTTCGTGGACCACAACGCGCCCAAGACGCGCAGCAACGTGGACTACAAGGGCGCGCTGCAGGGCGAGGGCGCGCACGCCGTGTGGATCGGCGACGTGCTGATCCGCAAGGTCGCCGAGGGCATCGAGACCTACGAGTCGAACCGCAACCTGGTGCTCACCGACGGCTGCCAGGCCGACTCGGTCCCGAACCTGGAGATCGAGACCGGCGAGATCGAGGGTGCCGGCCACGCGTCCACCACCGGCCGCTTCGACGACCAGCAGCTGTTCTACCTGCAGTCGCGCGGCATCCACGAGGACGAGGCGCGCCGCCTGGTGGTGCACGGCTTCTTCGCCGACATCATCCGCAAGATCGGCGTCCCGCAGATCGAGGAGAAGCTGCTCGCGACGGTTGAGGCGGAGCTGGCCAAGAACGTCACCAAGCAGGTGTCCGCATGACCTTCACACGCGCCTGCTCCGCCGCCGACGTCGCCTCCGGGTCCGCCCTGGCCGCGAACGTGGACGGCACCGACGTGGCCGTCGTGCACGACGGCGA
>Ga0308173_10001070_pt1 | contig 13151 bp, 12 predicted proteins | sample PhyPR1_FD_203716 | JGI IMG/M metagenome (GOLD analysis project Ga0308173, IMG submission 203716) | Soil microbial communities from UC Gill Tract Community Farm, Albany, California, United States - DLSLS.P.R1 | ecosystem: Environmental > Terrestrial > Soil > Agricultural land | place: USA... | reverse complement strand
CTGTGTTGCATCGACGGCCTGAATCCGCCGCACCCGAACGGGTGCTCAGCCACCGCCCGAACGCTTGCGCCGGCGCAGGCCGGCGGCGTGGAGGCGGCTGACGAGCTCGCGGGACGTGACGGGCTCGGCGCCGGCGGCGACGACCTGGTCGTACCACTCGGACGGCACGTCGTAGTGGTCCCGGTCGAAGCCCCGTTCGGGGATACCCACGGTCCGCGCGAAGGCGTGCAGCTCGTCGTAGGAGCTGTCGCTGGCCAGGTGCGACCACAACCGCCCGTGGCCGGCCGCGTTGGGCGGGTCGATGAGGACCGCCATCAGGCGGTGCCGGAGACGCGGTCGGCCGCACTGTCGAGCAGCAGCCGCCAGGAGCGGACGTGGCCGGCGTCGATGTAGGACTTGTACGACGCCCCGGGGCGCACCTGCCGGCCGAGGTGGAACATCGAGACGCCGGCTCGGACGAACCACGGCACGTGCTCGGCGAGCAGCCCGCCACCGGGCATCAGCAGCCGGGCCACCCCGGGGTCGGCGGAGGCGGACGCGAGCAGGTCGTCGTACCCGACCCCGAGGCCCTGGGGCGAGCCCGCCGAGCGCACCCCGACCAGCCCCGGCAGCCCGACCAGCCGACGCCAGGACCGACGCGGGTCGAGCGTGGCGTCGACGGCGCGGTGGAAGGTCCACGGGACACCCGGCAGGCCGGAGGCGAGGTGGGTGCAGACCTCGGTGTCGATCTCGAGGTCGGCGTCGAGGAAGCCGAACGACACGCCCGCCGCACCGCAGCCGAGGTAGTCCTCGGCGAGGCCCGTCAGTCGGGTCAGCTCACCACCGGTGGTGGTCCAGGAGTCGTTGAGCCGCAGCAGCACGAAGACCGGCAGCTCGGTCTCGCGGCACACCGCCGAGACCGTGCCGGGCTCTGGGGAGAGGGCCACGTCCGCGCCGGGCGCCACCAGGTGGAGGCGGTCGGCGCCGCCCTCCTGCGCGCCCGGGACGTCGCGCGGGTGCAGCACGGTCACCTCGAGCAGCGGCTCGTTCATGCTCCGACTGTAGGCCGGGGCGGACCCGATCCACCGGCGTCCCACGCGGCCGCTCCCGCATCCCTTGCGCCGGGGGCATGATGGGGTGGTGGACAACGCCCTGCTGTTCGATGCCCGGGCCCGGGTCCTGGCCGACCTGCAAGCCCGCGACCACGCGACCGCGACCGCCGTGTCGGCCCTGGAGGAGGCGGTGTCCCAGCGGCGGTGGTGGGCCGAGCAGTGGCCCGAGGGTGAGGTGTACGTCGCGGGGCTGGTCGCCCAGGACGTGCAGGACGCCCTGTTCGAGTCGGTCGGCCGCTGGCCGGTCTGCCGCTCGTGCGGCGACGCACCCGTGCATGCGCTCTACATCCAGCCCGACCTCGGCGGCCCGGACCCGGTCTGGGTGTGCGAGGAGTCGGGGAAGGCGATCGCCGAGCTCGGTCAGCTCGGACAGCTTCGGTTCTAGCCGGAGCGGCTCAGCCCTCCTGGCCGAGCTGGACCCACATCGTGAAGCGGTCGGCGCGGTAGACCGAGCGCGACACCTCGACCACCTTCTCCTCGGCGATGCCGCGGCGGGAGTGGCGCAGCACCGGGGCGCCGGTGGCGATCTCGAGGAGCTCGGCCTCCTCCTGGGAGGCGACGTCGGCGGTGATCGAGTCCTCCGCCCAGGTGGGCCGCAGCCCGCGGGAGTCGAGCGCGTCGTACAGGCTGGTCGGCATCCCGGCCTGCAGGAAGCCGGGGATCAGGATCTCGTTGAGGTAGGCGTCCTCGAGGCACATCGGTACGCCGTCCGCGCGGCGCAGCCGGCGCCAGTGGATGACCGCGTCACCCTCGGTCAGGCTCAGGGCCCGCGCCACGCCCGGACCGGCCTGCTCCCGTCGGGCGAGCAGCGTCTGCGACTCGGGGAGGAACCCCCGGCGGTTCATCTCCTCGGTGAAGGACGACAGCCGGCTCGCCGCGCGACGCGGCCGCGCCACGAAGGTCCCACGGCCGGGGATGCGCTCGAGCAGGCCCTCGACCACCAGGGCGTCCATCGCCTGCCGCACGGTCATCCGGGCCACCCCGAAGCGGTGCACGAGCTCTCGCTCGGAGGGCGCGGGCGACCCCGGTGCGGCCCCTGCGACGAGGGACCGGACATACTCGCGCACCTGCACGTGCTTCAGTGCGCGCCCCTCGGTCACCACCATCTCCTCCACGGACGAACCATAAGGCGGCGGACGCGCCCCCGTCCCGCGTTCGTCACAGACGGATAATCCTCGACTCGACCTCATTCCGTCGCTATCGCACGCAGCACGTCAAGCCTGGCGGCGCGCCGCGCGGGGAAGACGGCCGCCAGGACACCGATCACCAGGGCGAGCGCCAGGAACACGGTCAGCTCTCCGTAGGGGATGCTGATCGCCTCCAGGCCCTGGTCCTTCAGCGCGTACATCAGCGCCACCCCGAAGCCGATCCCGAGCACGACCCCCAGCACCGCCCCCAGCACGGAGATGACCACCGACTCCAGGGTGATCATCCACCGGAGCTGCCGGCGGCTGACCCCGATCGCGCGCAGCAGCCCCACCTCACGGGTGCGCTCGATGACCGAGAGCGCGAGGGTGTTGACGATGCCGAGCACCGCGATGACCAGGGCCAGGCCGAGCAGGGCGTAGATCATCTGCACGAGCTGGTCGATGGGGCCACGCTGCTCGGCGGCGAACCCCGCCTCGTCCTTGACGGTCACGACCGGCAGCTGCTCGACGACCTTGTCCAGCCGCGCCTGGACCCCGGTGGCGCCCGGGGTGGTGAAGATGATCAGCGCGTTGTCCTCGCGCGGGATCCCGGCCCGGGCCAGGGTGCCGAGCGTCGTCAGCACCGGGAAGAACACCACCGGGTTGTCCTCGAAGATGCCGGCCACGCGCCACCTCTTCGCCCCGGTCGGCATCCTGACGGTCACGGTGTCCCCCACCGACAGCCCGTGGTCCTCGGCCCAGGACCGTTGCACGAACACGGTGCCGTCGGCCAGCGCGGAGGCCACCCCCGACGTCATCGACAGGTCCAGCGCCGAGGTGTCCGCCGGGTCGGTGGCGGCGATGCCCTGGTCCTTGCCGTCGAAGGTGCCGAACCCGTAGCGCTCGCGGACGACGTTGCTCACCCCGGAGACCCGCTCCATGCGGTCCGCGATCCCGGTGGGGAAGCCTCCGCCGAAGACGTTGCTGACGATGTAGTCGCCGACGAAGTTCTCCGACACCGACATGTCCACCGAGGCCTTGGCGGAGTCGCCGACGATGGCCATCGTGCAGGCCAGGGTCAGCCCGATCATCAGCGCGGACGCGGTGGCGGTCGTACGCCGCGGGTGGCGCAGCGAGTTCTGGCCGGCGAGCAGGCCGATGCTGCCGAAGAGGCCGGCGTACGTCGTGCGTGCGGCCAGCAGGAACGGCCGGCTGATCACCGGGCTCGCCGAGGAGACGCCGAGCAGGACCGCGAGCACCCCGCCGCCGACGAGCCAGCCGGCGTGCGCCACCCCCGCGAAGAGCCCCAGCGCGAGCGCGACCAGCCCGGCGGCGATGAGCGCGACCCCCAGCTGCAGCCGCCGGCGCAGGGAGCTCTCCGGTAGGGCGACGTCGTCACGGAGCGCCTGGACGGGTGCGATCCGGCCGGTGCGGCGCGCGGGCAACCAGGCCGCCGCCATCGTCACGACGACGCCCACGGCGTACGCCGCGAGCACGGTGCGGGGCCGGAAGATCAACGCCTGGCCGGACAGGTCCAGCCCGAAGCGCGCGAACAGGGCGCGGATGCCCATGGCCAGCACGAGGCCGAGGGCCAGGCCGGCCGTGGACCCCAGCGCCCCCAGCACGAAGGCCTCCACCAGCACCGACGCGGTGACCTGGCGCTTGGAGGCACCGAGGGCGCGCAGCAGCGCGAGCTCGCGACTGCGCTGCGCAACCAGGATCGAGAAGGTGTTGACGATCAGGAACGCACCGACCACCAGCGCGATGCCGGCGAAGATCAGCAGGAAGGTGGTGATGAAGGAGACGGCCCGGAGCAGGTCGGAGGCCGCCTGGTCGGCGGCCTTGTCGCCGGTGACCGCACGGAAGCCCACCGGCAGGGCTGCCGCCACCCGGTCCCGCAGCTGCGCCTGCGAGACGCCTGCGTCCGCGGTCACCCACACGTCGTTGTAGGCGTCGCGACCCCCGAGGAAGAGCTGCTGGGCGGTCGGGGTGTCGAAGAGCGCGAGCGTGGCGCCGTTGAGCGAGCCACCCTCGGGGAAGCCCGCGACGCCCACCAGCTCGGGGGTCAGCACCAGGCGGCTGGTGGTGATCAGGCGGACCCGGTCACCGATCGAGTAGCCGCCGCGGTCGGCGGTCTTCTCGTCGAGCACCACCTGGTCCTGACCCTCCGGCGGGTGGCCGCTGAGGACGGCCAGCCCCTCGAGCCCGTGGCCGGCGGGCGCGCCGGTCCAGTTGCCCCCCAGCGCGGGTGGTCCGAAGCCACCGATCACCTTGCCGTCGGTGCCCACCACGTAGGCGCCGACGGCGCTCACGTTGCCGTCCACACGGGCCGCGCCCGGCACCGAGCGGAGCTGCTCGACCAGTGAGGCGGGGATCGTCTTCGTCGACGGCGCCCCGTTGACGGTGGTGCCGCCGACGGGGCGTACGACGACGTCGCCGACCGTGGAGGCGAACAGCGCGGTGAAGCTGCGGTTGAGGGTGTCGGAGAAGACCAGCGAGCCGACGACGAACGCCACCCCCAGCACGATCGCGAAGGTGCTCATGACCAGGCGCACCTTGCGCCCGAGCAGGCTCTTGAGGGCGGCGCGGATCATCTCAGGCGCCCGGTCCGGCGGCCGACATGCGCGCCATGATCTCCAGCACCTGGTCCCGGTCGGGGCGGCGGACCTCGTCGACGACGCGGCCGTCGGCCAGGAACACCACGCGGTCGGTGAAGGCGGCGGCGACCGGGTCGTGGGTGACCATCACGATCGTCTGGCCCACGTCGTCCACGCTGTGCCGCAGCAGCTCCAGCACCTCGGCCCCGGACCGGGAGTCGAGGTTGCCCGTGGGCTCGTCGGCGAACACGATCCGGGGCTTGCTCACCAGCGCCCGGGCGACCGCCACCCGCTGCTGCTGCCCGCCCGAGAGCTCGCTGGGCTTGTGCCGCAGCCGGTCGCCGAGACGCACCGTGGCGACCACCGTCTCGAACCAGCCGGGCTCGGGCTTGCGGCCGGCGATGGCCAGGGGCAGCCTGATGTTCTCCTCGGCGCTCAACGTCGGCACCAGGTTGTAGGACTGGAAGACGAAGCCGACCTGGTCGCGCCGCAGCCGGGTCAGCGCCTTGTCCTTGAGGCCGCTCAGCTCCTGGTCGCCGATCCAGACCTCGCCGGAGTCGGCCCGGTCGAGGGCGGCGCAGCAGTGCATCAGCGTCGACTTGCCCGAGCCGCTCGGCCCCATCACCGCGGTGAACTCGCCTCCCGCCAGGTCCAGGGTGACGTCGTCGAGGGCGGTGACCAGCGCCGCCCCCTCGCCGTACGTCTTGGTCAGGTGGCGCACGCGGGCGGCCGGGAGCGAGGTGAGCCCGCCGGCGGCCGGCGCGGTCTGCGTCATGGCACCACCTTCTCCCGGCCGCGGGACGCCCACCACAGGTTTGTGGCCCTTGTGTCCCCGAGGCGCCCCCGGTAGGTCCTTGGGACACCCCGACGCTCGACATCGAACACGTGTTCGACGTTCGGGGGTAGCATCGGCTGCATGGACTTCCAGGGAACCCTCTTCGAGGCACCCCCCTCGGGGGTGCGGTCCTTCGCCGGACTGCAGCGCCGCACGCTGAGCCGCGGCGCCTGGGTGGACGTGCAGCGCACGTGGGTGCCGGAGGCCGACGACGTCTTCGCCGCCCTCGTGGCCGAGGTGCCGTGGCGCGCCGAGCGCCGACAGATGTACGACCGGGTGGTCGACGTCCCCCGGCTCGTGCACACCTACGGCGTCGGTGAGCCGCTGCCGCACCCGGTGCTCGTGGAGGCCCGCGAGGCACTCTCGGCGCACTACCTTCCCGAGCTCGGGGAGCCCTTCGTCACCGCCGGCTGCTGCTACTACCGCGACGGGCACGACAGCGTCGCCTGGCACGGCGACACCATCGGCCGGGGTCGCAGCCAGGACACGATGGTCGCCATCGTCTCCGTCGGCGACCCCCGCCGGCTGGTCCTGCGGCCGCGCGGTGGCGGTGACTCGATCTCGATCGAGATGGGCCACGGCGACCTGGTCGTCATGGGCGGCTCGTGCCAGCGGACCTGGGAGCACGCCGTCCCCAAGGTCGCGCACGCCGGGCCGCGGATCTCGGTGCAGTTCCGGCCGCTGAACGTGTTCTGAGGCGGGCGGGTCGGCTGCCCGGACCGAAACCCGCGTGCCGAGTGTCGGTGCCGGCTGCGAGACTTCCTCGCGATGAGCACCACGACCCCCACCCGTCCCAGCCTCGCCTCGTTCTGGCACGACCTGCCCCGCGAGGGGAAGCTGCTGCTCTCGGTGGTGGTCTTCGAGTTCCTCGGCACCGGCCTGGTGCTGCCCTTCCACGTGGTCTACCTCCACGAGGTGCGCGGGTTCGCCCTCAGCGACGTCGGCCTGCTCCTCGGCGTGCCGCCACTGGTGGGCTTCCTCGTCGTCGGACCGGCCGGCACCCTCATCGACCGCCTCGGCGCCCGGGTCATCCTGGTGTGGACGATGGTGCTGCTGATCTCCGGCGACGTGCTCCTCGCCTTCGCCACGACCCCGTGGGCGGCGGCCCTGGCGCTGACCCTGTCGGGCGTCGCGTTCGGCGTCTCGTGGCCCGCCTCGCAGAGCCTCATCGCCGCGGCGGTGCCGGCCGGGCTGCGCCAACGCTACTTCGGCGTGAACTTCACGCTGCTCAACCTCGGCATCGGGCTCGGCGGCATCCTCGGCGGCGCCTTCCTCGACGTCGCGCGGCCCGGCACCTTCCGGGCGATCTACCTGCTCGACGCCGCGAGCTACGTGCCTGGCCTCTTCCTGCTCGCGGTCGTCCTGCGCCACGTGGCGGGGCGACCGGTCCACGACGACACCCACGCGGACGCCGGGATCGGCTACCTCGAGGTCCTGCGGCGGCCGGCGGTCGCGTCCCTGATGCTGCTCGGGTTCGCCTCCTCCTTCGTGGGCTACTCCCAGCTCAACGCCGGCATGCCGGCGTTCGCGCGCGCGGTCGGCGAGGTGTCGACCCAGGGCCTGGGCCTGGCGTTCGCGGCCAACACTGCAGTCATCGTGCTGCTGCAACTGGTGGTGCTGCAGCGCATCGAGGGCCGCCGCCGGACTCGCGTGATCGCCGTGATGGGCATCCTGTGGGCCCTGTCGTGGGTGCTCCTCGGCTGCTCCGGCCTGGTCGCGGGCACGCTCGGCGCCACCATGCTGGTGGCCTCCTGCGCGTCGGTCTTCGCGCTCGGCGAGACGCTGCTCCAACCCACGATCCCGGCCCTGGTCAACGACCTCGCGCCCGACCACCTGCGCGGCCGCTACAACGCGCTCAGCTCGGCGGCCTTCCAGCTGGCCGCGATCATCGCGCCGCCGATCTCGGGAGCGCTGGTGGGCCACCACCTCGGCGGCGTCTACATCAGCTCGCTGGTCGTCGGGTCGCTGCTGGTGGGCGTGCTCGCGATCGTCCGCCTCGAGCCGCAGCTGCCGCCGGAGGTCAACGGCGTACACACCGCGGCAGCGGCCCCGGAGACCGTGCCGGCCTGACACCACGACGACCGACGCGCTCACCCGGGTCGGCGGTGAGGCTGCCACCGTTCCGGGTGCGGAAAGGGTGGCTGGCTCACCGCCGGGGCGGGTACGGCCCGTCGTTGCGTCGGTCGTCAGTCGCGCCGGGAGACCACCCACCACAGCAGCGCGAGCACGGCGAGCGCCACCGCCCCCTGCTTCCAGTAGCTCTTGACGAGCACCGGGAGCACGGTCGCCCCGAGGTCGAGGGCGTCGTCCTGCGCCGCGTGGCGCGGGGCCGTGGCCCCGCCCGACATGGCAGCCCCGGCCCCGGCCCCGGGCCCGGACGTGGGCGCCGCCGCCGGTGCAGGTGCGGGCGTCGGCGCCGAGGACGGGCCCGCGTCGGCGTCGCCGCCGGGCGCCGCTGCTGCGGCCGCGCCGGTGGGCTGCGAGGCGGGGCCGGCGTCCTGGTCGGAGGTCTCGGCCAGGGGCCCGCCTCCCAGCCTCGACTCCAGGCACGCGACGAACTGCCCCAGCAGCTTGTCCGAGACGTCCTGCATCACCCCGCGCCCGAACTGGGCGGGCTTGCCGGTGATCGCGAGGTCGGTGAGCACCTCCACCTCGGTGGCGGCTCCCCCGTCGGCCTCGGCCATCGTCAGGGTGACGGTGGCACCGGCCGTGCCGTTGCCGCGCTTGTCCTTGCCCTTGGCCTCCACGACGAACGAGTGGGCCTGCTCGTCCTTCTCCAGGAAGGTGCCCGAGCCGTTGTAGACCAGGGCGATCGGGCCGAGCTTGACCTTGACCGACCCGGCGAACGAGTCGGACTCGACCGAGCTGACCGTGGCACCCGGGAAGCACTCGGCGACCGAGGCGATGTCCTGGAAGTGCGCCCAGGTCTCGTCGACGCCCGTGGGGACGGTGAACGTGTGCTGCAGGTCCACGGGCCTCAGCTCCCGGCGGCCGCGAGGACCGCGCGCCGGGTCAGGACGGTCGCGAGGTGGCGTCGGTAGTCGGCGTCGCCGTTGAGGTCCGAGGGCGGGTTGGCGCCCTCGGCCGCCCGGGCCGCCGCGGCGCGGACGGCCTCGTCGGTGGCCGGCTGCCCGGCCAGCGCCTCCTCGACCGCACGGGCCCGCAGCGGCGTGGAGCCCATGTTGGTGAGCCCGACCCGCGCCTCGGCGATGGACCCGCCGTCGACGCGTACCGCGGCGGCCACCGCCACGATCGGCCACTGGTGGGCCACCCGGACGAACTTCTCGTAGTGGGCGCCCCAGCCGGTGTGCTTGGGGATCCGCACCTCGGTGAGGATCTCGTCCTCGCCGATCGCGGTCTCGAAGAGATCGACGAAGAAGTCGTCGGCCGCCACCGTGCGCGAGCCACCGCTGCCGGCGATCACGAACTGCGCCCCCAGCGCCAGCGCCGGAGCACCGAGGTCACCGGCGGGGTCGGCGTGGGCCAGCGCGCCACCGAAGGTGCCGCGGTGCCGGACCTGGGCGTCGGCGAGGTGCTCGACCGCCTTGGTGATGAGGGCGGCGTGCTCGGCGACCAACGGGTCGGACCCGACCACCGAGTGCTGCGTCATCGCGCCGATGACGATGGCGTCGCCGTCGTCGCGTACGCCGCGCAGCGACTCGATCCGGCCGAGGTCGATGACGACCTCGGGCGCGTTGAGCCGCATCCGGAGCACGGGGAGCAGGCTCTGCCCACCGGCCAGGATCTTGGCGTCGTCACCGTGCTCGGCGAGCGCGGCGAGCGCCTCCTCCACCGACGTGGGCGCGACGTAGTCGAACTGTGCGGGGATCATGCGCCCGCTCCTTCCGTGCTGTCCTGGCCGGGTTCGGACTGGTCGAAGTGCGGCATCGCTGCGGCCTCGGTGGAGCCGCCGGCACCCGGGCCGTTGATGGCCTTCCACACCCGCTCGGGCGTGCACGGCATCCGGATGTCGTCGACACCGAGGTGCCGCACGGCGTCGACCACCGCGTTGACCACCGCGGGCGTGGAGGCGATCGTGCCGGCCTCGCCCACGCCCTTGGTGCCGAGCGAGTTCGTGGTCGACGGCGAGGTCGTGTGGTCGATGTCGAAGCTGATCGTGTCGGCCGCGGTCGGCAGCAGGTAGTCCACGAAGGACCCGGTCACCAGCGTGCCGGACTCGTCGTACACCGCCTCCTCCCACAGGGCCTGCGCGATGCCCTGGACGAGCCCGCCGTGGACCTGCCCGGAGACGATCAGCGGGTTGATGATGTTGCCGATGTCGTCGACGCAGACGTACTTGCGCATCCTCAGCGCCCCGGTCTCGGTGTCCACCTCCATCGCGCACAGGTGGGTGCCGTGCGGGAAGTTGAAGTTGACCGGGTCGTAGGTCGCCTCCGAGTCGATGGTGGGCTCCATCCCGTCGGGCAGGTTGTGCGCCGCGAACGCCGCCGTGGCGATCTCGGTGATCGCCATGCCCTGGTCGGTGCCGCGGACCGAGAACCGGCCGCCGGAGAACTCCAGGTCGTCGACGGAGGCCTCGAGGAGGTGCGCCGCGATCGGCTTGGCCTTCTCGATCACCTTGTCCGCGGCCAGCACCAGCGCCTCCCCACCGACGACCAGCGAGCGCGAGCCGTAGGTGTCGAGGCCCTTGTGGGAGACCTGCGTGTCGCCGTGCAGGATCTCGACGTCCTCGAAGGGCACGCCGAGCCGGTCGGCCACGATCTGGCTGAACGCCGTCTCGTGCCCCTGCCCGTGGGCGGAGGCACCCGTGACGACCTCGACCTTGCCGGTGGCCAGCATCCGCACGCTCGCGTGCTCCCAGCCGCCGGCGCCGTAGTTGAGCGAGCCGAGCACCCGGGAGGGCGCGAGGCCGCACATCTCGGTGAAGGTGGAGATGCCGATGCCGAGCTGGACGGTGTCGCCGGAGTCGCGGCGCCGCTTCTGCTCGGCCCGGAGCTCGTCGTACCCGAAGAGCTCCTTGGCGCGCGCCGTCGCGGCCTCGTAGTTGCCGGAGTCGTACTCCAGGCCCGCCACGGTGGTGAACGGGAACTCCTCGTGCTTGATCCAGTTCTTCTCGCGGACCTCGAGCGGGTCCATGTCCAGCTCGGCGGCCAGCTCGCTCATCAGGCGCTCGATGGCGTACGTCGCCTCGGGCCGCCCGGCGCCGCGGTAGGCGTCGGTCCAGGTCTTGTTGGTCAGGACCGTCTGGCAGTTGAACTGGTAGGCGGGGAACTTGTAGATCGCGTTGAACATGAACGCCCCGAGCACCGGCACGCCGCCGCCCACGATCGCCACGTAGGAGCCGAGGTCGGCGAGCAGGTCGACCTTGAGGCCGGTGACCGTGCCGTCCTTGGTGGCGGCCAGCGTCAGCTTCTGCCACTGGTCGCGGCCGTGGTGGGCGCTCATCAGGGACTCCGAGCGGGTCTCGGTGTACTTCACCGGCTTGCCCAGCCGACGCGCCACCGCGAAGGCGACCATCTCCTCCGGCGTCTGCTGCAGCTTGCCTCCGAACCCGCCGCCGACGTCGGGGGCGATCACCCGGATCTTCGACTCGGGCACCCCGGTGGTGGCCGCGAGCGCGAAGCGCAGGATGTGCGGGATCTGGGTGGCCGACCACATGGTGATCTGCTCCCCGGTGGGGTCGACGACGACCGAGCGGGGCTCCATGAACGCCGGGATCAGCCGCTGCTGGCGGTACTCGCGCTCGATCACGATGCCGTCGGCGCGAGCCTTCTCGATGGCCTCGTCGACGTTCCCGCCGGTGCCGGCCTCCGCGGAGTCGAACTTCCAGAACGCCGACTTGTTGGTGCCGAGGTCGGGGTGGGCCAGGACCTTGTCCGCTGCGGCCTCCTTGAGGTCGAGCGCGGCCGGGAGCTCGTCGTACTCCACGTCGACGAGCTCGGCGGCGTCCCGCGCCTCCGCGGCGCTGCGCGCGACCACCACGGCCACGGCCTCGCCGGCGAAGGTGACCCGGTCGGCGGGCAGCGGCGGGTGGGCCGGGGTCACCTGGTCGGTGGTGATCGCCCAGGCGTTGATGCACGCGCCCTGGGTCTCGGCGAGGTCCGCGCCGGTGAGCACCGCGACGACGTTGGTCGACTGCTTCGCGGCGCTGGTGTCGATGCTCGCGATCCTCGCGTGGGCGAACGGGCTGCGCACCATCGCGAGGTGCAGCATCCCGGGCAGCTGGAGGTTGTCGGTCCAGCGGGTGCGGCCGGTGATAAGGCGCTGGTCCTCCTTGCGCCGACGATCGCGGCCGATCTCCCTGGTCTCGGTGGGGCGCTCCTGGGTGGCGGTCATGCCGTCACCTCCTCGCCCTGGCCCGAGGCGTGCTGCACGGCCCGGACGATGTTGTGGTAGCCGGTGCAGCGGCACAGGTTGCCCTCGAGCCCGAGCCGGATCTCCTCCTCGGTGGGCTTCGGGTTCTCCTGCAGCAGCGCGACGCTCTGCATGATCATCCCCGGGGTGCAGAAGCCGCACTGGAGGCCGTGGCACTCCCGGAACGCCTCCTGGACCGGGTGCAGCTGACCATCGGTGGCCAGCCCCTCGATCGTGGTGACCTCACCCCCGTCGGCCTGGACGGCGAGCACGTTGCAGGACTTCACGCTGGTGCCGTCGAGATGGACCGTGCAGGCGCCGCAGTTGCTGGTGTCGCAGCCGATGACGGTGCCGGTCTTCCCGAGGCGTTCGCGCAGGTACTGCACCAGGAGCATGCGGGGTTCGACGTCGTCGGAGACCGACGCTCCGTCGACGGTGAGGCTGATCCGGGTCATGGACGACTCCCTTGGGGTCGGGACGATGCTGTGACGCCGCTCACGCTAGGGCCATCCGGTTGGCGAAAGGTTGGGGCGAAAGTCCCCTCCTGAGGCGCGGTCCACGCGTTCCACGCCTTTCCGGCCCGGGAGCCGACGGCGTCTCGGTCCGCGGTCTTCGACGTGCGGGCATTTGCCGCCGGGGTTAGGTGAGCCTAATCTGAGTTGACGGCCATCCCTCGTCCCCCGAACGGAGCATCCCGTGAGCTTCCCCGCCACGTTGCTGCTCGGCTTCATCGCCGGCGTCACCATCCTGCTGGGCCTGCCCGTGGGCCGGATGCAGCGTCCGGCGCCCTCCCTGCGCCTGTTCCTCAACGCGACCGCGGTCGGCGTCCTGCTCTTCCTGGTGTGGGACGTGCTCTCCGCCGCGTGGGAGCCGATCGACGTGGCCCTCGGGTCGGTGCACGACGGGACCGGCGGCCTCGGCACGGCGATCGGCTACGGGCTGATCTTCGTCGGCGGCCTGGCCGTCGGGCTGGTGTCGCTGGTCTGGTACGAGCGCTGGATGGGCAGACAGGTGGCCGCACAGCCGGCCGGCGCCCCGGCGCGACCGCAGGGACCGGGCGCGATGACCCTCGGTGAGGTCAAGCCGCCGCGGGGCATCGCGACGTGGTCGGCCGCGCGCCGGCTGTCCCTGATGATCGCTGTGGGCATCGGCCTCCACAACTTCGCCGAGGGCCTGGCCATCGGCC
>Ga0308173_10001068_pt1 | contig 13153 bp, 11 predicted proteins | sample PhyPR1_FD_203716 | JGI IMG/M metagenome (GOLD analysis project Ga0308173, IMG submission 203716) | Soil microbial communities from UC Gill Tract Community Farm, Albany, California, United States - DLSLS.P.R1 | ecosystem: Environmental > Terrestrial > Soil > Agricultural land | place: USA... | reverse complement strand
GCGGGCGCGGGCGGGCCGCGGCTGGCGATCGTCACCGGCCCGAACATGGCCGGCAAGTCGACCTTCCTGCGCCAGAACGCGCTCCTGGCCGTGCTCGCCCAGGCGGGCTCGTTCGTGCCGGCCAGGCGCCTGCGGCTGGGCGTGGTGGACCGGCTGTTCAGCCGCGTCGGCGCGGGCGACGACCTGGCGCGCGGCCGCTCCACCTTCATGGCCGAGATGGTCGAGACCGCCGCGATCCTGACCCAGGCGACGCCGCGCAGCCTGGTGATCCTCGACGAGATCGGGCGAGGCACGGCGACCTACGACGGCCTCGCCATCGCCTGGGCCTGCGCCGAGGCGCTGCATGAGGTGAACCGGTGCCGGGCGCTGTTCGCCACCCACTACCACGAGCTCGCCACGCTTGAGGACCGGCTGGCGCACGTCGCCAACCTGTCGCTGAAGGCCCGCGAGTGGAACGGCGAGCTGATCTTCCTGCACGAGGCCGGGCCCGGCCCCGCCGATCGGTCCTACGGCGTGCAGGTGGCCAAGCTGGCGGGCGTCCCGCCGGCGGTGGTCGCCCGCGCCAAGGCGGTGCTGGAGCGGCTGGAGCGCGAGGCCGGCGCGCCGGCGCACCTGGAGGACCTGCCGCTGTTCGCCGCGGTGGCCGAACCCGCGGCGAGCCATGGCCCGAGCCCGGTCGAGGCGGCGCTCCAGGCGCTCGATCCCGACGGCATGAGCCCGCGCGAGGCGATGGACGCGCTTTACAAGCTGAAGGGCCTCCTGGCCGGATAGCATGGCCCTGCCCGACGTGATCTTCCTCAACGGCTCGTCCTCGGCGGGCAAGACCTCGCTGGCCAAGGCGCTGCAGGCGAAGCTGCCCGAGCCCTATCTGCACTTCGGCGTCGACGACCTGTTCCCCTGGCTGCCGCCGCAGTGGGACGGAACGGCCGAGGGCTTCCAGCTGGTCCCCTTGTCGAACGGCGAGATGCCCATCGTGGTGGGCCTCGAGGGCCGGCGCGTGATGCGCGCCTGGCGCCGCATGCTGCGGACCGCCGCCGACGAGGGGCTGAAGTTCATCGTCGACGAGGTGATGATCACCGAGGGCGCGCTCGACGAATGGATCGGGGCGCTCGCGGGCCTCGACGTGTTCTTCGTGGGCGTCCGCTGTGAGCTCGGCGAGATGCAGCGACGCGAGGCGGCGCGCGGCGACCGCGGCGCGGGCCAGGCGCTCTGGCAGCACGCGCGGGTGCACGTCCATGGCCCGTACGACCTCGAGGTCGACACGACGGCGACGTCGTCCGAAGCCTGCGCGGAAGCGATCCTGGAGGCGCTCGCCCATCGGCCGCGGCCCTCGGTGTTCGAGCGGCTGGCGCAGGCGGACGCCTCCTGATGCGCCTGCAGGCGCTGATGGTCGACGTCGACGGGGTGATCGTGATCCCGCGCGCCGGCGGCTGGGCGGCGGACCTGGAGCGCGACCTCGGCCTCTCGGTGGCGGTGATGCAGCGGCAGTTCTTCCAGCCGCACTGGGCCGACGTGGTGCTGGGCCGCGCGGGCCTGCACGAGCGCCTGGGGCCGGTGCTGGCCGAGCACGCGCCGCACCTGACCAGCGAAGACCTCGCCGCCTACTGGTTCGAAAATGACGCCGCGCTCGACCACGGCCTGCTGGATCAGCTCGCCGCGCTCAGGGCCGCGGGCCTGCCGATCCATCTGGCCACCGTCCAGGAGCACCTGCGCGCCGAGCACCTGTGGGCGACGCTCGGCCTGCGTGAGCGCTTCGACGGCATCCACTATTCGGCCGACTACGGCTGCGGCAAGCCGGACCTCGCCTTCCTCGAGGCGGTGGCGCGGCGCACCGGCCACGCCCCGGCCGGGCTCCTGCTGCTCGACGACAAGTTCGCCAATGTGCAGGCGGCGCGGGCGGCCGGCTGGCTGGGCGCGCTGTGGGACGGAACCGAGCGCCTGGAGGCGGTGCTGGCCCGCGAGGGGGTCGAGCTGCCGTAGCGCTCAGCGGCCGCGCTCGATCCAGAGGCGGCGGCCCGGATAGTCGATCACCAGCCGGCCATGGCCGAACAGGTTGGCGCCCAGCACGCCATCCACTTCGGTCCCGGCTTCCTCGGCGACCGGGCCGAGGATGTCGGTGACCACGAGGTCGGCGGCCGGCCAGGCGTTGTCGCCGACCTGCAGCCTCGTCCGCGCCGCGCGGCCGCGGGAGCGGGTTCCGCCGGCGCCGCCGAAGGTGACGTAGCGGCCCGCGCGGCTCACGCCGGCCCGCCGCGCCGCCTCCGGGGAGACCAGGGTGAGCACCGCGCCGGTGTCGACCACCATGCGGAACGGGCCGCGCCCGTCGATGGTCGCCGAGACCAGGCTCAGGGGACGCTTGGGGGCGATCTCCATGGGCAGCGCCGCTTGCGCCGGCCCCGGCGGCGCGTCGAAATCGACCTCGCGGGTCCGGTAGTCGACGCGGACTACGCGGGAGAGGGCGAAGACCTGGCCCACCACTGCGTCCACGCGGCCGGGCACCTGGGCGGAGACCTTGTCGACCGCCTGGGAAACGCCTGTCGAGACGCCGGCGAGCGCGATCGGCCCCAGCCGGAAGTCGGGCATCCGGGCCGGCGAGAAGCGCGCCGGCGCGCCGCCCGCCGTGCCGCGGATCACCACCTCGGGCTCGCCTGTCGGCCGCGCTTCGGCGGCGGCGGCTACGCGAGGGCCGACGATGACGATGAACGGCGTGGCGTCGCCGGTGTCGAACATCACCCGCAGCGGACGGCGGCCGTGCTCGGCGGCGCCGGCGAGCATCACGAACGGCGCCTCGGCGGCGGGGACCTGGAACGGAAGCGGGCTCAACTCGCCGGGCAGGCGCCGGCAGGGTGCGGACCGGCCTGGGCCGCCGGCGACCAGGCGCCCAGCACGACCACCGCCGAGCCGTGCTCGGAGGCGGCGGGCGCGCAGGCCGAGGCGCCGGCGAACCGCTGCGCCTGGGCCATCTCGTCGGGCTTCATGTGCGGCGCGATCTGCCCGAGGATCTGCTGGGCGTCGTGCCTGGAAGCCTGATCGGCGCTCGGATTGGCGCCGGCCGCGGCCGTCCAGACGTAGGCCGCGACCAGGTCGCGGGGCGCGAGCTTGCCTTCCGCGTAGGCGACCCCGAGCCGCAGTTGCGCCTGGGCGTCGCCGCCCTGGGCGAGGTTGCGGAGGTTCGCGAGCACGACCTGCGCCGGAGTGGCCTCGGACACCGTCCACGGCGGGCCGGCGGCGGCCAGCGAACGGGCGCCGGAAAGATCGAGCGTGAACGGCTCCAGGTGCAGGTGCGCGCCCTGGCTCCCATGCGCGCCCTCGGCGAAGATCCGCCGGAACGGCGCGCCGGAGTGGCGGAGCCGCTCGGCGGCGGTGTCGACCGCCATGCCCTCGACGACCGCATCGTAGGCGCCCGGCGCGCCGGGCCGCCCGCGCGAGTGCTGCGAGATCGCGCCCGGGCGCACGGTGAGCGCGCCCTCGGCCCTGAGCTCGGCCTCGCGCGCGGGCGTCCGGTAGCCGCCGGTCTCGCGCCACTTGCCCGGCCCGAACACCGAATCCATCACCGCCTTGAAGCGCACCTGGGTGGTGGCGGGCGCGGCGGCGGGCGGGTGGATCCGGCGCAGCGGAACGGCGTCCTGCGCGCCGGCCGAGCCGGCCACGGCGGCGAACGCAACGGCGGTGATCAAGGCGGTTCTCATGAGCGCCCCCCGGCCCGGCGACGCCGCAAGAAGAGCGCGAAACGGCCGCGCCGACAACCGTGGCGGACTGGCGCGCGGCGCCCCCGACGAAGACGCCCTGCGCCCGGGCGCGAACTCGCCTATATCTGCTCCCCATGCCGCCCCGCCTTAGGCCGACCCGCATCGAGCACGTCGTCGACGGCGTGCGCCTGCGCGCCCAACTGTCCGCAGCGGCCCTGGAGCACCTCGGGAACGAGGCCGAGCAGCGCAGGGCGGCGCTGAAGATCCTCAAGGACGCGCTGTTCCGCGGCCGGATGATCGCCAAGGAGCGGCTGGAGAACGGCGCCGGCGGCATCGAGACGGCGCGGCTGCTCTCGGCCGTCACCGACGAGGTGGTTTCGGCGCTCTACGACTTCACGACGGTGCACGTGTTCCGGGCGCGCAATCCGACCGAGGGCGAACGGCTGGCGCTGGTGGCGGTGGGCGGCTACGGGCGCGGCACGCTGGCGCCGTTCTCCGACATCGATCTGCAGTTCCTCAGGCCGTACAAGCAGACCGCCCACGTGGAGAGCGTGATCGAGTTCATGCTCTACGCGCTGTGGGATCTGGGCTTCAAGGTCGGCCACGCCTCGCGCACGATCGAGGAGTGCGTCAGGCTGGCCCGCGAGGATTTCACCATCCGCACCTCGTTGCTCGAGGCGCGCCGGCTGACCGGCGACGAAGACCTGGCAGGCGGCCTGGTCAAGCGCTTCCAGACCGAGGTGGTGAAGGGCACGGGCGCCGAGTTCGTCGCCGCCAAGCTGCGCGAGCGGGACGAGCGGCATGCGCGGGCCGGCGCCTCGCGCTATCTGGTCGAGCCGAACGTCAAGGAGGGCAAGGGGGGCCTGCGCGACCTCAATACCCTGTTCTGGATCGCCCAGTACCTGCATCCCGGCGAGCCGATCGAGAAGGTGATGCAGCTCGAGATGTTCACCGGCCGGGAGGTCAGGACCTTCATCCGCGCCTTCGATTTCCTGTGGGCGGTGCGCAGTCACCTGCACTTCGCCACCGGCCGGCCGGAGGAGCGGCTGACCTTCGACCTGCAGCCGGAGATCGCCCGGCGCATGGGCTACGGCGACCGCGGCGACGCGCCCGCCGTGGAGCGGTTCATGCGGCGCTACTTCCTGTTCGCCAAGGAGGTGGGGGCGCTCACCCGGGTGTTCGCGGCCAAGCTCGAGGCGGAGCGGGTCAAGACCGAGCCCAGAGGGCTGTCGCGTCTGCTGCCCGGCCGAAAGATCAAGCGCAAGCCGCTCGACGTGCCGGGCTTCCATGAAATCGGCGGACGCCTGGACGTGGACGGGATCGAGGTGTTCGAGTCGGACCCGGTCAACCTGCTGCGGCTGTTCAAGATCGCCGACGAGCGCAACCTGGACCTGCACCCCGACGCCTTCACCGCCGCGACGCGCGCGGCGCCGGCGATCACCTCGGCGGTGCGCCGGGACAGGGAGGCGGCGAAGGTCTTCCTCGACACGCTTGCGCGAGGACGCGACCCGCAGCGGACGCTGACGCTGATGACCGACGCCGGCGTGCTCGGGCGCTTCATCCCGGAGTTCGGACGCATCGTCGCCCAGATGCAGTTCAACATGTATCATTCCTACACGGTGGACGAGCACACGCTGCGCGCCGTGGGCATCATCGCGGAGGTAGCGGCCGGGCGGTTCGTGGAGGACCATCCCCTGTCGACGGCGGTGATGCCGCTGATCGCCGACCGCGAGGCCCTCTTCCTGGCCATGCTGCTGCACGACACCGGCAAGGGCGGGGCCGGCGGCCAGGAGAAGGCCGGCGCACGGGCGGCGCGGCAGGCCTGCGAGCGGCTGGGCCTGGAACGCTCGAAGATCGAGCTCGTCGCCTGGCTGGTGGAGCACCATCTGGTGATGAGCGACGTCGCCCAGAAGCGCGACGTCTCGGATCCGCGCACGGTCGCCGAGTTCGCCCGCGTCGTGGAGACGCCCGAGCGGCTGCGGCTGCTGCTGGTGCTGACCGTGGCCGACATCCGGGCCGTCGGTCCCGGGGTCTGGAACGGTTGGAAGGGCCAGCTGATGCGCGAGCTCTACCGGGCCACCGAGGCGGTGTTCCGCGGCGGGCGCGGCTCGGAGGCCGCCGCCGCGGCGCTGCGGCGCTATTACGAGAACGCCGCCTACGACGCCCGTGTGCGGCTCGCTAGGGCGGAACCGGCGATCGAGGCCTGGGCCGACGGCATGGAAGACGCCTATTTCACCGCCTTCACCGAGGCCGAGGTGCTGGACCATGCCGCGCTCGCGCGCCGCGCGCTGCAGTCCGCGGGCGCCGCCGCCGAGGGCCACGTCCGGCCGGACCGCAACGCCGCCGAGGTGGTGGTCGCCGCCGCCGACCGGCCGAGACTGTTCGTGGATCTCGCCGCGGCGATCACCGGCGCGGGCGCGAACGTGGTCGGCGCACGGGTGTTCACCTCGCGCGCCGGCGAGGCGCTGGACGTCTTCTATGTGCAGGACGTGACCGGCGAGCCCTATGGGGCCGACGATCCCCGCGCGATCGCCCGGCTGGTGCGCGCGCTGGAGGGCGCCGCACGCGGCGAGCCGGTCCCGCGCGAGCCGCGGCGCTCGGCCGACCTCGGCCGCAGCGCCGCGTTCGACATCACGCCCACCGTCAGCTTCGACAACGATGCGTCGGAAACCGCCACTGTGGTGGAGGCCTCGGGCCGGGACCGACGGGGTCTGCTGGCGGCGCTGGCCGGGGTGATCTCGGACGCCGGGCTGTCGATCGTCTCGGCCCACATCGACGGCTATGGCGAGCGGGCGGTGGACGCCTTCTATGTCGTGGGCCCCGGCGGGGGGAAGATCACCGACGCCCGCAAGCGCAGCCCGCTCAAGAACGCGCTGATCGCCGCCATGGCCGAGCCGGACGCGAACGGCCGGCGCGCCAATTTGCAGCGCGCGCGGGCGAGCGTGGCGCGCTAGCCTGCCGCGCGTGACCGAGACGCCGATTCCCGTGACCCAGCCCGCCATGGCCGCGCCCAAGCGCAACCGCGCCAAAACCGGGGGGTTGATCCGGTCTTCGGCGATCTACTCGGGCTTCACCCTGATCAGCCGGCTGGTCGGCTTCGCGCGCGATCTGGTGCTGACCGCGTACATGGGCGCCAGCGCGACCATCGCGGCCGACGCCTTCAACACCGCCATGGCGTTCCCGAACCTGTTCCGCCGGATCTTCGCCGAAGGCGCCTTCGCCGCCGCCTTCGTGCCGTCCTACTCGCGTAGCCTGGAGAAGGACGGCGAAGCGGTGGCCGACGTGCTGGCGGCCGATGCGATGGCCGTGCTGGCCGCCGCCACCCTCGCGATCACGGTCGCGGCCGAACTCACCATGCCTTGGCTGATGTATCTCATCGCGCCGGGCTTCGCGGCGGTCCCGGGCAAGTTCCACCTGGCCGTGGTGCTGACCCAGATCACCATGCCCTACCTGCCGTGCATGGCGATCTACGCCCATCTGTCCGGGGTGTTGAACGCGCGGAACCGCTTCATCCTCTCGGCCGCCGCGCCCATTCTCCTGAACCTGTGGACGCTGGTCACCGTACTGCCGACCCACAGCCCCTTGCAGGCCGCGCAATGGGCCTCGATCGGCGTGGTCCTGGCCGGCGTCAGCCAGGCGGGCGTGCTGTGGTGGGGCTGCAACCGCTCGGGCGCTCACGTGGGCTTCCGCTGGCCGAGGCTCACGCCGGAGATCAAGAAGCTGATCCTCCTGGCGGTGCCCGGCGCCATCGCCGCCAGCGCCACGCAGATCAACATCTTCGTCTCGGGCATCCTGGTCAGTCACGTGAACGGCGCGCGAACCTGGCTGACGGTCTGCGACCGTCTTTACCAGCTGCCCCAAGGGCTGGTGGGGGTGGCGATCGGGGTCGCGCTGCTGCCGCAGCTCTCGCGGGCCGCCGGCGCCGACGACAAGCAGGCCACCCGGGCGGCCATGGACCAGGCCATCGTCTTCGCGCTCGCGCTTTGCCTGCCGGCCGCCGCGGCGCTGACCTCGATCCCCTTCTTCCTGATCGATGCGCTCTATACGCGCGGCGAGTTCACCACCGCCGACGCGCACCAGACCGCCGCGGCGCTGCTCAACTACGGCTGGGGCGTACCGGCCTTCGTGCTGGCGCAGATCTTCAGCCGGGCCTTCTTCGCCCGGCAGGACACCAAGACGCCCATGCGCTTCGGGCTCATCGCGGTGGGCGTGAACCTCGCGCTCGGCCTGATGCTGTTCCACTTCGTGGGCGTCCCGGGCATCGCGGCGGCGACCGCGAGCGCCTGGTGGCTGAACGTCATCATGATGGCTGTGCGGCTGCACCGCTCGGGGCACTACACCCCGAGCCGCCGCGCGATCTCGAAAATCATCCGCATCGTCGCCGCGAGCCTGGCGATGGGCGTCCTCCTGGGCCTCGCCTCGCACGAACGGCCGCTGATCCAGCACCTGCTGGAGCCGGTCTCGTTCCGCCATCCCAAGGAGCTCGCCATCGTGCTGGTCTGCGCGGTCGCCGGGACCAGCTATCCGTTGCTGCTGTTCGCCTTCGGCGGGCTGACGCTCGCGGAGGTGAAGGCCGCGTTCCGGCGCGCCCGCGGGGACCGCACGCGTCCGGCGACGCCCGAACTCTGAACCGCTCCGTCAGCCCGGACGGCCGAAGGCCGAGCCGGGACCAGGGTCGCGCGCAACTGGGTCCCGGCTCTCCGCTACGTTTCGGCCGGGATGACGAGGGAAAGAAACTAGGCTATCTCCCGCCTATGGCTTCGACGAACACCTGGCGATGGCGGGCCTGAGCCGCTGACCCTGCGCCCGGGCCTTGCGCCCGCCCGTCCGTTCGTCCGAAAAGCCTGACCCCATGACCGACCAAGCCCCGGCGCCCTTCAAGGGTCCCCAGCGCGTGCTCTCCGGCGTGCAGCCCACCGGAGACCTGCACCTCGGCAACTATCTCGGCGCGCTGGTGAAGTTCGCCCGCCTGCAGCACGAGGTCCCGACCTTCATCTTCGTGGCCGACCAGCACGCGATCACCGAGTGGCAGGATCCGGCCAGGCTGAAGGGGCAGGTGCGCGAGATCACTGCCGCCTACCTGGCGACCGGCCTGGATCCGAAGCTCGCCACCATCTTCGCCCAATCGGCGGTCCCCGAGCATACCGAGCTCGCCTGGGTGTTCGACTGCGTGGCCCGCATCGGCTGGCTGGACCGGATGACCCAGTTCAAGGACAAGGCCGGCAAGCACAAGGAGCGGGCGAGCGTCGGGCTCTACGCCTATCCGGTGCTGCAGGCGGCCGACATCCTGCTCTACAAGGCGACCCACGTGCCGGTGGGCGAGGACCAGCGCCAGCATCTGGAGCTGACCCGCGACATCGCGGCGAAGTTCAACCACGACTTCGAGGCGCCCGGCTTCTTCCCCCTGCCCGAGGCGCTGACCCAGGGCCCCGGGGCCAGGATCATGTCGCTGCGCGACGGCCGGGCGAAGATGTCCAAGTCGGACCCGTCGGACTACTCGCGGATCAACCTGACCGACGACGCCGAGGCGATCTCGCAGAAGGTCAGGAAGGCGCGCACCGACCCCGAACCGCTGCCGGAGCGCCTGGAGGCGCTGGAGGGCCGGCCCGAGGCGCAGAACCTGGTCGGCATCTATGCGGCGCTGGCCGGCAAGGCCGCGCAGGCGGTGCTGGACGAGTTCGCGGGCCAGGGGTTCGGCGCCTTCAAGCCGAAGCTCGCCGACCTCGCCGTCGAGGTGCTGGGCCCGATCGGGGCCGAGATGCGCCGCCTGCTCGCCGATCCCGCCGAGATCGACCGCATCCTGGCCGACGGCGCCCAGCGCGCCCGGGCGCTCGCCCAGCCGACGATGGCGGAGGTGCGCAGGATCGTCGGCTTCTGGAACTCGTAATCTCCGTCATCCCGGAAGGCCGGGAAGGCCGATCCGGGATGACGGTTGATATGAGGGATATTCGAGGCCACATCTTCCGCATGTTCATCCAGACCGAAGCCACGCCGAATCCCGAGGTGCTGAAGTTCCTGCCCGGCCGCGAGGTGATGGGCGAGGGCAGCCGCGACTTCCGCGACGCCGACGATGCGTCGGCCTCGCCGCTGGCCGCCGAGCTCTTCGCCATCCCCGGCGTCACGCGGGTGTTCTTCGGCCCGGACTTCCTGACCGTCGGCAAGACGCCCAATCGCGAGTGGGGCCACCTGAAGGCGCCGATCCTGGCGGCGATCATGGATCACTTCACCTCCGGCCAGCCGCTGTTCGCCGGCGAGGACGAGGCGGTGGGCCACGACGAGGGCGCCTACGAGGGCGAGACCGCCCAGATCGTGGCCGAGATCAAGGACCTGCTGGACACCCGCATCCGCCCGGCGGTGGCCCAGGACGGCGGCGACATCCTGTTCAGCCGCTTCGACGCCGAGACCGGGGTCGTCTGGCTCAACATGCGCGGCGCCTGCTCCGGCTGCCCCTCCTCGACCGCGACGCTACGCGCCGGGGTGGAGAACATGCTCAAGCACTACGTGCCGGAAGTGACGCGGGTCGAGCAGACCTTGTAAATCTGCCGTGTGATCGTCCTCGGCCTGGACACCTGCCTCTCTACCTGCTCGGTCGCCGTCCTCGACGGCGAGCGCGTGCTCGCGCACGTCTCGGAAGTGATGGCGCGCGGCCACCAGGAGCGGCTCGCGCCCATGGCGCAGGCGGTGATGCGCGCGGCGGCGCTCCCCTTCGCGAGCCTGCAGCGGATCGGCGTGACGGTGGGCCCGGGCTCGTTCACCGGTCTGCGGGTGGGCGTCGCCTTCGCCAAGGGCCTCGCCTCGGCGCTGACCATCCCGGCGGCCGGCGTCGGAACGCTGGAGGCGCTCGCCGCCGACGTCGAGGGCCTGGCGTTCGCCGTGATCGACGCCCGCCGAGAGCAGGTCTACTGCCAGGCCTTCGAGGCCGGCGAGGCGCTGACCGCGCCCGACATCCTGCCGCTTGCCGCCGCCGTCGCCCGGCTGGCCGAGATCGGCCAGGACCGCCCGCTGACGCTGGTGGGCTCGGGCGCCGGGCTGCTGGCGCAGGCTGCGCCCGGCGCCACGGTGATCGCGGCTGAGGGCGCCGATGCGCGCGCGGTGGCCCGCCTGGCCGCCCGCCGCAACCCCGGCGCGCTGATCCCGCTCTATCTCCGTGCGCCCGACGCGCGCCCGTCGTTGGCGGCCGGCCCGTGAGCCCCGAGCTGGTCATCGCCTGGGCCACGCCGGCCGAGGCGGCCGCCATGGCCGAGGCGCACGGCGGCGCGTTCGAGGAGCCGTGGCGCGAGGAGGATTTCGAGGACCTGCTGGACGGGGCCGGCATCTACGGCTTCGTCGCCAAGGCCGAGGCGCCGGTCGGCGTCATCCTGTGCCGGGTCGCGGCCGAGGAGATGGAGGTGCTGACGCTCGGCGTCGCGCCGCAGGCGCGCCGGCGCGGCGTGGCCAGGGGGCTGATGGAAACCGCGTTGGCGGCCGCCCGCCGGGCCGGGGCGAAGTCCTGCTTCCTCGAGGTGGCGGTGGACAATCCGGCCGCCGTCGCCCTCTACGCCGGCCTCGGATTCCGCCAGGCGGGGCTCAGGCGCCGCTATTACGACCGGGGCGGCGGGATCTTCGTCGACGCCCACGTGATGCGGCTCGATCTTAACGGGGCCCCGGCTTGAGCCTATCTTGCGGCGGATGGACACCCACGGAGCCCACGTGCCCGACCGGATCGAGAAGCTCTGCGTCGAACAGGGCATGCGCATGACCGAGCAGCGCCGGGTGATCGCCCGCGTGCTCTCCGAGGCCCACGACCACCCCGACGTGGAGGAGCTGCACCGGCGCGCCCACCAGGTCGACCCGCACATCTCGATCGCCACCGTCTATCGCACGGTGCGGCTGTTCGAGGAGGCCGGGATCATCGCCCGGCTCGACTTCCGCGACGGCCGCTCGCGCTACGAGGAGCAGCCGGAGGTCCACCACGATCACCTGATCGACATGAAGAGCGGCAAGGTCGTCGAATTCGTCGACGACGAGATCGAGGCGCTGCAGGAGGCGATCGCCCGCAAGCTCGGTTATCGGCTGATCGACCATCGCCTCGAGCTCTATGGCGTGCCGATCGAGGAATAGCCCGCCCTCCTCTCGAGCTTGATCCTGACTCCCCCGCCCCGTCCGCTTCGCGGACATCCTCCCCTGAAGAGGAGGGATTGCGTGGCCGGACCCCCAACCCCATAACCGCGCCATGTCCGCCGCCGCGCCCGCGAAGCGCCTCTACATCAAGACCTACGGCTGTCAGATGAACGTCTACGACAGCGAGCGCATGGCCGATGTGCTGGCGCCGCTGGGCTACGCGCTCACCGAGCGTCCGGACGACGCGGACCTGGTGGTGCTCAACACCTGCCACATCCGCGAGAAGGCGACCGAGAAGGTCTATTCGGAGCTGGGCCAGCTGAAGCGGCTGAAAGCGGCGCGCGGGGCTGACGGGGGCGCGATGACCATCGCCGTGGCGGGCTGCGTCGCCCAGGCCGAGGGCGAGGAGATCATGCGCCGGCAGCCGGCCGTCGACCTGGTGGTCGGCCCGCAGGCCTATCACCGCCTGCCCGAGCTGATCGCGCGATCGCACCGGGCGCGCGGCGAGCGGCTGGCGGCCGACTTCGCGCCGCAAGCCAAGTTCGATGCGCTGAGTTCGGAGCGGCGGCCGAGCGGCGTCACGGCGTTCCTGACGGTGCAGGAGGGCTGCGACAAGTTCTGCACCTTCTGCGTGGTGCCCTATACCCGCGGCGCCGAGTGGTCGCGGCCCGCCGAGGCGATCGAGGCCGAGGCCTGCGCGCTGGCCGACCAGGGCGTGCGCGAGGTCACCCTGCTGGGCCAGAACGTCAACGCCTACGCCGGCGAGGGCGGACTTGCGGCGCTGATCCGCCGCCTGGCGCGGATCGAGGGCCTGGAGCGCATCCGCTACACGACGAGCCACCCGCGCGACATGGACGAGGCGCTGATCGTCGCCCATGCCGAGGTCCCGCAGCTCATGCCCTACCTGCACCTGCCGGTGCAGGCCGGCTCAGACCGCGTCCTGAAGGCCATGAACCGGGCCCACACCGCCGAGAGCTACCTGGCGCTCATCGGGAAGATCCGCGCGGCGCGGCCGGACATCGCCATCAGCGGCGACTTCATCGTGGGCTTCCCGGGCGAGCGGGAGGCGGACTTCGAGGCGACGCTCGATATGGTGCGGGAGGTGGGCTATGCGCAGGCCTTCTCGTTCAAGTATTCGCGCCGGCCAGGCACGCCCGCCGCCGCCCTGCCGGGCCAGGTTGCGGAAGATGTGAAGGAGGCCAGGCTGCATCGGCTGCAGGCATTGCTGGACGAGCAGCAGCGCGCGTTCAACGCCGCGCAGACCGGCCGCACCCTGCCGGTGCTGTTCGAGAAGCCCGGCCGGCGCCCAGGCCAGCTGGTCGGCCGCAGCCCCTACCTGCAGGCGGTGCACGCCGCGGCGCCGG
>Ga0308173_10001067_pt1 | contig 13154 bp, 6 predicted proteins | sample PhyPR1_FD_203716 | JGI IMG/M metagenome (GOLD analysis project Ga0308173, IMG submission 203716) | Soil microbial communities from UC Gill Tract Community Farm, Albany, California, United States - DLSLS.P.R1 | ecosystem: Environmental > Terrestrial > Soil > Agricultural land | place: USA... | reverse complement strand
GGCTATGTCGATTTGGAGGAACGCACTTTGCAGCCCCTCGAAAACCCTTTCGGGCCAAAAGTGTTACCTATGTCTTAGGAACGTTCTGTTACCCATGTGTCCGGTTCGGACAAGTGGGAATGTGGAGCCGACAGAGGGACTTGAACCCCCGACCCGCAGTTTACAAAACTGCCGCTCTACCAACTGAGCTATGTCGGCTTAAAGTAGGGTGCCGCTGGCGGGTTTGGAGCGAAACACGAGAATTGAGTTTACAACCAGCAGCTTGGAAAATTGTACCTTAATCGAAAACAAAGGACAAGCGTGCGTAACGCACTGTGCCCGGCAACTGTTTCGAAGAAATCCGGCTATATCTTTGTATTTTCGCACGGTTATCTGGAAGTGTGAACCTCGGGCTCCATCAGGCCGCGTAATCAACGGCAATCACTTCGTGAAGCCCAATTGCTGGCGTCTCAAGCTCGATTTCGCCATTCGACTCTTTGTACTGAGCCGTCCTCTTTGCCACGAGTAACCGGACCGCTGTAACACGCCTCCCTTTCGGCAGGCGGATACGCACCTGCTGGCCCGGTAGAGGCACAATCTCCCGCACCGGCCCTTTCATCATCATCGGATTAGTCAAATTCACCAGATGAACGGTCATCGATCTGGCCTGCGTCCACACCGCAACGTCCAATATTCCCGGGCCTTTGACGGAAACGGGTAGATGCTCATTGGTCGCCCACTGAACAGCATTTCGAAGCAGCTTGCTGTGATCCACATCGAGCACATCCCAGAACGTCCGATCCACATCCCAGGGGAAAAAGACAACGCGCCCACGCCCAACCTGTCGCGCGAATACGCCGGCTTCGGTGGTCTTGGCCGGTCGCGCGAACACCTCTTCCATAGGAAGGTCCGGATAGGAAGGAACAACGGTGAGCGGCGAATAAGCTCCCGGCATCGCCGGCTTCACAATCACCCGGTTCACTCCATTGATGATTCTGGTAGCGTCCTCCAGGCCGGCGAGGAGCGGATGGAATTGACCCGTGGACGGATCCTTATGGAGCCTCAGATACGAATTTTTCATCGGGCCTTCGTGTCGTCCGTCGAACGAGAGTCCGAACATTTCGGCCAGCCCGAAATCGTTCCGCTGAACACCCCATTCATCGTATAGCGAGGTTTCGTAAGTCGCGACGATGCTGCCGCCGCGGTTCACATAGTCGGTAAGCTGGGTGCACTGCTCATTCGAAAGGGCCGCGATGTTTGGCAGGATTAATGTGCGGAATGGCTCGAGGTGGGAACCATCGAGCAGGTGGTCGTGCACCATCTCGAACGGTATGCGGGCCTCGACCAGTGCCTGATAGAATCCGAGCGCCGGATCTTCCACTTTGGCACGCGCCTTTTCCCCGCCGTAATAGGTCGCGGTTTGTTGCGAATACACCATGGCAACACGTGCAAGGGAATCCTCGTTTCTCAGATAACGCTCGTTGTCATAGTGCCAGCGGTAGATCTCCTCCACGACCGGAAGCCAGCGGCGGTCGATGGGCTTTGCGTTAAACTTTGTGAACCACGGGCGCAAGCCGTTCGCGATGCCATCGGCAACCCAAAGCCGGATTTCATCCCCGTTCTGCACGGAATCCTTCCAGCGGTTCTCGTCTTCGATTCCTACGCTGAAGATACCGGCGATGGCTTTCCGCCCCAATGTGGCGCGATACTCTTTGCCGTTTTTGCCGTTCGTCCAAGGTGGCGCAACGCCGTGCCTGCCCTGCCGATCGGCGAACAGGGTCGGCGCTATCTCGCCGATCGTTTTCATGTCGAGTTCGCTCAAGGCGCCCCCACCCGCGTTGGCGATGTAGCTTGCTTCGGGGTTGATGGCCTTAATCTTCGCGTCCCACAGATCCCATAGGTCGAACAAACGCTTCTGCCGCCAGGCGATGTACTGCTTCCGTGCCGGATCCTGCGGGTTGCGCGTCCGAGGCAGGTCCATGCCCGAGAATGCCTTGAAGTTCTCCTGGCAATGCACGCAGTAGCACATGCCGGAGCCCGCCCATCGATTCGAGAAGACACCATCGACACGGTACATCGTCACAATTTCTTCGGTGACTGCCGTCATGAAGTCGAAGTTGTAAGGACCGAGTGCACACGTCACCCAGAAGTCCTTATCCGACCAGTGCCGAACCTTTTCACCGTTCGCATCGACCATGATCCAGTCCGGATGAGCATCGTAGATGTCCTGGTGGACTCCATGGGGGTCGGTCCGGGCGATCACGTTCATGCCTAGATCGCGGCAACCTTTCACCATCTCTCCGAATGCATCTCCACTGCCCAGCCATTTGCTCCGGTAGTGCATGGGTATTTTGGTCGGATAGAACGCTACGCACCCTCCCGCGCTGAGGCAGGCAGCATCCGCATGAATCCGGCGGAAGTAGTCGAACCAGAATTTAGGGTCGAAGTTTCCCGGATCATCTTCCACAAATGCGACCTGCGCCCACCTCATGGGCCGGTCATACCATCCCGGTTGCGCAGGCGGGGCAGTCTGCCCAAAGGCTCCTCGGCTGCCGGTGGCCAGCAACGCTCCGCTTGCCGAGGCCTGCAGAAACTCTCGACGGTTCATGGTCTTCGCATCCTTTTCACAATAGTTCTGACGATGAGCGAGCGGAGCATGTGTGTCACGTTCTTATCTTCAGAAGTACAACTTTACTCCGAACTGAATCTGGCGCCCTGTCGATGCGGATGAATTTAGCTTCCCAAAGCTCGAGTTTCCAATCGTGAGCTGCGGGCTGTTTGCAGACGGGAGGAAGAACGCCGGTGTGTTCGTCAGATTGAAAGCCTCGGCCCGGAACTGTAAGTTGTAGCGTTCCAGAAAATTGAAGCTTCGGAAGACAGAAAAATCCAGATTTTGCGTCCGCGGTCCTCGCCCCGCGCGTCTCGCCAGATTGCCAAACTGGGTGAGCGGCACCCCTGTGGCGTTCAGGATTTGCCCAGGTTGGCTGAATGCGGCGGGATTGAAAAAGCCGTCCGGTCCCGGATTCGGGAGATACATCGACTGGCCCGTCACGGCATTCGGGACGTTAAACGTTGCGTAGAGTTGGTTCGTGGCCGGCACCAGACTGCTACGAATATCGGTCGGAAGACCGCTTTCGAGCGTCAGAATGCCGTTCACCTGCCAGCCTCCCAACAGCATTCTGGCAATGCCGGGCTGATTGAGTAGCGGTTTTCCCGCTCCAAACGGAAGCTCATAACCGGCGCTGGCCACGAAAACGTTCGGCATGTCCAAGGGCGCGTACGACTTTTCTTTGGTGAGGTTCCAACTATCCAGCGGATTCGTAGTACCGCCACTCTGTTGAAACGCGCTATTGCCGCCTGTGCCGTTACTTTCCAGATTCTTCGACCAGGTGTAGTTCACAAGAAAGTTCAGGCCGTAACTCAGGCGTTTCTCTGCCCGCAAATTCAGCGCGTTGTAGAGGCTGTTTCCCATCGACGAATCCATCACTACCTGGTTTCCTACGTTCGGGAACATGCGGTCGGCCTGCGCGGTGTGCCCCTGAGTCGCTTCCCACCATGGAATCTGGTTCAGGTTCACGCGGCTCGTCAGATAGTTTCCGCGCACAGCCGAATAGGCCGCTTCTAACACGAGATTCTGTGCCGCCTGATATTGGAAGCCCAGGTTCCACTGATACAGCTGGGCCGGCCGGCTATTGGCGAAGTCCGCCGTCTTGATCAAGAGTCCAAGAGGATTTTTGGGCGTGAACGTGCTGAGATCAGCGGTGCTTGGCCCGACTTGAATCGGGGTACCGACGGACACGGGAGGAGTAATCGTTCCGCTTGCGGAGACCGATGGGCTAATCACTGTAGGCGTGTTGGGCGGGTTTGCGCCGAACACCGTGGACTGCTGATTCGCCTCGCGCGGACCGTAGAATACGCCCGCTCCTCCGCGAATGGTCCACCGTGTGGAAGGGCTATATGCAAATCCAAAGCGCGGCGCAAAATCGAGATGGTGGCCCTGTACGATGGCAGCAGAATAGCCACCCTGACCTGGAATCACAAATTGCCCCGTAGCGGCGTCAAACAGAGAGCCACGGTTCCGGGCATCTACGGGCTGGGTATACAGCTCATACCGCAAACCCATATTCAGCGTTAATCGCGAAGTCACCTTCCAATCGTCCTGGAAGTAGGTGCCCACGTACAGGTCCCGTAGCCGCGCCCAATCGAGCAGCTGCGATCCGGTGAGCTGCGCTGGGTCGCCGAGGAGAAAGTCGGCCAGCGGCGCACCCGAATTGGGAGCGTTCGACGACGAGGTGAAGATCGATCCGAACACCGTCTGTCCACCTCCATAGACGGTGTCGAAGCGGTCGCGGCGCACGTCCACGCCCATCTTCATCGAGTGGCTTCCTTTTGTCCAGGACAGATCATCGGCGCCCTGGAACAGGTTTTCTATGTTCAAGTTCGGACCGCCTGACCCAAGAGAAGTGAACTCCTGAGTGCCGCCGGTCGCCGAGCCCGGGTAAGAAAAGATGATCTGCGGAAAAAGCTGGACAGGGAACGGATACATCGCAAGTCCATTTTGGGCCGCGAAGGTCACGCCAGCGTCTTGATCGAGAACCTCCAGACTTCCGTTGTGCCGCGTGTATCCGAACCGGGCTTGATTGACGACGTTCGGCGTAAAGATATGAACGTCGTTCAGTATTGAATTGATGGAGTTGTTGATGTTGTTTGTTCCGCCACCCAAGAAGCCACTGAAGTTACCGGGATTCACGCTCGATTGCAGCGCTCGCGAAAACCGCCCGAACATCGAATTCTTCTCGGAGAACTGATGGTCAATCCGCACGTCGTACTGATCGCTATCGAACGGCTTGCTGGCGATGTTGAGGTAATTATTAGCTTGAGCGCCAGGAGACCCATAGTTCGGCGTGGGAAGCAATTTCAGCGTCGCCAACGCGCCCTGGTTTAGCTGCGACGTAGGAATCATGTTTCCGGGAAACGGATCGCTGATCACCAGGCCCTTCGGGCCTATCCGCCGGCTCGCGGGATTGAAAATGGCGTAAGGATAACTTGAGAAATCTCCCGTTCGGAACGCGAGCGGCGGAATGTTCTCGATGGTCGAAGACGCGGTGGTGGCGCGTCGCAGGCCTTCGTAGTCCACAAAGAAGAACGTCCTTCCGTGCCCGTTGTAGATCTTTGGAAGAACTACGGGGCCGCCCAGTGTGAACCCGAACTGATTTTGTTTGAACGGCTGCCGCGCTGCGCCCGCCGCATTCGAGAAGAAATTGTTCGCATCCAGTTTGTCGTTACGGATGAACTCCCAGAGATCTCCATGCAATGCATTCGTACCCGACTTCGTCGCCGCACTCACCACGGTTCCAGCCGAGCGGCCAAACTCTGCGCTGTAGTTGTTCGTGATGACCTTAAACTCCGCTGTAGCGTCTACCGACGGAGTGTAATTGATTCCATTCACGCCGATGCTGCCAGCCGTAGCCATCGTATTGTTGTCGATGCCGTCGAGCATGATGTTGTTTGTCTGGAAGCGTCCGCCTCCGGCAACGAAGGGAAGATTCGACGAGACTCCCTTGATCGGGACCGCGTTGTTGGCCAGTAGTCCTAAAGACCACACATCACGGCCATTCAATGGCAGGTTGACGACGTTTCTGTTGCTGATTACTTGGCCGAGCGAAGAGGTAGAAGCATCCACCAGCGGAGCCGCCGCGGTCACTTCTATCGATTCCTTGACGTCACCGGCCTGAATGACGATGGGCAACGTGACAGTGTTATCCACCTGCAACGCGACGTTGGGAATCGTCGCCGATTTGAAGCCAGTCATTGCGACCGTCACCGAGTACTCGCCGATCGGTAGATACGGCACGGTGAACTGGCCCTGATCATTAGTGACGATCTGACGGCGTTCCGAAGTGGCCGTTCGCGTTATTGTGACGGAAGCGCCGGGCACTACGGCGCCGCTCGTATCGTGAACATATCCGGTGATCGTGCCTGTCGAGACTTGTCCCCAAGCGATCCCAAGACTGATGAGAATGAGTGTGATGTTCCGGAACATTGCTGACATGGCAGAACCTCCTGATGTTGTTAACTCGAACTGCTACTTATCCACGGTTAGAGGAGTCTGAACCTGAACTCCCGCCAACTCTTCGAGAACACGAATGGAGCCGCAAATGTCTTCTTCTCCGTATCCCTTGGCGATTGCGGCTCGCAGGAGCTGTTGGCTGAGAGCCGTTAGAGGCACGGGTACGCCTAATTGACCGGCGAAATCGACGGCCAATCCCAAGTCTTTCTCCAGCCATTTCACGGAGAAGTTCGTGGAGAAGTCGCGGCGGAACACTGCAGGAGCCTTCGCGGCGATCAATCCCGAGCGCGCCGCGCTGTTGTTCAAGATGTCGAGCATCAGCTCGGGATCGACGCCGGCTTTGGTGCTTGCGACCAGCCCTTCATTGAACGCTTGCAGCAGGTTTCCCAGTATCAGGTTCTGCGTAAGCTTGGCTCTCAACCCCATGCCCGAGCCGCCGCAGTAATAGAGCGACTTGCCCATCGCCTCGAAATGCGGCCGGACGCGCTCGAACACGCCTCGCTCTCCGCCGACCATAAATGTGAGAGTGCCGGCTTCCGCGCCCGCTTTGGAGCCGGTGCATGGTGCGTCCAAGAAATCGATTTGCCGAACACTAAGATTCTTGGCCATCTCGGAACTCGCAAGCGGAGACACCGTGCTGCAATCGACAATTACCAATCCCGCAGAAGCTCCCGAGGCCAATCCGTCTTCGCCGAGGATCACTTCAGACGACATCGCCGTATCGCCCACGCACAGAAACACACACTCTGCCTGCCGTGCTACATCTGCGGGCTCGGCGCAGAATATGGCCCCACTCTGCTTTGAGAAGGCGCGCGCTTTTTGCTCATTGTGCGACCAGACAGCGACGTTGTATCCGGCGTCGATCAAATGTTGAGCCATTGGGGCGCCCATAATTCCCAAACCTAAGAAGCCAAGAGTAGTCAATGCGAATAGTTCTCCTCTTAAAAAGTTCAGCTCATCCGGAATGCGTATGCGTAGATCAACACTTCCAGCCCGACGGCCCCGGCCAGCAAAAGACTGTGGCGAAGGGCGAAGCGAAAGAGTTTTGCCTGCTCCGGAACGGAGAGTCCCGTAGCGGCTGCAGCCACCGCGATCGTCTGCAGACTGATCATTTTGCCCATCACGCCTCCCGCTGAGTTCGACGCCGCGATCAACGTAGGTCCGAAGCCGAGGCGATGTGCGGTAACCACTTGCAAATTGCCAAACAAGGCATTGGCGGACGTATCCGATCCGGTGAGAAATACTCCCAACCAGCCAAGCAGTGAACTAAAGAATGGGAAAAGCGCGCCGGTTGCGGCGAATGCCAGTCCCAACGTGCCAGTGGCACCGGAGTAATTCATGACAAAGGCCATGGCAAGAACGGCAGCCACGGTGACTGTTGGTAGAAACAGTTGGCGCGCAACCGAAACGAGTAATTTGAGCAATGCGGGAACACGAACTTTTAACACGGCGGCCGAAACCAGTGTGGCGAACATGCAGGATGTTCCGGCAGCCGAAAGCCAGTTCAGCGTAAATACGGCAGCGTATGGCGATGGGCTATCCACGACCGGCGGCATTCGTTGTATCTCTTTGTGCAGCCCGGGCCAGGAAAACATAGCAGTGAAGCTATTAAGCAGATGTTGAATTGGCTTGTAACCCCAAGCCAGAACAAAAACCACCAGCAAGATGTAGGGCATCCAGGCGATGAGCACTTCGCGTGCTCCAGTTTTTGCCGGGGGCTGCTGAACGGCTGTTCCGGTCGCTCGCGAAGATTGTCGCCGGCTTTCCCGATCAGGCCCGGCCTCTGCTCCAAGAGCTTTCAATCGAAAGCCTCCGGTGTAGGAAGCCTCGGAACTGTGCACAGGCCGCCAAAATCGGAGTAGCAGGATCAGCGTCGCGATTGTCGTGAGCGAGCTCAAAATGTCTGTAAGCGGCGCTCCGACAAAATTAGAGACGAGGAATTGAACGCCCGCAAACGTACCGCCACACACCAGAAGGGCTGGCCATACATCTTTCACGGCCTTCCATCCGCCAACAGCCGCAATCAGATAAGCAGGAATGAAAAACGAAATCGGTGCGCATACCCGGCCCACGTCAGCGCTTAACTTATCAAGGGGCAAACCCGTGATTCCGGCAAGCGTTATCACGGGAATTCCGATTGCTCCGAACGCAACGGGCGCGGTATTGGCCAACAGACAAATCGCCGACGCGTCGAGCGCGGAAAATCCAAGTCCGGCCATCATTGCAGCGGCTACGGCTACTGGCGTCCCAAATCCCGCACCACCTTCGAGAAACGCACCGAACGCGAAAGCGATGAGCAGAACCTGAAGGCGCTGGTCCGACGTGATTCTTCCGACAGAATCTTTGATAACTTCGAACTTCCCTGTTTCCACCGTGATCCGGTAGAGAGCGATGGCCCAGAAAATGATCCAAGTGATCGGAAAGATGCCAAATGCGGCGCCGTATGCCGCCGAACTCAGCGCGTGGCTCACGGACATGCCGTATCCGGCAACAGCAACGACCATGGTCGCCGCGAGACCGGCGAGCCCCGCCTGCCACGCTGGGCGCTGTTTGATGCCCAACAGGAATAACAGCAGAAACACCGGCACGGCTGCGATGGCCGCCGAGACAGCGAGGCCTTGGCCGCGGATCAAATAGCTCTGATTCCAAATCGTATGCAAACGTCTACTCGATAAAACACAAAGAGTGTTTTGCCTCTCGTCTCAATGGCTCGATGGTATGACCAATTGGCTACAGGCGATGATATAGTGGCCTGACCAATCTGTCAAGGCAATTTCGCAACTCGACGGCGAAATTTGGTTCCAGAATTTTCGAATCCTCTGAGTGACTCGGGTGGCATAATGGTTTTTCCTGTGGCGGTGTAATTGAAATCTCTTGTGCGAAGCTCTTGGGTCCACCGCTGGTCCTACGCAGAAAGCGAGATCGAGTGACGGAGCCTTTTGATGGCAATTAGAGAAAGGGTCGGCAGACGCGCCGAGCCTCTGGTGCGCACGACCTTAACAGCCTCCGCCTTTGAACAGTTGATCTCTTATGTCGTAAAAGGGGAATGGAAGGTCGGTGACCGCATCCCGCCGGAGCGTGAGCTATGCCAGCAACTCGGTATTGCGCGCACGTCTTTGCGTGAGGCGCTCAAGGCCATGGAACTGATAGGCATGCTCGACAGCCGGGTGGGCGACGGCACCTTCGTGTGCCCCCGCTCTGAATTTCTGTCGCGTCCTCTCCTCTGGGCCTTCACTGGAACCGATCACGCAGAGCTCCGTGACATTGTGGAAGCGCGCGAGTTTCTGGAGCGCGATCTCGCAGGCCTTGCGGCAGAACGTGCATCCGATGCGGAAATCGAAGCTATCGGAGCGACGGTGAGCGCGATGCGCCAGAGCATTGCAGAGGGCAAGTCTATTCTCGAACTCGATATGGCATTTCACCTCGCCGTCGCCGACGCTGCTCACAATGAAGTATTGCGCAATGCCGTACAGTTGCTTCGCAACCTGCTCCGACGGTGGCTGGTTCTCAAACTGCTGATTCCCGCCGTTCCCTCCAAAGTTCTGAAACAGCACGAAGCCATTTACAAAGCGATTAAGGCGCGCGATGCTGCCTCCGCCCGTGAGGCGATGTGGGGGCACCTCGAAGACACGGCCCAACTTTTGCAGCAGGTAGTACAGAAGCGTGCAAAGCCGGCTCGGAATGGCCGCGTAAGGCGCGCTGCGGAATAGACAGTCCAGCTACTCCAACACGACGAGTTCATAATCGTCAAGCCGTGGAACCGTGATACTCGTGTAGCCGGCCTGCACATGCACCGGAAGTTCGCTGGCGTGGCGAATCGATTCTGCTCTTCTGAAAGTGCCCGCAATTTGCAGATGTATGTCCGTCATTGGGACAGGCGGGAAGTAGCCGGTCTGGGATTGCCCGCTTAAATTAAGGAGGTGAACCAGTTTGTGATTCCCCTGGTCCATTAGGGACATTTCCACCAACCGGTGCGCATCTGTGCGAAGTTGCCGATGGGGGTAAAGTCTATCCACGAGGTCATGAAACAGCGCTGCATGGGCTGGCAGGCTCAGGCGATAGTAGAGCGTGCCGAGATCCCACGGTAGCCATGCGACGCTGCCGGCCCCCATCTGCCTCAGTTCCAGACCGGGTTTCGACGTGTCCTTTTGGTCGATATGAACAAACTCCGGAGGGCCGAACATCGATGGCGGGATCAACGTCAGGCCAGCCTTGCCATCCGGTTCCACTTCGGTATAAGGACCATCCGTCATCAGAAGTTCTGTCTCGCTCAAAGAAGGAAATTCAGAATGATTTCTCACGCGGAAATAGCCCTTCATGTCCGGCCAGGTCTTGACAACCGTCGCGACAGGAAACCCTGGCGCCCGAGCGCTTGCAACCAGCATGTGACCGCCGCCTTCGACATACTGCTTGAGTTCCGCTGGCGCCCAGTCGCTTGCAATTACGAGGTCGAATTTGCGCTTATTCATCCAATCCAGGTTGTCCGATACAGCGAAGGGAATGTGCTCCTCACTGAGGAGCCGGAAGAGGCCTCTGTACGAACTCTGGCTATAGCTACGGCCGGTCTGCTGAGGGCTACCCAGTAGCAGAACATGTGCGGCGCTCTTTTCTCCCACATAGTATTTCTGCTTCTCCGCGAGCCAGCGGAATATCGGCTTGGCTACATCCACTGCCTGACGATCCTGCTGGTCGAGCGTGCCATTCACTTCAAAAGCGGCAGCGCCTCCGTTAGCTACGTTCTCCCAGAGCCGCAGAGCGATTTCGTTCTGTGGGACTGTAGCGAAGCGCCAGGAGTAGTCGACAAACTGCATGCATAGATTCACCGCCATCTTCCCCGGTTCGCTATTGCGCGCCCGGTTTACGTTGTCACTAGCGGAATAGGGCCATAACGGCAGAGGGCGATCGACGGCTGTGTTCGATTCCGACATGATGCCATCGGTGGATTCCTGAATGTAGTTGAAGTAGCCGGCATTTGGCCGCTTGCTGCGAATCAGGTTTCCGATCTCGGCGGCTACTTCACGGGAACAGACGAACATAAATCGGCGGTAGTGATCGTTGGCGGTCTCAGGGATCTCTTCGTGAAACATCTCCCAATACTTCCGCTTGCAGACGTCACAATGGCAAAGTCCGATGTAATGGCCGCTATAGTCGCGCGACTGGTTTCCGAACATGTTGAAGAAGAGTCCATCAACGTCATACTTGCCAAGCGCTTCCGCCAAGATTGCCATCGCAGCGCTGCGGTAGTACCCTCCATTGATGCACGTCGAATAGAGTCCGTTATAAATCACCGGATCACCGTTGGCTTTTCGGAAGAACCATTCGGGATGAGCTTGATACACCTGGGCGGGTGCCTTGCTGAAGTCGAACCGGCCAATCACGCGAATACCATGGTGATGCGCTGTGGCCAGCACCTCGCCAAACATGTCGCGCCCGGAGGGAAGAAACGGGCTCGGATACTGGAATGGGGCTTTAGTTGGATAGTAGGCGACGATCCCGCCCATTCCAATAAGGAGGACATTGGCGCGCATGTCCGCCAGTTGTGCTACCAGGTGCTGGGGATCTAATCCAGCGTCAGTTTCCCGAAGGTTCGTCTGAACCCACCGGACTGGCTCCCGCATCCACCAGCCTTGCTGACCGAAGAGCAACCCATTTATTGCGCATACCAGGATTACAAGCTTTTTCATGGAGTGAGATTGTTGCTGTCGTGCAAGCGGTATGGTATAAAGATCAGACCAATAAGTCAATGGCACCGGAGAGGAGTGGAGTCGCGCTCGGTAGCAAGCACTCTGAATGCGAGTCGCTCTTGTCGCCGGTGATACCGTAGACTTGCTGGGCTTGCCTCCCAGCTACACAGCAATAGCCAAACTAAGAGGCATGGAAGCCGGCCCGAAGTGGAATTGGATAACGGTCACGTCCGGCTTGGAATTTCAAAAATCGACGAAGCCAAAGTTAAAGGAGATCCATGACTGGCGCTAGCTTACAGACAAACGAACTTACGGTTACCGCTCCGATTCCGGCTGAGCACGAGCAGATCCTAAGTCGGGATGCGCTCACCTTTCTTGTTGCACTCCATCGACAGTTCAATCCACAGAGGCTAGCGCTACTGGAGCAGCGCGCCCAGCGCCAGGAAACTATCGATGCTGGAGCACTCCCCGATTTCCTGCCAGAGACGGCGGACGTTCGGGCGGGTACGTGGACCGTGGCTCCGATTCCTGCCGACTTAGCGGACCGGCGGGTAGAGATCACCGGGCCTGTCGATCGGAAGATGATCATCAACGCTCTGAATTCCGGTGCGAACGTTTTCATGGCCGATCTGGAGGACTCAAATTCGCCTACCTGGCTCAATAACCTTGCTGGCCAGACAAATCTGCGGGATGCGGTGCGCGAAACCATTCAGTTTGTCAGCCCGGAAGGCAAGCAATACGCGCTTGAGCAGAATCCCGCAGTGTTATTTGTTCGTCCGCGGGGATGGCACCTGACAGAGAAGCACGTTTTCATCGACGGTCAACCAGCCTCGGGCTCTCTCTTCGATTTTGGCCTTTTTTTCTTTCACAACGCAGCGGCGCTGCTCGCCAAAGGATCCGGACCTTATTTTTACCTTCCAAAACTTCAAAGCCACTTAGAAGCACGCCTGTGGAACGACGTGTTTTTATTCGCGCAGGAGTATATCGGCATTCCCAGGGGAAGCATTCGCGCTACGGTTCTGATAGAGACAATACTCGCCGCGTTTGAAATGGACGAGATCCTGTATGAGCTTCGCGAGCATTCGGCCGGCTTGAACTGCGGGCGGTGGGACTACATCTTCAGCTTCATTAAAGTCTTTCGAAATCACCCTCAATTTCAGGTACCCGACCGTGCCCAGGTAACGATGGAGCGCCACTTTCTGAAATCCTATGTGGACCTACTGATCAAGACTTGCCATAGGCGCGGTATTCATGCGATGGGCGGCATGGCCGCGCAGATTCCGATCAAGGGAGACCCGGCTGCGAACGAAGCCGCACTAGACAAAGTTCGACGTGACAAACTACGCGAGGCCACTGCTGGTCACGACGGCACATGGGTGGCTCACCCGGGACTGGTTGCTGTAGCCAAAGAAGTCTTCGAC
>Ga0308173_10001066_pt1 | contig 13158 bp, 10 predicted proteins | sample PhyPR1_FD_203716 | JGI IMG/M metagenome (GOLD analysis project Ga0308173, IMG submission 203716) | Soil microbial communities from UC Gill Tract Community Farm, Albany, California, United States - DLSLS.P.R1 | ecosystem: Environmental > Terrestrial > Soil > Agricultural land | place: USA... | reverse complement strand
TCATTGGGCCCTCGCCAATGCTCGCGTGATTGAGGGTGTGGGCGATGAGCCCGTGCGCATGTCTGGAGTTACGCTTGATATCACCGGGCGCAAACAAGCGGAAGAGGACCTGCGGCGTCAAACGCGGGAACTGAAAGCTGCGAATGCGGATCTTGCGCAATTTGCGTACGCGGCGAGTCACGACTTACAGGAACCCCTTCGCACCGTATCCATCTTTTCAAAGCTGCTGGCCAAGAAGTACAAAGGCCGTCTCGATACGGAGGCCGATGAGTTCCTGGAGTATCTGGAATCTGCCGCGCAGCACATGAGTGCACTCCTCCGGGATCTGCTGACGTATACCAGAGTCCCTGCGGATGAGCGTGCTTTCGAATGGATTGACCTGAATGCTGTGCTACACCGGACGCTGTATCTTTCACGCACCGTCGTGGAAGAAACCATGGCCGTTATTACCCATGATCAGCTGCCGTGCGTTTTTGGAAACGACGCTCAATTCGGACTGGTCTTCCAGAATCTGATCAGCAATGCACTCAAATATAGAAACTCGCGTCGACCGGAGGTCCACGTTGGAGTGCAGCGCGATCAGGAGAACTGGGTTATCACGGTAAAGGACAACGGGATTGGGTTCGATCAGGCATACGCCGAGCAAATCTTCGGTCTCTTCAAGCGTTTACACAAGGGGGAATACTCGGGAACGGGGCTGGGGCTCGCAATCACCAAGCGAATTGTCGAATCACACGGGGGGCGCATTTGGGCTACGTCGCAACCGGGAGTTGGCTCTTCTTTTTGCTTCACTATTCCGGTCGCGCCGGAGGACTCGAAGCCAGCGCCCGAAGGACGTTGATTAAGCACCCCTGTTGGATTTTGCATGCGCCCGCATTTGTTTTCGATATTCCCGCTCCAGGTGAAACTCCGAGCGCACGCTCCCGCCCGCCGGATTCATCTGCATCACCATCGACTTCGCTTGCAGGTCCACGCTCACGCTGTAAGGCCCGTCTTGGGTTTCCAACTCATCGAACAAGGTAAGCTGGTCCCCTGCTAAGCGATATGTGCCGTGACGCTGAACGGTTTGGCCGTGAATGCGTACTGACTGGATAAACGTGTTGTTGGAGGTCAGTGTGAGCGTTCCGCTACATTCGTTTGGGTGCGGCTGACCATCGAAACACGGATGTTCGGTCTGAACGCCCTTATCTACATCACTGATTTTGATATATTCCCAACCGCCGGGGTCTGTCAGCATTTTCAGCTGATCAGAGCTCAGATCATCCCCCGCCAGCATTCTTGTCCCCATCCACCCCGCAAACACGCAGACGGTCAAATATCTCCAGAGCATGCAATGAGAGTGTATCACCGGATTTTACCCGCAGGCAGTTGTATGATGTTGCTGGTGAAAACACTAGCCCGTCTGGTTCTTCTGCTCACTGTTGCTGGTTTAAGTTGGGGGCAGCCACGCCAGGCTGATCCTCTCCGCCTCGGCATTGTTGGCCTGACCCATGGCCACGTCGCAGGCTTTTTCCATCGGAACCTGCACCGCTCCGACATTCAGATCGTCGGCATCGCAGAACCCGATCCGCAGCTCCGCGAGAAATACGCCCGGCAATTTCGCATCGATAAGAACCTGTTCTTTGCCTCACTCGATGAGATGCTTACCCAGAAACATCCGCAGGGTGTCCTTGTTTATACCAGCACGTTCGATCACCGGAAGATCGTGGAGCAGTGCGCCGCAAGCGGCATTCACGTCATGATGGAAAAGCCCTTGGCCGTAAGTTATGCCGATGCCCGGGCGATGGAGACAGCCGCGAAGAAGGGCAAGATCCACGTCCTGGTGAATTATGAAACCACTTGGTACGCCAGTAACAAGGCTGCCTATGATCTGGCCCAACAGGGAGCAATCGGCGCCATATGGAAAATGATCGCTCATGATGGACATCAAGGGCCTAAAGAGATTCACGTCCAGCCGGAGTTCTTTTCCTGGCTGACTGATCCGAAGCTCAACGGTGCTGGAGCACTTTACGATTTCGGCTGCTACGGCGCGGACCTCATGACGTGGTTGATGAAAGGCGAGGCGCCAAGGACGGTCACTGCGGTTACCAAACAAATCAAGCCCTCGATTTATCCCAAAGTGGATGACGAGGCAGACGTGATCCTGAACTACGCTAATGCGGTCGCCATCCTGCAGCCTTCGTGGAACTGGCCGTTCAACATCAAGGACATGGTGCTTTACGGAAAGACGGGTTATGCCCGAACCGTGCAGCAAGACATGCTTCAGGTTCGGAGACCGCAGGACAAGGATGTCCAGAACGAGAAGGCGGCGCCTCTTGCTCCGCCCTACGATGATCCGATTCACTATTTCCGGGCTGTGATCGACGGCCGGGTGCCGGACGAACGCTCCCTGTCGTCGCTGGATACCAATATAATCGTCAGCGAAATTTTAGATGCCGCGAGGCGGTCCGCCCGTTCCGGAACGGCGGTCACATTACCGCTTAGGGACTAGGCGGAGACCTCTATTCAGGAAACGCTCGGATTATACCTGCGAGTAAGCGGTAGGAGCTACCATCACATTCGTCACATTCGATACGATGCTTTCGTAGTTGAATCGCGACGAACTGGTGAGCTTTTTCCACTCGGGATCGGTTTGGAATGCCTTCCACTTCGCATTGCGTTCTGAAAGGTCTGGAAAGCCCAGCATGTAAGTGAGCTTGGGCAGGCGAGGTCCAATCAGTACGTCTCCGAAAAAGACCTGCCAGAATCCAGCCCTTTGAAAGACGTCGAACTCGCCGCTGTGGAACATTTCCACCTTTCGCTGATGATCGGCATTACTTGGACTCTCGTAGGTCCGCAGCTCGAATACGCGTTTGCCTTCTTTTCCGGAAACCGGCGGAACAATCAACTTGGGCCAGCCCTCGAACGCAATCATCAAAGAACTCTCTATCCGCGTGTAGGCTGGTTCCTTTGCCGGCGCGCTAAGAAATGCTTCGCCCGCTTTCATATATTGATCGTCTTCCCGTAATCGAAACTCCGACCTGACCAAGGTTTCCAGCGAATTACTCGGAATGAGAACGTAAATCGATGGCGTCTCGACGCCAACCTCCAGGTTGAACGCGCCGATGGGTTTCATCCCGAGACGGTTTAACCCGGGAATCAGGGCCTCTTCCAGGTAGGCATTGGTGAGCTTCGTCTGTGGGCCGGACTCCAGATGGTAACGCCGGAGCTCGTAGTATTCGCGCTGTTTGTTTCCTGCCGTCGTACTTGCGGCTTCACTTGATTGTGTTGATTGTGCCTTGGCCAGCCGTGTTTCCGCCGTGATCGCGGCCGCGGTTGCCAACGACGAAGTTAAGAATCGACGTCTCTTCAAGAAAGTTCTCCTCTACTACTAATTTTGATAACTATAAGCCTAGTGCCCTCAAATATCCCGACATTCGAGGTACGGCGAGATCAGGGCTTCGTCCGTTGCTGTCCAATACTTCATGAGGTTCATGATGGTGTTTGTCGTCAAATGGAGGTCCAAACGAGCCAAAGTTCGTGTCCCACCGTGCGGTTCCAGTATAACGATGCTGCTGTCGTCTACCGCGCGGAGTCCGGGGATAATCCGCCGGTAAAGCGGCTCAAGCGGCAACCTATATTCTTGCGAGCGGTGGAAACAGAGCCTTCGGGTGCCTGCCAGTTTCCAAAAGTTATTCCTCCCTGGCGCCGCTCCGTAACAACCCACTGCTTCTCGACACGGAGGACTGATTCAGCCACATCCTTCAGTCCGTTGGATAATCTCATAAAATATCGCAGTACGGAATGGCCTTTGCTGAAATAGGGACACGCACCTAGCGATTCACATGAATTCTTCTCCTGTTATTCAACTCCGTGTAGCGGAGCAGGGAACTTGCCCCGCAGCTTCTTCTTAAAATGAATCCGCTGAACGAATACACTGCGCGGCGAGAGAAATGGAACTCTGCCAACCAGAGGCTTGAAAAACGCTTCAATGCCATCGGGAACTGGCGTCTCATCACCGCTTTGACTTTTGTGCTGCTCGCATGGCTGGTTTGGGGCGCGGGCTCTATTTCGTCCTGGTGGCTTCTTGCTCCCGTCGCTGTTTTCATCGCTCTCGCCGTCTGGCACGGACGCGTTGTTCGCGAGCGCACGTTTGCGCGCAGAGCAATTACGTACTACGATCATGGTCTCGCACGTCTAGCCGACCACTGGATGGGCACCGGCAATACGGGCGAGCGATTTTCGAATCCTGAGCATGTGTACTCCGGCGATTTGGATATCTTTGGCAAAGGCTCCCTCTTTGAACTGGTTTGTACGGCGCGTACCGGATCCGGGGAGTCAATGCTCGCGCAGTGGTTTCAGGCGCCGGGTAGCCCAAAAGAAATTCACGCCCGTCAAGAAGCTGTTCGGGAATTGAGCCCAAAGCTCGACCTTCGCGAAGACCTGGCGCTGTTGGGAGAAGACGTGCGGGCAGGAGTACACGCCGATGGCTTAGGCGCCTGGGGGTCGGCGCCCCCCGTTCATTTCGCACGGTATCTGCGGCCGCTGGCTCTTCTGCTCGCCGTCGGAGGAGTGGTTCTGGTTCTGGTTTTTTTTGCCCATTTGATTCCGCTGTGGCCCTTCGTAGCCGTGCTTGGCTGTGATTTTCTCCTGATTGCCAGACTACGCAAACGAGTGGCGCATGTGATCGCTGCGATTGAAACTCCGGGGCATGAGTTGGCAATATTGTCGCTGGTTCTTGAACGCCTGGAGCGCGAATCTTTCGAGAGTCCGTACCTGAAACGGCTTCGGACCAGCATGGACGTGGGGACGTTGCCCGCTTCGAAACGCATCGCCCAGCTTCAGCGTTGGGTAGCCACTATTGATTCGAGCGACCATCTTTTGATCCGCGCTATCCGGCCTATTTTGCTATGGCAGGAGCAACTCGCCATGGGTGTTGAAGCGTGGCGCGCCGAAGCCGGTGCTCACGTTGGAACCTGGCTTTGGGCCGTGGGCGAGTTTGAAGCGCTTTCCTCGCTGGCTTCACTCTCGTTTGAGCATCCCGCCTGGAGGTTTCCCGTTCTGGATGATCACGCTTATCCGGTTTTCGAAGGTGCTTCGCTGCGCCACCCGCTTTTGTCGTCAGCGAAATGCGTACCAAATGACGTGAGCCTCGGAAGCCAGGCGGGACATTGTGATCTGTTGATCGTAAGTGGGTCTAACATGTCAGGCAAGAGTACGCTGCTGCGCTCCATCGGCCTGAATACGGTACTGGCCTGGGCCGGAGCACCGGTAGCCGCCGAGCAACTGCGGGTCTCCGCAATGCAAATTGGAGCGTCCCTTCGTGTTGTCGACTCGTTGCTGGATGGCAGGTCGCGCTTCATGGCGGAAATCACGCGTCTGCGCCAGATCGTAGCGCTCACCGACGGAGGTCCTCCCGTATTATTCCTCCTGGATGAACTTCTCAGCGGAACGAACTCACACGATCGGCGCATCGGAGCAGCAGCCATTGTTCACGGTCTTTTGCGACGTGGAGCTATCGGTCTGATCACCACGCACGACCTCGCGCTAGCCGATCTGGAAAAAGATCGGGAATCAAAGGCAGGCAATATGCACTTCGAAGATGTGATTGTCGGTGGGCGGATCGAGTTCGATTATCGTCTCCGCCCGGGTGTCGTTGTTCGTAGTAACGCGCTGGAGCTTATGCGTGCCGTCGGTCTTGAGGTATAAAACCGAGGCTAAACGCGCAACTCCGACATTGTTTTGCCTACCGCTCCAGGCCCGAAGTTGATGCGTGCATTCTTGATGCTCATTCCAACAACTTCAATTCGATTTAGATCGGTGGTCCCGATACCTACAGCCTCGGCCAGTTTCAACGAGTTGTCTCCCCGGATGAACGGAGATGTTCCGCGATCAGCTTGGGGACTGTAGCCCATCACGGCCATCCCCACGGCATCGACGCAAATTGGATTCCGGCCGGCGATGATCACTCCGGGTGTCATTCTTTCGAGGCCCCGCAGCCATGGCCCTTCACCGCCGCGAACTGTTTCTACGCCGTCTACAATGGCAAGATCAACCGGACGGATGCCCACCTGATCTACGGCCACGCGAGGGACCCGGTACCCGGGGTCGCGCGGAGAGTCGGGATGCAATTCCGGGTCAACACCTGAAGGGGCCTTCGTCTTACCCGCGTGTAGTACGTCGCCGCGCTCCTTCGTGGGCCGTTCGTTACCGCTCGGCCCGCAGTCACTGCCGTAGAGAGAGCATGGCGTGTTGCCGAAGTTATTTTTCAGAGACATGGTCACGCCTGCGATCCAGTGATTCTTCAGTTTCGCCAGTGATACATAGGAATCACACTCCACAAAGGCTGGATTCAGGTGATAGGCGGGGTACATGTATCCGCCCCACGGCACCTTCAGGCGCACATACTGTTTGTAGTTTCCAAGATTTTGTACGTTTTCCCAGGTGACGGGAACGCCCAGATTGTTAACGGCCGCTACGTCGATACCGTAACGCGCCCATAGACCAAGATCTTGTGTTGCAGGAAAGAAGCTTTCAATAATTCGCACCCGCCGTGCGCCGGCCTTCGCCAGTAGATGGACCGTGGCCGCCACTGTCTGAGGATTCGTACGGTATGGCAATTCCGGAGTTAGTGGAAAGTTCGCGGGATTGCCGGTCAGGTTGAGTTTCAATCCGACAGTTTTGCCCCGGACGAGCTTTTCGATGCCGCCAATCTGATCAAAAGCGCTGGAAAGCTTACTGGTGAATTCGTCGTCATAGCTGCGGCAGCGCACAATAGCTACCGAAGTCGCGGGTGCCTTGGCCTTTGCCACGCCAGGTAATCCAAATGCCGCAACGGCCGCCCCTGTCGTGGTCAGCAGTTCCCGGCGCGTCGGAGTACCCAGTAAATCTCTATTGTTCATCTCTGCCGCTCTCCTTGTCCCATATAATATCTCCGCAGAATCCATGTCCGCCAGTAGAGCCCCACGGCCGATGGCATTGGACGGTGTGACACACTGACACTCAGATCGTTTTGAAAACATATGTTCGGCGGCATTGAAGCAGGTGGCACAAAGTTTATTTGCGGCGTCGGGACCGGTCCCGAGGATCTTCAGTCCTCGCAATTCCCGACAACGGTGCCGGAAGAAACCATCCCTTTGGTGGTGGAGTTCTTCCAGAAGCACGCAGGCAGCGGGTTGGAGGCCGTCGGTATTGGCTCGTTTGGCCCGGTCGATATTCATCCTCACTCTAGAACGTTCGGTCATATCACTTCCACTCCCAAAGTGGGCTGGAAAAACTTCGATCTGCGAGGCACAATTGCAAGTGCTCTTCGGGTTCCAGTTGGATTTGAAACGGATGTGAACGTGGCGGCCCTCGCAGAGGCTCGTTGGGGCGGCGCGGCCGGTCTGGCCGACTTTGTTTACATGACCATTGGGACCGGAGTCGGGGGCGGAGCAATGGTAAACAATCAGTTGGTTCATGGACTGGTGCATGCAGAAATGGGACACCTCCGCATTCCGCACGATCGCAACGAGGACCCCTTTGAAGGCCTCTGTCCTTTTCACGGCGACTGCTTGGAGGGCATGGCTTCCGGCCCGGCGATGAAGGCCCGCTGGGGCAAGCCTGCTTCGGAACTTCCTCCCGAACATCCGGCGTGGGCGCTTGAGGCGAACTACCTCGCCTTGGGCATTGCCAATCTGACGTTTACTCTATCGCCGCGCCGTTTTCTAATGGGGGGTGGCGTGATGCAACAGCCCCATCTTTTCGGTCTCATTCGGGAAAGGTTTGCACGCCTTCTGAATGGATATCTCCGCCATCCGGACCTGTTAGAGCACCTAGACGAGTACATCGTCCCACCTCAACTCGGAGGCCGAGCCGGGGTGCTGGGCGCCATCGCGTTCGCCGAGCAGGTGCATGCAGCCGCTCCGTCTTCTTTGTGGAATCCTGCTGAATTCGCCGGGGAAGGTACGAACGCATGACTCTGTCGACCGCGCTTGTAAAGAGCACTATCGTCGCCGCGTTGGGAGGACTCCTCTTCGGCTTCGATACGGCCGTGATTGCTGGTACGACCGCCGCGCTCACCAAAACGTTTTCGCTTTCGCCAAGCAGCCTCGGGCTTACGGTAGCAATCGCATTATGGGGAACGATTGTCGGGTCGTTGCTTGCGGGGATTCCCGGTGACAGATATGGCCGCCGCGACAGCCTGCGAGGCCTTGCCGTGCTTTATCTGGTATCGGCCTTTGGCTGCGCGTTTGCGTGGAACTGGAGCTCGTTGATGGTCTTTCGTTTTATCGGTGGACTCGGCATCGGCGGATCATCTGTCCTCGGGCCCATGTACATCGCCGAAATTGCTCCTGCCCGTTGGAGAGGCCGACTCGTTGGATTCTTCCAGTTCAACGTGGTGTTCGGCATTCTCTTGGCCTACTTTTCGAATTATCTGATCGGTCAGGCTCACTTCGGCGAGGCTGAATGGCGCTGGATGCTGGGAGTCGCTGGTGCTCCAGCGCTCCTGTTCTTCGTGATGCTGTTTCTAATTCCACGAAGCCCGCGATGGCTGGTTCAAAAGAATCGGGTCGACGAAGCTCGCCAGGTACTTCAGGCGATCGGGGAGGAAGACGTAGAGCGAGAGTTGGGCGAAATTGTTACCTCTGTCGATTTTCAACATCTCCATGGGCACGAATCACTGTTCCAGTGGAAATATCGGCTGCCCATTTTCCTGGCCGTATCAGTCGCCATGTTCAACCAGCTTTCGGGCATCAACGCGATTCTCTATTACCTGAACGATATCTTTGCCCGCGCTGGATTCAGCAAAGTGTCCGGCGACCTGCAAGCCGTGATCATCGGCGGTACGAACCTGGTCTTTACCATGATCGCCATGTCGATTATCGACCGCGTCGGACGGAAGACCCTGCTGTTGATCGGTTCCGTCGGCTGCTCCGTGTGCCTCGCCGGCGTGGCCTACCTGTTTTTTGCTCAAACACATCAAGGTCTGCTCGTATGGCTCCTGGTTGGTTTCATTGCGTTCTTCTCCTTTTCCCAAGGCGCGGTGATCTGGGTTTACATCAGCGAGGTATTTCCCACACCGGTGCGAGCAAAGGGTCAGAGTCTAGGCACGTTTACGCACTGGCTGCTGAACGCCGCAATCTCCTGGAGTTTCCCGATCGTTGCTGCCACTTCCAGGGGGGTCCCATTTATTTTTTTCGCGGCCATGATGGCCCTTCAGTTCGTGGTCGTCCTGCTGTTCTATCCAGAAACAAAGAACATTTCGCTGGAGGAGATGCAGAAGCGCTTCAAAATCTCGTCACCTGTTAGTTAACTGCAGGCTGCAACTCCAAGTGTGCACCGCAGGATCGACGTACGACCAGTTCGCCATCAATCAACACATCGCGCGCTGGCATCTTCGGTCTGTCAATCCGGTTCATCATTGTGTGCAGCGCCACTTCCCCGACCTCTCGGCATGGTTGCCTAACGGTGGTTAAGGGCACAGGCAGCAGACTCGCGTAGCGCACATCATCGATCCCTACCAGGCGAATGTCACCTGGTATGCGGAGTCCCTGGCGTAGAAAGGTGTGCATCATATCGCCAGCGATGCGATCGTTTGCGCAAACGAAAGCGTCAACGCCGTCCATCTCCTCGCTGGAGCGGTCGTCCTCGCTGCTCACGGCGAAAGGCATCCGTAACCCGTTCGCGGTCAACGCCTCCTTATAGCCGGTCATTCGTTCTTCAATCGTGAAGGCCGAGCCGTGGTGCCCTAAAAACCCGATGTGTTTGCAGCCACGTTTAATCAGGTGGTCCGTTGCAAGGTATCCAGCCTGCCTATTGTTGAGGCCTACCATGTCGGGCCTGTTTCTGTCCGGTGCATGCGAGAGGCGGCGGTCCAACAAGACCACCGGTATATGCACTTCTGCAAACGCCTCTAGTATCTTACGGTTCCACTGTTCTGCTCCCATTTCGTACTCCAGGGGAGCGAAGAACACGCCCGCAACCTGCCGAGCGATAAATTGCTGGCATAGTTGCCAGGATTGCTCCTCTTTTGTCTGAGTTACATCGACGTGGCCCCACAAAAGCCCGTGCTCTCTGGAATCCGAAGCATTCGCGATGCCTTGGCAGATAGGACCGAAAATTTCTGTTTCGCCGAGGTCAGGAATCAAAAGTCCAAACAGCAGAGTTGTGCTGTCGATTGCCTGGTGAGGCCGCACGTACGTTCCTGAACCGGCAATGCGCTCGACCAAGCCCGCCTGTTGGAGTTCGCGGAGCGCACGGCCAACCGTGATTCGGGAGGTGCTGAACTGCTTGACCAATGCAGACTCGCTCGGCAGCTTTGCTCCCGGCTGGAATCGTCCGGATTTGATCCCCTTGGAAAGACTTTCCAGGAGTTCCTGGTACTTCGGCTTCTGTGGCCCATGAACTGTAGAGCGCGGCATAAGCTGTAATTACAGGTTGTGAGGAGATTATACAATCTGCTATTCTAGAGATTCGCGCAAGTCCTGTGCGAATGGACAACGTTCTGCTGTATTGGCGGTCACCTTAATCAAATTGCACAGAGTATTGATGCTTATTCAGGCCCTAATTAAGTGTGAATACTCCGTAGCAACAAATTCATAACCCCGTAACTCTGAATCTATATCCTGAACACGCGGTCGGATAAATTGTTCAGAAGAATCCAGTGACGCCGTAAGTGAACTCATAAATCAAATGCCTTTATTTAATAAGACCTTCTTTGTAGTTCTATTAGTGTTAATTTGCTGTGTCCCCGTTACCTTGAAAGCCGATATCCTCGATTCCGCTGTTGCCTTAGCGCATTCTAATCTGGTTCTAGCTGCTGGTGGCTTCTTTACTCTGGTTGGTTTACTTCGGCCCTTCAAGAAGAAATCTCAAGACGAGCGAAACTGACCATTTGGGCAGTTCCTCGCCTCTCCATACCTTATAAGAGCGTTTAGTCTCAAGCCGAATTTAGTTGGGCACTCATCCTTCCCTGAGGCGACTCGGTATCATTAGTGGAACAGAAATGCCACGACTACTCAACAAGAACGTATTGATCACCGGAGCCTCTTCCGGGATCGGTGAGGCTATCGCGATTCGGTTCGCCCAAGAAGGAGCAAATGTCGCCATTAACTACAACAGCGGCCAGGACCGCGCAGAAGCCGTTCTGAGGAAGGCGGAACAAGCCTCCAGTGGTATTGGAGGCTCCAAACCGAAACACATCATCGTGAAGGCGAATGTCTCAAAAGAAGGAGACATCCAGCAGATGTTCGCTAAGACCTTGGACGCGTTCGGTTCTCTCGATATCCTGATCAATAATTCTGGCATTCAGGCACCCGTTCCAAGCGATCAACTCGAGGCGGCGGAGTTCGACCGTATTCTAGGTGTCAACCTTCGTGGCGCTTTCCTTTGCTCCCGTGAGGCAATCCGCCATTTCCTCACTCGCGGCGGCGGGGTGATCGTGAACAACTCGAGCGTTCACGAAATTATTCCCAAACCCAAGTACGTTCCATATTCAGTCAGCAAAGGCGGCCTGGAAAACATGACGAAGAGCCTTGCCCTCGAGTATGCTGACAGAAACATTCGCGTGAACTCGGTCGGCCCGGGTGCTATCGTGACGCCGATCAATAATGCATGGATTGATAACCCCAAGGCGCGCGCAGAAGTGGAGAGCCATATCCCCATGGGCCGTGCGGGTACGTCTGAAGAGATTGCTGGCGTCTTTCTGTTCCTAGCGTCCGACGAAGCCTCCTACATTACCGGACAGACGCTGTTCGCTTGCGGAGGCCTAACCCTCTACCCAGAATTTCGCATCGCCTGGTCCTCCGGCGAATAGCTAATCCCGCTTCAATTTCCGGCTCGGAAGGTAGTCCGTTTCCCTCCGGGCCGGTTTAGGTTGCCCACGTCCTTAGGGCCGCTTGAGCGACTCCGCCCCTTTGTCGTCGTGATTGCCAGGAGTTCCCGATGGTCCCTCCTAATAAGTAAATTCCAGTAGATTGGAAGGCTTAATTAAATTTAAATCCGTACTATTTGCAGCCAAATGGAACTGAAATAAGCACGTCTAAAAATCAGGAGGTAAACATTGTATGATGCCAAATCAGCACTTGAATAGTCGCATCCACACCCCGGAGAACAGTTCCGGTTTGGTGGCCGCGAAGGCGGCTAGCACGATTTGTTTACTCGCCGGAATATGGTTCTTTATTTCTCCGTGGGTCTACAGTGGTGCCACGAACGGCAATGCCTGGAATAACTGGATCGTCGGCGGGTTCATGATTCTATTCTCATGTTTTCGCCTTGCTCGGCCCGCCTATTCCGCTAATCTGGGCTGGGTGAATCTCGCGCTCGGCGTTTGGGCTTTCTTCTCGCCTTGGATCTACGGATACACAGGAGACCAGCCAAAGTTCATCAACAGCATGTGCGTGGGCGTAATCGTGTTCGTCCTGTCGATCATATCTGCCAGGGTATCGACGCATACCACGGCAGTCCCACGTCCTTAAGCAATCTGGGATGAACATTCTGAGCGTCTAAGCTTGGGCCAGCTCGCGGCAGAAAGATCATGACCGTAAGTCATTGGCGAAGCCATGGTCTCGTCCACATGCTGGCTCCTTTATACCCCAGCCCGAGTCCGGATTTTTCTGGATAATCCATTCCCAAACGGCTTCTTTCAGGAGTAAATCGGCTCCCGGATATCAGTGGGTTCGGCCCTCAAAGAATACGTCTTGATGATGCACGATTGCGGGAGGAGTCGTGAACACAATCGAGACAACATCGAAACGCACCCGGTCCCAATTCACTCCGGCTCGGGCGGCATAGCTTCTGGCCGCACGTACGATGTTCTTTTGTTTTTCCGGGTCAATTGCGCGGTCAGGCGCTCCAAAGTCACTTGAAGCGCGGGATTTCACTTCGACAAACACCAGAACGTTGTTATCCCGGGCCACGATGTCGAGCTCAGCATCTCCACTGCTAGTTCGGTAATTTCGGCATACCACTACAAATCCCGACCGCTGAAGAAAGCGGTGTGCCAGGTCTTCGCCACGCCGTCCCAGTGCTGCGGATGGCGTCAGAATTCGATGCTGCCGATAGTGACGGACGGCGTCGCTTAAACGCCAGAACAGCACCTGGGGTTGACTCAATCTGAACTTGCTTTTTCCGCCTGAAGCTGCCATTCGATAATTTTGCCTCGCACGAGGTAACACAGGTAGAATTCCCAAAATCGCC
>Ga0308173_10001065_pt1 | contig 13167 bp, 13 predicted proteins | sample PhyPR1_FD_203716 | JGI IMG/M metagenome (GOLD analysis project Ga0308173, IMG submission 203716) | Soil microbial communities from UC Gill Tract Community Farm, Albany, California, United States - DLSLS.P.R1 | ecosystem: Environmental > Terrestrial > Soil > Agricultural land | place: USA... | reverse complement strand
CGTCGGAGGGCTCGAAGTGCGGCCGCAGCGTGAAGCCGGAGACGCCCTCGTCGCTCGTGCGCGACGCGAGCACCTGGTGCAGCTGGATCTCGTTGCGCTCGAAGGCCAGGCGCGACCCGGCGAGGTACAGGCCCCACACCCGCGCCCGGCCGAGACCGGCGAGCTCGACGCACTCGTCCCAGTGCTTGGAGAGGTTGGAGTTCCACGCGGCGCACGTGCGGGCATAGTGCTCGCGGAGGTTCTCCTGGTGGCGCACCTCGAAGCCCTCGTCCTCCATGACCCGCACGATGTCGCCGCTGCCGGTCAGCTCCCCGTCGGGGAAGACGTAGCGGTTGATGAACCCGCGCGAGGGCAGCCCCGCGTGCTTGTTGTCCGGCCGCGTGATGCAGTGGTTGAGCAGGCGCCCCTCGTCCCGCAGGCGCTCGCGCAGGAAGCGGAAGTAGGACGGGTAGTTCTTCACGCCGATGTGCTCGGTCAGCCCGATGGAGCTGACGGCGTCGAAGCCCCGCTCGGTGACGTCGCGGTAGTCGCCGTGGCGCACCTCCGCCCTGTCGCCGATGCCGTCGGCCTCGATGGCCCGCTGGGCCCACGTGGCCTGCTCGCGCGAGAGGGTGACGCCCAGGGCCGTGACGCCGTAGTGCTTCACGGCGTGGCGCACCATGCCGCCCCAGCCGCAGCCGACGTCGAGCAGGCGCATGCCCGGCTCGAGGCCGAGCTTCTTGGCGACGAGGTCGTACTTGTACGACTGCGCCTCCTCCAGCGAGGCGCCGTCGGTCGGGAAGCACGCGCACGTGTACGTCATCGACGGGCCGAGGACGTGCTCGTAGAACTCGTTGGACACGTCGTAGTGGTGGGAGATCGCCTCGGCGTCACGCGTACGCCCGTGCCGCAGTCCGTGGGCGAGGCGGCGGAGTGGGCTCGGCGTCTCCTCCGGGGGCAGGGCCGGCGGGTGCGGCCGGTGGTGCGCGACGAACGCGGCCAGCTCGGCGGCGTCGCGACGGTCGGGGCGGCGCGGGGTGAGGCCGTCCTGCACCACGCGCAGCACGTCGTAGGGGTCGGCCTCGTCCATCCCCTCGATGACGAGGTCGCCGCTCAGGTACGCGCGGGCCAGGCCGAGGTCGCCGGGCGAGGCCAGGATGTGGTTGAGCGCGTCGGGGTTGGTCAGTCGCAGCACGAGCCCGTCGGGGCTGCCGCCCTCCGAGCCGTCGTATGCGACGACCCGCACCGGGGCCTCGCGGCCGAACACCCGGTCGAATGCCTGTCCCACCGTGAGCGTCATCGAGCCTGCACCGCCTTTTCGTAGAGAGTTGGGAACCGTCCCCTCGGGTCGTATCTGTGCTTGACGGGGGCGTACGCGGCGCCGCCGTAGAGCGCGGCGAAGGTCGCCTCGTCGTAGTACGCGTCGGAGTAGAGCGACTTGTGGCCCCCGAGCCTCGTCACCTCCGCCTCGATGCGACGGTTGACGTCACCGTCGACCGCCCCCGGCTCGATGGCGACCGTGGACCAGAACCCGACGTTGACGTAGGGCTCGTCACGGCGCATCGGGTAGAGCGGCCACGGCGTGTCGTCACTGGCTGCATACCCCTCCGGGCGCAGCTTCACCGGGCACAGCCAGACGGGCTCGATGGGCACCTCGCGCAGGAACCACTCGACGAACTCGGCGGTGCGCTCGAGCGGGATCTCGACGTCCTGCACGACGCGCTCACGGTCGGGCAGACCGCGGAGCCGGTCGATGCGGGCCATGACCCGGTGCCGGTTCTCGAAGGCGACGATCTTCCAGTAGACGTCGCTCCGCAGCAGGTCGCGCGGCCAGAGCCGGCGGATCATGGGGTTCTGGGCGCCGAAGGCCCGGCTGCACCAGAACCAGTCCGTGTCCCAGCGCCACAGGTAGTCGTGGGCGGTCAGCACGTCGGTGCGCCGCGACTGGATCGAGCGGTAGAAGATCCCCTCACCGGTGTAGTCGCTCGGGCGGGCCTGCCCCTCGAGGGTGTCGGTCCAGCGGCCGAGGCTGAGGTAGGCCTCCCGGGCGCTGAAGACGACACCGTCGAGGAAGTCGACCCGGTCGCCGTCCCACGTCTGGGAGGCCATGACGTCGCCCACCGCGTCGGTGAGCGCCTCGAGGGAGTCGAAGCGCACGTGTCGCAGGGCGACGTAGGGCCGGGCCGGCTCGAGCTCGATGACGAGGTCGAGCGCGTAGCCCAGGGAGCCGTAGGAGTTCGGGAAGGTGCGGAAGAGGTCGGCGTGCTCACCGTCCGGCGTGGCGGTCACGACCTCGCCGTCGCCGGTGAGGATCCGCATCCGGAGGACCGACTCGTGCGGCAGCCCGTTGCGGAACGACGCGGCCTCGATGCCGAGGCCGGTGACCGCGCCGCCGATCGTGATCGTGCGCAGCTGCGGCACGACGAGCGGGACGTAGCCGTGCGGCAGCAGCTCGTCGACGAGCTGCTCGTAGGTCGTCAGCCCGCCGACGAGGGCGGTCGCCGGCTGGCCGTCCCGGCCCGGGCGCACCTCGACGACGCCGCGGAACGCCGACAGGTCCAGTCCCGGCGCGTCGGTGGCGCTGCGGGTCCGGAAGAGGTTGGACGTGCGCTTGGCGAGCCGCACGGGCCGGTCGGGCGGGAGGCCCGCATACGCCCTCTTCGCCCGCTCGAGCGCGCGCTCGTGCTCGTGGAGCCGATCGGCGGACTGGCGCCGATCCGCCAGGGAGGCGACTCGAGGGGTTGTCACCATCGCAGTCAAGCAGATCACCTCGGCAGCTGCGGATCCGGCTACTCGGTGGCCAGCATGGTGGCGCCGAGGCCGACCATCATGACGCCGCCGGTCGCCCCGAGCCTGTCGAGCCGACCGGGCTTGCGGGCGAACCACTCCCGTGCCCGGGCCGCGAGCAGCGCCCACATGCTGTCGCTGCAGACCGCCATGGCGCCGAAGAGGCCGCCGAGGAGCGCCATCTGCACGGCGACGTGCCCGGCCCCGGTGTTGACGAACTGCGGGAGGAAGGCGACGAAGAAGAGGACCGTCTTGGGGTTCGTCAGGCCGACGACCACGCCGACGCGCAGCGCATGAGGTCGCTTGGGCGACAGAGGTGTTCGCTGTGCTCCCATCGCCTCACGGGCCTCGTGGCGGTGCCGGATCGCCTGGATGCCGAGCCAGATGACGTAGGCGGCACCGGCGACCTTGATGACCGTGTAGGCGGTGGCGCTCGCCGCGACGACCGCACCGAGACCGACGGCGACGAGCAGCGCCTGCACGGTGACCCCGATCGCGTTGCCGGCGACCGACAGCAGCGCCTCACGGCGGCCCACGGTCAGGGCGCGCCCGATGGTGAAGAGCAGGCTGGGGCCCGGGACCTGGATGAAGAGGATCGACGCGATGAAGAAGGCGACCCACTGGCTCGATGACGGCACGGGGCCAGTGTGCTCCCGGAGGCGGAAACGGGCAGGCGTTTTTCGCGCCTCGGACACTAGCGTCGGTCACATGACGACCCCACCGCACGCGCACCGCACCGACCCGCCGCTGGACGCCGACGAGGCCACCACCCTCGTGGCCTTCCTCGACTACCACCGCGACACGCTCCGGATGAAGGCCGCGGGCCTGACCGCCGAGCAGCTCGCACGCCCGCTCCCGCCCTCGAGCCTGACCCTCGGTGGCCTGCTCAAGCACGTGGCGCTCAACGAGGCGAGCTGGTTCGGCGAGGTGCTGCGCGGGCGGCCGATGCCGGAGCCGTGGGCGAGCGCCGACTGGGACGCCGACCGCGACTGGGAGCTGACCTCCGCGAAGGACGACAGCCCGGAGGAGCTGCGCCGGCTGATGGACGAGTCGGTCGAGCAGGCCCGTCGCGACATCGACGCGGCGCTCACCGAGGGTGGCCTCGAGTTCCGGTCGGCGACCTTGTCCCGCAAGGAGAACCAGTCGTTCACGCTGCGGTGGATCCTGCTGCACATGATCGAGGAGTACGCCCGCCACAACGGTCACGCGGACTTCCTGCGCGAGGCGATCGACGGCGTCACGGGGGAGTGAGGGCCCGCCGCAGGCAGAAGCGGCGCAACGGCTCCACGTCGAGGACCTCGGCGAGGTCGCGGTAGCGCTGGGCCGCGTGCTCCCGCCGTCCCGTGCGCCACTCCAGGTCGGCGAGGGCGAGCGCCGCGTCACGGCTCGCGTATGCCGGCCCGCGTGTCTCGAGGGACGTGAGCTCCCGCTCGACCTCGGTGAGCGACGTCGTCGCCCCGAGGTCCGCGCCGACGTCCGCGCCGGCGAGGACGGCGTGGGCCGTGGCGACGAGGCGGGCGACCCGGACCGAGGGGGAGGGCCAGCGCTCCTCGAGGGCACCGTAGAGCAGGGCGATGCGTGGCCAGTCGGTGCGCTCGAACGACGGCGCGATGGAGTGCAGGCCGGCGATCGCGGCCTCGATGGCGAAGCGTCCGTCGCCTGCGGCCGCCATCGTGGCGTCGTCGAGGCCGGCGGCCAGCAGCGCACGGTCCCACCGCGTGCGGTCCACCTCGTCGAGGGCGAGGGCCGTGCCCGTGGGGTCGAGCCGTCCCGGGCGGCGTGCGAGCCCGAGCCGGATGACCGCGCGCAGGCCGCGGACCTCGGTGTCACGGGGGAAGGTGGCGACGAGTGCGTCGGCGATGGACAGCGCCTGGCGGCCGGTGTCGGACAGGGCGTCGGCCGGGTCGAGGGCCGTGCGGTGCGCCACGGTGAACATGGCTGCGACACAGGCGAGCACGACGGGCAGTCGCCGCTCCTGCTCGGCCGGCGGCGGCACGTGGAAGGCACCGCGGGCCTCGGCGAGCGCGCGCTTCGCGCGGGTGAGCCGAGCGGCGGCAGCAGTGTCCTGCACCCCGAGGTGCCCGGCGATCTCGGGAATCGTCAGCCCGCAGACGACCCGCAGGGCCAGGACCATGCGCGAGGTGGGGGAGAGCGCCTCGTCGCAGGCCACGAAGAGCAGCGCGAGGCGGTCGTCGAGGCCCTGGCGGGTGAGGTCGGGTTCCATGACGGCGTGGCCGGACGGGTCGGTGGGAGCATCCACCTCGGGACGGGCGAGCTGCGGCGCGAGGCGTCGCTCCACCGTGCGCCGGCGGGCGTCGTCGAGCCAGGCGCGCTTGGCCACGGACGTGCACCAGGCGGCATACGACTCGATGGGACTGCCACCGGCGCGCTCGTGGGCCGCTGCCCGCGCGACGGCCTCGGCGGCATACTCCTCCGCGTCGTCGAGGCTGCCGGTGAAGGAGGCGAGGGCGCGCACGATGCGCGGCCACGCCTCCTCGAACTCACCCGACCCGAGCGGCACTCACATCCCCGTCGGGAAGACCTTGCGCCACTCGATGTGGCCACCGGTGGGCACCAGGGCGGCGATGCGACGGGCGGTGTCCTCGTCGTCGGCCTCGACGAGGTAGAAGCCGGTGATGACCTCGGAGGTGTCGGGGAACGGACCGTCGGTGTAGACGGCGTCCTCGACCAGCCGGTCACCCGAGCCGGGGGTCACGACGCCGCCGTGACGCTGGTTCTGCAGGGCGGCGCCGCCGACGATGCGGGCTCCGAGCTCGGCAACGGCCTTCTGGAAGGCCTGGTGCTCGGGGAACGTCCCCCCGGTGGCGGGTGCCTCCCCTGAGGACGCGGCGCCCGGGGCTCCCGGGTCCTTGCCGGCGGGGCCCGAGCCGGCACCAGCCGCGGCGTCGAGGAAGGCGTCGGAGTCCCAGTCGGGCTCGTGGATCAGGTATGCGTATGTCTCGGTCATGGCCGGCTCCTCCTCGAGCGGGTGCGCAGGGCGATGCTGCCTGCGCAGGTGGCGACCCTCGCCACATCATCCTGACGAACTCGGCCGCGAGGAATCGACACGCCTTCGCGACTTTCTCGGGACTGGCCCCGACCCCGCTCAATCGCGTGCGCCGAGGCGCTGCAGGCGCGCCTCGAGGGAGGCGCGACGGTGGGCGTTGCCCTCGAGCTCGAGGTAGCGCGTGCCGAAGGTGGCCAGGAGGGCGTCGTCGAGGCGGCGCACCGCACCGGGCGGGTACTTGTAGCCCATGCGCTCGATCAGGTCGGCGCCGTCGACGGGTGCGATCACCTCCTCGAGGGCGCCGACGGAGGTGATGCCCAGCTCGAGCAGCAGGCCGGAGACCCAGGTGTAGTGGTCGGTGCGCGCCCAGCCGGCGCCGGCGTAGCGGGAGGCGAGGAACTTCGCGAGGTCCTGGGAGCTGATCCGAGGGTCGTGCTCGGCCGGGACGGCCAGGGTCGGCGGCACGGCCATCTGGAGGCGGTCGCGGATCGCGGAGAACTCACGGTCGGCCAGCTCGATGAGCCCGGCGGCGAGGGTGAACCGGCGGTCCAGCTCGTGGGCGTGCTCCTCGGGAATGGTGCCCTTGTAGCGGATGTCGTGCTCGAACTCGGCCCAGGCGTGCTGCAGCACGGTGCGGATCTGCACGGAGGCGCTCAGGCGGCGCAGCGACTGGTAGGCCGCGGGCACCGTGCGGCTCGCGTCGACCGAGACCAGCAGGTGCCGGCTGGCGTAGCCGAACCGGCCGGCGCGGGCGGTCTCGAGGCCGAGGTCCCGGTCATCGAGGACGGCGAGCTCCTCGCCCAGCAGCTCCGCCACGGCCGCGACGTCGTCGTGGACGTAGGTGATGACACGGACGCCGATCTGGTCGGTGATGTCGGCCAACGGCTCGGGGTAGAGCAGCTGGCCGTCGCGGCGGCGCTCGGCCTTGGCCGCGAACGAGGCCACGGTCTTGGTGCGGCCCGTCACACTGAGGTAGTTGATGCCCGCATCGTCGAGCAAACCGGTGACCATCTCGACAAAGAGCCCCGTCGCCGCCTCGAGGTCGGGGCGCACCCCGGCGTATGCCGCCGCCGCCTCGCTGATCTCGGTCGGCGGCGTCGTCGCCTCGTCGGTCGCCCCTGCACCCTTGCTCTCGGCCATGCGGCCATCCTGCCGTGGTCGCAGCGCTGGTGGTGAACGGTGGTCCCGGAACCACCACAGGTCCTCTCGGTCGGAGGCTCCCCACCCGTGGCGCGCGCCCCACCACGTGGGAACGCCGGGAGCGACGGCGGCATGCGCCGGGAAGGCACGCATCGCAGCATCGACGAGGCCGACGGCTCCGTCGTCCTCCCAGTCGTGGCAGCGTGGCCGGATGTCGTCACTGGCGGGGCAGGGGAAGAGGTGCGAGAGGCCGACGCCGAAGCCGAGGGCACGGAAGAGCGACATGGCTGCCTCGAGGGTGATGTTGTGGTGACCTGCCTCGAGGCGCGAGATGCGGCTGTGCGGGACGCCGAGCCTCTCCGCGAGCTGGCGCTGGCTGAGCAGGTAGGCGCGGCGGACGTGGCGTAGCGCGTTGCCGAAGGCGTCAGGTCCGTGGCCGAGGGGCGTGCTCATCCGCCCACACTGCTCGGACGCTCGGTGCCCGTCCACGCGGTGGGAGTGACCTGTGGATCGGGGCTGGCTGAGCCCGGTGGGTGTGGACGAGCGGTAGGTCGGGCAGCGCTCCCGACGACGGGTGGTAGGGGCGGCGCACTGTGCGGTGGGTCGCCCGGTGACCCAGCGGCGTCGGGTGGTGCGGGAGGGCTGTGTTCGGGTGGGTGGGCGCTCGGGTGGGTCGGTCGGTCCGGGTGCGGTGCGTTGGGTTGCCAGGTGACCCAGCGGCGTCGGGCGGTTCGGGCGGGCTGTGTTGTGGTGGAGCGGGCGCTGTGTGGGTCGGTCGGGCCGGGTGCTGTGCGTTGGGTCGCCAGGTGACCAAGCGGCGTCGGGCGGTTCGGGGGGCCTGTGTTCGGGTGGGTCGGCGCTCGGGTGGGCCGGTCGGTCCGGGTGCTGTGCGTTGGGTCGCCTGGTGACGCAGCGGCATCGGGCTCGGCGGTTGGGTCGCGGGATAACCCAGCGCACAGCGCCCCCTCGTCCCGCGCCTGAGGTCGGGGCCGGCCCGCGGTCGGTCGGCTCGGGCGGCGGAAGCGGGCGGCGCTGCGCCGGTTGGCGGAGCTGGGGTCAGCAGTCCCGAGCGGTGTGCGTGGGTCATCGGGCGACCCAACGGCGTCGGCGAGGGCGGCTGGGTCACGTGGCAACCCAACGCACAGGCGGTTAGGAGGGGGCTTGCCAGCTCGTGCCGTCGGTCACGAGCGACGACGAGCGACGGCCCAATCTCACCAGTCGGCGCCGCGGCACTCCGAGCGGTCCGTGGTCTCGACCTGCAGCGTCGCGTGCGCGACGTGGAAGCGCTCGCGGAGCATACGGCTCGCCTCCTCGAGCACGTCGTGCCCGGCGTCACCGGCTGCCACCACCAGGTGGGCGGTGGCGACGTCCATACCGGACGTCAGAGTCCACACGTGCAGGTCGTGGACCTCGGTGACGCCCGGCACCTCGCCGAGGGCTTGCTCCAGCTCGCCGGGGTCCATGCCCGTCGGTGCGTGCTGGCCGAGCACCGTCAGCACCTCACGCCCGAGCCCCACCGCGCGCACGGCCACGAAGACCGCGATCGCGAGGGCGACCACCGTGTCCCACCGCGCGCTCCCGGTCGCCCGCACCAGCAGGGCCGCGACGATGACGCCGATGGAGCCCACCGTGTCGGCGACGACCTCGAGGTAGGCGCCCTTGACGTTGAGGCTCTCGCCGGCGCCGCCGCGCAGCATGAACAGGGCGATGAGGTTGACCGCGAGACCGATGACGCCGACGACGAGCATGGTGCCCGAGGCGATCTCAGGACGGGCGCCGATGCGTCCGAGGGCCTCGACGGCGATGTAGACGGACACCCCCAGCATCAGCAGCACGGCGAGGCCCGAGGCGAAGACCTCCGCGCGATAGGAGCCGAAGGTGCGGCGGCCGGTCGTGTCGGCACGCGTGGCGATCCGGGTGGCGACCAGCGCCGCCCCGAGGGTCACGACGTCGGCCGCCATGTGTCCCGCGTCGGAGAGCAGCGCCAGCGAGCCGGACAGCAGCCCGGCCACGAGCTCGACGACGAAGAAGGCCGCGATGAGCCCGAAGGCGACGCCCAGCCGCCAGCGGTGGCGCCCACCGGCGTGCGCCGCCGCAGCGCCGGGGGAGTGCCCTTGAGAAGGTCCGTGCGCGTGCCCGTGCGAGTGGCTCATGGCCGCACCTGCCCGTCGTGGAGCGCATGCTGCCGGGTGACGTCGAGCAGCAGCCGGACGTGCGCGTCCGAGAGCCGGTAGTAGATGTTGCGCCCCTCGCGCCGGCCCGTCACCACGGAGGAGGCGCGGAGCAGCCGCAGGGCCTGGGACACGGTCGTCTCGGCGGTCCGGGTCGCCGCCGCCAGGTCGCACACGCACAGCTCGCCGGCCTCGAGCAGCGCGTAGAGCAGCCGGGCGCGCGTCGGGTCACCCAGCAGCTTGAAGACGCTCGTGACACGCGCTAGCTCCTCCGATCCGGGAGCGTTCTCGGTAGCCAGCGCCACCTTCTCCGGGTGGATCCCGGGGGACACGCACCCGTCGAGGCCGCTCACCGTGCTCATGGACATCTCCTCATCTGAACGACTGTGCAGGTGTCACTGTCGTGTGCCCCGTCCTCCGTGTCAACGGCACGGCAGACTGTGCGGCATGCTGCGCCTCACCGTCACCGTCCCGAGCGCCCTGACCGATCGGGTGACCGAGCTGCTCGCCGACTCCACGGCCGTGAGCACGCTGTCCGTTTTGCGGGGAGCGGCGGTCCGTCCCGTCGGTGACGTGGTCCACGCGGACGTGGCGAGAGAGGGCGCGAACGTGCTCGTCGACGGGCTCCGGGACCTCGGGGTCCACGAGCAGGGGTCCGTGCAGCTCGAGCCGGTGACCACGTGGATCTCGCGGCCGGGCTTCGAGGCGGACGAGCGGACGCCCGGCAGCAGCGCCGACGCCGTCGTCTGGGCCGAGGTCGCCCAACGGTCCTACGACGACAGCGAGCTCAACTGGACGTTCCTGTCGTTCATGACACTCGCGACGCTCATCGCCGGCATCGCCATCGTGCTCGACTCGCAGATCCTCGTCATCGGCGCCATGGTGCTCGGCCCGGAGTTCGGGGCCATCGCGGCTCTCGGGGTGGCGCTCGTGCGACGCCGCCACCTGCTCCTCGGCGTCGCAGCCCGTGCGCTCGTCGTCGGCTTCGCCGTGGCGATCGTCGTCACCTGCCTGGCCGCACTCGTCGCCCGCGCGCTCGGGTGGGTCACGCTGCACGACATCACGGGGAGCCGGCCGAGCACCGGCTTCATCTACAGCCCCGACAAGTGGTCGTTCATCGTCGCCGTCCTCGCCGCGGCCGCGGGCGTGCTCTCGCTGACGTCGGCCAAGGTGGGTGGGCTCAGCGGCGTGTTCATCTCCGTCACCACCATCCCGGCGGCCGGCAACGTCGCGCTGGGGCTCGCCTTCGGCGCCTGGCACGAGGTGCGCGGCAGCGGCCTGCAGCTCGTCCTCAACATCGTCGGCATGGCCTTGGCGGGCTGGCTGACCCTGGCCCTGCAGCGGGCGGTCTGGTCACGCGTGCCGGTGCGGCGGCGTCCGTCGTCCCGTCTCGCGCGGCGGATCCACACCGAGCGCCCGGCCTCGCGCTGAAGCCGGCCTCGCGCTGAAACCGGCCTCGTGCTGGACCGGCCTCGCGCTGAAGCCAGCCTCCGCTGGAGCCGGTGCTCAGCGCGTTGCCGAGGGGGTCGCGGCAGGGCTCGTCGGCCGGGGAGCGGGCGGGGGGAGTGCGAACGTCGTCGACAGGGCGCCGTCCACGAGCGAGAGGAGCACGCCCGTCTCCTGCCGGATCACGGTGTAGCGGCTCGCCGCGACCGGCGAGCCGGCCTGCGCCTCGTCCGAGGCGGCCCGGGCGAAGAGCCCGAGCGAGTAGAGCCGGCCGTAGTAGCTGGGGGAGTCGAGGCCGGGCGGCGGCCCGTTGGCCGCGAGGCGACCCAGGTGCTGGGCCAGCAGGTCGAGCTGGAGCGCGGCGGCGTTGCCCGACAACGTCATCCGGTCGAGCACTCCCACGTCGTCCACCAGGTTGCCGTAGTCGGCCAGCGCGGCCGGCCGGTTGAAGACGGTGCTCGTCGTCAGGCTCGGGCGCGGCAGCGCGGTCACCGTGACGGTGGGCGAGACGGTCACCGTGGCCGTCTGCACCCGGGTCGTGGTCGCCGTCACGGTGCGGGTCTCGACCTGGGTGACGGTCACGGTCTGCGTCGGCACCGGGGTGCCCGTGGCGGCGCCCACCTGGCTCAGCTCCACCTGCGGCTCACCCGAGGAGCACCCGGCGAGGACCGCGGCGACCAGGCCCAGCGCAGCCACCACCACTGCGCGCGTGGCGCTGGTGGCTCTGGTGGCGCGGGTGGCCCTGGCGGCGCGGGCTCGGCGCACGGTGCACTCCGGTGCTCGACGTGGTTGGTGCCTCGATTGTGCGTGTCGACCCGCCGCCGCGGCGCGCTAATGCGCGAATCCCCCGGGTGGGTCGCGAGGCGGGTCGTGCTCAGGTGCGCGCGGCCGCCAGCTGCGGCCGGGTCAGGAAGAGGGCGCCGTCGAGCCGTGCCCCCCGCAGGTCCGCGTCGCGCAGGTCGGCTCCCAGCAGGTCGGCCCAGCGCAGGTCCGCGTCGCGCAGGTCGGCCGCGATGAGCAGCGCCCCGCGCAGGTCGGCGGTGCGCAGGTCGCGGCCCCGCAGGTCGGCGCCGACCAGGTCGGCGCCCGCGCGCAGCCGACGCGGGGGCACGGGTATGCCGTCACGCCTCCGACGCCGCTCGCGCTCGCCCGCGCTGACGTCACGGAGCAGGCCCCCGACCCGCGACCGCAGCGCGACGAGGTCGACGGCGAGAACCTGGTCGGGGGTGCCTTCCGTGGCGGCCTCGACCTCGGCGAGCGCGTCGGAGACGTCGGCGCGCGTCGGCCGGCTCGGCTCCAGCGCGAGGGCGTCCCGGAGGTGGGCGAGCATCTCGTGCAGCTGGCGCATGACGGGCAGGACGGCATACATGCTCGGGGCGGTGTCGGGCGCCTCGCGCCACGAGATGCCCCCGAAGGTCACCTGGGAGACCTGCTGCCCCGCGCCGAAGCAGTCGAAGGTCACGCAGCCGCGCCAGCCGTCCTGCGCGAGGCGGTCGTGGATGCCGCAGCGGTGGTCCGCCAGCAGGTTGCGACACGCCTCGCCCGCCGCCTTGTCCACCGGGAAGTCGGCCGAACGCGCGAACGGCAGGGCGACGCAGCACAGGCCGAAGCACTGCGAGCAGTCGGCCTGCAGGCTCCTCACAGCAGCGAGCTGGGGTCGTCCGGGATGTCGGCGGCATACGCCTGCAGCAGCTGCAGCGGCACGACGTCGAGCGCGCGCTCGTGGGTGGCTGCGAGGACGACCGGTGCGGCCGCGCCGTCCTGGTGGGACTGCAGCCAGCGCTGGGCCACGACACACCACCGGTCGCCGGGGGTCAGGCCGGGGAAACGCCACTCGGGGCGCGGCGTCACCAGGTCGTTGCCGACCCCGCGCTGGTGCTCGAGGAACTCCCTCGTGGCCACGACGCAGATGGTGTGGCTGCCCCGGTCCTCGGGACCCGTCGTGCAGTAGCCGTCGCGGTAGAACCCGGTGAGCGGGTCGGTGCCGCAGGCCTGCAGCTGCCCACCCAGCACGTTGCGCTCACCCGCTGCCATGCGCCCCAACCTAGTGGCCGGGGCAGTCGGCGGCGATGGAGGCGTCGATGGTGGTGACGGGTGGTCCGCCCGGCTCGCCGCTACCCTGAGGTGATGAGGGGCGTGGAGGAGTACGACCAGGACTACATCGACGCCTGTCGCTCCCGGGTGGAGTCACAGGTGGCGGCCTTCACCGAGGTGGCCCACGCGGCCCGCGACCACGGGGACGCGGACGTGTCGTCCCTGGAGAGCGCGCTGGAGTCGCTGGAGTACGAGTACTTCAACAACATGCTGCTCGTCCTCGACGCCTACTTCGTCGACCGGCTTCAGGTCGAGGGACCCGGCGGCAACGCGCTCAACGAGGTCCGGGTCCTGGCGCGCTCGCTGATGGAGAACGGCGGCACCGTCGCGGAGGACCCGCAGGTGCCCCTCGACCCGGCGCGCAGCGTCCTCGGCCTGAAGGTCGGTGACCCGGTCACCCTGACGCTCCACCAGTACCGGCGGATCTCCGATGCCTTCCTGCACGAGATCCAGAAGCGCTTCTCCCGCGGCCATGACGGGTGACTTTGCCGTTCTTTTACCTTTTGTCGCCCAAAACCTGACGTTGCGGAGTACTGTCCCGTT
>Ga0308173_10001064_pt1 | contig 13168 bp, 13 predicted proteins | sample PhyPR1_FD_203716 | JGI IMG/M metagenome (GOLD analysis project Ga0308173, IMG submission 203716) | Soil microbial communities from UC Gill Tract Community Farm, Albany, California, United States - DLSLS.P.R1 | ecosystem: Environmental > Terrestrial > Soil > Agricultural land | place: USA... | reverse complement strand
CGGGAACGAGAGCACGTTCGGCAGCACCATGCCCACGCGGTCGCCCGGCTCGACGCCACGGGACCGCAGCCCGGCCGCCACCCGCAGGGCGGCGTCGCGGAACTCCTCGTAGGTGAGGGCGGCCTCGTCCATCCGCAGCGCGGGATGCGGGCCTTCCTTCGCGGCCGTGTCGAGCAGGTTCTGCGCGAGGTTGGTCATCGTGGGGTTCCTCCCCGTCGAGGTGTGGGCACTGACCGGGCTACCCGCCCGCTCAGTGACCTACCCCACAAGATGGAATCGACGGGGTGGCGCAGTGCCACCACCATCTCGACGACGAGGAGCCCATCGGTGCCGAACCGCACGATCTTGGACATGTTCCGGCTGGACGGCCGCGTGGCGATCGTGACGGGGGCGTCCTCCGGGCTCGGCGCCGTCTTCGCGCGCACCCTGGCCGAGGCCGGCGCCGACGTGGCGCTCGGCGCGCGGCGGGTCGAACGGCTGGGGGACACCCAGCAGGCGGTGGAGAAGGCCGGTCGCCGGGCGATCGCCGTCCGCACCGACGTGGCCAGCCCGGAGGACTGCCAGGCCCTCGTCGACGCGACCGTCGCCGAGTTCGGCCGCGTCGACATCCTCGTCAACAACGCGGGCATCGGGACGGCGGTGCCGGCCACCCGCGAGACGCCCGATCAGTTCCGCCAGGTCATCGACGTCAACCTCAACGGCTGCTACTGGATGGCGCAGGCGTGCGGCCGGGTGATGGAGCCGGGCAGCTCGATCGTCAACATCTCGAGCATCCTGGGCCTGACGACCGCCGGGCTGCCGCAGGCCGCGTACGCCGCGAGTAAGGCGGGGCTGATCGGGCTCACCCGCGACCTGGCCCAGCAGTGGACGGGGCGCAAGGGCATCCGGGTCAACGCGCTGGCGCCGGGCTTCTTCGCCTCGGAGATGACCGACAACTACGCCGAGGGCTACCTGGAGTCGCAGATGCCGCGGGTGCTCGCCGGCCGCAAGGGCGAGCCGGAGGAGCTGGCCGCCGCACTGATCTTCCTGGTGAGCGACGCCGGCGGGTACGTCACCGGCACGACCCTGCCCGTCGAGGGCGGGATGCTCACCAGCTGACCGGGTCGTGCCCGGCGGCCCCGTTCAGGCCGCCTGGAACGAACGCCGGGAGAGGCCGACGCCGTAGCCGTCGAGGGTCGTGACCACCGGTGCGGTCGGGTCGGTGGCGGCGCCCAGGGTGACGAACAGTGGGGTGAAGTGCTCCACCGTCGGGTGCGCGTACGGCATGCCGGGCGCGGCGGTGCGGAAGCGGGCGAGCTCCGCAACGTCGCCCCGGGCCAGCGCGTCGGCGGCCCAGGCATCGAAGTCCGCGGACCAGCCCGGCACCAAGTTCCGAGTGAACATCTCCCGCGTCAGGAACGGCAGGCCGTGGGTCATGTGCCCCGATCCCACGACGAGCACGCCGTCCTCCCGGAGGGGCCGGAGCCGCTCGCCCAGGGCCAGCAGCCGGTCCGGGTCCTCGGTGGGCAGGCTCAGCTGCAGCACCGGGACGTCGGCCGCCGGGTACATGATCTTGAGCGGCACCCAGGCGCCGTGGTCCAGGCCGCGCCGGGCGTGCTCGTGCACGTGCTCGGAGTCCGGCATCAGGCTCACGACCTCCCGGGCGAGCTCGCCGCCGTCGGGGGTGTCGTAGCGGAAGGTGTAGTAGAGCGGGTCGAAGCCGCCGAAGTCGTACACCAGCTCGCTGGGCCGGGCGGCGCTGACCGACAGCGGCGCGGACTCCCAGTGCGCGCTCACGACCAGGATCGCCTTCGGCTTGGGCAGCGACCGGGCCCAGTCGTGCAGGGGGTCCAGCCAGTCGTTGCTGGCGAACGGCATGGGGCCGCCGCCGTGCGACAGGTAGAGGCTGGGCAGCGGCCCGTCCTCCGGCGTCCAGGCCCGGTGTGGGGTGGCCGCCTCGAGGGCGGCGGCCCGCCGCAGGTGCGCGGCGAAGGGGTGCTCCGCCGGGATGCGGGCGTCGGCGGCAGCGGTGCTGGAGGCAGGCGTGGTCACGGGGGCTCCTCGGGGAGGGAAGGCGCGCGAGAGCGGCCGGTGGCGGCCGCCCCCGCGCTGTGCGGTCGGGGGAGGGGTGGTCGTCAGGCGATGACGGCGAAGCCGCCGGTCCAGCCGATCTTCTCGCCGGCGGCGAGGCCGATCTGCAGGAAGCCGAGCGCCTCGAGCTCGCGGGCCCGGCGCAGCGACCCGGCGTCCACGGCCCGCAGGCCACCGGCGGTGACGATGTCGGCCAGCAGGGACTTGGCGTCGGCGTCGTCCCCGGCGATCAGGACGGTCGTCGGCTGGTCGCCGACGGTGCCGGCGGCCAGGGTGGCGGCGAAGGTGGTGTTGAACGCCTTGACCACCCGGGACTGCGGCAGGGCCGCCGCGATCTCGGCGGTGGCGGAGCCGTCGGCCGGGACGACGAGCGAGTCGAACGTCGCGGTGTCGACCGGGTTGGTGATGTCGACGACGACCTTCCCGGCCAGCTGCTCGCCGCGCTGCGCGACCACGTCGGAGACCGCGCCGTAATAGACGGCGAGGACGACGACGTCGCCGGTGACCGGCTTGTCCGAGTCGCCGTGGCCGATCAGCTCGACGGTGTTGCCGCCCCTGCGGACGACGTCGGCGATGGCCGAACCCATGTTGCCGGTGCCGATGATGCTCACGACTGCCATGACGGTGCTCCTTCGAGGTGACGACTGGTTGTTGCTACAACTGTCATGATGGGTAGCACGCTTGTAGCTACAACCATTCCGGATGAGGATGTGACCGTGGACACACCCTGGCTCGACGGACCAGAGCTTCGCGCATGGATCCGCCTCCGCGGGGTGCTCGAGCTGCTCCCGGGCGCCCTGGACGCGCAGCTGCGCCGGGACGCCGACGTGACCGAGTTCGAGTACTACGTGCTGGCGATGCTCTCGGAGGCGTCCGACCGCACGCTGCGCATGACCGAGCTCGCGCGGCAGACGAACGCGACCCTGCCCCGCCTCTCGCACGTCGTGACCCGCCTGGAGGCGCGGGGCCTGGTGGAACGCTTCCCGTGCCCGGACGACCGCCGGGCGACCAACGCCCGGCTCACCGACGCCGGCTGGGGGAAGGTGCGCGAGGCGGCGCCCGGCCACGTGGCGAACGTCCGGCAGCACGTCGTCGACGCGCTCACTGCCGAGCAGATCGACCAGCTGGCCGCCATCGGCGACGCGATCCTGGCCCGGCTGGACCCGACCGGATCGATGGCCGCGATCTACACCCGCTACGACGGGGTGCCCTGACCGGCGAACTCAGGAGCGGGGCGCGTACATGATGACCGCGACCCCGGCCAGACAGACCAGCGCGCCGAGGACGTCGTAGCGGTCCGGCCGGAAACCGTCGACGACCATGCCCCAGGCCAGGCTGCCCGCGACGAAGACCCCGCCGTACGCGGCGAGGATGCGCCCGAAGTGCGCGTCGGGCTGCAACGTCGCCACGAAGCCGTAGAGCCCCAGGGCCACCACGCCGGCGCCCATCCAGACCCAGCCGCGGTGCTCCCGCACGCCCTGCCAGACCAGCCACGCGCCACCGATCTCCGCGAGGGCGGCGAGGGCGAACAGCAGCAGCGAGCGGGTGGTCGTCACAGGGGCGATGCTCGCAGCCGGGCGGTCCGGCCGACCGCACCCGCCTGCCTTCGCGACGCCGGACGTCGACCAGGTCAGCGGCGCGCGTTCAGCCGGGCGGCCTGCCGCACGAGGTGGTCGCGCTCGGCGGCGTCGGGCGCCTGCCGCGCCGCCTCGACGTACAGCCGCGCGGCCGTCGCCAGGTCGCCGTCGCGCTCGCGCAGGTACGCCGCCACAGCGGTGTGGCGGGGCAGCGTCTCGTCCAGTTCGGCGAGCGCCGCGAGCCCGGCCCGTGGTCCGTCGGCCTCGCCGACGGCGACCGCGCGGTTGAGCCGGACCACCGGGCTGTCGGTGAGCCGGGCGAGCTCGTCGTACCACTCGACGATCTGCACCCAGTCGGTCTCCGCCGCGGTGCGCGCATCGGCGTGCAGTGCCGCGATCGCGGCCTGGGCCTGGAACTCGCCGAGCCGGTCGCGGGCCAGTGCCGCCTGGAGGATTCCGACGCCCTCGGCGATCAGGGCGGTGTCCCACCGGCCGCGGTCCTGCTCGACGAGCGGGACGAGGCTGCCGTCGGCCGCCCTCCGGGCGGCACGCCGGGCCTGGTGCAGCAGCATGAGGGCGAGCAGCCCGGCCACCTCGGGGTGGTCGATGCCTGCCGCGAGCTGCCGCGTGAGCCGGATGGCCTCCGCCGCGAGGTCGACGTCGCCGGAGTAGCCCTCGTTGAAGACGAGGTAGAGGACGCGCAGCACGGTGGCGACGTCGCCGGGGGAGTCGAACCGGACGCCGGAGACGGTGCGCTTCGCCCGGCTGATCCGCTGCGCCATGGTCGCCTCGGGCACGAGATAGGCCTGGGCGATCTGGCGGGTGGTCAGCCCGCCGACGGCACGCAGCGTGAGCGCGACCGCCGACGACGGCGTCAGCGACGGGTGCGCGCACAGGAAGTAGAGCCGGAGCGTGTCGTCGATCCCGGTGACGGGCCCCGGCGCCGGCTCCTCGTCGACGACGTCCTCACGCCGCCGCCGGGCGGCGTCGGCACGGGTCGCGTCGAGGAACCGGCGCCAGGCCACGGTGACCAGCCAGCCCTTCGGGTCCCGCGGCGGGTCGGCCGGCCAGACGCGGACCGCCTCGACCAGCGCGTCCTGCACGGCGTCCTCGGCCGCCGCGAAGTCGGCTCCGCGGCGGACGAGGACGCCCAGCACCTCCGGCGTGAGGCGACGGAGGAGGACGTCGTCCATCGATGACGTCAGTCGGTGATGGTGGGCGGCGCGGTCAGGAAGGGCCGCACCTCGAGCCACTCGTGGATCGGCTTCCCGCCCGCCCCTGGCGCGGCCGACAGCTCACCGGCCAGCTCGAGGGCGCGCTCGTGGCTGTCGACGTCGATCACCATCCAGCCGGCGATGAGGTCCTTGGTCTCGGCGAACGGACCGTCGGTGACCGGCGGCCGCCCCTCGCCGTCGTAGCGGACCCACGACCCTTCCGGCGCCAGCGCCTGCCCGTCGACGAACTCGCCGGTGTTCTCGAGCCGAGCGGCGAAGTCGCGCATGTACTGCATGTGCGCCGAGATCTCTTCCGGCGTCCACTTCTCCATCGGCACGTCGTTGACCGGCGTCGGGGCGCCCCGGTAGTGCTTGAGCAGCAGGTACTTGGCCATCGTCGTTCTCCTCGGTGCGGTGCGGCCCATCGTGGCCGCGTGCACCCCGAGGACGGAGCCGGTGCTGCGTTCTCGACACCGTCGTCGGAAAAAAGTGCCCCCGGCAGGATTCGAACCTGCGCACCCGCCTCCGGAGGGCGGTGCTCTATCCCCTGAGCTACGGGGGCTCGTCGTGGTGGGGCAGAGGAGAAGTTACCAGCCCGCTCCGGCGACGAGGACGGCGGTCGTCAGGGTGCGGGCAGCGGTGTTCCGCCGCGGTCGGTGAGCATCTTCGCCATCAGGGTGGTCTCGGCCGTCTGGCTCTGGAGGATCGACCGCGCCAGGTCACGGACGGCAGGGACGTCGGCGTGCTCGGCCCCGTACTCGGCCATGTCCTTGCCGCCCTGGTGGTGCCGGATCATCAGGCGGAGGAACTCGACGTCGAAGGCCTTGCCCGACAGCTCCCGCAGGTGCGCCAGCTCGTTCTCGGTGGCCATCCCGGGCATGAGCCCGCTCGAGGTCATGCCCATCCCGGCCATGCCGTGGCCGGCGTGCCCGCTGTCGCCCATCCAGCCCATCGGCTCGCCGCCGGAGAGGGGCAGGCCCCACAGCGTCAGCCAGCCCTGCATCCGCCCGGCCTGGTTGGTCTGCGTCGAGGAGATGTCGAAGGCCAGCCGGCGGACGTCGTCGTCCTGGCTGCGCGCGGGGGCCAGGTTCGCCATCTCGACGCCCTGCAGGTGGTGGCGCGCCATGTCGCGGGAGAAGCCGGCGTCCACCGAGTCCGCCGTGGGCGTGTCGGCCGAGGTCCGCCCGATGCCCAGCGCCACCGCCAGGCCCCCGCCCAGCAGGACCAGGCCCACCGCGATGACGGCCAGCAGGACTGTCCGCAACGCGCTGCGCTGGGAACCGGCGGGCGTGCTCACGGAGGTCACCCCTTCATGGTCGGCCGGGCGGGTCAGGGAGCGGTCGTCCGGGTCGCGCCCGCCTCGGGCGTCGTCGTCGTCGCGCTGTCGGTCATGCCGTCGGTGCCGCGGCTCGAGTCGCCTTCCACCAGCGGAGAGCTGACGAACGTCGGGTTCTCGCAGCTGGCGCCGGGCTCCAGGTTCGCCTTGTAGGTCATCAGGTCGGCGAACTGCTTGATCCGCTTGTCGTCGGCCTTGGTGACCTTCAACTGGGTGTTCCACGCCTGCAGGCTGATCGGGGAGTCGAGCCCCTTGTAGGGGGAGAGCATCCGGCCGGACTCGCCGTCGACCAGCTTCGCGAGCGTCGCGACGTCGGCCTTGGACACCTGGTCGGGGTTGTAGGTGATCCAGACCGCGCCGTGCTCGAGGCTGTGCACCGCGTTCTCGTGGCGGATGTCGTCCGTGTAGACGGTGCCGGTGCAGTCGGCCCACTCGCCGTCGTGCGGGCCGCCGACGGGTGGCGCCTCCTTGTAGTCGACCGGGGTGGTCACGTGCTTCTGGCCCGCGGCGTAGTCGAAGGTCTTCGCGCCGGAGATCTCGTCGATCGACGCGACCTTGTCTTCGTTGGCCTTGTTGACCTGCACGAGCGCGTAGCCGATCGCGCCGGCAGCGAAGACCACCACGAGCACCGCGGCGATGATCAGCCCCCACGGCCGCTGCTGCGCGACCACCTGCGTCGGCGGACGGGTGCGCCCGCCCTTGCCGCCGCGCGCTCCGCCTGCCCGGGAGGCGCCGCCTGGCCGCGAGGTCGTGCCGCGCGTCGCGCCGTTCTCGGGCTTGCGATCCTTGGCCAAGGCCTCTCCTCGATGCTGGGTTCCGTGCGGGGTGTCGGTGCGGGGCGCATTCACCCGTCGCCGCGCGAGTCTAGGTCGCGTGCCTGATGATCCCCTGGCACCCGAGGGCCACCGGGGCGGTCAGTACGCTCGTGCGGTGACACCGGAGCAGCTGCAGGACGTCGTCCGGACCGCCGTCGCCGCGGTGGTCGAGCGTGGTGAGCTGCCCGTCGACGTACCGGGCGACGTCGTCATCGAGCGGCCGAAGAACCCCGAGCACGGCGACTACGCGACGAACGTGGCGCTGCGCCTGGCCAAGCCCGCCGGCCGCCCGCCGCGCGAGGTGGCCGAACTGCTGGCCGCTGAGCTCCGCCGCCGGCCGGGCGTCGAGACCGTCGACGTCGCCGGCCCGGGCTTCCTCAACATCACCCTCGCGCAGGGGGTCCTCGGGCAGATCGCCGTCCAGGCCGTCACCGCCGGTGAGGGCTACGGGCGCACCGAGGTGCTCGCCGGGCAGAACCTCAACCTCGAGTTCGTCTCGGCCAACCCGACCGGTCCGGTGCACATCGGCGGCACCCGCTGGGCGGCGGTCGGTGACGCGCTGGGCCGGCTGCTCGAGGCCAGCGGCGCCTCCGTGACGCGGGAGTACTACTTCAACGACGCCGGGGCGCAGATCGACCGGTTCGCGCGCTCCCTGCAGGCCGCCGCGCAGGGCCGGCCGGTGCCGGAGGACGGCTACGCCGGCACCTACATCGACGACATCGCCGCGCAGGTGGTGGCGGCCGAGCCGGGCCTGCTCGAACGGGACGACGACGAGCAGGTTCGCGTCTTCCGGACCCGCGGCGTGGAGCTCATGTGGGACGAGATCCGCTCCTCCCTCGCCGCCTTCGGCGTCGTCTTCGACGTCTACTTCAGCGAGCGCACCCTGCACGAGACCGGAGCGCTGGAGAAGGCGATCGCGCGGCTGCGCGAGCAGGGGCACGTCTACGAGACCGACGGCGCCGTGTGGCTGCGGACGACGGACTTCGGCGACGACAAGGACCGCGTGCTGGTCAAGAGCGACGGCGAGCCCACGTACTTCGCCGCGGACTGCGCGTACTACCTCAACAAGCGCGACCGCGGGTTCGACAAGGTCGTGATCATGCTGGGCGCCGACCACGCCGGCTACGTCGGCCGCTACAAGGCGCTGGTGGCCGCGATGGGCGACGACCCGGCCACCAACCTGGAGATCCTGCTCGGCCAGCTGGTCAACCTCGTGCGCGACGGCGAGCCGGTGCGGATGAGCAAGCGGGCCGGCACGGTGGTCAACCTGGCCGACCTGGTCGACGTGATCGGGGCGGACGCCGCCCGATACGCGTTGGCCCGCGCCTCCATCGACCAGCAGATCGACCTCGACCTGGACCTCTGGAGCCGGCAGACCAACGACAACCCGGTCTTCTACGTGCAGTACGCGCACGCCCGCATCTCCTCGGTGCTGCGCAACGCGGCGGAGCTCGGCATCTCCCTGGGGGAGCCGGGCGACGTCGACGTCACCGAGCTCGGCCACGAGCGGGAGAACGACCTGCTGCGGGCCATCGGCGAGTTCCCGCGGGTGCTGGCCGCCGCCGCGGAGCTGCGTGCGCCGCACCGGGTCGCCCGGTACCTCGAGGAGCTGGCCGGCACCTATCACCGTTTCTACGACTCCTGCCGGGTGCTGCCCCGCGGAGACGAGGAGGTGACGGCGCTGACCACGGCCCGGCTCTGGCTGTGCGCGGCCACCGCCACCGTGCTGCGCAACGGCCTCGACGTCCTCGGGGTCAACGCGCCGGAGCGGATGTGAACGTCCTACCCGCAAGCCGGGGAAGCGACCGGCCGGCCTCCCGACGACCCGGGGGATCGCGGTGAGGGCGCATCCCGCTGGGCCGTTGCACGGGAACATCACCCAGCCGACCGCCGCGGGGGCGCCGCCGGCCGATCTCGGCGTCCTCGACCCGCAGGTCTGGCCCGGCTCGGCCGAGCGGGTCGACGGGGAGCTGCACCTCGGCGGCCGTGCGGTCACCGACCTCGCCCGGGAGCACGGCACCCCGCTCTTCGTGCTCGACGAGGCCGACTTCCGCGGCCGTGCCGCAGGCTTCGCCGCCGCCTTCGACGGCGCCGACGTGCACTACGCGTCGAAGGCATTCCTCTGCGGCCAGGTCGCCCGGTGGATTGCCGAGGACGGGCTGCACCTCGACGCGTGCAGCGGCAACGAGCTCAGCCTGGCGCTGGCCGCGGGCTTCCCGGCCCAGCGCATCGCGCTGCACGGCAACAACAAGTCCCTGGTCGAGCTGGCGCTCGCCGTCGACGCGGGCATCGGCCGCATCGTGCTGGACTCCTTCGACGAGATCGAGCGGCTGATCCCGCTCGCCGCCGCCCGGGTCGAGTCGGGCGGCTCGCCGGTCGCCGTCCTCATCCGCGCCACCGTCGGCATCGAGGCACACACCCACGAGTTCATCGCCACCGCGCACGAGGACCAGAAGTTCGGCTTCTCGCTGGCGACCGGCGACGCGCTCGCCGCCGCCGTGCGGGTCATCCGCGAGCCGGCGCTGGCGCTCGCCGGCATGCACAGCCACATCGGCTCGCAGATCTTCGACACCGCCGGCTTCGAGGCCGCCGCGCACCGCGTCGTCGGCCTGCTCGGCCAGGTGCGCCAGGCCACGGGGGAGGTGCTCGGCGAGCTCAACCTCGGCGGCGGCTTCGGCATCGCCTACCTGGCCGAGGACGACCCAGTTCCGCCGGCCGACGTCGCCGCCCGGCTGCGCGCCGTGGTGGCGGCCGAGTGCGCCGCGCTGGACCTGCCGGTGCCGCGTCTCGCGGTCGAGCCCGGCCGCGCGGTCGCCGGGCCCGGCACCGTGACCCTCTACGAGATCGGCACGATCAAGCCGGTCCGCCTCGGTGCGAGCGGCGCGCCCGGCACGCCCCTGGTGCGCAACTACGTCTCGGTGGACGGCGGGATGAGCGACAACATCCGCACCGCCCTCTACGACGCCAGCTACACGTGCGTGCTGGCCAACCGCACCTCCGACGCGGCGCCGGCCCTCTGCCGCGTCGTCGGGAAGCACTGCGAGAGCGGCGACATCCTGGTCCGCGACCTGTGGCTGCCCTCGGACGTGCAGGCCGGCGACCTGCTCGCCGTCGCCGCCACCGGCGCCTACTGCTGGTCGATGGCCAGCAACTACAACTACCTGCTCAAGCCCCCGGTGGTCGCCGTCCGCGAGGGGACGGCCACCGAGATCGTCCGCCGGCAGACGCTGGCCGACGTGTTCGCCCTCGACGCGGTCCTCGCCGGCCGGGCGGCCGACTCGCCCGCACCGTCGCAGCCCGCACCCGAACACCCGGTGGGAGTCACGTCGTGAGTGGTCCGCTCAAGGTCGCGCTGCTGGGCTGCGGCACGGTCGGCCGGCAGGTCCTGCGACTGCTCGACGAGCAGGCCGACGACCTCGCCGCCCGCATCGGCCGCGGGGTCGAGGTGGTCGGCATCGCGGTGCGCCGTCCGGCGCACCACCCCGACGTCCCGGCGCATCTGCTCACCACCGACGCGCACGCCCTGGTCACCCGCGACGACGTCGACCTCGTGGTCGAGGTGATCGGCGGCATCGAGCCCGCGCGCACGCTCATCCTCGAGGCGATCGAGTCCGGAGCCTCGGTGGTCAGCGCCAACAAGGCGCTCCTCGCCGAGGACGGCGTCGCGCTGCACGCCGCGGCCGCCAAGGCAGGGGTCGACCTGTACTACGAGGCCGCCGTCGCCGGGGCGATCCCGCTGCTGCGCCCGCTCCGGGAGTCGCTCGCCGGCGACCAGCTGCGGCGCGTGGTGGGCATCGTCAACGGCACGACCAACTACATCCTCTCCCGCATGGCCGAGACCGGCGCCGGCTTCGCTGAGGCGCTGGCCGAGGCGACCGACCTCGGCTATGCCGAGGCCGACCCGACCGCCGACATCGACGGCTTCGACGCCGCCTCCAAGGCGGCGATCCTCGCCTCGCTGGCCTTCCACACGCCGGTCACGGCGGCCGACGTGCACCGCGAGGGCATCGCGGCGGTGTCGGCCACCGACGTCGCCCGCGCCGCGGAGATCGGCTGCACCGTGAAACTGCTCGCCATCTGCGAGCGGGTGACCAACGGCGACGGCGACTCGGTCGCCGTCCGCGTGCACCCGGCGATGATCCCGACCTCGCACCCGCTGGCCGCCGTCGGCGGGGCCTTCAACGCGGTGTTCGTCGAGGCGGAGGCCGCCGGACAGCTGATGTTCTACGGCCAGGGGGCCGGGGGAGAGCCGACCGCCAGCGCCGTCCTCGGTGACCTCGTCGCCGTCGCGCGCAACCGGCTGGCCGGTGCGGCCGGGCAGGGGACGACGGGCTACGCGAACCTGCCGGTGCGCACCATGGCCGACACCCCCACCCGGTACCACGTGAGCCTCGACGTCGCGGACAAGCCTGGCGTGCTGGCGACCGTCGCACAGGAGTTCGCGCGGCACGACGTCAGCATCTCCACCGTCCGCCAGGACGGGCACGGGGACGCCGCCACGCTCGTGATCGTCACGCACAGCGCCCCGGACGCGGCGCTGTCTGCCACGATCGCGGCGCTGCGGGACATGTCCGCGGTCCGGGACGTGACCAGCGTCCTGCGCGTGGAGGGACTGACGTGAGCCAGGTACCGACGACCGTCTCGCCGGCCTGGCCCGGGCTGATCGAGGCCTACCGCTCCCGGCTGCCGGTGAGCGCCTCGACCCCCGTCGTGACCCTGCAGGAGGGCGCCACCCCGCTGCTGCCGGCCGCCGAGCTCTCCCGCCGCACCGGCTGCGAGGTCTTCCTCAAGGTCGAGGGCGCGAACCCGACGGGGTCGTTCAAGGACCGCGGCATGACGATGGCCATCAGCAAGGCCGTCGAGGAAGGCGCGCAGGCCGTCATCTGCGCCTCCACCGGCAACACCAGCGCCAGCGCCGCCGCCTACGCCGCGCGCGCCGGGCTCGTCTGCGCCGTGCTCGTCCCGCGGGGCAAGATCGCGATGGGCAAGCTCGCCCAGGCGCTGGTGCACGGCGCCAAGCTGCTGCAGGTCGACGGCAACTTCGACGACTGCCTGGCGCTGGCCAGCAAGCTGTCGATCGACTATCCGGTCAGCCTGGTCAACAGCGTCAACCAGTTCCGCATCGAGGGGCAGAAGACCGCCTCGTTCGAGATCGTCGACACCCTCGGCGACGCCCCCGACATCCACTGCCTCCCGGTCGGCAACGCCGGCAACATCACCGCCTACTGGCAGGGCTACCGCGAGTACGCGGCCGACGGCATCGCCTCCCGCACGCCGCGGATGTGGGGGTTCCAGGCGGCCGGCTCGGCTCCGATCGTGACCGGGAAGGTCGTCGAGCACCCCGAGACGATCGCGACGGCGATCCGCATCGGCAACCCGGCCTCGTGGACCAAGGCGCTGGCCGCCCGCGACGAGTCCGGCGGCCGCATCGACGCCGTCACCGACCGGGAGATCCTCGCCGCCTACCGGCTGCTTGCCCGCAGCGAGGCGGTGTTCGTGGAGCCGGCGTCCGCGGCCTCGGTGGCCGGCCTGCTCAAGACCGCAGCCGCCGGTGAGCTCGCCCCCGGCCAGCGGGTCGTGTGCACGGTGACCGGCAACGGGCTCAAGGACCCGGAGTGGGCGATCTCGGGCGCACCGGCGCCGGAGACGGTTCCGGTGGACGCTGCTGCGGCCGCCGCGCACCTGGGCCTGTGAGCGCGGCCAGGGTTCGCGTCCCGGCGACCAGCGCGAACCTCGGGCCGGCCTTCGACTGCGCCGGCCTGGCGCTGAGCCGCCACGACGTCCTCGAGTTCGCCGCCCAGCCCTCCGGCCTGACGGTCGAGGTCTCCGGTGTGGGCGCCGGCGAACTGCCGGCCGACGAGTCGCACCTGGTGGTGCGCGCCTTCCGCGCCGCGTGCGCCGAGCTGGGCTGGTCGCCGCCGGGCCTGCGCGTGGTCGCCCAGAACGCCATCCCGCAGGGGCGGGGCATGGGGTCCTCGGCCGCCGCCGTCGTCGCGGGGGTGCTGGGTGCCTGGGCGCTGTGCCCCGACGTCGAGAGCATCGACCTGGACGCCGTCCTGCGGCTGGTCACCGAGATGGAGGGGCACCCGGACAACGTGGCGGCGTGCCTGCTCGGCGGTGCCACGCTGAGCTGGGAGACCGCGCGCGGTCCGGTCG
>Ga0308173_10001062_pt1 | contig 13176 bp, 15 predicted proteins | sample PhyPR1_FD_203716 | JGI IMG/M metagenome (GOLD analysis project Ga0308173, IMG submission 203716) | Soil microbial communities from UC Gill Tract Community Farm, Albany, California, United States - DLSLS.P.R1 | ecosystem: Environmental > Terrestrial > Soil > Agricultural land | place: USA... | reverse complement strand
GGTTATGCGGCCGCTGTTGGCGGTGAAGCGGGCGTGGGCTATGCGATCGACCTGCTTGCCAGGGAAGTGTCGCGGGACATGGCGATGCTCGGCATATGCCGGCTCGACGAACTCAAGGCCGGCGGTTTTATCCGCCCCGCTTGATGGTTGCGCCGCGGCTCACAGGGCAACGGCGCCGCGGCCGATCTCGATGACTCTGCCGCCCACCTGTATGCCGCGGTCGGCTGTCACCGCCAGCCTGAGCCTGCAGGGCCGGCCCACCGTTTCACCCTGGTCGACGTCATAAGCCGCCGGCAGCGCATGGCCGCCGCCCAGGAGCCAGCCGCCCAGGTTGGCGCAGGCCGACCCGGTGCCCGGATCTTCGGCTATCCCGCCACCTGGCCGGGCGACAAAATAACGCGACAGCACGCGCTGCGGCCGGTCGGGATCGAAAGCGAACAGGTAAGCGGTCCTGCGGCCCAGGCTGTTCGCGGGCCAGGCATCAAGCCGCGCGCCATCGGGGCGCGCGCGACGAACCGCGTCCGTGCTTCGCAGGGCCACCAATAGCTGATCTGCGCCGGTGTTCACCCACAGCGGCGCCGATAGCAGGTCCTGCGCATGCAGGCCCAGCAGCGACGCGATCTGCGCATCCGGCGCGTCCACGCCGGCAATCTCCGGTTCGCCGGCTTGCGGCGCGGTGAAGGTCCACACGTCTCCCCGGGCGGATACAGGCGTCACACCGGCCTTGAACTCGAGCGACAGCGCATCGCCGGCATCCAGGAGATCGCGCACCACGTGCGCGCTGCCCAATGCCGGGTGGCCGGCGAAGCGCATTTCGGAAGCGGGCGTAAATACGCGTATCCGGGCGCTGGCCTGGCCGGACGGCAGGATGAAGGCGGTTTCCGAAAGATTGAACTGAAGGGCCAGCGCCTGCATGGTTGCGTCATCCATGCCGCGCGCGTCTTCAAATACGCAAAGCGGATTTCCGCCGAAAGTCGATTCGGCAAAGACATTGAGAAGGCGAAAAGCGTAGCTGGGCATGGAGGCCTTGTGATTGCTGGAGCGCTGGTGGCGGGATTGTAATTGATCAGTCCGTCGCTGACAGCCGAAAGCGCGGCTTCGCTATCAATCGCCAGGTGCAAGTAAAATCAATCCCTGGCCAATAAAGCAGTGCCGCGATAGGGAACAGCCTCATGGAAAAACGCAAGCTCAGGGTCGGGCAAGCCATCACGCCCGATGTTTTCGAAGAACTCACCGATGAACAACTGGCCCGGCTGGTGCCGCGGCAATACCGCGAGTATTTTCCCGGCAAGGACTTCTGCAACGACGGCTTTTTCTACCTGCATGACGGCACCGCCTGGAGCTTCTACAAGGGCGGCTTCCTGGACGAGTAGGCAGGCCGCTTCGCACCGGCCGCGCTTAAATGATCTTGCACGGCACGCTGACTTCCTGGTCAGCGGCGAAGAGGGCGCACATGCGGTGAAAGCCGTCGGCGATCACGAGCGGGCCGCCGTTATCCTGCCGGACCAGCAGTATCGGCGACAGCGGATCGCCATGCGCAATCTGCTCCTGCTGCTTGGTCCAGTCGAATGCGCGGATGACCGACATGGGCGTGCATGATGCCCGCAGGATGTCCTTCGCGGCATATCGGGACATGCCCGCTTTCCTCAGTTGCTTTGCCCAGCGGCGCGCTTGTTTGGGCTTGTACAGCAGCTCGAGATAGGTGCGCGCCGCATCGTAGGTATCGTCGGCCGGCTCGGGCAGCCACCTGATTTCCACTTTCTGGTCCATGTCTTTTTCCTGTTGACGTTGATCGGCCCGCGGGCCAAGGGGGACGCTTGCCTGATTTTGTCAAATTCCGGGAAGACCGGCCTTGACGAAGCTCTATGGCGCGCGCCACGGGTCAGTGGCGGTAGCCCATCCTCTCCGATATCCGGGCCGCGCATTCCTTGAGCTTTTGCGCGGCTTCGCCATTCCAGGCAGGATCCAGCGCCCCGGAGGGACCGATGACCGTCAGCGCCAACACGATATTCCCGGCATGGTCGAACACCGGGGCGCTCAGGGCGTTGATCCCGGCCGTGGGTTCGCCGACCGATCGCGCCATGCCATGCCGGCGCACTTCGGCAAGCAGATGTTCCCTGTCCTTGTCCATTTTCTTCCTGTTTGGCTGGACGCCGCCAAAGGCGTCCGCCACCTCGCGCGCCGATAACCTTTCCACGAGCTTGGCCGGCAGATAGGCTGAAAACACGCGTCCTGTCGCCGTGGTCTGGATGGATACCACGGTCCCGGTGCGCATCTTGACGTGAACCGCCTGGCGCGACTCATTAAGGTGCACGATGGTGGGGCCATTGTTTCCCAGAAGGGCGATCGCCACGGTGTGCCCGATTTGCTCGCTTAATTTCGCAATCTCCGGAATCGCGATCTTCACCGGGTCCAGCAACTGCAAGCTGATGAGCCCCATCTGCAAGGCAAACGGGCCCAGTTCATACCGGCCCGTGACAGGGTCCTGCTGTATCAGCCCTATATTGCCGAAGCTGACCAGGTAAGGGTGAGCCTTCGCCGAGGTCATTCCCGCCTTCACGGCAAGGTCGCGCAGCAGCATGGGCGCGCCTTCATCGACCAGCGCGACCAGCAGCTGGCCGCCGACCTCGACCGACTGTATTCCACGCCGCTCTTTCCTGATTTCACTGGGCTCATCGTCAAATACATCTATCTTCATCGGATTCTTTCCATGACAAGTCGGTGATGCCGCGCCGCGTGGCGGACGCGGCCATCGTACTACCAAATTCGCGGCCTTCCGCCGCGCAGGCCCCGGTTCATGTTTCGGCCGCCGCAAGCTCGCCCGGGTGGCCAGGGTTTTCCCGATGATAACAATAAAAAAACCGCGGCGCGCCCAGAATTAGTTGTTGACATATGCGTTCGTCTAAACCAAACTTCGCGAATAACAACAACGTTAGTTAATAACGAACGATCTGTTGTCCAGCTTGATCAGCTCAACCAGCGAATGCCACGTAGCGATGCGGCAGCAGCGAAAGTGGCTTAGGCACAGGAGACACCACACCATGCTTGCGCAGTTCCTGCAGTTCCTTTTCTCGGGGATAACAATGGGCCTGACTTATGTCCTGGCCGCCCTGGGCTTTTCCATCATCTACAACGCCAGCGGCGTGATCAACTTCGCCCAGGGCGAGTTCATCATGCTCGGAGGTATGGCGACCGTCGCACTGACGGCGCTGGGCTTGCCCTTGCCGGCGGCCATCGCGGTCGCGGTGGGCATCGCCGTATCAGCCGGCCTGCTGGTGCAAAAGCTGGCGATCGAGCGCGCCCGCAATGCTTCGGTGGTCAGCCTGATCATCATCACCATCGGCGCTTCGCTCGTGATCCGGGGGCTGGTCCAGGTGGCGCTGGGCAAGGACAGCCATGCGCTGAAGGCGTTCTCGGGCGACGCGCCCTTAACGCTTCTGGGCGCGACGCTGTTGCCGCAGAACCTGTGGGTGGTGGCGCTGTCGGCCGCGGTGGTGGCGGGACTGAGCTGGTTCTTCGGCAGGACGCTGACGGGCAAGGCCATGCTTGCCACTTCGCACAATCGCCTTGCCGCCAACCTGGTCGGCATCAACACCCGCAACATCCTGTTGCTGGCCTTCGGCCTGGCCGCCGCGCTGGGCTCGGTTGCCGGAATCATGGTCGCGCCTATCACCTACACCTCGTATGACATCGGCGTGATGTTCGGGCTGAAAGGCTTTGTCGCCGCGGTGCTGGGCGGCCTCGGCAACAGCGCCGGCGCGGTGCTGGGCGGCCTGCTGCTTGGCATCGCCGAAGCAATGACCGCCGGCTATATCTCCTCCTCCTACAAAGATGCGATGCCTTTCGTGCTGATCCTCCTGGTGCTGTTCTTCATGCCGCGCGGCCTGCTCGGCGCCAACGTCACGGAGCGCGTATGAAAACCCTGTTCAGTCACGGCGCCGGGCTCGCGATCCTGGCGGCGGTGCTGCTGGCCGTGCCGCTGATGACCAGCAATGCCTTTTACCTGGACCTGGCGATCAGGATCGCGATCAACGCGATCGTGGCGATCGGACTCAACCTCCTGATCGGCTACGCCGGGCAGATCAGCCTAGGCCATGCCGGCTTTCTCGGGATAGGCGCGTATTCGAGCGCGGTGCTGACCACGCACTTCGGCTTTCCGCCGCTGCTCGCCATGCTGGCCGGCGCCGCCGCCGTCGCGGCGCTCGCCTTCCTGGTGGCGCGGCCCATCCTGAAGCTGAAAGGGCATTACCTGGCCATGGCGACGCTGGGCCTGGGCATCATCATTTCCATCGTCATCGCCAATGAAGCCGGATACACCGGCGGACCGGATGGCATGCCGGTGCCGGCCCTGACGGTCATGGGCCGGGAAGTGACAGGCGACGCCACCTGGTACGCGCTGGTGGCGCTGCTGCTGATAATTGTCGCCTGGGCCGCGCAAAACCTGATAGACGCGCCGGCCGGACGCGCACTGCAGGCGATACACGGCTCCGAGGTCGCGGCCCGCGTCGCCGGCATCGATGTCGCCGGGTCCAAGGTGAAGATCTTCGTGTTGTCGGCCGTGCTCGCCAGCCTGATGGGCAGCCTGACCGCGCACTATGTCGGCTTCCTCACGCCAGGCCAGGCCGGATTTTTCCACTCGATCGAACTGATGACCATGGTGGTGGTGGGCGGCATGGCCTCCGTGTTCGGCTCCATCGTCGGCGCCGCGCTGCTGACCCTGCTGCCCCAGGCGCTGTCCGCTTTCGAGGGATGGGAGACCGTGGTGTTCGGCGCCATCCTGATGATCACGATGATCTTCCTGCCGGCCGGCCTGGTGCCCGCGCTGCGCCTGCGTTTCGCGAAGGGAGGGCGCTGACATGCTGGCCGTCAATCATCTTTCCATCTCCTTCGGCGGGGTCAAGGCTGTGCGGGACGTGTCCTTCAGCGTGGCCGAGGGCCAGGTGCATGCCGTCATCGGGCCCAATGGCGCGGGCAAGACCACGATGTTCAACCTCCTGTCCGGCGTGTACAAGCCCAGTTCGGGCGAGATCCTTTTCCGCGGCGAGAATGTGGCGTCCATGCCGCCCGAGCAACTGGCGCGGCGCGGGATGAGCCGGACCTTTCAGAACCTGCAGGTATGCATGAACATGAGCGCTATCGAGAATGTGATGGTGGGCGCGCATCTGAAGCTGAACCAGGGCATGTTCCAGGCCATGTGCCGCCTGCCCGGCCTGCGCCGCCGCGATGCCGCCTGCCGCGAGGAAGCCGCCCGGCTGATGGACTTTGTCGGCGCGGGCGCCTATGTCGGCGCCCATGCCAGCCAGATGCCGTATGGCGCATTGAAGCGGCTGGAAATAGCGCGGGCGCTGGCCGCCAGTCCTGCCATGCTGCTGCTCGACGAGCCGGCGGCCGGCCTGAACAACACGGAGACCGGCGAAATCGAAAAGCTGATCAGGAAGATCGCCGACAGCGGCGTCACGGTGCTGCTGGTGGAACACGATATGAAGCTGGTCACCAGCATCTCCGACCGCATCCTGGTGATGGACCACGGCAGCAGGCTCGCCGACGGCACGCCCCTGGAAGTATGCGCCAACCCCGAGGTCATCGCCGCCTATCTCGGCGCCTCGGTCACCGCGGGAGTCATGCAATGAGCACATCCGGATCAGCAGCCATGCCGCTCACCTCATCATTCACCAGCCGGGATGCGCGGGCGCCGGCCGCAAGCCAGCCCACCGGTCCCGCATTGCCGTCGGCGGGCGCGCCCAGGCCGGTGCTCGAAGTCAGCGGCCTGACCAGCCACTACGGCCGCATCCAGGCCCTGCACGGGATTCATCTGCGCGTTGACGAGGGCAAGCTGGTGGCCCTGGTCGGGGCCAACGGCGCCGGCAAGAGCACGCTGCTGCGCGCCATCTCCGGCGTGCAGCCGGCCAGCGGCGGCGATATCCGCTTTCTCGGGAAAAGCATCGTCAGGCTGGCTCCGAACCAGCGCGTCGCGGCCGGCATTTGCCAGGCGCCGGAAGGGCGCCAGGTGTTCGGGCCCATGTCGATCGAAGACAACATCCGGCTCGGCGCCTATGCCCGGCCGGCGGCCGCGGCGCTGGCCGACATGGAGCGGATGTACCAGCTGTTCCCGGTGCTTGCCGAAAAACGCAAGCTCCCGGCCGGGACGCTGTCCGGCGGGCAGCAGCAGATGCTGGCCATCGCCAGGGCGCTGATGGGGCGGCCGCGGCTCCTGCTGCTGGACGAGCCCAGCATGGGCCTGGCGCCGCTGCTGATACAGGAGACCTTCAGGATCATCCAGTCGCTGAAGGAGCAGGGCATCACGATACTGCTGGTCGAACAGAACGCCCATGCCGCGCTGGCGATTGCCGACGCCGGATACGTGATCGAGACCGGCAGGGTCACATTGAGCGGGCCAGGCGCCGAGCTGCTCGAAAACGAGGAAGTCAAGCGCGCTTATCTCGGCTTGTGAGCCGGTGCGCCGGCAACCAACATCATTATCGAAAGGAAGGATCATGGCGGAAAAAAAATTCGCTTCGCAGGCGGACCTGGAAGAAAAGGAAACCAGTTTCATCAAGCTGTCCGATAACGCTTATGCGTATACCGCCGAAGGCGACCCGAATTCAGGCGTGATTATCGGCGACGATGGGGTGATGGTCATCGACACCACCGCGACGCCGGTGATGGCCCAGTCCCTGATCGGGCATATACGCTCGGTGACGGACCTGCCCATCAAGTATGTGGTGCTGACGCATTACCACGCGGTGCGCGTCCTTGGCGCATCGGCCTACTTCAAGGAAGGCGCGCAACAGATCATCGCGTCGCGCGGCACCTATGAAATGATCGTCGAGCGCGGCGAACAGGACATGAAGTCCGAGATCGAGCGCTTTCCGCGCCTGTTCGCCGGGGTTGAATCGGTTCCGGGCCTGTCCTGGCCCACCATGGTGTTCGACCGCGAGCTCACGATACACATGGGCAAACTGGAAGTCAGGCTGATGCATATCGGCATGGGACATACCAAGGGCGACACCATCGCATGGATTCCCTCGCAGAAGATCTGCTTCTCCGGCGACCTGGTTGAGTACGACGCCGCCGCCTATACCGGTGACGCGCAACTGGAGGAATGGCCGGCCACGCTGGAAGCGCTGCGCGCGCTGGGCGCCGAGAAACTGGTCCCCGGCCGCGGTCCCGCGCTGATGAACCCGGCCGAGGTCAACGCGGGCATAGACTACACCAGGGACTTCGTCACCACGCTGTTGCAATGCGCCCGTGAAGCGGTGGCCGCCGGCAAGTCCCTGAAGGACGCGATGGCGCATACGCGCAGCAGGATGGACCCGAAGTTCGGCCACGTATTCATCTACGAGCACTGCCTGCCGTTCGATGTCACGCGCGCGGTCGACGAGGCGAGCGGCATCAAGCATCCGCGCATCTGGACCGCCGAACGCGACAAGGAGATGTGGTTTTCGCTGCAGAACTGAGCGACGCGGGACAGGCTGAACGCCAGCCCGATGCGGAGACAGGCCGGGATGGACGCAACCGTCCCGGCACATCAAGAAACTTCCTTCAATATGAGGTAGGGCAATGGAAAAGGATTATCAGCGGGCAGTGTTTGACTACAGGCGCTCACCCGACCAGGATGCCGCCACGCCGGTTCGCCGGCCGGTGATTGTAGTGGGCGCCGGGCCGGTGGGCCTTGCAACGGCGATCGATCTGGCGCAGCAGGACGTGCCGGTTGTCGTCCTGGACGATGACTGCGCCTTGTCCGTCGGCTCGCGCGCGATCTGCTTTGCCAAGCGCACGCTGGAGATCTTGGACCGGCTGGGCTGCGGCGACCGCGCGGTGGAGAAGGGCGTGTCCTGGAACTTGGGGAAGATTTTCTTCCACGATGACCTGGTGTACGAGTTCAACCTGCTGCCCGAAGCGGGGCATCGCAGGCCGGCCTTCATCAACCTGCAGCAGTATTACCTGGAAGGCTATCTGTACGACCGCGCCGCGGAACTGCCGGGGATGGAGGTGCGCTGGAAGAACAGGGTCACCGGGGTCGCGCAGGGCGGCGACTTCGTCGAGCTGACGGTGGAAACGCCCGATGGCGCCTACAAGCTGCAATGCGATTACCTGATCGCGGCCGACGGCGCGCGCAGCGCGGTGCGCGGCTTCTGCGGCCTGGAAAGCAGGGGCCGGACATTCCGCGACCGCTTCCTGATCGCCGATGTGAAGATGAAGGCCGACTTCCCGTCGGAGCGCTTATTCTGGTTCGACCCGCCGTTCCATCCCAACCAGTCAGTGCTGCTGCATCGCCAGCCGGACAATGTCTGGCGCGTCGATTTCCAGCTTGGATGGGATGCCGACCCGGTCGAGGAAAAGAAACCGGAAAACGTGATTCCGCGGATCAGGGCATTGCTTGGCAAAGATGCGGAGTTTGAACTGGAATGGGTGAGCATCTACACCTTTTCCTGCCTGCGCATGGAGAAGTTCCGGCACGGACGCGTTTTCTTTGCCGGCGATTCCGCCCATGGCGTCTCGCCGTTTGGCGCGCGCGGCGCCAACAGCGGCCTGCAGGATGCCGAGAACCTGGCATGGAAACTCAAGCTGGTGCTGGGCGGGAAGGCGCCGGGCGCGCTGCTCGACAGCTATGGCGAGGAGCGCGAATATGCGGCCGATGAGAACCTGCTCAATTCAACGCGCGCGACCGACTTCATCACGCCCAAGAGCGAAGTGAGCCGGTGCTTCAGGGACGCGATACTGCGCCTCTCGAAAAGCCACGCGTTCGCGCGGCGCCTGGTCAACAGCGGGCGGCTGTCGCTGCCCGCCACGCTGCGCAACAGCGCGCTCAATACGCCCGACCAGGACGCGTTCAGCGGCGCGATGGCGCCCGGCGCGCCGGTCGAGGATGCGCCGGTCGAACTGGACGGCAAGGCGGCATGGCTGACTTCGCTGACGGGCAACCGCTTCACCGGGCTTTACTACCATGACCCGAGTCAGCCGGCCGAGGCGACGCTGCAGGGCCTGCACGCCCTGATGGAGGCGGACATCCCGGTGCGGCCCCTGATTGTCGCCGGGCCGGGGCCGCTGCCCGCCGGCCTGGCCGGGATGACCGTCATCCGCGACAGCGAGGGATTGCTGGCGCAGCGCTACGATGCGCGCCCCGGCACCTTTTACCTGATCCGGCCCGACCAGCATGTATGCGGACGCTGGCGCAGCTTCAGGCCGGACGCGGTGCGGAACGCGCTCATGCGCGCGACACGTCAAGCGATTGAAACATCCCCACTTCTTGCGAGGGCAACATGCGCAGCCTGACACTGAATACCGCCGCCAATATCGCGGCCCCGGACGCTTTCTACGAGCAATTGATGGACATGCACCGCGACCTGACGCCGGCCCAGAGCAACGCGGCCAACGCGACCCTGATCCTGCTGCTGGCCAATCATGTCGGCGACGCCGATGTGCTGGCGCAGGCGATGCAGATCGCCAGGGACGACGCGGCACGGGCGGGCTGAGCGCCGCTTCATCGGCGGCTTTTTTGAACAAGTTGAATCGAGGATTGAGGAGACCATCATGGGCAGGTTTTTTAATTTCAAAGCAGCCATCGCGTGCGGCGCGCTGGCGGTTGTGCACGCCGGCGCCGGCGCGGCCGAACCGATCAGGATCGGTTCCGTGGTTTCAGTCACGGGCCCGGCCGCCTATCTGGGCGACCCCGAGCTGAAGACGCTGCAGCTTTATATCGACAGGATCAATGCCGAAGGCGGCGTGCTGGGCCGCAGGATCGAACTGATCCATTATGACGACGGCAGCGAGGCCAACAAGGCGAATGGCTTCACCAAGCGCCTGATCGAATCCGACAAGGTGGACCTGATCATAGGCGGCACCACAACCGGCGGCAGCATGGCCATGATTCCGCTGGTGGAAAAGGCGGGCGTGCCATTCATCTCGATGGCGGCGGGCGTGCCCATCGTCGAGCCGGTGAGGAAGTGGGTATTCAAGGTCGCGCCGACTGACCGCATGGCCGCTGAAAAAGTCTTTGAAGACATGAAGAAGCGCGGCATTTCAAGGATCGGCCTGCTGGCTGAAACCAGCGGCTTCGGGCAGTCCGGCGCGAAGGAGGTCAATGCCGTCGCATCGAAATACGGCATCCAGGTCGCGGCCAGCGAGACCTATGGCCCCAAGGACACCGACACCACCGCGCAGCTCACCAAGATCAAAGGGACGCCAGGCCTGCAGGCGGTATTCGTGTTCGGCGCGGGACAAGGCCCGGCCGTGGTGACCAGGAACTACCGGCAGCTTTCGATCGGTCTGCCGCTGTACCAGTCGCACGGCGTCGCATCGCAGGAATACATCAAGCTGTCCGGCTCCGCCGCGGACAAGGTCAGGCTGCCGGCCGCGGCGCTGGCGATGGCGTCGGAGCTGCCGGCCGACGATCCGCAGAAGCCTGTCGTCACCGCTTACGGGCAGGCCTTCAGGGACAAGTACGGGAGCGACGTGTCCACATTCGGCGGCCATGGATATGACGCGCTGATGATCGCTGTGGACTCGATCAGGAGGGCGGGCGGCACCGACAAGGATAAGGTCAGGTCGGCGATCGAGACGACCAAGGGCTATGTCGGGACCACGGGAGTGTTCAATATGTCGGCCGGCAACCACATGGGGCTGGACCTGTCGGCATTCCGGCTGCTGGAAGTCGCGAACGGCAAGTGGACGCTGGCGCGGAACGGCCATTGAACCCGCGGCATCGCTGTCAGGCGTATCCCTGCGAGCGCAACATGGCTGACCAGTGGCTTGCCTGCGCCAGCAATGCCTCGTCCATCCCGCTGGCGGCGATGAAGGACAGGCTGACCGGCTCCGTCATTGCCCACGCATCGGCCGCAAGGGCACATCCGGCGCGGTCGGCGGCGCGCCCAGCAGCACCCGCCCCACGCGCTCCAGCAGCGCGGCCGAGCGGGCGAACCAGCCCACCGTGTCATAACTGGGCGCAAACGGCAGCACGCCATCCAGCGATATCCGTCCGTGGGAAGCCCTGAAGCCGAACACGCCGCAGAAGGCGGCCGGCACCCGGACCGAGCCGCATGCGCTTGCCGATGCCGTCGGCATCAGCAGCTTTGGGAGCTGGCGCGCTTACCTGGCGAGCCGGCGCGGATAACACGGCCGGGGACGCTTGGCTCCGCATCGGTTGCATCGGTTTGCAAGGTACAGTATGTCTCTCCGGCAGTGTTTGTACACGCCAGGCAGGGGATCTCCAAAGACACCGCTGTTGTAATGGACAGGAAAGGTCTTCACGGCCTTGTTATTGAATACCCCTTCCGCGCCATAACGCACCCTGCGTTCAATGCCGGGCAGGGGGAAATTGCAGACGCCGCCGCTGACCCGGCGCGAACGACAGGCGTGGCGCAGGGAAAGCGGGCTGCGGCAGCCGGCAGATTGAATATCAACCTGGCCGGCCTCCTGTATGCCGCGTCTCAGACGACTTCTTTCGCTTTCGCCTGAGGCAGGCCTGGCGTGGCGCCTGACCTTGCCACGCTTGCGTTGGCGTTTTCAATGAAGCGCCTGCGCATCGGCAGCAGTACGAACTTGACCGCTATGGCGGCGGCAATCGTGATCACCGAGGAAAAGATGAATGCCCGGTCCCAGTTGCCGCCGGCCGACAGCACCGACGCCAGCGGCACCAGCAAGGCCGCCGTTCCCTTTGCCGTATACAGCGTGCCGGCATTGCCAGCCGCGAACTTGACGCCGAAGGTGTCGGCGCAGATTGCCGGGAAGATCGAAAAGATCTCGCCCCAGAACAGGAAGATCAGGGCGGCGAACGTCATGAAGGCCACCGGGTGATGGCCGAACTTCATCAGCCCCAGCATGGACAGGGCTTCGCCGATGAACACCATGAACATGGTGTTCTCGCGACCCAGCCTGTCGGACAGCAGGCCGCACAGGGGACGCGTGAAGCCGTTGGCCAGATTGTCGATGGACAGCGTCATGGTCAGCAGCGGCAGGGTGAAGCCCAGCAGGCTGATGGGCAGCTTGTCGATGCCATAGTCCTTTGCGATCGGGCCTATCTGCGCGGTTGCCATCAAGCCGCCGCCAGCCACTGCGACGAACATCGCGTAGATCAGCCAGAACACCGGGGTCTTGATCATCTTGGCGGTCGGGTAGTCGACCTTGGTGGTCACGACTCTTGGCGATGCCGTCACGCCCTTGGGAGGCTGCGGCCGCACCATGAACATGGCGATCAGGAAGATGGCGGCGCCCTGGAAGATCCCGAAGAAGACGAAGGTATGTTCGTAGCCCGATGCCTGGATCATGTTGGCGATGGGGATGACAGTGACTGCCGCGCCGGCGCCGAAGCCGGCGGCGGTCAGGCCGGCCGCCAGGCCCCGCTTGTCCGGAAACCACTTGAGCGAATTGCCGACGCAGGTGCCATAAACGCAACCGGCCCCAATGCCCGCAATGACCGCGGCCACGTAAAGCATGGGCAATGTCGTCGCATAGGCATCGATGACCCAGCCCAGCGCGGCAAAGACCGCGCCGCCCGCGACCACCGGCCTCGGTCCGAATTTATCCACCAGCCATCCTTCGATCGGAACCAGCCAGGTTTCCACCAGGATGAAAATCGAAAACGATAACTGAATCGCCGACAGGCCCCAATGATGCTTGGCCTCCATTGGACTGACGAACAGGGTCCATGCGTACTGAAGATTGGCGACCAATCCCATGCAGATGATTCCAAAAACCAGTTGCAGCCAGCGGTTGGGCGGCTTTTGGCCTGTGACTCCGCTACCGGTTGCAACGTTCCCAGCGTGATTCATACAGCTTGTCTCCTTGGTGCATTTGTAATGACTACGTGGCGCTGCCTGCAGCATCCCAATGTACTTTGATGTCCATCGCTACGGCTGCATGGGGTCATGCGGCCGACTGCCGAGGCAGCGGAGCGAAGATTCTTTACGGAATTGCAGTCGAAATCCTTGACCGCGGCTAAGTTTTCATATTTCCGTCTGGTCACGCGCGCCGTGAAAGCGCGCGCCGTCCCAAGCGGCGACAGGGCGCGCGGCCAGGGCCGGCCGGAAATTCATTTTCACGCCATTGACCATGGTCAATGTGTAAGATGCGGCCTGTTTCATAGAATGCACGGCACCGGGCCGAGCTTGTCTCCGGTCCGGCGCCTGCAACAAATCCGGCACTCTGGAACAGGAATGACGCGGCCAGCGTAGGCAT
>Ga0308173_10001060_pt1:10000-13184 | contig 13184 bp, 6 predicted proteins | sample PhyPR1_FD_203716 | JGI IMG/M metagenome (GOLD analysis project Ga0308173, IMG submission 203716) | Soil microbial communities from UC Gill Tract Community Farm, Albany, California, United States - DLSLS.P.R1 | ecosystem: Environmental > Terrestrial > Soil > Agricultural land | place... | reverse complement strand
TTTTCCGTTTCTGACATACGGAAAAAGGTCTTCGCCGATGGTGAAATTTTTTTCACCAAATCGGTATATCCAACTTTCACTTGATACCCTTCTTACGGTTCTCCCGTAAGGACTGCGTTACCTATTTTTAGGCTGGGCTAGGCCTATAGTAGAGTTTGGTAGAGTTTGACTTTTTTCTTATGGACATGTGCCATACACTTTTCTTAACCGCCAGCATGCATTTTTCTTCGGTTAAAAGTGTTTCTGAGCGAGACCCATTTTTATGGTTTCATTTTTCTCGCTTTTCACTTCTCTACATATATGATTCTCGTCAGGAACGTGTCACCGCAAAAAAGTTTCGAACATTGCCATTTCTCAACCACTTGACTTACAGCAAAAGTCTATGGGCCGTTTTACAGCAAAAGTCTATGGGCCTTTTATGCACCAAAAACCATTGGTCAAAGTCGTCATCAAAGAAATGGAGATCCTCAAACCATTGAATAATGGCAAGTAATGGACACCGTTGGAAAGCTTTTTTAATGTACATGTCCCTAGAATCATCGTACTATGTCCTAGGATAACCATTGACCATGTAATGTCAATTTTAAAATCGAGCCTATGTATTCTCTATGGAGGAATGAAATGATTAATATCTCGAAAACTATAATACTTAGAGGTCTGATTTTTTTACTGAATATTCTTCTAATCAATAGACATTGAATGCATGCTTCATTAGGATTGAAACCATTGAGGTCATTGCTCAATTTTATTAAATCTGAAAAAATATTGAAATTTTCAAAAAATCATAACTCGAAAACTATATATGATTAAATTGTCAAACTAAGTTAATTAAATTTCTACGTCATCTAATCTTTCATAAAAACATCATTCCAGCCATGTCAGACATTGAAATCGTGTACATTTTCTATTTTGTAGATTTTAAATTTAACCCACAAAGGATAGGCCAAAAAAACAATGTTGAATATTAAAAAAGTGGTACTATCTAGATGGATGAAATAAATTGATTAAAATATTAGATTTATGTACTATTTTTAATCTTTTTATTTCATGTCAATATTCGGTCGGGAAGTGGTACAATTTGGGCCTCGAAGTTCAAAATGTTCTAATTAAATGAATTAATATTTTGACATTTCACTTAAAAATATCTCGAAAACGAAAAAAGATATTGAAAATCTGATTGGACCAATCGTCTTAGAATTAAAAATAGATTCCAGAACAATATTTAAACATGTCGAAAGTAATGTCCTAAGGGTCAAAAATGTCTGACCGCGAATTTGTACATTTGGTCCTAAAGTCGATTTTGGACATGTTCCCTCGAAATATTCGGACATATAAAATATGTTTCTTGAATGGTTTTTAATGTCCTTTCCAACGGTACTATTCTCGAAGCAATCCGATGAACGGTTCAAAATTTGACTTTTTTGATTTGAATTGTATATAGCTATTGGCTATTGAGTGAGGTTAGGTTAGGCTAATTTTTTCAAAGTCCTTTTTTTCAACCGGCCTATACTTTAACATGGGATTTGATGATGATGAATATCTTGGGCAAGCTACCTCTCAGCCAAATAAACTAAACTGATTAAAATAGTACATTACCAGACGAAAATTTTATGCCCTATAACATTTTTCGAAATTCGAACCGGAAGTGGTACAAATTCGATTTAGAACATTAAAAAATTCGAAATGTTCAAAATCGAAAATTTCGAAAACGAAAAAAGTTATCGAAAAACTGATCGAGCCATTCTTCTTAGAATTAAAAATAGATTCAGAAACAATATTTAAACATGCTAAAAGTTCAATATTAAGGGTCAAAAATGTCCTACCACCAAAATTTTAAAATGTCCAAAATCGAGATTTCGATATGTTCTAATGGTATTTTGGACATTATGAAGTTGGTTTATGGTCTAACTTTTGATTTCCTATCCAACGGTCCTAGTTTCGAACCAATCGTATGAACGGTTCAAAATTCGATTTACGAGGTTGATTTGTCAACTTTGACAACTTTAGCAGATAGGCCACTGAAGCTAGTAATGCACTTGTATGGGAAATTTTGCATGAAAGTGAAAAAAAGTCAACTTTGTTAAATAACCAAACCCAACCTATTTTTTCATTGCCAATCGAAAGAACACAACGAGGATAGTCCAAAACAGTCCCAACTTTGCCCCTCCCGCGCGTGGTTAACATAGATTTCTTGTTTTGTAAATTCTGACCTGTCAAAAATTACCTACCACGCAAAAGTGAAAACATGCTAAAAATCGAATTTGAACATGTTCTAATGGTTCGAATGGTCTGAAAACTTGATAGTATTAATGTTTTTAAGTTTTCTTTAATATGTAATTGGTTTTAGAACTCTCAGATCGTTTTTTCGAAAATTGACTTTTCCCGCCTGAATTTGCATTGAAAGTCAATGGGCCCCTGGAAGTTGACTTCACCAAAAGCTTATCTTATCAAAGTAGAGGTTCTAAAAGGTCAAAATCTTTAAAATTGAAAAATGTTAAAAAACTTTTAATACATCTTATAGTGCATTAAAAAACGAACTTAGAACACCTATACTTTTTGTCCTAGTGCACACTATGATCGAGAAATCACGTTTTGTAACTTCCAATCTGTCAAAAATGTCCTACCACGCAAAATCATTTTCTCATTAAAAATCAATTTTAATTAGCTTAATCACATCTCAGCATCATCAAATCATTATTCCTAGCTCGAAATTAAATTCTGCATCCAATGGTCCATGTTACAAGTCAATCGGTCGAACGGTTCAAAATAAAAGTTTCAAAAAGGACGGTCTATGGACAATTAGCATTAGCCAGCAAGAAGCTATGGCCAGCAAAAACCTATGGCAATGTAAAAGCAATGGGAGAGTGAAAGTCAACTTTGGCAAAATTACTGGGATTGGTTTTTGAGTTAGAACTCGATTAGTGGACTGTTGCATGATTGAGTAATATAATTTCAAATGGTGTTTAAATGTGTCAGGGGTAGTGTAAGGTCAAGTGAGCGGGAAAATGAAAGGGGCGTTGCAAAATAGGCAAATTAGCAAAAAGAGATGTAGCACACTCAGGGTTCCCAAGTGGTCTCCCTCCCAAGTACTAACTGAGCCCGACGCCGCTTAACTTCAGGGATCTGACGAGTCCTGGTGATCCGACGTGGTATGGTGCTACATATTAGGTCTAAACTAGAATTC